>PPFU01002390.1_pt1 | contig 11161 bp, 8 predicted proteins | sample 1535991 | NCBI WGS metagenome assembly PPFU01 (sample SAMN04901290, study PRJNA319586) | Hypolithon metagenome, whole genome shotgun sequencing project. | isolation source: Antarctic Hypolithon | place: Antarctica: Miers Valley | collected 2014 | reverse complement strand
GAGCTGGTTACCGGGGTTGCCGCAGCCGTCGGCGCGGCAACCCCGGTTATCGCCAAGACGACGGGCAACTGGTGCGGCGAATCCACATGTTCCGAGATCACCTGGATCGGTGAGGCGAGTTATCCTGGCGCAGACCGAGTAGAACTCACCTTCACTCAGGCCGTTGTCGGCAATACCGCACAGAGCGTAACGGCCAGAGTGTTCAGCGGCGACCAGCTCCTCGGCGTGCAGGCTGGCGTGCGCGACGCCGTACCCACGGCGGTGCAGGACCTCATACGAGGCGTCATGGGAGGTGCGTCGGAGTACCTGGACGCACTCAACAGCCGTGAGACGGTCATCATCAGAGAGGGCGAGATCGTCCGGCAACGGGCCGAGCCGGACCTCGGCACCTACTTATTAGGGCGCGGAGCCGAACTCTTTTCACTTCCTGGCGACCAAACAAGCATCGTGCGGCTCGCCGAGGTCGCACCCGGAACCCTCTTCACGGTGATCTATGGCCTCTAGCCTGATGAACGCTCTCGGAACCGATCAGGTACTCAGCGTGGCTCAGCTGAAGCGACACTTTGATATGAGCGAGGCGGAGGCCTGTACCTTGGGCGCGCGGGCGTTCGTCGTGGCGGTCTCGGAGACCCAGAGCAGCAACCGGCACGACCGACACCGTTTTGTCGTCCGGAAGGGCAAAAGAGCACCCGAAGATGGTGGCACGGTGCGCCACCTCACCGGCGTGGCTGAGATGCGCTACCTCTTAGGGGCAGCCCACGACATCTGGATAAGCGACGCCGGTAAGCGGCACGCCAAGAGCAAGCCGGACGCTACTTGGACCACCCCGGAGGGCGTGATTGCCATCGAGTACGACGCGGGCTCTTACGACCCGGAGCGGATAGCAAACAAGCTGATGAGCTTCAAAGCGTCCTACACCGGGCAGATATGGGGATCGCCGAGTAAGGCTCGAGCCCTGCACATCAAGAAGTTGGCGACGAATATCGTGCCCGACCTCGTAGTGCTCTACGCACCCTGGTTCTGAAACTTAACAGCTACGAGATTTTGTGATTTTCCTATCCTCCTGACAGGTCCCACGCGGGGCCAAACCAAGGAGGTAGGTCATGATCCGCAGCTCATTCAGGTCGTCGGTGCAGTACCACGGGACACAGCTCACCCTCGCAATGTCGCCCGTGCAGGCTTTGGCTAACGGGCGCGCGTTCGTCTTTGGGGCCAGCGCCGCGGCCATCATGCAGATGTTCGTCTTCACCCCTGCGTTTGCAGGACTAACCGGGGTTGCTACCCAGGTGTGCGCCTGGGCACCGACGGTAGGTGCCATTGGTACAGCACTGGCCTTTATCGTCTTCATCGCCGGACTCGCCATGATCGCCGTCGGTAGCAGAGATGGTTTCGGACGCACGATCTGGGCTGTTCTAGGCGCGGTCGCGCTTTTTGGAGCAACGGGTCTGTTCCAGGCGCTCACCGCCGGGACCTGTGGTCAGGCTTCAACAGGTTAAGCCGTGCAGCACAAGCTCTACAACCTCGACGGCAAGCATACGTTTTTAGGAATTGACCTCTCCGACATTGTGGTCGGCATGACGACATGGATGTTGGGAAACTTTCTCGCGGGGGAGTTTCTCCCCCCGCGCTTACGGATGCTCGCCATCTTCATCTCGGTGGGTCTCGCCCTGACGATCTGGCGAGCCTTCAAGGATAAGCTGCCGCCCGGCTTCTTCCGGCATCTGCAAGCCTGGGCTACCGAGGCGAACGCCTACCGCATCGGCCCCGACACCAAAGCGCGGCCCGCCGTGGTGGACCACCAGCGGGTGTTGGGCTTTCTCGAAGAGGAGAAAAGGAATCGCTTGCGGCTCGGTCAAACGCCTGCCAAGGTGTCACCGGGCGGTTTCACGGATGTGCGTCCGAACCTTCACCACACCGTTCAACTGACCCCGCCCCCGCGACCGGCACTCCTTGAGGTGGCACAAGACGCTTCCCCGGCTCCCAAAGTTAGCGCGGGCAGCGCCGAGTAACCAGAAACGCGAGAGGAGGAAGATGCCGACATCAGACCGCAACGACGCCCGGTACGCCGAGCAGCTCAACTACTGGGAGGCGCGCTCTACGCACATGCTCTGCAACACCAACGTCGCGGAGGTAGGTTTCGAGATCGTGATTCCCAGCACCACCATGAGCGGCGACGCCGACCTCTCAAGCCTGCACAAACGCATCATGAACGTCTTGCACTACGCCGTGCCCGCAGGCGAGCGGCTCCGCCTCCACTTAGAGGTCGCGCCCCTCGAGCAGCGTTTGCTGACGCGCTACGGCGTTGAACTCAAGACCGACAACCCCGCCGCGCGCCTCGTCACCGAGGCTACTACCAACCTCCTTAACAGTGGCAGGCGCAAAGAGATACTCAATGAATACCGCGCCTACGTCACCTGCACGATGAAGCTAGGGCGCTCACGCTGGCAACGCAAGCGCGCGTTCGGCGTAGCTGAAATCGCTGCCATCGACAACCGCGCCTGGACGCTTCGGGGTCAGCTCCAAGCCGCGCTGCAACAGGCGGGCCTTAGCCCCATCCCCTTTTCCCCGCAGGACCACTTCAGGATTCCCTACCGCTACTTCAACCCACAACTGCGCGGCGCGGTGGTACCCAGCTATAAGCCACCTGGGTTTCACCTGCCGGAAAAGGTATTACGCAAGCACCCCGAACTCGCCGAGCCGAGCCTCCGGGCACAGCTTTTAACGAGCGACTACATCCCTTATACCGACTACGCGTTTACCGCCGGACACTTTATGAAAATCGTCTCGATGGGCTATCAGCCGGTCGGCGCAACCTTCACGGGAGCGCTGGGGCAGGTGCTCAACACACCCCGCAAGTTCTGGCTGGTCATCGATTACGAGCACAAGACCCCCGACAAGTTCCTGCGCTTTCTCCAGGCTCGAGCTCGTAGGCTGGCGGCTATGACGGGCGACACCGGAGGGCTGAGCGACTACTCGGACCCCGCCAAGGAGGCCGAGAACATGGAGGCGCGGGGCCTCATTGCCTTTTTGCAGGGCACTGGCCAGCACATGTACAAAGTCGGCGTCTCGATGGTGCTTTTCGACCGCACACTCGAGGGTGTGCAGGAAGGGGCCAAGGAAGCCGTCTCGCACTTTGCCCAGGTTCCCTCGGTAACGCCCATCGAGGAGTCGAGTAACCTGCGCGAACAGTTCTTCGGCTTGGCTCCCCTGAGCGGACTCACCAACGACTTCACCTTCCTCGTCACCGAGGAGAACGCCGCCGACTTCTGGCTCATGAACGGCCCCTGGGCTGGCTTCAACCGGCCCGCGGCACTCTTCTGGAATCAATACGACGCCCTGACCGCCATCGATCCGTTCGACCCCAAAGTCAGCAACTACAACGGCGTCATCGTCGGGGGTTCGGGCACAGGCAAGACCTTCTTTACGCAGTCGCTTTTGGCCCAGGTCATGCGTGACGGTACCGAGACCATGATCGTCGACCTCAAGTACGACTACCAGCAGCTCGTCGAGTTCTATAGCGGCCACACCGTCACCTTCGGCCCCGAGGGAGGTTACTGCATCAACCCGTTCGACCTACCCAAAGGTCACGCCCTGCCCGACGCCACCAAACGCGCCTTTCTAATGGGTTTTCTGCGGACTATTCTGCCCCGCAACGAGGGTGGAGATATCGCACAGGAGAACACCATCCTCTCGGCGGCTATCACCCAGGTCTACGCTCGCGCTACCGTGACCTACTACGACGACGCGATGAACGAGGTCAAACGCTACGAGGGGACCGCCTTGTCCAACTTCGTGCGGGTGCTCGACTCCATCGAGGAGCTCGAGGGGCGCAACGCCACCCCCGACGATAAAAGACTCGCCCACGCGCTCGCCGGGAAGTTCGGTTCGTTCATCGGCAATGGTCAGTACGCAAGCCTTTTCGACGGCCCCACCAACGTGGACTTAGACGCCCAGATAGTGTATTTCAACGTGCAGGGCATGGCCGACGACCCACGCCTGTTACCCGTAGGTCTCTTGACCATCGCCGACTTCATGTTTGCGCGCATCAAGCGCGACCCGAAGAGGAAGAAGCTGGCGGTATTCGACGAGGCCTGGGCACTTTTAGGCATCCCCGAGGCGGCCACCTACATGCAGAAGCTGAGCCGCTTATCGCGCAGCTACGGCGGCGGCATCTACTACGTCACGCAGACGATGGAAGACCTCTTGAGCGAGGGTGCCAAGAGCATCTTGCAGAACACCACCTACCACTACCTTCTGCCAACGCCGGGGCAAGAAGACCTGGTTGGCGACGTACTGAAGCTCTCCGACAACGCCCGCAGGCGCTTCGCGGGACTTATCCCCAAGGAGCAGGTGCTGGCCTGGATACGCACCGAAGACGGCGCGGTAGGTGACGTGCTGCGCAACATCCAGCCCGCAGTGATGTACTGGGCCTTCACCAGCCACCCGCTGGAGGTGGCCGAACGAACGCGCACCCGGGCCATCTACAACGGCAACCTCTACGCAGCCCTGCTCGACCTGGCGCGCCGGTATCCGCTGGGGATGTTCAGGACGCCGCAAAAGAGCGAAGAGGTCGAAGGGGAAAAGGAGCGACTCCGTGAAGCAGCGTAAGCAGATCACCAGACGTATTCGGCACACCGTCCTCGTCCTGGGCTTGCTGTTTTCTCCCGTTTTCGGCCCCGCTCTGGCACAGGAGCCGCCAGGTCTCCCCGAGGTTCCCGGCATCCCTGAGCTTCCCGACCTGCCCAATCCCGGTCAGATCGGGGAGAACATCTGTAACGCCGCCGGGAACGTGTGCGACTGGATTACCTACGCGCTCTCGCTGGCCGAGCAGCTTCAGGGGTTGATGGACGAGTTTCACGGCGAGATTGCGGACATGGGCGAGGATCTCTACGGTGAGGCTACGGGCTGGCTCAAGGACTCGCTCGCGTCGGTCAGCATGGGAGTGAACACCGGACAAATCGAGGCTGTGTTTGCCGACATCGAGCAGGCCATCAAGGGGGGACCGAGCGCGCTGCGTGAGGCCACACGAGCGGCAGTGCGGACGCTTACCATGCAGCGCTATGCGGGTGAGAATGCCCCTAAAGATTCCTCCAACGGGCGCTTTAGCGAGATGGCGAAGACGTTGCCGAACGTGGCTGCCGCGGAGATTGTCACCGCCGTCGAACAGGAAGAGGCAGCAGCGCTCAAAGCGGAAGCGGCCTCCGTGGCCGAGATTTCGTGGAAGCTGGGTGCGGTGGCGCAGCAGAACACCGCCGCAACGGACACCGCAACGACTATCCTGGCACCGGGTGGCGACGCCGATACCCTGGAAGACGACGTGAACACCGCCGTCTCGACACGCGCCGCGGTGCAGGCACTTACCGAAGGCGTAGCCGACATGATGCGCCACAACGCTACTTTCGAGAGCAACCTGGCCGAATCCATCAAGATACTCGCGCAGCAACAGGTAATGACCAACTGGGAGCTGCAACTCGTTGTGCAGTCGCTCGTAGACGAGCGCGAGAACAAGATAGCCGAAGAGCGGGCGAGGCTCGAGACGGAGATTAACGGGCTTTACGAGGAGAGCGAACAGCTCACAGGGCAGTTCGCCGACGTCATGAGCGCTGGCGCGCACCTGCTTACCCCCGACACGGGCAGCCTCAACCCTGGAGCACTCGGATGGTAAGACGTTCCTCGACGCTCACTCTCTTTCTGTGTCTAAGCGTGGCCTCTGCTCAGCAGACCGACATGATGTTCCCCGGACTCGAGCTGCCCGACCCCATCACCTGGCTTTCGGAGGTACACCGCTTCGTCACCGCCAACGGCTTTCACACCGGCATGGTTAGGGTCGGTTGGGCGGTGCTCTTTGTGGGCTTTCTGGTCGGTCTCTCGCGCGTCGGCTATTACGCGAGCGAAGCGGAGTGGTGGGCCGTCTACAGCCGCTTGCTGCTAGGCATGATCATCCTGGCAAACGCCAGCCCCATCCAGAAAGGGACGCTGAGCACCTGGAACAACCTTTACACTTGGAGCAGCAACCTTAACGGTGAGACCATCCAAAACGATCTCCGGCAGGGTGCCGCGGAGGTCGGTCTTCTGCTCGGTCCTATTCTGCTCGTGGGGGGTGGCGCGGCCCTATTCGGCGGAAGGATCGCTGCGGGCGCGACCGCGGCTGGAAACGCGGGCCTCGCCAATGGCGTGAACGTCGCCAAGTTCGGCGGCGGACGGAGTCTCGGGCTCTTCACCAGGGTGCTCATGTACGCCTTTTTGCCCGTCTTCAGCATCTACGCCGCCTTGGTCTTTCTAAGCGGCCTCACTATCTTGCTCGGCATGTTGCTGCTTCCGCTGGCAGGGGCGATGGCCGTCTTTCCGGGGGGACTCTCATGGTGGAGCCGCTGGTTCGGGATGATCATGGGCGGGCTTGTCAACATCCTCGTGCTCCCGATTCTATTCAACATCGTGATCCTCTTGGGGATGCTCGGCCCGATGGACGTGATGCAGAGCGGCCTGCAAAAGGCTAGCGATTCGCTCGAAGGCATCGTCGGTGTGATTGAGGGCACCGGTTCACTCGACGATCCGGCGTTTCCGAGAGACCCCAGGAAGATTTCCGAATGGCTTCTAGATAAGCTTTACGGCGAAGTCATGGCCCCTATAGAGGCACTTCAGCACGTCATCGGTGGCTGGATTTTAAGCCTGGTGGCGCTGATTATGGGGATGCTTATCGCCCTCTACCTGATGCGCAACTTCGACCGCGTGATCACCGGTTTTATCGGTGGGATCATCGCGGGTGTGGTGCCCGCTCTTGCCGGGGGGCGGGGTGGCGGAAAGGCTCCGTCCTTGAGTGGTGGTAGCGGCCCAGGAGGGGGCGGTAGCGGCGGAGGCGGTGCTGGCGGCGGCAGTAGCACCCCTGCACTAGGAGCTGGCAGCGGCGGTACTACGCTTGCCACGATGTCATCTGGCGGCAACCGTAGCGCCCGTGGCGGTGGCGGTGACGACGCCGTGATCGATGTCGAATCCAGAGAGGTAAGTTCACTACCCTCGAGTAGCCGGGGCGCACTCGGAAGCGGTTCCCAACGCGCCCTCGGGCCGGGAAGTTAAGCCATGAAGCGTGCTCGTTTAAAACGTCTACACAAAATCCTGGTCGTACTCTTCTTGCTCTGTCTCGTTGGCGGTCTCGCTTCGGCGTTGTTCGATGCCAAGGAGAGTACTACGGCGCTCGTGGACGCGGGCTGGGAAGCCTACGTAAACGCCCCTGGAGACAGCCAGCTCGTATTCAGCTTCTCCTGCTTAGGCAACAACGCGTGCAGGCCCGTCCTCTGGGAACAGTTCACGGTGCACCATCTTACCTTCCGCACACTGGGGCTGGTCGTGGGCTTCGCCGTCTTCATGCTGGCGGCGCTTATCGCTGCGCCGTTCGCCAACGCCAGACCGGATGAGAAAGACCCCGGTGGCGGTAACTTCGCCACCGACAAGGACCTCGAGCCTTACCTCAAGAACAGCAAGGACCCCAAGAACCCACGCAAAGGGCACTACGGTTATACGGAGAGCGGCAAGCAACTCCGAGCACCCCAACAAGACCGCTGTACCCACCTGGCGATCTTTGCCGGAACAGGCGGCGGTAAAACCACCCGCATCATCAAGCCCTCGCTCATCCAGGACGCCTTGGACGGCACCTCGGTGCTGATGGTCGACCCCAAGTGGCCCGATCCACGGGGCGGCTACAGCGACATGTTGGCTGTCTTTGCGGAGCAGGGTTACGACGTGCAGGTATTCTGCCCGTTCGAGGAGACCACCCTGGGCCTGCCGCTGATCGGTAGCCTCAACTCTCACGCCGACGCCGACGCCCTCGCCACCACGATCATCCCCAAGGCGACGTCGGGCGAGACGAGCGAAGGTTCGCAGTTCTACCGGAACCAGGAGCGCGAACTCCTCAAGCACCTGCTGTGGGGCGAAGCGCAGGCGGGACGCGGCTCGATGGGCGGTATCTATGACCTGTTAGACGGCGGACCCAAGGAGATCACAAAATGGGTGAGTGCCTGTGAAGACTCTAAGATCACCAAGAGTATGGGGACACTTTTGCAGCTCCGCCAGGACACGCTCATCGGGATGTTACAGGGACTTAAAGGCACTCTGAGCATTTTCACCAACGAGCAGCTCGACGCCGCAACGCAGGCCGGGGAGTACGGCTGGCAAAACCTTCGCCCGGCCTCGCTGACCGATAGAAAGAGCGTGCTCTACGTTGGTATCCCGCAGCAGATGTTCTTGCGCGGCGACGGCAAACTGCTTTTGAATGTCTTTTTCCGGCGGATCATGGACGAGGTGCTGGGTATCGCCAAAACCCAGGGTGGGACGCTCGACCGGCACCTAGCGGTCTATATCGACGAGTTCGCTCACATCGGTCGGCTGGAGGATGCCGGCACCTGGTTCGGCATGATGCGGAGCTATAACATCGCTTTTACTATCGCCATGCAAAACCGGGCGCAGCTCGAGCTGATCTACGGCACTATCGGGGCCAGAGCGATGGCGGGCGGCAACTTTCAGCACCTAATCACCTTCCCGGCGTCCTTGACGGGCGACGATAAGGAGTACATCTCCAAGCTGCTCGGCGAGGTGACCGCTGAGGAGATCACCAAGAGCACCTCGCGCCAGCACATCTTCGACATGCCCCGAAGGACCACGACTCGCAGGCGGGTGGCGAGGCCGCTTCTGAGCCGCGAGGAGATGGACAAATGGAGTCCCGACTACGGGGTGCTGGTGCCCCACGGTGCGGGGCCGACGAAGATCGCCGCGCCCAGAATCGACCAGCCTCGAGTAGGGCGGGCAAAAAACCACCTTTACAGGTACCGCAACGAGGTCGGTGTCGGCAACGCTCCTGCGTTAGTGCAGGGCATCTTGAGCAGACACAGACTCGCGTGGCGCACGGAGAAGCAGTCCCAACTCGAGGACGAACCTCAAACGCCCGAGACCGACCAGCAACCCGTCATGGTGTTCAAGGAGATGCAGGTTACATCTGGGGAGAAGGTCGAAGCGGGCAATGCGACCGTCATGGTCGCCGAGGAGCCGAAGCCTCAGCTCGCACCCGTGCAGGTCGTCCAAGTCGAGAAGTCCGCGTCCGAGGCACCATCCAAAACCAAAACGACGCCTAACACCAAAAAGCCGTCCAAAACCAAACCAACTAGCAAAAAGCGTCCCGACAAGGCCGAGGTGTTGCACCACGTTCCCAGCGGCGAGCTGATGCCCTCGTTTCGCGCCTGGGTCGAGAGCCTTAGCTGGCGTGAGGTCCCGCTCACCGTCTTCCGCGTCCGAGAAGACGGACAAGACCGGGTCAGCAAGGTTTTATTCGAGAGGCTGCCGGGGGCGCTGCGGCACGAGCACCTAGCGCACTGGAAACAGCGAAACTGGCTGCGGATCCACCGGGGCAAGCTAGGCATTATCAATAACGGTTGTGTGGTGCTCTGTCAAAAGCAGCTCGACGACTTTATGGCGTCTCCACAGGCGCAGATCGTGGAGATCGGTGAGGGTAGCAAGCGGGTGGTGGTAAAGGCTCGAGCCGAGGTATTGCCGCTGGTCGGCAAGGCGAAAGCGAGTGTACAGAAGCCCGATGTTGCGCGTACTATCGGCAAAGAAGAGCTTCATTACCTGGAGTTGGAACCCGAGCAGCAGGGCGTATTTATGACTTGGTACGAGAAGCACCGTTACCGCTTCGCTGGCGATTTCTTCTACCAGAAAGAGCTGATCGGGGCAGAAAGCTCTATAGTTGGAACCTACGAAGAGGGAACCTACACCCTCCCCGAAGTCGTCGTCAAAGATTGCCTCGGAAGTATCCCGAAGGGCTTAGAAAGCTGTTACTGCAATGGTGAGATACAGGGGCAGATAATGCTCGATATTTCGTGTTCTCTTGCCCAAAAACTCCTCCCCCTGCGAGATTGGATTGACGCCCACGCGGCGGACATCGTCGGCCACCCAGGGTTCAAATGTAACGCTACTCAGGGAGAGGCTGGTAACGGAGGGGCGGTCTATAGGCCTACACTTATCGGCATCACCAGAAAAAACTTACAAACCGTGCTGCCGGGGGTGACGTTGCCTAGACTCAAGACGTACCGGCCGGACATCGGGACCAGCCGCCCGAGGCTTATCAAGATCAAAGTTCAGGAGACCCCGACCTTAACAGCTACAGGCTCGTAACGAATTTCTAGGATAGGACTTATGAAAAATACACTACTTACCCTTATCGGCCTTTCGACCCTATGCCTCTCATTCGCCCAGGCACCTGCGGGCGGTACCCCAACCGTAGACGCCGCCACTCAGGAAATGCTCGCCAAGGTCGGCTACCAGGTCGTCAGCAGCCCCCAGGACATCGCCACTTTATACAACGTCGCCACGGGTGAAATCCTCGTCGCTGCCGACGCCATCGTCTCCGAGGAGGTGGCCGACACCCTGCGCCGGGCGATGGTGGAGCGCGGCGTCAGCGTCTACATCCTCACCCGCGAGGACACTGTGGACGCGCCCGAGTCGTATGTACGCAGCCTCACGGCAGCCGGGGCGAGCGTCCGGACCGCAGAGGCGGGGGCAAACTTCGCTCTGATAGACCGCGAGTGGGCGGTCGTGGGGCCAATGGCGGCTGGTTGGCCGAAGGTGGGGGTGCAAGCGCCATTACCACTTATCGACCCCGAACTGGAGGCCGGAACGGACCTGCTCACGTGGTTTTACGAAACGGCACAGGAGCGGAACGCCACGCGACAAGAGGCGCTGCTCGCGGCGCAAAGTGGCGAGGCGAGCCCAACGATGGGGGTCTGTGAAGAGCAGCTAGCTATAAGTTCGATTGCCCAGCTGCTGATGGGTACGACGCTCCCCACCACACCCTCCGCTACGACACCCGAAGAGGACACCGCCCCCGAGCCGGAGGCCCCGACGCTGGCCGACCCCTCGTGCTACGCCTACGCCGAGCCGACGGGTCTGACCACGCTCATCATGGAGCCCACATACGTCTATGGGCTCTTAGACGGCTACTACCAGGCGTTCGTGGCCGCGGAACCCTACGGTGGTGAGTAGTGCAGCGCGCTCTGGTCTATAGCTTGACGGCGCTTCTGGTCGTGGTGGGTACCGGCATGGTGCTGAGCTTTACGGCGGGCGGCGTTATGTTCGGGCTCGGCTGCTTTACCGCCGCGCTCGCACTCTGGCTTTT
>PPFU01048167.1_pt1 | contig 11163 bp, 9 predicted proteins | sample 1535991 | NCBI WGS metagenome assembly PPFU01 (sample SAMN04901290, study PRJNA319586) | Hypolithon metagenome, whole genome shotgun sequencing project. | isolation source: Antarctic Hypolithon | place: Antarctica: Miers Valley | collected 2014 | reverse complement strand
CTAGGGCCTCGGGCCGCGGTTTGCCTCCGGGGGCGGGCCGGGCTAGGGCAGCCGGATGCCGCGCTATGCCCTGAAGATTGAATACGACGGCGCGCCGTTCTCGGGCTGGCAGCGGCAGGCGGACCGCCCCTCGGTGCAGGCCGTGCTGGAGGCGGCGCTGCGCCGCCTGGATTCCGGCGCCTCGGACGTCGCGGCCGCCGGCCGGACCGACGCGGGCGTGCACGCGCGCGGGCAGGTCGCGCATGTCGACATGGTGCGTGACTGGGCACCCTACCGACTGGCCGAGGCGGCGAACCACCACCTGCGCCCCGCCCCGGTGGCGATCGTCGCCGTTGCACGGGTGGCGGACGACTGGCACGCCCGGTTCGGCGCGTCCGGGCGCCGCTACCGCTACCGGATCGTATCCCGCCGTGCCGTGCCCGTGCTGGACGCGGACCGGGTCTGGACGCTGCGTCCCGCCCTCGACGTGGCGGCGATGCAAGCAGGTGCGGCGCGGCTGCTTGGGCATCACGACTTCACCACCTTCCGGTCGGCCGATTGCCAGGCCCGGTCGCCGATGAAGACGCTCGACCGGCTGGACGTCGTCGCCCGTCCTTATCCGCAAGGTACGGAAGTGCGGTTCGAGGTGGCAGCGCGCAGCTTCCTGCACAACCAGGTGCGCAGCCTCGTCGGCAGCCTCGTGCGGGTCGGCACCGGGTCATGGGCGCCGGACGACATCGCGCGGGCCCTCGCCGCCCGCGACCGCGCCGCCTGCGGGCCAGTCGCGCCGGCGCACGGGCTGACGCTGATGGCGGCGACCTATCCCGACGATCCGTTCGAAAGCGGCCCGGTCGAGACCAGCCCGCCCGACAGCGCGTAGACGCCGCGCGTCCAGAACCGCCACATCATCGCCGCCGCCGCCAACGCCAGGCCGACCCCCATCCCCAGCCAGATGCCCGGCCCCTCGAACCCCGCGACGAAGCCCAAGGCATAGCCCAGCGGCACGCCGACCACCCAGTAGGACACCGCCGCGATCACCATCGGCGCGCGGGTGTCGCTGACGCCGCGCAGCAGCCCCAGCGCCATGATCTGCGCCGCGTCGGCCACCTGGAACAGGGCCGCCGCAGCCAGCAGCACAATTCCGATGCGCATCACCTCGCCACGCGCCGGATCGCCCGGATCGACGAAGCCGGCGATCAGCACCTCGGGCACCACGAGGAATACGACCGCCGTAGCCAACGCCACGGCCATCGCGATGCCGGTTACCACTTGCGCCCCGCGCCGCAGGTCGCGCGGCTCGCCCCGCCCCACCGCGTTGCCGGCGCGGATCGTGGCGACGTTGCTCAGCCCGACATGGATCATGAACATCGCCGACACGACTTGCAGGGCGATGCCGTGTGCCGCCAGCGCCACCGTTCCGATCCACCCCATCATCACCGACGAGGCGGCGAACAGGCCCGTTTCGGCCAGGCTGGTCAGCCCGATCGGCCAGCCGAGGCGGAACACGGTACCGAAGGCCGCCGCGTCGAACCGCCAGAACCGTGCGAACAGATCGTAGTCCGGCAGCGCCCGCCAGGCGTAGAGCGTCAGGACCACCGCCGAGAGGGCGGTAGAGGCGAGCGAAGCGATCGCGGCGCCGCGGATCCCCATTTCAGGCATCCCCCAGTTGCCGAAGATAAGCGCATAGTTCGCGGCCCCGTTCACCACCAGCGCGGCCAGCGTGACCCAGAGCACGACCTGGGTGCGTTCCAGCCCGGCAAGCGTGCTTTTCAGAACCATCACGCCCAGCGCCGGAAAGATCGACCAGCCCTGCCAGGCCAGATAGTCGCCCGCCAGCGCCGCCGTTTCGGGCTGTTGCCCGATGGCGCGCAGCAGTGGGTCGGCGGTCAGGAACACCGGCATCGTCAGCACCGCGAACAGGCCCGACAGCCAAGCCGCCATGCGCGTCGCCCGCCGCGCCTCGGCCCGGTCGCCGGCGCCGCCGGCCTGCGCCACCAAGGCCATCGCGCCCCAGGCAAAGCCCGACCCGACGAGAAAGAACAGAAAGAACAGCTGCCCGCCCAGCACCTGCGCGGCCAGCGCGCCGACGTCGTACCAGCCCAGCATCACCGCATCCGTCAGGCTGATCGCGAATTGCGCGACATGGCTGCCGATCAGCGGCAAGCCCAGCACCGCGATCCGGCGCATGTGCCCGGCGACCGACAGGATCGGCGGTGGCGGCATTTCGCTTAGGGCAGTCATGCCCGGTCCCCTACGCCTGCGCCCCCCTCATATCAATCAGCGCCGTTGCGATCGGCCTTTCCCCGGCCGCGCCGATGCCGATAGGTTGCACGCCACATCGAAGGGAGCCTCCCATGGCCGACGACTTGCTTACCGGCACAGCGCCAGACGGCACGCCCGCCTACGACGCCTCGTCGATCGAGGTGCTCGAGGGGCTGGAGCCGGTACGCAAGCGACCGGGCATGTATGTCGGCGGCACCGACGAGCGGGCGCTGCACCATCTCGTGGCCGAGGTTCTCGACAACGCCATGGACGAGGCCGTCGCCGGCTACGCGTCGCGCATCGAAGTGGAGCTGCTCGCCGACGGGTCGGTCACGGTGCGCGACAACGGGCGCGGCATCCCGGTCGATCCGCACCCGAAGTTTCCGGGCAAATCGGCTCTGGAAGTGATCCTGTGCACGCTGCATGCGGGCGGCAAGTTCACCGCAGGCGCCTACCAGACCTCGGGCGGGCTGCACGGCGTCGGAATCTCGGTGGTGAACGCCCTGTCGGACCGGATGCGGGTCGAGGTGGCGCGCGATCGCCGGCTCTATGCGCAGAACTTCTCGCGCGGGCTGCCGCTGGCGCCGCTGGCCGAGGTCGGCGCCGCCCCGAACCGGCGCGGCACCACCGTCACCTTTCACCCCGACCCGCAGATCTTCGGCGCCCTCGCGCTGCGCCCGTCGCGGATGATGCAGATGGTCCGGTCCAAGGCCTATCTGTTCTCGGGCGTCGAAATCCGCTGGCGCAGCGCCATCCCCGAGGGCGACACGCCGATGGAGGCGACGTTCCACTTCCCGGGCGGCCTGTCTGACTATCTGGCCGAGACGCTGGGCGGTGCGATGACCTATGCCGACCGGGCCTTTGCCGGGCGCGTCAGCTTTGCCGAGAAGTTCGGCGAGGCGGGGTCGGTCGAATGGGCGGTGAACTGGACGCCGGCGCGCGACGGCTTCGTGCGGTCCTACTGCAACACCATCCCGACGCCCGAGGGCGGCACCCACGAGGCCGGGTTCTGGGCCGCGATCCTGAAGGGCATCCGCGCCTACGGCGAATTGGTGTCGAACCGCCGCGCCAAGGATATCACGCGCGACGATCTAGGCTACGGCGGCTGCGCCATGGTCTCGTGCTTCATCCGCGATCCGGAATTCGTCGGCCAGACCAAGGACCGGCTGGCGACGACGCTTGCCGGGCGACTGGTCGAAGGCGCAGTCCGCGACCATTTCGACAACTGGCTAGCGGCCGACACGAAGGCCGCGGGCGCGATCCTCGACTACCTCGTGCTGCGTGCCGAGGAGCGGATGCGCCGGCGGGCCGAGAAGGAGACGCAGCGCAAGACGGCGACGCGCAAGCTGCGCCTGCCCGGCAAGCTCGTGGATTGCGCGGCGACGGCGAAGGACGGCACGGAATTGTTCATCGTCGAGGGCGACAGCGCCGGCGGCAGCGCCAAGATGGCGCGCGACCGCAGGATCCAGGCGCTGCTGCCGCTGCGTGGCAAGATCCTGAACGTGCTGGGCGCGGCCTCGGCCAAGCTGGGGACGAACGCCGAGATCTCGGATCTGTGCCAGGCGATGGGCGTCGGCATGGGCACGCGATTCGACCTGACCGACCTGCGCTACGACAAGATCATCATCATGACCGATGCCGACGTCGACGGAGCCCATATCGCATCGCTGCTGATGACGTTCTTCTTCACCCAGATGCGCCCGATGATCGACGCCGGACACCTCTATCTGGCCTGCCCGCCGCTGTTCCGGCTGACGCAGGGGGCGCGGCGGGTCTACTGCCTCGACGAGGCCGAGCGCGACCTTTGGCTGAAGCGCGGACTAGGCGGTCCCGGCGGCAAAAGCGGCGGCAAGATCGACGTCTCGCGGTTCAAGGGCCTGGGCGAGATGGACGCGAAGGACCTCAGGGAGACGACGATGGACCCCGCCTCGCGCAAGCTGATCCGTGTGACTGTGGACGGCGGCTCGGAAACGGACGACCTGGTGGAGCGGTTGATGGGCAAGCGCCCGGAAGCGCGGTTCGCCTATATCAGCGAGAACGCGCGCTATGTGGAGGAGCTGGATGTCTAGCCGCGGCCAGGGTTTGCAGCGGCCACGTTGGTCGGTCCGTCCGCGCGCCATACCGTCCTCATGTCACGCCGAGACCCAATGACCCCTCCACACCTTTTGCCGACACCTGCACGAACTGTGCCGGGCGGCCGCCCTCCGCCGGCACATAGCCGAACCCCATCTCGGTCATCCTCGGGTTCGCGATGTTCGCGAAGTGCCGGGGCGAGGCGACTCATTCCGCGACGATCCGCCTGACATCCTGCACACCCCAGGCGATGTCTTCGGCCCAGCCGCAGCCGCGATAGCGCGCCTCCTTCGACTGTCGGGCAACGTCGGACACGTCCGAGCCGAGGTGGCCAAAGGATCCCGCCGCCGCCATGTCGCAGGCGTGGCGCTGCGCCGCACGGCCAAGCCCAGGCGCCAGCTGCACCGGGCGCAGTCCGATACGCGCGCGTTCGTCGTTCGTCTGGCGCAGCACCGTGGACACCGCCTCGCCCGGTGGCGCCGTACAGGCGACGGCCGCAACGCACGGCGCCACCAGCAGGGCCAAGCACAAAACGGTGATCTGCCTCATGCGCCCCCTGATGACATCCGCTTCCTGCCGATGCTGACAGGATACAGTAAAACGACTGTTGATCTCTACCTGCCGGCGCGGTCCGGTCTGGCGCGGTCCGATGCCCCGCCGCTATGCTGCTGCGACTCGGGACCCAGAACCATGCGCCTCCTCCTTTTCCTGCTGCCCGCTCTGCTGCTCGCTGCCTGCGCCCGACCGCTCACCCCGGCCGAGCGCGGCTTTGCCGACACCGTGCATGGCCCGGCGCTGGCCACCGAACCCGTGCGCATCCACCGCGGCGCCCTGATCGGCAATCTCGTCCTCACCCGCCCGCCGCGCCCCGCGGTGGCCTGCCGCGAGCGGATTCGCCCGCCAGAGACGGGGCCGGTCGCCACCTCGACCGCGGCGGTCGTGCTGGGCAACCGGATGTTCACCGCGGTGCGCTGGTATGGCGACGATTTCCTCGCCGGCTACCCCGACAGCCTGCCGCTCGACACGGCGATGCTGCTGGCGCACGAGCTGACGCATGTGTGGCAGTGGCAGAACCGCGCCACGACGGGCTATCATCCGCTGCGCGCGGCGGCCGAGCATCTGGGCGCCGACCCCTACCTGTTCGATCTGGGCGCCACACCGCGCTTTGCCGATTTCGGGTGGGAACAGCAGGGCGCCCTGGTCGAGGAGTTCGTCTGCTGCCGTGCGATGGACCCTGATGGCGCCCGCACCGCCCGCCTGCACGCGCTGCTTGCGCCGGTCTTCCCCGGCATCGCCAGGCGCGGGAAGGTGCCGCCCGACGCGGTTCGCTTGCCGTTCCCCGCGCTCGCGTCCTCCCTGCGCGGCGTGTGCGCCTGAAGCCACGACCCTGAAGTCACGACAAAGCCCGCACACCGCCATAATTCCGTCACGAGATCGCGCGAAAGGGTAGCGTCCGCCGCCGGACAGACGGATTTGACACGGCGGACGGTGACGGCCACGCCCATCATAGTCGGGCAGACGATCGGCTGGAAGGCGGGCCGCACCCATTTGGCGCGGCCCGCGCGTCGAGCGTCGGGCGGCTGGTCCAGCCCGGGACCCGCCGCGCGATCCGTATTCACGGCCGCAGCCTGGCGGCTGCAGACGGCGAAGCCCGGGGCAGACGAAATGGCCGGTCGCGTGCACGCCCGGCCAACGGCATCACTCCACGACGGTGATGCGGTCGTCGGTCATCGGCTGGTAGGAGTCCTGTTGCGCCAGATACTCGGCCGTCACATCGGCCAGGTCGGGGCCGAAATCGTAGGCGTCGGCGGCGTCGACGAACATCGCATAGCCGTCGCCGCCGTTACGCACGTAGTTGTTCGACACCACGCCATAGGTCGCCGCCGGATCGATCGGTTCGCCGCCGATCTGCACGTCGCTGACCCGCTCGCCGGCGGGTGCCGCCGGATCGAAGGCGAAGGACATGCCGGCCACTTGCGGGAACCGGCCTGCCCCCTCCTCGACCTGGCTGACGCCGTTCTCGAGCGCGGCGACCAGCGTCTCGCCGGTCACGCGAAACGTGGACAGCGTGTTCTGAAACGGCAATACCGTCAGCACCTCGCCCATCGTCACCTCGCCGGCGTCGATGCTGGCGCGGATGCCGCCGCCGTTCTGGATCGCCAGGTCGATGCCCTGGTCGGCTACCCGGTCCAGCATCGCTTCGGCGATCAGCACGCCCATTTCGCAGACCTGCGCCCGGCAGACCTCGCGGTCGCCGCCGATGGGCTGGTCCGTCTGCGCGACGACGCGGCTGCGGATCTCTTCCAGCGGCTCTGCGGCCTCGGCGATTCGCGCCACAGTCGCCTCGTCCTCGGCCACCGAGGCGTCGAGCAGGATCGGCGCGCCGCCGATCTCGGTGATCTCGCCCGCGTCGTCGAAGGTCATCGTCAGTTCGCCCAGATACTTGCCGTAGGCATAGGCCTGCGCGATCGGGACCCCGTTCACCTCCAGCGGATAGGGGGCGACGGCGCCCTCCATGTCGCCCATCAGGCTGTGCGAATGGCCGCCCAGGATCAGATCGACGCCGGTCGTGCCTTCGGCCACCTCCCGGTCCACCGCGAGGCCCGAATGGCTGAGCACGATGATCTTGTTCACGCCTTCGTCGGTCAGCCGGTCGACCTCGGCCTGCACCGCGTCCACCGGGGCAGTGAAGACGACGTTCGGCCCGGGGCTGGCCAGTTCGGCGTTGTCCTGCGGCGTCAGGCCGATCACGCCGATCCGCTCGCCGCCGACGTCGAGGATGACGGACTTGTCGATCAGCTCGTTCAGCGCCGGCTCGCCGGTCAGGTCGGCGTTCGACATCAGCAACGGAAACTCGACCGTCTCGGCGAAGGTCTGCAACACCGGCGGGCCGTCGTCGAACTCGTGGTTGCCGACGGCCATCGCGTCGTAGCCGATCCCGTTCATCATCTCGGCCGTCAGCGCGCCCTTGTAGTAGCTGTAGAACAGCGTCCCCTGGAACCAGTCGCCGGCATCCAGAAGCAGCAGGTTCTCGCCGCCGCGCGCCCGCGCGTCCTCGATCGCCGTCACCATCCGCGCCCAGCCGCCGAAGCATTCGCCGGCGGTGTTGTCCTCGGCGCTGCACGGGCCGTCGGACCCGCTGATCGGTTCGAACCGGGAATGGAAGTCGTTCGTATGCAGGATCGTCATCGTGAAGTCGGCGCTGGCCGTCCCGGCGCTCAGCGCGAGGGCGGCGGCGGACAGCATCAGGGATCGGGTCATGGCGGGTTCTCCGGTGGTTTGATTCCAAGGGGTCAGGGTGCGACGCCTTGGCCAGCCTGTCAAAGCGCAAGCGCAAGACGGTCCGATGACAAGCGCGCCCGGTTGACCGCGCGCCGGCGGCCGGGCAGGTGGGCGCCATGATGATCTACAAGATCCTCCGCGCCCCCGAATGGACCGACCTCCAGGCCGACGGCCAGACCACTGGCGCCCCAGTGGACGTCGCGGACGGCTACATCCACTTATCGACCGCCGCGCAGGTGGCGACGACCCTCGCCCGGCATTTCGGGGGCGAGGGCGATCTGGTGCTGCTGGCGGTCGACGCCGACGCCGCGGGCGACGCGATCCGGTGGGAGCCGTCGCGGGGCGGCGCGTTGTTCCCGCACCTCTATCGCGCGCTGACGATGGCGGATGTCCGGTGGTCCGGCAGGGTCGCGCTGCGGGACGGCCGGCACGTCCTGCCCGACGGGGTGGTGTGACGCGGCTGGAGCGGGCAGCGCTGACCGCGCTGCACCGACTGGACCCGGAACGCGCGCACGACCTGTCGCTGCGCCTGCTGCGCGCCGGCCTGGCTCCGGCGCCCGGCCCCGTCACCTCGTCGCGTCTTGCCACCACGCTGGCCGGAATGGCGCTGCCGAACCCGGTGGGCCTGGCCGCGGGCTACGACAAGAATGCGGTCGCCGTCGGCCCGTTGTCGCGCGCCGGTTTCGGCTGGCTGGAAGTCGGCGCCGCGACGCCCCGGCCCCAGCCCGGCAATGCAAAGCCGCGGCTGTTCCGCGATCCGGCGCGTCAGGCGGTCACGAACCGGTTCGGGTTCAACAACGATGGCATGGACGCGGTCTGCGACCGCCTGGCCGCCCAGCGGCCCGCCGTGCCGGTGGGCCTGAACCTTGGCGCAAACCGCGACAGCGCCGATCGCGCGGGCGACTACGTGCGCGTGCTGGTGCGGTGCGCGGCGGCCGTCGATTTTGCCACCGTCAACGTCTCGTCGCCTAATACCGCCGGCCTGCGCGATCTGCAGGGTGCAGAGGCGTTGGCTGCCTTGTTGCGGGCGGTGCTGGACGCCCGCGACGCCCAGGCCCGCCGCATCCCCGTGTTCCTGAAGATCGCGCCCGATCTCGATAACGCGGCCCTCGCCGCCATCGCCGAAGTCGCGCAGGCGGCGGGCCTCGACGCCATCGTCGCCACAAATACCACCGTCACGCCGGCGGGCGGTCTGTCGGGCCAGCCGCTGTTCGACCCGTCGACCCGGGTACTGGCCCGCCTGTCGGCGCTGACCGGCGGGGCCATGCCGCTGATCGGCACCGGCGGCGTCGCCAGCGCCGCGCAGGCCTATGCCAAGATCCGGGCCGGCGCCTGCGCGGTCCAGCTTTACACCGGGCTCGTCTATGGCGGCCTGTCGCTGGCGGTCGAGATCGCGCGCGGGCTCGACGGGCTGCTGGCGCGCGACGGGTTCGACACCGTCGCCGCGGCCGTCGGCACCGGCCGGCAGGATTGGTTGTAGCGAAAGCGGATTGCAGCAGGATGGCGGACGCGGCCCGGGGCCGGCGCGCCGGCCAACGCCTCGCTCGCGCCGGTCGGGTCACCGGGATTTGCGCGCCAGATGGCCCTTACCCCGCGCCCGCGCCCGCGCGCCGGTGCCTGAGCCGGCGCGCGCGCGCCGGTCCCCGCTCAGCGCGCGAGCGATGCCTCCATTCTGCGCGGAACCGTGGGCGGGTCCCGCGCGGGCGGTCAGAACACCTCGGCGTCCAGCTCCATTACCGTCGCGGCGCCGCTTTCGATCCGGGCCAGGTGCATCTTCGTCGCCGGCAGCTGCCGCGCCATGTAGTAGCGCCCGGTCGCCAGCTTGGCGCGGTGGAAGGCCGGATCGCCTTCGCCCGCCGCCAACGCCGCCGTCGAGGCGGCGGCCATACGCGACCACATCAAGCCGAGGCAGACATGCCCCATCAGGTGCAAGAAGTCGTAGCTGCCCGACAGCGCCTCGTTCGGATTCTTCAGACCCTGCTGCATGAAGAAGCCCGCAGCCGTCTGCATGTCCTTCGTCGCCGACTTCAGCGGGTCGAGGAACTGCGCGCGAAGTGCCGCGTCCTCACCGTTCGCGGCGATGAAGGTCTTCACGACATCGAAGAAGGCCATCACCGTGCGGCCGCCGTTCAGCCCCAGCTTGCGCCCGACCAGGTCCAGCGCCTGGATCCCGTTCGTTCCCTCGTAGACCATGGTGATGCGGGCATCACGGACGAATTGCTCGATCCCCCATTCGGTGGTGTAGCCGCTGCCGCCCAGCGTCTGCTGGGCCAGCACCGTCGTCTCGAACCCCTTGTCGGTCAGGAAGCCCTTCACCACCGGCGTCAGCAGCGACACCATCGCCTCCGCGTCCGGATCGCCGGCCCGCTGCGCGCGGTCGATCAGCGAGGCGGCCCAGAAGGCAAAGGCGCGCGCGCCCTCGACAAAGCTGCGCTGGTGCAGCAGGTTCCGGCGCACGTCGGGGTGGACGATGATCGGGTCGGCAGGTGCGCCGGGCTCGGCCGCGCCCTGCACCGCGCGGCCCTGCCGGCGGTCGCGCGCGAAGGCCGCGGCGTTCTGGTAGGCGATCGCCGCCACCGCGTAGCCCTGCACGCCGACGCCCAGCCGCGCCTCGTTCATCATCGTGAACATCGCGCGCATACCCTTGTGCGCTTCGCCGACCAGCCATCCGGTCGCGCCGTCGAAGTTCATCACGCAGGTGGAATTGCCGTGGATGCCCATCTTCGATTCCAGCCCGCCGCAGGACAGCGCGTTGCGATCGCCAAGGCTGCCGTCGTCCTTCGGCAGGAACTTCGGCACCACGAACAGCGACAAGCCCTTCACGCCCTCGGGTCCGCCGGGGATCCGCGCCAGCACCAGATGAACGATGTTGTCCGTCAGGTCGTGCTCGCCCGCCGATATCCATATCTTCTGGCCGGTGATGGCGTGGCTGCCGTCGTCCTGCGGCACCGCCTTGGTGCGGATCAGCCCCAGATCCGTGCCGCATTGCGGCTCGGTCAGGTTCATCGTGCCCGACCAGCGGCCGTCGATCATCGGCGGCAGGTACATCGCCTTTTGCGCCGGGCTGCCATGCACCGACAGGGCGGCCATCGCGCCGTGGGTCAGGCCTTGATACATGGTGAACGCCATGTTGGCTGCAGCGAACATCTCGACCACCGCGGTGTTCAACAGGTGCGGCATGCCCTGCCCGCCATGCGCCGGGTCGGCGTCGAGCCCCATCCAGCCGCCCTCGCGCATCCGGTCATAGGCCGCCTTGAACCCGTCGGGCGTCCGCACGACGCCGTTCTCCAGCGTGCAACCCTGTTCGTCGCCCACCGCGTTCAGCGGCGACAAGACGTTACGCGCGAGCTTGCCCGCCTCGTCGAGGACCGCGGCGGTGAATCCGCGGTCCATGTCGGCATAGCCGGGCACGTCCGAGTCGGGGGCGCGCAGAACGTCGTGCAGGACGAACTGCATGTCCTCCACCGGAGGTCTGTAATCGGGCATCGGCAACTCCTCATAGCGGATGGCGGCCGCCGTCGTGTTCAAACGCATCGGGTCGCTTGGCGCCGCGCTGGCGCGGCGCCA
>PPFU01059494.1_pt1 | contig 11164 bp, 11 predicted proteins | sample 1535991 | NCBI WGS metagenome assembly PPFU01 (sample SAMN04901290, study PRJNA319586) | Hypolithon metagenome, whole genome shotgun sequencing project. | isolation source: Antarctic Hypolithon | place: Antarctica: Miers Valley | collected 2014 | reverse complement strand
GGGCGTCTTTGATTCGGTACAGGCGGCCGTGGAAAGTGCGTACGCCGCCGGCGAGACGGATGAGTTTATCACCCCGCGTACTATCAGAGGCGTGGATGGGCGCGTGCAGGACGGCGACGCTATCCTCTTTTTCAACTTCCGCGCCGACCGCGCCCGGCAGCTGACCCGCGCCTTTATCAAGCCCGACTTTGACGGGTTCAGGCGGCACGTGTGGCCGCAGAGCCTGTACTATGGCACGTTTGCCACGTATGAAGAAAACTTTGGTCTGCCCGTGGCCTTTTCAAAGCAGAACCTCGCGCACACACTCGGCGAAGTGATTGCGGGCCGGGGCGGACGCCAGCTCCGCGCTGCCGAGACGGAAAAGTACCCGCATGTCACGTTCTTCTTTTCAGGCGGGCGCGAAGCGCCGTTCGCGGGCGAAGACCGTATTCTCGTGCCCTCGCCCAAGGTGGCCACGTACGACTTGCAGCCCGAGATGAGCCTGCCCGAACTGGCCACGAAAGTGGCGGACGCCCTGGCCTCTCATCCGTACAACCTCGCCGTCGTCAACTTCGCCAACCCGGACATGGTGGGACACACCGGCGTTTTTGAAGCGGCGGTGGCGGCTATCGAGGCGGTAGACAGCGCCGCGCAGCGAGTGGTGGAGGCGGCCATCGCGAACAGCTACGGCGTGACGATCATCGCCGACCACGGCAACGCTGACCGGATGCGCAACGAGGATGGCAGCCCCAACACCGCGCATTCGCTGGCACGCGTGCCGCACCTGATCATCAAAGACGGCTTTACCGGCCCCATCCGCGACGGCAAGCTGGGCGACATTGCCCCGACAATCCTCGCGCTGATGGGCGAAAACGTGCCGGATGAAATGACCGGCGACGTGCTGGTTTAAACGTCACCCGTCGGGCCAGCCGTGCAGCGGGTATACTGATCGAACGGCAGGCATACGCACCGTATCCCCACTTGAGATTTACACTTTTTAGGTATGAAGCACCTTCCGCACCTTTTTGAGCAGAACCGCGCGTGGGCCGCGCAGCGGGTGGCCGAGCAACCAGACTTTTTCGAGACGCTGGCCGGGCAGCAGGCACCACGCTACCTCTGGATAGGCTGCGCCGACAGCCGCGTGCCCGCCAACGAGATCACCGGGCTGTTGCCGGGCGAGCTTTTCGTGCACCGCAACGTGGCCAACGTGGTCGTCCACTCCGACCTCAACTGCCTCTCCGTGCTTCAGTACGCCGTTGAGGTGCTGCGCGTGGAGCACGTGATCGTGTGCGGGCATTACAACTGTGGCGGGGTGCACGCGGCCGCGCAGAACGCGCGTTTCGGCTTGATAGACAACTGGCTTCGGCACGTGCAAGACGTCGCCCACGCGCACCGCGCCCTTCTCGGTGGCATCAGCGACCCGGTGCAGGGCACAGATGCGCTGTGCGAGTTGAACGTCGTCGAGCAGGTCGCCAACGTTTCGCGTACCACCATTGTGCAGGAAGCATGGGAGCGCGGGCAGAAGCTCACCCTCCACGGCTGGATCTACCGCCTCCACGATGGGCTGCTGCGCGACGTAGGCATCAGCGCTACGGGTACAGACGAGCTATCGGCCAACCATGAAACGGCCATAGCGCGCATCCGGGGGGCGTATGTGCCTGGAGCCCCGGAAGAGCGGTAAACACCTCCCGGGTTTTGCGCCCGATACGGGTGGTGCTCAGGAGCCTTTCCGGCCGCTGCCGCCGGGCTTTTTGCCGCCGCCATCCTGCTTGTTCACCGTCGCCCAGGCGCGGCGCTCGGCTTCGTCCTGCGACACGCCGCGGTCTTCGTAGCTTTCCTCGATATGCTCGGCCTTGCGCTTCTGCTTGTCGGTGTATTTGTCCTTGTCTCCCTGTGACATGGTACTGAAAAGGTTGGGTATAGACCTCCTTTCTTACCCCAGTGACAGGGATAGGTGCGTGCCCCGTTGTGACGTTTGCGTTTTCACTCGATTACGATACGCGTGGGCAGCAGCGCCTGCACCTGCCCGTTTTGCCTGAAAAGCGCGTCGAGGGCGGTGGCGCGGTCGCGCAACTGCCGTTCCAAAGGCGACTGGCGGGCTTCTATCCACGTCCGCGCCTGCGCGTTCATGCTTTCCAGCATGCGCTCAAGGGTAGACTTCGGCTTGGGCAGCACCCGGATCCGGTAGGTGTTGCCCTCGATGCCAACTCTGGCAGCGGCGATTTCAAGCGCCCGGCGCAGCCCGCCCAGTTCGTGCACGAGGCCCAGTTCTTTCGCCTGCACCCCTGTCCACACGCGGCCCTGCGCGATCTCGCTGACGCGCGCGGTGTCCAGCTGCGTTGCCGCTGCCACGTGCTGGAGAAACAGGCTATACGTCTTGTTGACGCTTTCCTGCAGGAGGGCCCGCTCTGCAGGCTCGAGCGGCCGGATGACAGAAGGCAGGTCGGCGAAAGGCCCCGTCTGAACCTGGTCGAAGGTGATGCCGACCTGGTTCTCGAAAAAGCCGCCTGCGTCGAAAAGCAGGTTGAACACCCCGATAGAGCCCGTGATGGTGAGCGGATCGGCCACGATGGTGTCGGCACCGGTGGCAATCCAGTAGCCGCCCGAAGCGGCATAGTCGCCCATGGACACGATGACAGGCTTGACCTCACGGGTGAGTAGCACCTCGCGCCGCATCGCCTCGCTGGCCGAGGCCGACCCCCCCGGCGAGTTGATGCGAAGCACAACGGCCTTCACGCTTTCGCTCTCCCGCGCCTGCTGCATCGCTTTTCGGAACGTTACGTCGCCGACGACCGTGCCGCCCATGAGGGGGTTGAAACTTTCGCCGCTCTCCCCGTCCATGATGGCCCCCACGGCATAGACGATGGCAATCTCGCCCTCGCCCGCTACTTCAAGTCCGGCAGCCGTGGCCGAGGTAGCCGCGTAGTCGCGCGCGTTGAGCAGGCTCAGGTCCTCGTCCTCTGCAACGCCGGTGCGCCGTTTGATGATGCTTTCGAGTTCGTCTGCGGCCAGGAGCGCATCGAGCAGGCCGGCTTCGAGTCCACCTTCGGCAGAAAACACCGATTTCGTTTCGATCAGGGCTTGCAGCGCCTCGGGTGTGGTGCCGCGGCTGCGGGCTACGGTTTGCAGGAAGATGCGGTTTTGCTCGGCCAGCAGCGACGCCAGCTGTGCGCGGTTCTCCGGCGACAGATCCTCGCGGATAAAAGGCTCGACGGCCCCTTTGAACGTGCCTACCCGCACCACCTGCGCTTCGACGTCGAGCTTGTCGAGCAGCTTTTTGTAGAACTCGGCGGTGATGGTGAAGCCGTTGAACTCGAAGATCGTCAGCGGCGCCATCACAACGGTGTCGGCGGCAGAGGCAAGAAAGTAGCCCGCCTCGTTGAGATACGGTGTGTCTGCGCTGGCATAGAGCGGTTTGCCCGTTTTGCGGTACGCATCGAGGCTGGTGCGAATCTCTTCCAGGGTGGCCCACGGCGTGGCGAGCGCGCCCACCTTCAGCCAGAGGGCGTCTACCCGGTCGTCGGCAGCAGCCATGCGCAGCACCTGCTGCACGCGCACCAGGTCGAGCGGCTGCTTGCCACCAAAGGCCGAAGCAAAGGGGTCGTCGGCGGTGACTTCAGGGATGGTGCCGTCGAGTTCGAGCACGAGCGTGCTGCCTGCCGCTACGCTTGGCGTGCTTTCCCCCGACGAGGAGACGATGGCGACGATGAGCAGGAAAAAGAAAAAGACTACGATTCCGAGTGCTACAAGGGTGCCCAGCGTGGCGGCGACAAGCGTCGAGAAGAAGCGCATGAGAAGGGAGTAGGTAGAAGGGCAGGCAGTACGGCGGTGCCGTACCATAGTTGTGCAAAAACTACGCGTGCATTCCCCGGCTATGCCAGATTACGCTATTCCCGTCTTACACCCCGTGGTGGTGCATTTCCCCATCGCGTTCCTGCTCGCGGCGGCAGCGACGGCGCTTGTGTGGCTGGTGCGCAACACTCTGTTCTGGCGCGGCACCACGTTGCTGCTGCTGCTGCTCGGGGTAGCAGGCGCAGGACTCGCCTATTACTCGGGCGAGGAGATGGCCGCGCAGTCGGAGGGCGTGCCCGTGGTCGATGCGCTCGTAGAGTATCACGAGGCGGCGGCTACGTGGACCCTGTGGCTCGGCGTCGCGGCGCTGCTGGCGGTGGGCGTGCTGCACGTGGCGGCACTCCGCGGGGTGACAGCCCACAGCGCGTGGCGTGGGGGAGCGGTGCTGCTGGTTCTGGCAGCCGGCGTGCTCGCCGCGTGGACGTCCCACCTGGGCGGCCTGATGGTGTGGGGCGTCCCCAATTAGGCGTATGCTGTGCAAAAAGATGGACACGCCGCCGCGATATGGCAGGCCCGTACGCGCGCAGGCAGCGCCTCCACCCGACCGGCACGGTTTGAGATAGACAACAGAGTGCTCTCTTTCGATTCACCAGACCGTCTACTGCTATGAAACGGGATTCGCTACCACGTAGAAGCTGGCCCACGGGCCTCGCCCTGTTTTTGCTCTTCCTCTTTGCCGCCCTGCCTGCTGCTGCCCAGCGCGGGCGTACCGGCGGCGAGCGCAAGACAGAGGAAAAGAAAGAGGAGACCACCCCAGCCCCCGAGCCGAGCCGTACCCCTGAGCCGAGCCGCACCCCCGAGCCGAGCCGCACGCCTGAAACCCGCCCGGCCACGGAGCCAGCGCCCTCCCGCCAGCCTACCTCGCGGCCGGCGCGAGAAACGCGCCCGGCACCCGCGCGCAACGCGCCTGCTCCGCAGACCCGCGAGGCTCCTGCACCCGCAGAGCGCCGGGGACGCGCCGAAACCCCGTCCCGCACCCGCGAGACTACGGGTAGCCCGGCCCGCGACACGGGCGCGCGAACCGACGCACCGCGCGCAGGACGCACAGGCAACGCGGACACCGGACGTTCTGCTGATCAGCGGGGCCGCGCTGCCGATACGCAGCGGGGCAGAGAGGCTACAGACGGTGGCCGCGTGGTAAGCAGCGACCGGGGGCGCGGCGTAGACAACAGCCGGCAGGGACGCGTCGTGGGCAGCACAGGACGCGTAGCGCAGCGGAATCCGCAGGCGGATCACCGCCGGAAGGTGCGGGATCCGTACAAGTGGCATCACGTGCCGTCGGTCCCCTACGGTGGCTACCACTATCGCCCGGCGCGGCCTGTTATCCACCTTAACTACGAATGGCCGTGGGAGCAGCGCTACGCGCGCGCCTGGAGTCCGCTTTACCGCTACCGGCAGGTGGTCAGCATCGACGCCGGCTACGGCGGGCGCTACTGGGAATCGCGCCTCGATGTGCGTACCACCTACCGGCAGCGGGTGCGCCGCGCCAATGGCCGCCGCGCAGAACTCGACCTGGTCATCGAGACAATCGAACTGTACCAGGATGGACGCTACCTGGGCCGGGTTACCCGCATTCCGGGCGATTTCAGCAAGGTGCGCGCCGTTGTCAACCGCAATGGGCGTGTGACGTTCGACCGCGACATCTCGATTGTCGGTAGCCGCGAGGCAGGCTTTGAGCTTATCGCCACCGAGCGCTACGGCCGCCACATCCTCAGCGACTGGCGTCGCGGCGACCACTACGAGGTGGCCCGTGTGGATCTCCGGCGCAATCGCGTCCACCGCGTGCGGGATAGCCGCCTTTTTGACCCGTACGGCGGCTATCAGAGCTACGCGCCCCTCTCGCTTCTACCCGAAGATGAGCGCTGGCTGAGCGACTACGGCCCCTACGCCGTCAGCACGTACGCCTATGACGATGATTTTTACGATGTCTACGGCTATGACGACTCGTACTACTACGGTGCTCCATCGGGCGTCGCGCCTTACCGCAGCAACGCGCCGCGTGGCGAGAGTGCGCACACGGCTCCGCTGCTGCAGGGCAATTCAGACGAGACGTTCGAGACGGTAGGCGGCGCGCGGGTGCGGATGCAGCGCGAAGCGCAGATCGAACGTATCGAGTAGTACCACAACAGCCAGCAGGCTACCACAACCGGGGACGGCACCATCTGCAAGCCAGGTGGTGCCGTCCGTCGTTCTGGCAGTTTCTGCACAGAGCAGCAGAAACCGGTAGGTGCCGGGGCTGTTGATTTCGACGCTGCGCAGCGGGTAGACTGCCAGCCTGGCAAGCCGGCCCCCTGGCACCCTGCCCCGACACCCGCGTTGCTGGTCTGGCAAGCCTTTTGCCACAGCACCCCACCTATGACGGCCTTACGCACAACAGACGACGCTACACCGCTTTCCGACCGCGAGCGCGAGATTCTGCGCCTCGTCGTGCAGAGCTTTGTGCAGACGGCCGGGCCGGTAGGCTCGCGGACGCTTGTCAGGCGCTACGGCTTAGGTCTCAGCCCGGCCTCTATCCGCAACACGATGAGTGACCTGGAAGAGGCAGGCTATCTCGAACATCCATACACGTCTGCCGGGCGCGTGCCGACGGTGCGGGGCTACCGCACGTTCGTTGACGAACTGATGCAGGCCTCGCAGCTGTCACGCCCGGAAAAGCTGATGCTGCGCGCGGCCGTAGAGCAACTCGTCGGTAACCGCGACGAGCTGCTGCGCGAAACGTCGAAAATGCTCGGGCGGCTTTCCAACCTCCTCGGCGTAGTGCTCGCGCCCAACATGGCTACCGGCCTGCTCGAGCGCATCGAGGTGGTGCCGCTGTCGTCCTCGCGGCTCATGTGTGTGCTGAGCCTGCGCGGCGGGGTGGTGCGCACGATCGTGCTGGAAATGGACACCGACCTGGAGCGCACCCTTATCGAGCCGGTCGTCGAGATGCTCAACGAGCGCCTTGCAGGGCTAACGATGGAGGAGATTCGGACGACGTTTGTCGACCGCGTGCGCGATCTCGGCGTGGACGACAACGCGCTGGTGCGGCTTGTACTTGACCGCTCGAGCACCCTGTTTGCAAGCCCGGGCGCGGCCCGGCTCCAACTCAGCAGCGCCAGCCCCCTCCTCGACCAGCCCGAGTTTCAGGAGCCCAACGACCTGCGCCACCTTATCGGGCTGCTTGAAGACGAGCATTTTCTCGTGCAGCTGCTCGAAGACCGCCCTGATGGCGACGAGCAGCCCCGCGCTGTTGTCACCATCGGCCCCGAAAACCTCGACGGAAAGACAGAGCGCTATTCCCTCGTCACTGCCCGCTATCGCCTCGGAGAGTCTATCGGGACGATAGGCGTGCTCGGGCCGGTACGCATGGACTACGAGCGCGTGGTCATGGTGGTCGAGCATGTGGCGCGGCTATTGAGCCAGGGTGAGATGCCCCGCGACTAACCCCTTTCTACGAAACCATACGTTACCTTTACCTGTGAACACGAATCCTTCTCAGAAACAATCGGATCAGGATGCCGCCGCGGAGCAGATGCTGCAGACCGTGGAGGAACTCGCCGACCGGGACAGCCAGATCGCCGAGTTGCAAACCAGGCTCGACGATACCACGCAGCGGCTGAGTGCGCTGGAGCAGCAGAGCCAGAACACCGAAGACCAGCTCCGCCGCACCGCTGCCGACTTCCAGAACTTCCGCCGCCGCACCGAGCAGGAACGTGCCAAGTGGCGCGAGGAAGGCCGGGTGGAAATCATCACCCGGGTTCTCGACCTCTACGACGATCTTGGGCGCTCGCTCGAAGCGGTGCAGCAGGCCGGCGATGAAGACGCCTCGGGCAAGCTGCGCGAGGGCGTCGAGCTTATCTACCGCAAGTTTGCCGACGAGATGGACCGGCTGGGTGTGCAGCCTATCGAGGCGGTCGGCGAGACGTTCGACGTGGCCCAGCACGAGGCCATGATGCAGCAGCCTGCCCCCGAGGGCACCACCCCCGGCACCGTTCTGCAAGAGTTGCAGCGCGGCTACCGCATGGGAGAGCGGGTGCTGCGCCATAGCCGCGTAATCGTGGCCTCCTGATAGTTTAATCCCCGTCGCTTTTCAGACGTCCCCTTTCTATGCGCGATTATTATGAGATCCTGGGCGTGAGCCGCGCGGCCACGACAGTTGAGATCAAAAAGGCGTACCGTACCCTTGCCATGCAAAACCACCCGGACCGTAACCCGGGGGATGCAGCGGCTGAGGCCCGCTTTAAAGAAGCTGCCGAGGCCTACGAGGTGCTGGGCAACGACGAGAAGCGCGTCCGCTACGACCGCTTTGGCCATGCAGGCGTGCGCGGCGCGGCGGGGGGGGCGGGCGGCCCTGGCTTTAACGACTTTGGCGATATCTTCGACCGCTTCCGCGACATTTTCGAGGGGGCAGGCACGCAGGGTGGCTTTGGCGACATGTTCGGCGGCGGGCGCACGCGGCGCGGTCCGCAGAAAGGACGCCCCGGCAGCGACCTGCGCATCAAGCTTTCGCTGACGCTGGAGGAGATCGCCGAAGGGGTAGAGAAAAACGTGAAGGTGCGCAAGTTCGTCGCCTGCGGCGTGTGCGAAGGCACCGGTGCCGAAGGAGGCGAAGAGGAATCAGGCTACGACGTGTGTACCACGTGCAACGGCGTGGGTGAAGTGCAGCGCGTCACCCGGTCGGTGTTCGGGCAGTTTGTGAGCGTGCAGCCGTGCCCGGCGTGCGGCGGCGAAGGGCGGCTGCTGCGCAAACCCTGCCAGAACTGCAAAGGCGAGGGCCGCGAGCGTGGCGAGGAGACCATCACCATCCAGGTGCCGCCGGGCGTGCTGGAAGGCAACTTTCTCACGATGCGGAGCGCGGGCAACGCGGGCGTGCGCGCTGGAAGCCCGGGTGATCTGCGCATCGAGATCGAGGAGGCCGAGCACGAACACCTCGTGCGCGAAGGGCTCGACGTCTTCCACGACCTCGTGCTCTCACTACCCGACGCGGCGCTGGGTACCGAAGTGGACATCCCGACGCTCAAGGGCGCTTCCCGCCTCACCATTGACGCAGGCACGCAGAGCGGTAAAATCCTGCGCATGCGCGGCAGAGGGCTACCCGAACTGGGCACCAACCGCCGCGGCGACCAGCTCGTGCGCGTGCGCGTGTGGACGCCGCAGCGCCTCTCGGCAGAGGAAACCGCTTTGCTCGAACGCTTGCGCGAGTCGCCTGCTTTCAAGCCCGGTGCCGTCCCGAATGGGCATGCCAACGGACGCTCGTTTTTTAGCAAGGTCAAGGACGCCTTTACCACGTGACTTCCGGGCCTCTCGACCCCTACCATGACATTGGCGAGCAGCTGCGCGCGGTAATGCGTTTCGTGCCCTCGCCCGTGACCGTTGTGACAGCGGGCACTGAACCCCCCCACGGCGCCACCATCGGGTCCTTTACGAGCCTCTCGCTCGACCCGCCGCTGGTTTCATTCAACCTCACCCTGCCGTCCAGATTTCTGGAGGTGCTGGAAAAAGACGTGCCTTTCAACGTGCACATCCTCCGCGATGACCAGGCGTCGCTGGGGCTGCACTTTGCACTGCCGGGGCTGACGAGCGAGGAGATGTTCGCGAACGTCGCCTTTGCGCGGGATGACAGGGGGCTGCCGGTGCTGGGCGACTGGCTATCGCTGCTTTCATGCCGCACCTACGAGACCATCGTCGGCGAACAGTATGCCCTCGTGCTCGGACGCGTCGAAAGGGTGGCCGGTCCGGGTGAGGGGGCACCGATGCTGTACCTCAACCGCGCCTTTCGAGCGGTAGGCGGCGTGCGCGAGGCGACCCCTCTTGATGTGTCTTTGCCGTAGTAGGGGCACAGCGCGCTGTATCCCTACGGCAAAATCACATCGCCCGTGCCGTATACGCCCGCGCCGAAAAAGGCGAAGTCGTAGCGCGCCGGGTCGGCTGGATCGAGCAGGCGGCAGGCCGCGGTGAGTTCGAGCGCGGCGCGCCAGTCGTCCTGAGGGCGCGTGAGCAGGCCCCACGCCCGCGCCTGCCGCCCGGCGTGCACGTCCAGTGGCAGCACGAGCTGGTGGGGCTGGATACGCGTCCACAGGCCGAAGTCAACGGGCCCGGGGCGCACCATCCAGCGGAGAAACATGCACAGGCGTTTGCACGCGCTGCCGGTAGAGGGGCGGGCGAGATGCTTGCGCATCCTGGACGGAGTCTCCGGATGGATAGTGAGCACGCTGTCGGAGAAGCCCTGAATGGCGGGCCCCACATGCGCGGCATCCGGCGGAAGGTGACAGGCAAAGGCTGCTTCGAGCGAGCCGTGCTTATCGACGAGCAGGCGCAGCGCCCGCACCAGTACGCGCGCATCATCGCTGTTGAACGTGCGGTGCTTGAACCCGTCGAGGCACGCGCCGTCGCGCATTTCGTCGTAGTGCATCACGAAGTGGAAGGGCGCGTGCCGCATCCGCTCGCAGAGATCGCCGAGCTTATTGAGAATCGTCTTCCGGCGTCCCCAGGCGAGCAGGGCAGCGAAAAGGCCGATGATCTCGCGGTCTCGCGGACTGTCGTAGGCATGCGGCACGGCAATCGGATCGTCCTCGATAAAGGTGCGCGTCTCGAAGCGCGCCACGAGTTGGTCGAGGGCAGGTTTGAGAGAGGTCAAGAGCGCGCGGGAATGAGGTGTTCAGGCCTGTTGGTGTACGGGGGGGCATCTCGTAAACTGCGGTTCACCCTTCTCGATTCACCATGGATGCAGACACGCTGCGTGCCCTCCAGGCACCACTCAAAGAAAAGTACCGCGAAGCCCCAGACGCCGCGCTTGTAACGCTCCACGCAGAAGGTCGGCTGGGGGAGGGGATCGCGTGCCGGGTGGAAACAGGGCGTGCCCTCGTAGAGGCGGGCCTGCACCCTGCCACCGGCGGCACAGGCGCGCAGGCGTGTTCGGGCGACATGCTGCTCGAAGCGCTCGTCGCGTGCGCAGGCGTCACACTCGGCGCCGTTGCCACCGCGCTCGCCATCCCGCTGCGCGACGCGACGGTCAGGGCAGAGGGCGACCTCGACTTTCGCGGCACGCTCGGCGTCTCGAAAGAGGTACCCGTCGGCTTCCGCGATATCCGGCTATCTTTCACGCTCGACACCGACGCGTCGGACGAGGAGATCGAAACGCTCGTCAGGCTCACCGAACGCTACTGCGTGGTGCTGCAAACGCTGCGCAGCAGTCCCACGTTTTCGGTTGCGTCTGCGCGAGGCTGAGATGGAGAACGGCCTATCTGCAGAGCACGGCGCGCAGGTCGGCATTGCCGCCGCTGATCATCACGCCCACGCGCAGGCCCCGGGCGTCTACCACGTTTTCGAGTAGCGCGGCCGCGCCCAGCACGCC
>PPFU01001636.1_pt1 | contig 11171 bp, 10 predicted proteins | sample 1535991 | NCBI WGS metagenome assembly PPFU01 (sample SAMN04901290, study PRJNA319586) | Hypolithon metagenome, whole genome shotgun sequencing project. | isolation source: Antarctic Hypolithon | place: Antarctica: Miers Valley | collected 2014 | reverse complement strand
ACGATATCCAGTTCATCATCGGCAAGGCCAGCGCGCAGGAAGAGCTGCTCTACACGATCGATGCGCTGCTGGCGGAGGGCAAGCGGCTGGTGTTCGCCGCCGACCGTGCCCCGCAGGCGCTGGACGGCGTGGAGCCGCGGCTGCTCTCCCGCCTGTCGATGGGGCTGGTGGCGGATATCCAGCCGGCCGATATCGAGCTGCGCCGGGCGATCCTGCACTCCAAGCTCACGCGCTTCGCCCCGCTGGAGGTGCCCGAGGATGTGATCGAGTTCCTCAGCCGCACCATCAACCGCAACGTGCGCGAGCTGGTCGGCGGGCTGCACAAGCTGATCGCCTATGCCCAGCTGACCGGCCAGCAGGTCTCGCTGCAGCTGGCCGAGGACCAGCTGACCGATATCCTTTCGGCCAACCGTCGGCGCATCACGATCGACGAGATCCAGCGCACCGTGTGCCAGTTCTACCGCATCGACCGTTCGGAAATGTCGAGCAAGCGGCGGGCGCGGGCGGTGGTGCGGCCCCGGCAGGTGGCGATGTACCTCGCCAAGGTGCTGACCCCGCGCTCCTACCCCGAGATCGGCCGCAAGTTCGGCGGGCGCGACCATTCCACCGTGATCCACGCGGTGCGGCTGATCGAGGATTTGCGCAAACGCGATTCGGAGATGGATGGCGATGTGCGCTCGCTGCTGCGCCAGCTGGAGGATTGAGCGGGCGCCGGTTGCGCAGGGACGCTGATTTGCGCCCATGATGCAACGCGGTGCAGTATCGTGCACCGCGGTTGCACGGCGCATCCACCGGTTTTGCCCCGCTGTTGCACAGGCTTGCAAAGGCGGGTTTTGCACCGGGGATGCGCAGCCGTTCCCCCGCTAATGCACTGCCGATGCACAGGCTTTTCCACCCGCTTTTGCACAAGCGGCACCCAGTCACCAAGTGAACACCATGCTGCCGCCTGATCGCCTCGACCGATTCGCCCGCCACATCGTCCTGCCCGAGGTCGGCGGGGCCGGGCAGGTTGCGCTGGTGAAGGCCAGTGTGGTGCTGGTGGGCCTCGGTGGGATCGGCTCTCCGGCACTGCAATATCTCGCCGGGTCCGGCATCGGGCAGCTGGTGCTGGTGGACGACGGCGTGGTGGAGCCGAGCAATCTGCAGCGCCAGACGATCTACACCGAACGCGATATCGGCCATGGCAAGACCGTCGCCGCGCGGCGCTGGCTGGCCAATTTCGACAGCGCGCTGCAAGTGGTCATCGACGACAGCCGGATCGATGCCGGCAATACCGCCGCGATCATTGCGGGCGCCGATCTGGTACTCGACGGGTGCGACAATTTCGCCACCCGGCTCGCGGTGTCGGACGCCTGCGTGGCCCGCGGCGTGCCGCTGCTTTCGGCGGCGGTGGGACGGTTTCAGGGGCAGGTCGGCGGCTTTGTCGGGCATCTGCCCGCCCAGCCCTGCTACCGCTGTTATGTCGGCGATGCCTTCGATGCCGAGGATTGCGACAGCTGCGCCGAGGACGGGATGCTTGGCGCAATGGCCGGCTGGGTTGGCGCATTCGCCGCGATGCAGGCGGTCCGCGCATTGCTGGCGGCGGCGGGCAGCGGCGCGATGGGCGAGGCGCAATGGGGCCGGCTGCACCTGCTCGATGGCCTCGCCCCGGGGATGCGGACATTGGCTATTGCGAAGGATCCGGCTTGCCGGACGTGCGGTTCGGGCGGCTGAACCGCCCCCTCTCAGCCCCGGCTCAGGGGTTGATACAATGATCGCGCGAGCCGTTCACCGTCGGGCAGGTGTCCCCCGGCCCGGCGCCGCCCGCCACCACCGCGATTACCACCACCGCGAGCACCACCCCGCCCACGATCAGCAGCCGGTTTCCGCCGGTATCGCCCATGCCCAGCCGGTTCTGCGCATCGCTCGCCGGTTGGCCGTTGACGAACAGTGCCGGTCGGCCGGTGCTCGACAGGCCGATCTCGAACCCCTTTGGGCGCAGCCTCTGCGATGAGGGATCGCGCCGCTGTTGCGCGGAATGGTCGGCCACGACCTGCAAGCGCAGCACGGGCCGGGGCTGCGCCACTGCGCCGAGCGGCAAGCGCAGGTTGAGCCCGGCAAAGGCCGGCCTGTGTTGATCGAACTCGGCCAGGTGCAGCGGCTGCGCGGCGGCGGGCGGGGCTGTCGCCAGAACAGCCAGTGCGCTCGCGATGACAATGATAGCCTTGCCCATGATGCCCTCCCCCTCATCAACAAAAGACGCGCAAAGACGCGCTCTATTGTCTCGCAAGTCAAGCGCTTGATGGCTGCAAGCGCTGTTCCTAAGTTTGCAATTGGCAGCTTTATTGTTGATCCCGTCAGGTAGGGGAGCGAGGTTGAACCGCCTTTATCGTTGAAGGCGTGTAATTGTCGCGGTGTACTGTCCGAGTATGATCGTCGCAAGCCGACGCCAGCCCGCTACCAGGAGCCAACGCGCCCAAAATCCTGGCACCACCCACGGATCAGCCCGCCTGCGCGCAACGTGACGGAGGCGACGCTCACGCAGTTGGTGCCCAAGGAGACCACCGGCACCGAATGGACTAACGCTGTCGTCTCATGGATGCGGGTGCACGGTTGGCTCGAACGGCCGGCCTAAGGCTGCTGGCCGCGCCCGTTCGTGAGTGGCGGGTCGCGCTCAGCGGGTAGCGAGCAGGTCTTCCACCCAGCTGGGCACCAGCTCGCTGGCCGGGCCGAGGCGGGTTTCGTCGAACAGGCGCGAGCCGTGGCTGCGTTCCAAATTGAGTTTCAGCGTGCGGGCACCGGCCTGAGCGGCGGCCTGCACAAATCCCGCCGCCGGGTAGACCGCGCCCGATGTGCCGATCGAGACGAACAGATCGGCCCGTGCCAGCGCGGCGAAGATCCGCTCCATCTGGTAGGGCATCTCGCCGAACCAGACGATGTCGGGCCGCATCGCCGCATCGCCGCAGGTGGGGCATGGCGGACCGTCGAGCAGCCTGCCCTGCCAGTGGTGGCGGGCGTTGCAGGCGCTGCACCAGGCGCCGAGCGCCTCCCCGTGCATATGCAGCAGGCGCTTGGCCCCGGCCCGTTCGTGCAAATCGTCGATGTTCTGGGTGACGATCAGCAGGCCGTGATCCATATCCTCCGGCCACTCGGCGTCGAGCCGCGCCAGCGCTGCGTGCGCGGGGTTGGGGCTGGCGGCCAGCACGTTGGCGCGGCGTTCGTCATAAAAGCGCTGGACCAGCGCGGGATCGCGCCGGAAGGCTTCCGGCGTGGCGACATCCTCCACCCGGTGATCCTCCCACAGCCCGTCTTCGGCGCGGAAGGTGCGCAGGCCGCTCTCGGCGCTGATCCCCGCCCCGGTGAGGACCACGATGTTGCGGATGGGCTGCATTGGCTTCATGAAGCACGCCAAGGAGGGGAGAGGCAATGGCACGTATCGGGATCATCGGCCGGCAGGGGCGAATGGGGCAGGCGCTCGCGCAGGCGATTGCCATGGCCGGGCACGAGGAAGCAGGGGGCGTGGACCGGGGGGAGGACACCGCCGGGCTGGCCGACCGCAGCGAAGTGCTGGTCGATTTCTCCGCCCCCGCTGCGCTCGAGACCAGCCTGCACGCGGCCATCGGCGCGGGCGTTCCCATCCTGATCGGCACAACCGGGATGGACGAGGGGCACCACGCGCAGATCGACGCGGCAGCGCATGCGATCCCCGTGCTGCAGACCGGCAATACCTCGCTCGGCATTACCCTGCTCGCCCATCTGGTGGAGGAGGCGGCGGCCCGGCTTGGCCCTGCGTGGGACGTGGAGGTGCTGGAGATGCACCACCGGATGAAAGTGGACGCGCCGAGCGGCACCGCGCTCCTGCTGGGCGAGGCGGCCGCGCGGGGGCGCGGCATCTCGCTGGCGGGCAATTGGGAGCGCGGGCGCGACGGGCAGTGCGGCGGGAGAACACCGGGCGCGATCGGCTTTGCCAGCTTGCGCGGCGGAACCGTGGCCGGCGAGCACAGCGTGATCCTGGCGGGGGACCGCGAGCGGCTGGTGCTGACCCATCATGCCGAGGACCGGATGATCTTTGCCCATGGCGCCATCCGCGCCGCCGGCTGGCTGATCGGCCGCCCGGCAGGGCGCTACAGTATGGGGCAGGTGCTGGGCTTTTGACCCGCGACCAGATCTTCGCCTTTTTCCAGCAGCTCGCCGAAGATAATCCCGATCCGGAAACCGAGCTGGAGAGCGGCAACATCTACCAGCTGCTGGTGGCGGTGGTGCTGAGCGCGCAAGCCACCGATGAGGGCGTAAACCAGGCGACCCGCGCGCTGTTCGCCGAGGTGGAGACGCCCGAGCAGATGCTGGCGCTGGGGGAAGAGGGGCTGAAGGCGCATATCCGCACCATCGGCCTGTTCAATTCCAAGGCGAAGAACGTGATCGCGCTCTCGCGGCTTCTGGTGGAGGAGCATGGCGGCGCCGTGCCGGACAATCTGGCGGCGCTGACCGCCCTGCCGGGGGTCGGGCGCAAGACCGCCAATGTGGTGCTCAATTGCGCCTTCGGGCAGGAGACCTTCGCGGTGGACACGCATGTGTTCCGGGTGGGCAACCGCACCGGCCTGGCGCGCGGCAAGACGCCCGAGGCGGTGGAGGCGCTGCTCGAGCGGCGGGTGCCGCAGCCGTTCCGGCTCCACGCGCATCACTGGCTGATCCTGCACGGGCGCTACACCTGCAAGGCGCGGGTGCCCGAATGCTGGCGCTGCCCGGTCGTGCTCCAGTGCGCCTATCGGGAGAAGGTGCTGGAGCGGCCGGCGAAGCGCTGATCCCGGCGGGCGCTACACGTCGTCCGCGCTGACCATCTCCTCCTCGTCGATCTCGCCGATCATCTCGGCCACGGCCACGGTCACCGCGCCGTCGCCGGTGACGTTGGTGGCGGTGCGCATCATGTCCATGATCCTGTCCACCCCGGCAACGAAGGCGATCGTCTCCAGCGGAACGCTCACTGCGCTGAACACCAGCGCCATCATGATCAGCCCGGCGCCGGGGATGCCCGCGGCCCCGATCGCCCCCAGCGTGGAAAGCAGCGCGATCATCAGATAATCGCCGAACACCAGCTCGACCCCGAAGATCTGCGCGCCGAAGATCGTGGCCAGCCCGAGGTACATGGCCGTGCCATCCATGTTGATCGTGGCCCCGAGCGAGACCACGAAGCTGGAGGTGGACCGGCTGACGCCCAGATTGCGCTGGGTGCAGCGCAAAGTCACCGGCAGGGACGCGTTGGACGAGGCGGTGGAATAGGCGACCACGATGGCATCCGCCATGCCGCGGAAGAAGGCAATGATCGGCAGCTTCGCCAGTACTCGCACGATGCCGACATAGACGATGAAGATGATCGCCAGGCACCCCGCATAATTGAGCGCCACCAGGCCGGCCAGCGCGATCAGCGCGTCCTGCCCGAGGGTGCCGGCCACCCACGCCATCAGCGCGAACACGCCGAAGGGTGTTAGCTCCATCACGATGATGGTCACCTTCTGCATTACCACGGCGCCGCTGTCGAAGATGCGGGCGACGGGCAGCCCCTCCTCCTTGGCCATGACGATGCCGATCCCCAGCAACAGGGCAAAGACGATCAGCGGCAGCACCTGGGCGGTGGCCATCACCTCGACCGGGTTCTCCGGAATGACCGACAGCAGCATCTCGACCGCCGTCACCTCCACCGGTTCGGGCGTTGGCCCGCGTTCGATGGCGCTGGTGTCGACATTCGAGCCGGGCGCGAACAGCACGCCCAGCCCGATGCCCATCCAGACGGCAATCTGCCCCGTCACCACAAACAGCAGCAGCGCCCGCCAGCCCACCGCCCCCAGCTTGCGCAGATCGCCGATCGAGGCGACGCCAGCGACCACCGAGAAGAAGATCAGCGGGACGACCAGCATCCGGATCGCCCGGATGAACAGATCGCCCATCCAGCGGATACTTTCCGCACCCGGACCCCACAGCATCCCCGTAATCACGCCCAGGATCAGAGCACCCACGACACGTTGCCACAGCGGGATTGCGAACCAGAAGCGCAGCATCCGTATTTCTCCGGAAAATCAGGTGGTCAGAGCCGCGAGGGCGATCCGGCGGTAGATACGCGCAAGTTTGGCAAGGTCGTCAAGCGCCACGGCTTCGTCGCGCTTGTGCATGGTGGCATTGGTGAGGCCGAATTCGATCACCGGGCACAGCGCCTTGAGGAAACGCGCGTCGGAGGTGCCGCCGCCGGTGGAGGGCTCGGGAGTGAGACCGGTCTCGTCCTCAACGGCGCGGGCGACGAGCGCAGAGAAGGCGCCCGGCGGGGTGAGGAACGGCTCGCCGGAGATCTGCGCGCGTGCCGTGGTGCCGTGGCGGCGGGCAATGGCCTCGACCCGCTCGACCAGTTCGGCGCCGCTGTGGAGATCGTTGAAGCGGATCGAGAGGCGCGCCCGCGCCTCGCCCGGGATGACGTTGGCGGCCGGGTTGCCGACCGCCAGATCCGTGATCTCGAGGTTGGAGGGCTGGAACCAGTCCGTGCCCTCGTCGAGGATAATCGCATCAAGTTCGGCCAGCAGCGCCACCAGCTTGCGGATCGGGTTGTCCGCCAGATGCGGATAGGCGACGTGGCCCTCGCGACCCTCCGACGTTAGCCAGATGTTGACCGAGCCGCGGCGGCCGATCTTCATCGTGTCGCCCAGCCGGTGCACGCTGGTCGGCTCGCCAACGAGGCACAGGTCTGGCACCGCGCCGCGAGCGCAGATCAATTCGATCAGCGCCCGGGTGCCGTGGATCGCCTCGCCCTCCTCGTCGCCGGTAATGATGAAGCTCAGCGTGCCCGCTTCGGGCGGGATCTCGGCCGCGGCCGCGATCATCGCGGCGATCGCGCCCTTCATGTCCACCGCGCCGCGGCCGTAGAGCAGGCCACCGCGCTCTTCGGGTGCGAACGCCCCGGTGGTCCAGCCCGGCCCGGGCGGCACCACGTCGAGATGGCCGGCGAAGGCGAAGTGGCGGCTGCCGGGCCGACCATGCCGAATAGCGAGGCAATTCTCCACGCCCTCCTGCACGAAGCGGTGCACCGCGAAGCCGAGCGGCGCCAGCATGGCCTCGAGTGCATCGAACACCGGGCCGCATGCGGGGGTGACACTCTCGCAGGCGATCAGCCGGCGAGCCAGGGACAGGACAGTGCTGGTCTCGCTCATGGACCTTCCGCTAGACGAGGGTTCACGCGCTTTCCAGCCGGAGTGCTGCTGCTATGCCCAAGGTCGATCTCGCCGCCACTCCGCATGTGTCTCGAACGGGCTATCCGCCGCCGCACGATGCGGCCGTGGCGGGGCGGTTGAACCGGCGATTCGCGGCCGAGGCCGGGCTGAGCCTGCTGGGCGCGAATCACGTGATCCTGCAGCCGGGCGCATGGTCGTCGCAGCGCCACTGGCACCGGTTGGCCGACGAGTTGGTGATCATGCTGGCGGGCGAGGCGGTGCTGGTGGAGGATAGCGGCGAGACGCTGATGCGAGCGGGCGATATCGCCGCCTTCCCGCACGGAGTGGAGAACGGCCACCATCTGCAGAACCGCAGCAAGGCGGAGTGCGTGTTCGTGGCGATTAGCGCGGGCGACGAGGGCGACAGCGGCGGCTATCCCGATATCGACCTGCTGTTCGGCCCCGCCGGCTTCACCCGCCGTGACGGAACGCCCTTCGCCTGAGCGCCTTTAGGCGGGCACCTCGAACTGCCCGATCACCCATTCCTCGTCTTGCGCGCCGGCGATCCATTCGCGCAGCCATTCGTGCTCCCACACCGCCTGCATGTAGGCCTGGGCAAAGCCGGGCACGCCAACGCCGTAGGTGATGAAGCGGCTGACGACGGGAGCGTAAAAGATATCCGCCGCGCCGAACGTGCCGAACAGGAACGGCCCGCCCCGGCCGAATCGGGCCCGCGCCTCGGCCCACAGCCCGAGAATGCGCACGATATCGCCATGGGCATCGTCGGTGAGCTCGACGCCGGTGATCTGCTTGCGAATGTTCATCGGGCACAGGCGGCGGAGCGAGAGGTACGAGCTGTGCATCTCGGCCACCATCGCCCGGGCCATGCCGCGCGCCGCATCGTCCTTGGGCCAGAAGCGTACGCGGCCCACCCGGTCGGCCAGATAGTCGAGGATGGCGAGCGAATCCCACACCACCACGTCGCCATCCCACAATACCGGCACCTTGCCGGCGGAGGGGCGGAACTCGCCATCGTGCTGCTTCATCGCCTGCCAATCGTCGCCGTCGATATGGACGGTGAGCGTTTCGAACGAGAGGCCCGATTGCCGGGCCGCCAACCAGCCACGCAGGCTCCAGCTCGAATAGTTCTTGTTGCCGATGATCAGCTTCACTCGGCTTTCCCCTGCTCCTGGCCCTGTCGTTCTGGCCCTGCCGCGCCAGCTCCGTCGCGCGCGCCGGACCGCCCTAGGAAGCCGGGCCGGCGCTGTCGAGGCAGAAGCGGCGGCGGAACGGGCCTTGGCACGCTACAGCTTTCCTAACCCGATCTTTACCGAATCGGGAGCAAAGCAGCGCTTCTCTGATGTGCGAGTGGCCTGTGCTACAAACCCAAGCGTTCTTCGAGCATGACCCGATCGCCTGTGCGGAGCATTGCGAACAGCTGTTCCAGCCGATCGTCAGCGCGACATCGCTGATTGCCCACGGCTTCGAGGCGCTGACCTGCCTGCCGCCGGGAGCGCCCTTCGCCGATGTGCACGATCTGCTCGACGCGGCGCACCAGCAGGGTCGCCTGCGTGAGGCCGAGCGTATGCTGTTGTGTGGTTCGATCGAGCGATTTGCGACCTATCAGTGGGCGGGAGAGGCACGCCTGTTCTGCAACGTCGACACCCGAATCTTTGACGATCCGCTGCTGGTACCGTCCAATGTTCTGGAACATGCGCGCCGGCTCGGTCTCAACCCTGCCCATCTGTGCCTCGAAATGTCGGAGCGCAGCCCGCCACAATCCCCGGAGTCGCTGGCCCGGCTGACCGATGTGCTGATCCGCAACAATGTGCGCATCGCGATCGATGATTTCGGCCGCGGCGTCTCGGGCCTGCAATGCCTGATGTTGCTGAACCCGCATTACATCAAGATCGATCGCCTGTTCATCGACGGTGTCGCGCGCAGCGCCAGGCAGCAGACCATCGTGGGCAAGGTCATCGGGCTGAGCCACGCGCTGGGCCTGCTGACCATCGCACAGGGGGTGGAAAACGAGGCCGATCTGCGCCTGCTGCGCGAGATCGGCTGCGATTTCGTGCAAGGCTACCTGATCGCGCGGCCGGGCAGCCCGGTCGAACTCAAGCGCGATTACAGCGCCTGCTGCCCGATCGAGATGCGCACGCCGAGCATGCCCCCGCGAGTCGCCGAATTGCTGGTGCCATGTGAGCCGATTTCGATCGACGATCCGCTCGCGGTGGCGCTGGCGCGCTTCGTCAAGGGCACTCCTTTCGGCATGCTGCCGGTGCTCGATCGCGGCGGCCAGGTCCTGGGCGCAGTGATGGAAGAGGACATGCAGCCCTACCTGTTCGGCGAAGCTCGCGCGGCGCTGCTGAACAACAGCGGTCTCGACGACCGGCTGGAAGGCTTCGTCCGGCGCTGCCCGATCAGCGAGGCGACCGCCTCGCCCGGCGCGATCGTCGAGAGCTTTCTTGTCGCATCGGGCGCACGGGGATTGGTGCTGACCCTCGATGGTCGCTACGCCGGGCTGCTGAGCAGCCAGGCGATCCTGCATCTCTCGTGGGAGCGGGCGCTGGAAGAAGCGCGCGATCGCAACCCCCTTTCCGCGTTGCCCGGCAACAAATCGATCCGCGACCATCTCGATTTTGCGCTGCGCATGCCGCAACCGCGCACGCTGGTGTTCTTCGATTTCGACAATTTCAAATGCTTCAACGATGTCTACGGCTTTGCGCAGGGCGACCGGGTGATCCTGGATTTCGCCGAGCTGCTGGTGAAGCTGCGCCATGCGCACAATGCCTTCGTCGGCCATATCGGCGGCGACGATTTCTTCGCCAGCGTTCCCGGTGAAGAGGTGCAGACCGGGGAGCTGGTCAGGGAGGCGCTCTTGCGCTTCCGCGATCGGGCCGAGACCTACTACACGCCCGAGCACCGGACGAGCGGCGGCATTTGGGCGACGGACCGCTTCGGCGAGCAGCGCTTTTTTCCGCTGCTGCGCGCCTCGGCGGTCATCCTTGAGCTTCCGGCGAGCCGCAGCCACGTGACTCAGGCCAAGATCATCGCGGCGCTGGCAAGTGGCAAGGCCACCGCCAAGAACTCGCCGGAAGGCCTCAACATCGTCCACTTCCCGGCGACGGCGATCGCCGCCTCGCTCGGCGAGGTGAGCGATAGCGGCGACTGGGCGGACGACCTGTCAGAATGCATCGCCGCGGCCGCACGGTAGCGGTGCAACGGGCCTTCTGCTCCGCGCCAGCTCCAGGTCGGTCCATGGTGGCGTTGCGGTAAGGGCGCGAGCGCCGGCACCTGAGGTGGTGCATCGGAGCGACCGGGCGGTGAGCCGACGCTCAATCGGCCCACACTTGTGGCTGGCGCATCCCGTCGGGCGAAGAGCATCCTTGCGGCTGCTTCGGTCGCCGCAGGCGACAGATGCGGGGTGGCGCACGGCGATGATGGGCGGTCAGCTCCGGACGCGGAGCAGCCAGTTGATGGGCGACAGCCGCCGGTCTGATGCGCCGGCGTTTCGATGGGGCGAGGCTGGCGCTTCGCTATCACCCTCCCTGGGGGAGAGGGCGAGGCTGGCGCGCCCCCTCTTGCGGGGCCTGTGTGCAGGCGAAGGATGGCGTTTTTGCGTCGAGGCCGACCTTGGCAGGCGAGCAGGTGAGCGCCGTCGAGAAGGGTTTGATCGGGCGCTTATTGGCCGAAATTTCCAGGTCAAGGCGATCGACGATCGACGCCAGTCTCCGCGACACATCAGGCGGATAGCACAGCTCATCTTTGCCCAATCTGGGGAACTCTCGACCGGGTAAAGCCGGGGCGGCGCTCATGCGGCCTGGCTGGGGTCTTAGGCGCGGTCACCTGTGTACCGTAAGGCGGCGGGTTTCCGCTGGTGCATCTGCATCGCCCTTGTCCAGAAAGCTGGATCGGGGCGCCCCTTCGCCCGCTTGAGCCATCGTTCCGCTTTGTGCAGTATCGCCGGCGTCAAGTTCGCCGGCGACGCCCCCGTGAGGGGCA
>PPFU01025454.1_pt1 | contig 11180 bp, 12 predicted proteins | sample 1535991 | NCBI WGS metagenome assembly PPFU01 (sample SAMN04901290, study PRJNA319586) | Hypolithon metagenome, whole genome shotgun sequencing project. | isolation source: Antarctic Hypolithon | place: Antarctica: Miers Valley | collected 2014 | reverse complement strand
GGGCGGCGAAGCGACTTTGGCAGGCTGCGTATGAACGAAGACCCGGCGAACCCGGCTCCCACAACTACGACACGGCTCTTTCGGTCGGCCATTCTTCGGATCCTCTCCGGTTAGCCAGTGTAACGGCCAAGAGTATACCCACCCGCAATTGGTTATCTGGATTGGACTTTACAAAGCATCCCGATGTTCGTACACTTTATGTGAGGTGGCCGGTTACAGTATCGGCGCCGGGGGAAAGGATAATTTAGACTCATCTAGGGAACTTAGAAAGGGGTCGATGTGTCGAAGGAGGAAGCCGTAGTCTCGGGTACCGCGCCGAGTCTAATAGTAAGGCACACTAACCGTCGTATTGGAAAATTGGATCTACGCGAGTCATGTGAGCGGTTGATCTCAGGAAGCATATCCTTCTCGGAGTTCGTGGATCAAGTCGGAGAAGACTACCGGGAATTGCTTGACTTTATGACGGAGCACGATCTACACCCAAGCCAGCCAAAAGACATTCTCTACTGTATAGACTTCCACGCCAGGACTTGCCAACGTACCGGGCTGCAGTCGCAGTTAAGCTCACTCTATAGCCAGCAAGGATGTGTAACACGCTAACGACCCTGATAGCAAACGCGGTAGCGAACGCATTATCGAATCCGGTGGTGGGCGAGTCAACGGGTTGGCGAGCGTGTAGAATCCGCCGCACAAGCTTTTCTAAGGCTGACTCTGATCCAGATAGGGAGGACTCGTGGACGAAAGTACACAGAAGTGGATGATAACCGTTGTCGCAGCCCTGCTCGCCCACTTTGTGGCGGATAAAATCGCAGACCGGTACCTAGATGAGCCCGAAGAGCGCGGGATTCGCGACGATGTAAAAGAGGCCATCATAAAAGGTAGCTTCCGGGCCGGATCCACGATACTGGCCTCTGTCATCGTGCGGAACCTCTTTAGCCGCTGGAGCCGATAGACCAAACTCTAAAACCAGGGTAATGGATACGCCTAAAAAGGTGTGTTTTGGGTCCTTCGGTAGGTTATTATTGGTCCCATGAGTACCCTAATTATAGTTGTGATCGGCGTAATCTTCGTTGTTATTGTCGCCTCCGTCATGGTTGGGCGTACGACCTACGAGGTCGAGAGCGTTCGCGACACAGAGTTCGTGGAGCTTGAAGGACATTGGATCCGCTACAACGTCATCGGTGGGGGACCGCCGGTCGTTCTCGTCCACGGGTGGCTTCTGTCTTCCCGGATCTGGGAGCAACTCGCCCGCCGGCTGGCCCAACGGTTCACCGTCTACACCCTGGACCTGACGGGTTTCGGAGAGTCGGATAAACCCGCCACCGGATATGGGGTGCGTTACGGAAGCAGGTTGCTCTACTCCTTCTGCGCCCACTTCGGAATCTCCCGGGCGGCGGTGATCGCGCACGATCTCGGCGGGGACATGGCGGTCAAGCTCGCCGCCGACCATCCGGACATCGTAGGCCGGCTCGTCCTGGTCGCGACCCCGGCTGACGATAGCCAGATCGACCTGCCGACAATGCTCTGGTTGACGACTTTGCCCGTCGTAGGGCCGCTTTTCTTTATGCTCGGACGTTTCTTGCGCCCCGTCCGAAAGCTGTGGATGCGCCACTTCGTCCTCGACTCGAATGATTTGCCCGAAGAGGCGATCGAAGATCCGGCCCAGAGCACCCCGGCCGCAGCCGGCAAAACCCTCACGGTAACGCGAACCGAGATCTCCGGCTCCCGCCTCTTGCACCAGGCAGGGATCATCAAGGTGCCGGTGCTGCTCGTCGTGGGCGAAAAGGACCGAATAGTTGACCCTCAATGCGTCACGGATTGGGGCCAAAGCATAAGCCAGTCCGAGATAGCCCTCATGGACGACTGCGGACACCTGCCGATGGCCGAGCGGCCCGGCGAGCTTGGCGCCCGCATCCTGGCCTTTCTGACCGGAGACGAGCGGTACATGAACTACGCCAGAGAAGCCCCGAGCGTAGTTCCGCGTCCCCCGGAGGACGCGGACCAGGAGACCGACGGGGCCGACCAAGAAGAACCCGTCTCCGAGGAATACGGCAGCACCATAGAGCCCGATGAGCCCCGTGAGAAAGCCTCTCCGGGCCTGCAATGGGAGTTCGACGTTGGAAACAAGGCCCGTCCGAGACGGGTAAGCCGCCCTGAACCTCGTAAAGGTCAGGATATCAAGAGCCGGGACAATGACGCCGCCACAGGGCTGCCCGAGGACTCCGCCAGGCATTTCCAGGACGAGGGCGAGAGTGAACCGGAAGAAAATGTACTCGGTAGTAGGAATGGCCGGGGCGAGCAATTACGGGAGCCCACACAAGAGCCGGAGGACCGGCCGCATCCACCCTTTGAATCCTCGGAAGATAGAGAGGATCACGACGTGGCGCGGCGTCCTCGACCGCAACGGGAATCATCCGGCGCCGGGCCGATTCCTGAATTCCCCGACGACCTGTTCCAGTGGACGGACAAACCCCGGAAGCCCCGTGTTCGCCGGAGCCCGGGAAGCCAACCCGAGGACCACGAAGAGCCACTGGACGAAACCGGAGGGTCTCGCTGAAGTAGGGCGCCGGCGAAAGTTCACAACCGAGTTCCGGTCTCTACAACTCTTTTTTCATGTAGATCCAATATCTAATGCCGAGAAAATAACTGGTAAGAAAGGATTTTTGCCGGGAGACCTCTATATAACTTTCGGCCTCGTACAGTTTTATCGCAGCCTCGTTATTGCCGCTAACGTGTAGTCCCACGGTCTTTTTACCGGTGTCGCGGGCCATGGTCTCAGAGTAGTCGAGGAGCCCTTTCGCCACGCCCTGGTTCCGGTGCCCAGGCGTAACGACCAGCCGCTCGACGTAGGCCTCAGATTTCGAGGAACTGTAGCGAGGATAAGAGAGTAGGGTGGTGGCCCAGAGGGTGCGGAGTGTACCCAGGTTGCGCCGCAGGGTGCGCCAGAGACCTCGCGCCACGACTTCATCCTCGGACTCCTCGATCCGGAGGCCGACGCTTGCCACGACCTCGCCGTCCACTTCAGCCACCAGCGAGTGTACGCCACCGACGCTATCCTCCAGCTCGATCCACTTCTCCATGATGCTGACCGAGACTTCCTCACGCTCCCCGAAGACCGGCCGGAACTTGTCCGAGAACCCCTCGACCACGAGCTTCGCTATCCTGAGGGTGTCCTCAGGACGCGCGGGACGGATGGTAAACGGGTGGGCTTGAGTCATGGCTAAACCGAGATATTAGCAGAGCCGGCGGCGGCGGCCTGCGAAGCTCCGTTACTTTGAAATATGGCTTAACAAGCCAACCTTTAGGCTGACCTGCTTGTAGATGTATGCTACTATCTGATGCGTTTGGAACGCAGCTAGCGTAGTTGATCTTTTTTATTAGCTTCGGAGGAAGATGAAGAGTTACATGGCCCGGCCTCAAGAGGTCGAACGGAAATGGTATGTCGTGGATGCGGAGGGACAAACCCTGGGCCGTTTGGCGACGGAGATTGCCCGTCTCCTGCGCGGCAAGACAAAGCCCCAGTACACCCCGCACGTGGACACGGGTGATTTTGTCATCGTGGTGAACGCGGACAGGGTGAACGTAACGGGACGCAAGGCGGAGCAGAAGCTCTACCGGCGTCATACGGGATACCCGGGTGGCCTCAAAGAGGTTTCCTACGAGCGAATGATGGACCGCAAGCCGACGGAGATCGTTCGTAAAGCCGTCTACGGCATGATGCCGAAGACCCGGCTCGCCCGTCAGCAGTTCAAGAAGTTGAAGATTTACGCGGGACCCGAGCATCTCCACGAGGCTCAGACCCCCGTGCCCTACGAGGTGAGGTAGTAGATGGCACAAGCACTTTACATAGCAACGGGACGCCGCAAGACTTCGGTGGCGCGCGTCCGACTCCTGCCGGGTGACGGCAAGATAACCGTCAACGGCAGAGATTACGCGGAGTATTTCCCACGTCGGGCGTACCAGATAGCCGTCCGGTCGCCGCTAGAGCTGCTCGGCTCCGCCGGAAACTACGACGTGGTCGTCCGGGTCGAAGGTGGCGGGCCAACCGGGCAGGCCGAGGCCGTCCGTCACGGCATCGCCCGGGCCCTATCCGAAGAGTCCCAGGACTCACGTGCGGAGCTAAAGAACGCCGGGCTACTTACCCGGGATTCCCGGGCCGTGGAGCGTAAGAAGTACGGACTCAAGAAGGCGCGCAAGCGTCCCCAGTTCTCCAAGCGCTAAGAGACCCGAATTTATATATTTCGCCGCCGGGCTCTTCTCTTAAGGGAAGGGCCCGGCGCGATTTGAGGAGGGCGTTGGAAGAGATAACTTTCGGAACCGACGGGGTTCGTGGCGTTGCTAATAAGGACCTTACGCCCGAGATCGTCTTCAGGCTAGGACTGGCGGCGGCCCACGCGTTCGGCGGCCCGGTTCCTATCGGCCGCGACACCCGGCTCTCCGGGGGGATGTTCTCCGCCGCCCTTGCCGCGGGGTTATCCAGTGGCGGCGCCGACGTCGTGGATCTCGGTGTGTTGCCCACGCCGGGTGTTGCCGCGATCGCCCCGAAGCTCGGCGCCTCAGCGGCCGGCGTCATAAGTGCCTCCCACAATCCATACCAGGATAACGGCGTAAAGTTTTTTTCCGGGGCGGGCCGGAAGCTGACCCCGGAGAGGGAGCGGGACCTCGAACGTTTGTTGTCGGAAGATCCTCCACGCCCCACGGGACGTGACATCGGGACGGTAACCGCAGTGCAAGACGCGGCGGAGCAATATGTAAACCTCGTGCTGGAGCTTGTCCGCCCCAGGGGAGGCGGCGCGAAGGTGCTGCTCGACTGCGCTAACGGTGCGGCTTCCGTGACGGCGCCGCTGGCGTTCGACGGGTTGGATGTAGACCTCTCGGTAACCGGAAACTCGCCGGATGGGGCTAATATAAACGAAGGCTGCGGCTCGACGCACATCGCCGGCCTAGACGCGAGCGGCTTTGACGTGGCGTTCGCCTTTGACGGGGACGCGGACCGGGTGCTGGCCGTTGACGAGAAGGGTAGGGTGGTAGACGGAGATAGGATCCTCGCGATACTGGCCCGGGATCTTCAGGAGCGAGACGCCCTGGCCGGTGGCGTCGTTGTAACGGTTATGAGCAACCTCGGGTTCTTCAAGGCTATGGATTCGCTCGCGATACCGTACGAAGTAACCCCGGTCGGGGACCGGCACGTCGCCGAAGTCATGATGCGTCGCGGGGCGCTGGTGGGCGGGGAGCAGTCGGGGCATGTTATCCTCCCGGAGTACGTGACGACCGGCGACGGGATGGTAACCGCGCTCGCGCTGCTTGATGTGATGGCTAGGCGCGGCAAGCCGCTCTCGGAGCTCGCGGACGTGATGGACGTTTATCCGCAGACTCTTATAAACGTAAGAGTTTCGGGCGCCGGCGCCGCGAAATCCGTGGCGATGGCCGGCCCGGTCGAAGAGGCCGTCGCCGAGGCTGAGGAGCGGCTCGGTGAGGAGGGGAGGATCCTCCTGAGGCCCAGCGGTACAGAGCCCATAGTGAGGGTGATGGTCGAGCATGCGGATGTGAAAACCTGCCGGGAGGTCTGCGAGGGAGTCGCGGACGTCGTGTCGGGCATAGGAGCGGAGGTAGAGGTTTGAGGTTTATAGGCTGCGCTTTGGCGTGGAGGCCGGGTGAGGCCCGCGATAAGCTGTCCTGCCTGGTGGTTGTTGATGAGCGCGGTAGCATCGTGTCCAACGCTTTCGTTGGCAGTATCGAGGAGGTCGCGGAATCCATCGAAGGTTACGCCGACGAGCGGCGCGGAGTTTTGGTAGGTTTGGACGCTCCGCTTGCCATCCCCAATGAGCGCGGAACCCGTGGGATCGAACGGATACTCTCCAAAGTGTCACTGCCGGCGTATTCGGCGAACCGGAATATGTTCGGTGATGAACCATACGCCGAGAGGTTGCTCGAAGCCTTGCAGGAAAATGGGATCGAGTACACGGATTACCCATTTCAGAACAAACGCGGCCAGCAGACCGTGGTGGAGGTAGATTCTGGCGCCACGCTAAAGATCCTTGCCCTAGAACGTTCTCAAGACGATTCGGACAACGGGGACCTGGCCCAAAAACTCCGCAGCCAGGAAGACCCAAAACTCCGCAAGGGAAACAAGGAAGCCCGGGCCGCGGCCCTAAAAAGCGCGATCGACGTGCTCTGGAACGTGCCGGGACTCCGCATGCGTACCGGGAACCTCTCGACTGATCTCAGCTCACCGGAGAATGTTGACGTTTCAAAGGTAGACGTAACCCCGAGCCTCTCACACGCGGACCTGGACCGGCTCTCCGGGCTGGTGGAGGGCACACTCGCCGCCTACACGGTCCACCGGCACTGGAAGGGACGCGGCGGCTCCATAGTCGTCGGGGCCGGGAACGAAGGCTCGGTGCTCCTGCCGGCGACGGCCGATTTACACGCTCGTATCGCTGAAGAATGCCGCAACTCGAAGGTCCCGTACATCTAAAATGGGCCTGTGCGTTCGCATAATCCCGTGCCTGGACGTCAACGCGGGCCGGGTCGTAAAGGGAACGCAGTTCAAGAACCTCCGGGACGCGGGGGACCCGGTAGAACTCGCGGCCCTCTACGACCGCGAAGGCGCCGACGAGGTAGTCTTCTACGACATTACCGCCTCCCACGAGCAGCGCAATACCGCGACAGAACTCGCCCGAAGAACCGCTGAAGAGGTCTTTATCCCGTACACGATCGGCGGTGGCGTTAGAACTGCGGATGACATGCGGGGCATGCTCCGGGCCGGGGCGGATAAAGTCTCTGTCAACAGCGCCGCCGTCCGTAGCCCGGGCCTAATAAACGAAGGCGCGGAGCGATTCGGCAGCCAGTGCGTCGTCCTGAGCGTGGACGTAAAGCGCCGCCAGTCCTCGCCGGGCTGGGAAGTCTATCTGAACGGCGGGCGACTCAACACTGAGATAGATGCGATAGATTGGCTCATCGAGGGCGAGCGGCGCGGGGCCGGGGAGTTTGTTTTGAACAGCATGGATTCGGACGGTATGGAGAGCGGCTATGATCTGGAACTCATTTCGACCGTCGCGGAGAAGACGACCTTACCGATCGTCGCGTCCGGCGGCGCGGGCAGCCCGGAACATATGGTCGCGGCGGTCAACTCGGGCGCCGGGGCGGTTCTCGCAGCGAGTATCTTCCACTTTGGAGAATGGAGCATTGCATCAGTAAAAGAACACATGCGTCAGGCAGGGGTACCGGTACGATGAGCGCCGCGGAGAACATCCGATTCGATGACAATGGCCTGGTCCCGGTCGTTGCCCAAGATGTGAACACCGGCGAGGTGCTAACGGTTGCCTATGCCAACAGGGAGGCCGTCGAGAAGACGCTTGAGGGTGGCGAGGCTCATTATTATTCACGCTCCCGCGACGAACTGTGGCGAAAGGGCGCCACCAGCGGCAACACCCAGCGGGTGGCCGAGGTGCGTTCGGACTGCGACTCAGACGCTCTTTTGTACAGGGTGGAGCCTCTTGGTCCGGCTTGCCACACCGGCGAGCGGAGTTGTTTCTTTACGACGCTTGCGGGGGAGGGAGTAGGTGTGGATGTAGATGCGGGTAGCGGGGGGAGCTTCGGAGGAATGATCGAACACCTCGCCGCCACGATCTCTCAGCGCCACCAAGAGATGTCGGAAGAGTCTTACACCGCCGGTTTGCTGGGGCGCGGTACGGGACGTATCTCCCAGAAGGTGGGGGAGGAAGCCGTCGAAGTAGTCGTCGCCGCTTTGGAGAACGACCGGCTTGCGGAAGAGACGGCGGACCTCATGTACCATCTGCTGGTTCTGCTGGAGGACCGGGGAGTTGGAATAGAAGACGTGGCCCGGGTGCTCCGTGAGCGGCACCGTTAAAGAGCTCACTCCCTCGCTCGGTGAGGCCAAGGCGCTCGCGCGTTCTTTTGACGTGGTTCCACTCTACGCAGAATTTATTGGAGACCTTGAGACGCCGATATCCGCCGTGCTCAAGTTCGCTGATGAAGAGAACGTGTTCCTGCTGGAGAGTGCTGAGGCGGCCGAACGCTTTGGGCGCTACTCCTTCCTAGGCTTTGATCCCAAAAGGACGCTCTCATATAAAGATGGCATCTACACCGTGGTGGACGCGGACGGGGTGCGAGAGGTGCCTGCGAAAGATCCTTTTCGGGGCTTGGCGGAGATTGTGGGTAAAAAAAGCGTCGCGCCGCTTCCTAACCTGCCGGCTTTCGTTGGTGGCGCTGTTGGATACTTCTCTTATGACGCGGTTCGCTACTTAGAGCGATTGCCGGATGCGCCGCCCGATGACCTGGAGGTGCCGGAGGCGTACTTCATGGTTACCGACACGCTCGTCGTCTTCGATCATTTGAGGCATAAAGTACTTGTGATCTCACTGGTTGATACGTCTCTCCTGCGGGACGTCGAAGGAGAAGGTTTCTCAGCGGCCTATCGCCGGGCGGCAGACGACATTCGTAGGGTTACAGAGCGTCTCTCGGCCCCGCTCTCACGCCGGGAACAAACATCCTTTGGAGAAGAGCTTCAGAATATAGAAGTATCGTCAAACTTTACCCAGCAAGGATACGAAGAGGCCGTCGAGGCCGCTAAGGAGTACATCCGGGCTGGTGATGCCTTTCAGGTAGTGCCCTCACAGAGGTTCCAGTCGGAGGTAGGAGACCTGGATCCGCTGCTGCTCTACCGGGGCCTTCGTACCGTCAATCCGTCACCGTACATGACGTACCTGAAGATGGGAGACTTCACGCTCGTCGGCGCCTCGCCGGAGCCGCTTGTACGGGTCGAAGGACGGCGGGTTATGACCCGTCCGGTTGCAGGTACCCGGAAGCGCGGCATGGATGCTGAGGAAGATGCGTTGCTGGCCGAAGAGTTGCTTGCGGACGATAAAGAGCGGGCCGAGCACGTGATGCTCGTGGACCTCGGTCGTAACGACCTGGGACGGGTTAGTGAGGTTGGTAGCGTAGAGCTAGCCAGCTTTATGGAGATCGAACGTTATTCGCACGTCATGCACATCGTTTCGACCGTTGAGGGTGATCTGCGGGAAGAGCTTACGGCCCTCGATGCCCTGGCGGCCGCTTTTCCAGCCGGGACGGTCTCAGGGGCGCCGAAGGTTCGGGCCATGGAGATCATTGACGAGCTGGAGCCGACGCGGCGCGGCCCGTACGCCGGAGCCACCGGCTACTATGGGGTGGACGGTCGCCTGGACACCTGCATCACGCTCCGTACCGCGCTTTTGAAGGATGAAATGGCCTACTTCCAGGCCGGTGGCGGCGTCGTGGCTGATTCGGTCCCCGAGCTAGAGTACGAAGAGAGTCGTAATAAGGCCGGAGCGATCCTGAGTGCCCTGGAGGTCGCCCGGAGCCGGGAGATGTGGCTCTAGGGTCGGCAGGAGGGAAATCTTTAGCCTTTGGCTTTGACTCCGGGCGCGTTAGCGACTATGCTGTCGCTAGACGATATAAAGGGTGTAGAGGTTCAGGAAGCCGGTGGAAGTCCGGCACGGTCCCGCCACTGTAACCGGGGAGCCTACCCCACTAGAGCCACTGTCCGCCAGAGAGATGGGGGATGGGAAGGCCGGGGTTGGGGCGTAGATCCGGGAGTCAGGAGACTTGCCTCTCGCCCGCACAACCGACCGGGGCGAGGATCCCGAAGGAGGTCTCTATGGGCAACGATTCTCTGAGGCAGCGTATTTCTCTTGGTGGGATGCCGCTGTGGAGCTGGGCACTCGCCCTGCTCTTTTTGGCGGCTTTGCTGCTCCTGCTCTTCGCCAGCGGGGAACTGCTCGCGCCGCTGCTCGGACAGACTGCCGACGTAGCCCGGTACGCGCACGAGTTCACCCACGACGGGCGCCATCTACTCGCCATTCCCTGCCACTAAAGGGAGCCAAAAATGATAGCGTCTTATCTGCGCCGCGGGATGGCGGCCGGACTGCTGGCCGGTTTCCTGGCCGGGATCTTTGCTTTCGTCACCGGGGAGCCGCTGCTGGACCGGGCCATCGATCTGGAGTTGGCGGACCGCGAACAGGCTTCATTGTCTGCCCACGGGGATGCGGGCCATTCGCAAGGCGACGACGGGGAGGTCTTCGGCCGCACGACCCAGAAGGTGGGCCTCTTCGTCACCACGGCTTTCACGGGGGCGTTCGCCGGGGGGTTGTTCGGGCTTGCGTTCGCTTACTTCCGGGGCCGCCTGAACGCCGGAAGCGACTGGTACCGCAGCCTCTCTCTGGCGGCGGCGTTCTTCGCGGGGGCAGTTTTGATCCCCTTCCTCAAGTACCCGGCCAACCCGCCGGCCGTCGGAGACCCAGAGACTATCGGGGCCCGCACCCTCGCCTACTTTACGATGGTCGGGTTGTCGTCGCTCGCCATCCTGGTGGCCTGGAACATGTCGAGACTTCTGCGGGAGCGGGGGATGAGCACTCCCGCGCGCCAGATCCTGGTTGGTCTGGGACTCGTAGTTGCGGTAGCCGTGCTTTTCGTAGGGCTACCGGCCGCCGCCGATCCGGGTGAGTTCCCGGCTGGATTGCTGTGGAACTTCCGGCTCTCGTCTCTCGGGACCCAGCTCGTTCTGTGGATGGGGCTCGGAGTGGTCTTCGGGCTGCTGTGTGAGCGGGCGAACCGGAAGAGCGGCGTGGCTTGAACGGCGCCCTACTCGTCGCCGGTACGCACTCCGACGCCGGAAAGAGCGTCGTGGTGGCCGGCATCTGCCGCTGGCTCGCCCGCGAGGGGGTTAGCGTGGCGCCGTTCAAGGCGCAGAATATGGCGCTTAACTCGTACGTGACGCGGGAGGGCGCGGAGATCGGCCGCGCCCAGGCGGCCCAGGCCGCTGCTGCATTCGTAGAACCCGAGGCCGCGATGAACCCGATCCTGCTAAAACCCTCGGCTGAGCGCGAGACTCAGGTGGTCGTACGGGGCAAGGCGTGGGCGACGGCCAGCGCCCGTAGCTACGGAGGGATGAAGAAGGACCTCTTGCCGGTGGTCCTGGAGTCGCTTGAAGATCTGCGCTCGAAGTTCGATGTCGTTATCTGCGAGGGTGCGGGGAGCCCGGCGGAGATCAACCTCAGGGACAACGACCTGGCGAACATGGGCCTCGCCCGCGCCGCAAACCTGCCGGTACTGCTCGTCGGAGATATAGACCGGGGCGGCCTCTTCGCCTCGTTGTACGGCACACTCGCCTTGCTCTC
>PPFU01009461.1_pt1 | contig 11180 bp, 7 predicted proteins | sample 1535991 | NCBI WGS metagenome assembly PPFU01 (sample SAMN04901290, study PRJNA319586) | Hypolithon metagenome, whole genome shotgun sequencing project. | isolation source: Antarctic Hypolithon | place: Antarctica: Miers Valley | collected 2014 | reverse complement strand
GCCGCGGCCAGCGCGGCGACCAGCGCCAGCGTGGTTCGGCGGTCGCCGCGATCCGACAGCCGTCCGATCGGCAGCTGCAGCGCGGCACCGCCAAGGATGGTGACGCCCATGAAGTAGCCGACGCCGGCGCGGTCGAACCCGACCGCATCGGCGAACACCGGTCCCATGCCCCAGAACGCGCCCAGCGCCACTCCCGACAGCAGCGCCCCGGCGGCGGCGCTGGGCGCGCCGCGACAGATGCCCGCGATGCCCGCCTTGGGCGCAACGCCCATCACCGGTTGCTGCAGGCGGGTCATCGCCACTGGCAGCGTCGCCAGCGAGAACAGGATCGCGATCACGCTGAACAACACGAAGCTGCCCGGCGGCTGGCTGTCCAGCAGCAGCTGTCCACCGGCGAGCGCCAGCAGGCTCACCACCATATAGATGCCGAACACGCGACTGCGGTGCTCCGGCGCGGCCTGGGCGTTGAGCCAGCTCTCGATGACGGTGCAGAGTCCGACCAGCGCGATGCCGGTGATGAGCCTCAGCAGCATCCAGCCAACCGGGTCGACCCACAGCGGATAGACCAGCACCGCGGTGGCGGCGAGCGCGGCATGGAACGCGAACGCGCGTACGTGGCCGACGCGCCGGATCAGCGGCGGCGCGGTGAAGGTGCCGAGAAAGAAGCCGACGAAGTAGCCTGACATGATCAGGCCGAGGGTCTGGTCGGCGTAGCCCTCGAGCCGTCCGCGGACCGCGAGCAGGGTGCTCAGCAGGCCACTGCCCGCTAGCAGCAGGGCGACGCTTGTAAGCAGGGCGGTGACAGGTGCAACCAGGCGCAGCACGAGCGGAAGGAAGTCCTCGGTCGATGCGGTGGTGCAGCATAACACGTTGATAACAATGATGTTTTGATGCGGCCGCTCGCATGACTGCGGGGTGTCGGTCGGTCAGTGCCTGCTTGAACGCGATGCCTTACGCTCGCTTCCACGCTTCCCGGCACCGGCGCAGCGTTCGTCCAGGGGAGCCAGAATGCCGAACTACGAATCAGGGCAGCACGCCGTCAGCGCAGACGAGCCGGTTGACGCGGTCGACGCCGTGAACGAAGCCGGCGAGCCACGCGACCGCTATGCCGATGCGCTGCGGGCCGGCGCGCTGCTGGTCGTGGTGTTCGGGCACTGGGTCGCCACGCTGCCCCGCTTGGCCGGGGAGCGGCTGGTCGACACCGAGCACCTGCTGCGTCTGTGGCCCACCGCCGGGCTGCTGACGTGGGTGCTGCAGGTGGTCCCGCTGTTCGTCTTCGTCTCCGCCGCTGTCAGCGCCGACGGCGTTGCGCGCCGGCTCCACGAAGGCGGCGCGCAGCGGCACTGGTGGGCAGCCCGGGCGCTGGGCATGGCGCGGCCGGCGGCGACCTATCTCGGCGTGCTCGCCGTGCTGGTGCTGGTCTCGCGCTTCACCGGCGCGCCACGGATGGGACCGTTCAACCACTCGCTGACCGTGCACCTGTGGTTTCTGCTGATGCTGCTCGCTGTGCAGGCGCTGCTGCCATTGGGCGTACGCGCGGATGCGCGCTTCGGACTGGGTGCGGTCGGCGGCCTGCTGCTGGCCGTGGTCGCGGTGGACCTGGTGCGCGGCGGCATCACCGGGGCGGCCGATCTGCGCACGCTGGGTGCACGCGTCACCGACGGTGCCGGCGGCGTCGGCTGGCTCAACCTGCTGCTGGTCTGGCTGCTGCCGCAGCAGCTCGGCGTCGCCTGGCGGCGCGGGCGCATCTCGGGCGCGTGGACCGGGCTGGCGCTGCTGACGCTGGGCGCGGCGTGGCTCGCGGCGGCAGTGGCCAGCGGCTATCCGGTCGCGATGGTGGGTGGCGACCTCGACGGCAACAGCAATCTGCTGCCGCCGACGCTGGCGCTGGTCGGGGTCATGTGGCTGCAGGTAGGCGCGGTGCTGCTGTGCGCGGCGCCGGCACGCCGCTACCTGGCGCGGCACCGGCCGGCACGCGTGGTGGCGATGCTGGGCGCGCTCGGCATGCCGCTCTATCTGTGGCACAAGCTGGCCGAACTGCCGGCGGCCTGGCTGGGCGCGCGGCTGGCCCTGCCGATCGACGCCGGCGTGCCCGGCGAGGCGGGCTTCTGGATCGGCCGCGCGTGGTGGATCGGCAGCTGCCTGCTGATGGCGGTGCCGGTGATCGCGGCGGTGGTCGCGTTCGAGCTGCGGCGCACGCGCGGGGTGCCGTCGGCGACGTCGACCGGCGCCATCGTCGCCGGCGGGGTGGCGTTGTTCGCCGGGCTCGCCGCCAGCCTCGCGCTGGGCGCGTGGCCGGGGGCGTTGATCGGGCTGGCGGGGGTGGCGCTCGCGTCGTGGCTGCTGCGCGCGCGGAATGCGTTGCGCTGAGCACGCGCGGCGCTGCGACCCCGGCGCGCGCGACCTGATCCTCGTGCCGGCGGCGCGCCGAACGCGCTGCCCGGTCAGGCGGGGGCGTTGCCGTCCGCGCCGGGGGCCGGCGCGGTGTCACCGGCGTCGCCGTCGGCGGCCTGTTTGGCGGCTTCGGCGGCTTCACGCTTGCGCGCGTCCTTCTCGTCCTGCTTCTTCTTCTTCGCGAGCTCGCGCTGGCGTTTTTCGAACGAATAGTTGGGCTTGGCCAAGGTCGTGGTGCTCCTGTCGGGCGGCACAGTGTACGGTGTACGACCGTGGCGGCCGAGGCCTGCCGTCAGTCCGCGATCCTGTCGCGGCCCGCGTCCTTGGCACGGTACAGCGCACGGTCGGCGGCGCCGATCCAGGTGCGTAGCGAGGTCGACGCGTCGACCAGCGGTGCGATGCCGATGCTCGCCGTGATCCGGAGCTCAGGCTGTCCGGGCAACCGCAGCGCCGCGACCGCGCGGCGGAGGCGTTCGGCGACCCCGTGCGCGTCCTGAGCACTCGCCCCTGGCAGCAGCACCACGAACTCGTCGCCACCCAGGCGGCCCGCGTGGTCACCCGCGCGGAGCGCGTCGCGGATGGGACCAGCGAGCGCGCGCAGCACGTCGTCACCGGTGGCATGGCCGAGTCGGTCGTTGACCTGCTTGAAGCCATCGATGTCGATCAACAGCAGGCAGGCGTCGGGCGCATCCGCGGCACGGTCGCGCAGCAGGGCGCCGGCGCGCTCCTCCCAGTCGCTGCGACCCGGGAGCCCGGTCAGCGCGTCGGTACGGCGCAGGCGGTCCAGCTCCTGGTTCTGCAGCCCGACCTTCCGGATCAGGCGATAGCTGGCGAGGCTGACGGCCACGGTATGGATCACCAGCCCGGGCAGGCAGGCCAGCATCACGGCCATGCTGGTCCGCGGTGCGAACGCGCCCGACGTGAGCAGCACCACCGCAAGCAGCCCCAGCACCATCCACGGCAGTGACCGCAGCCACAGCCCGCGGATGCCAGTACTGATCTTGTCGACAGAGGTGAGCGTCAACAGCAGCGCGCTCGGCAGCAGGCTGAAATGCATCAGCGGCACCAGGCCGGCGATGATCGCCGAGTCCACCAGCAGGTTGCGGCGCTCGGCGCGCGGGGGGTCATCATTGCGCCACGCGAGCAGGTAGGCGACGTGCGGCCATGCCAGGGTCATCAGCGCCAGCAGCACCCACGCCCATGGCGGCGATGCGAGTTCATGCAGCACGACGGCGGCCGGCAGCGCGGCGAGCGCGAATCCGGCGATCCGAAGCGGGTACACCCGCCGACCCAGCCGCAGGTTCTGGGGCAGCGGCCCAGTGTCAGGTGGAGTCGCGCCCAGGTCGCTGTTGACGCCTCGGGCGCGTCGGTCCGCGATCTTTGCTGCCTGCGGCGGCATCGCCTTCCTAGATACTGATGACGGTCCCGAGCATACTGCGCGCCGCCCGCTCGAAAAAAAACGGCGCCGTCGAAGCGGCGCCGCATTCACTCTTTGTGCGTGGTGGCCGGAGGCTCAGTTCTCCCGCTTCTCCGACGGCATGGTGACCTCGACGTCGGGCACCGAGATCGTGGTCTCGCGGCTGCTGACGTCGACCTCGGGCACCGTGACGGTCGTGTCGCGGGTGCCGACGTGGACGTCGGCAGTCTCCACGTCGTACGCAGGCATGCGGCCTTCCTCCGTCACCTCGACCTTGGGCATGTTGCCTTCCTCGGTCTGCTCGACGGAGCACGCCGAGAGGGCCAGGCCGCAGCCGACGATCATGGCCAGGCTGGCGTTCTTGACGATGGTGTTCTTCATGTTGCGATGACTCCGTGGGATGACTGGGGGCGGATGCTTCACCAAGGCATGTTGATATCTGGTGACGACGCCGGAGGGTCTGTTGCCGCCCACGGCAAGCGGCGTGGCGGCAATGCACCCAGGTGACCGTCGGGGAGTGCATGCGCCGCGTGGCCCGGTTCCAATCGGAGTGTCCGGCGGCGCCAGCTTCAGCCTGCTGTTCGGATGTCGGAGGCATGCGGGGACCTCGGCCGGCCGGATTCGCGTGACGGACACCGGAGCCTGCGCCACCATGCGGGCCATCGCCCCCGCAGCTAACCGGAGACTTCCATGCGCCTGACCCCATCCCGTCCCCTGTTGCCGACCCTGTTGTTCGCGGCCGTTGTTGCCGCATCCGGCTGCGCGTCCACGACGCAGGCCCCGACGCCATTGGCCGCCAGGACGCCGCAAGCGCCGTCCGCCGAAGAGACCACCGCCATCCCGGCGCTCGCCGGCGACCTGGTGGTGTCGACAAACGAGCCGTTCTGGCAGGCGCGGGTGGTCGGCAACACGCTGCGGCTGGCGGGCGTCGGTGGCGCGGAGCGCACCCTGACCGTAGTGGCGTCCTCGCAGCGCAGTGGCCGCCGCATGCTGCGCGCCACCGACACCGCCGGCAGCGTGGACGCAACCATCGACGACGTGCGCTGTCAGGACAGCATGTCGGGCGCGGCCTTCCCGCTGGCCGGTACGCTCATCGTCGACGGCGCCGGCCCGTTTCGGGGCTGCGGGCGGCCGGGTCGCACCGACGGCGACCAGCCTTGACCGGCGCACAGCGCGTGGACCGCAAGCGGTCGGGCGGCAGGTGAGCGACATCGATTTCGTTGTCGCGATCCCGGCGCGACACGACGCCACCCGGCTGCCGGGCAAGCCGCTGCGGCTGCTGGCCGGTGACCCACTCGTACTGCACGTCGCGCGCCGCGCGCTGGCGGCAGGTGCGCGCGAGGTGTGGGTCGCGGCCGACGACCAGCGAATCGCCGATGCGCTGGTCGGCGCCGGCGTCCGCGTCGCGATGACCTCGCGCGGCCACGCCTCCGGCAGTGACCGGCTCGCCGAGTGCGCGCGCATCGCCGGCTGGGACAACGATACCGTCGTGGTCAACCTGCAGGGCGACGAGCCCTTCGCGCCTGCGGCCGGCATCCGCGCGGTCGCCGACGCGTTGCGCGCCTCAGATGCGCCGATGAGCACGCTGGCGACGCCGGTCGACGACGTGGCGGCGCTGTTCGACCCCAACGTGGTCAAGCTGGTCCGCGCGGCCAACGGCGATGCGCTTTATTTCAGCCGCGCACCGCTGCCCTGGCCGCGCGACGCGTTCGCCAACAGCCGCGATGCGCTGCCCCCCGGCGGTCATTGGCTGCGCCACATCGGCATCTACGGCTACCGCGCCGGCTTCCTGCAGGCCTTCGCCGCACTGCCGCCGACGCCGCTGGAGCGCATCGAGTCGCTCGAGCAGCTGCGCGCGGTGGAGCATGGGCACCGCATCCATGTCGCGCTGACGCCGGAGGCGTTTCCGCCAGGGGTTGATACGGAAGGGGATCTGCGGCGTGCCGAGGCGAGGGTGGCCGGGGTCTGAGCGACCACGGGACAGGCGTACTGCGCGACGTGTCATGTCACACCCGGTGCTGGCGCTTCCGTTCGGCCAGCGCTTCAAGCAGTTCAAGTGCATTGAGCTGCGCTCGGAGCGCCACCGAACGGAAGGCCTGCAGCAGGCGCAGCTCGATATCGGAGTCGACAAGCAGTGCATCTGCTGCCGCAATCCCATCGAGATGTTCGTCGCGACCGATCGATGGCGCACCGCGCCCGGTCGCAAGCCATTCGAATCTTGCCTGGGTCGCAGCAGCGATCCCGCGCATGTTGGCCAGGGTGGGACTCTTGCCCTGCGACGATTCCCAGTGACTGACGGCGCTGCGCTGCACCCCGACGTGGCGTGCCAACTGCTGCTGCGACATGCCCGCCCTGCGCCTCGCAAGCCGGATCCGATCTGCCTGTTCCATGCCTTCGCCCCCCGGCTTCCCTCGCGCGATGCTAGCAAAGATGGCCTGGTTATCCGCGGTAGCGGTGATCGGCCACCCAGGCTGGCATCGCAGCCGAATCAGCGCGAGTAAATCGGCTCGCTGCAGGGAACGGACAGTGCTGGTAGCCGATCCGCGGTGATGGCGAGGTTCCCATACGAAGCACGCGCTGCCAGATTGTCGCCATGGAAGCACCTTGGCGGCAGGGGGTCGGTCTTCCGCGGAGGCTCGGGGGGACTTCGAGCCAGACCCAGCAACTGGTCGGAGAGAGCACGTCATGGAAGCAGAAGCACGGACAGGTGCGCCGCTGGGCGCGATTGCGTTACTGGGGATCGTCCTGCTGTTCGTCTTCCTGCAGATCGGGCTGCAGGTGTCGCGCGCGTTTGCATCGCCCGGGTTGAGCCAGGCCAGCGTAGGGTCTGGTGACCCTGTGTCGGATCGGGTGTCCGCGATCGCTGCTGAATTCCGTGTCGACGAATCCGGTGCGGCGACGTATTCGATACCGGTCTACGGCGTCCCGGGTACAGCGGGGGTCGCACCGCAGCTCTCGCTCAACTATTCCAGCCAGGGTGCGGAAGGCATCATGGGCAAAGGGTGGTCGGTGGGGGGCGGGTCATCGATCACCCGCTGTCGCGCCACACGCGAGGCGGGTGACTTCATCGCGGGTGGCGTCGCCGTGGACGGATCGCCGAACGCGGTGGACTTCAGCGCCGATGATCGCTTCTGCCTCGACGGCCAGCGGCTGGTTCCGGCGCCAGCCGCGGCGGGCCAGTGCGTTGTCGTCGAGGGAGCGACGGTGCAGGTGCTTCACACCGAGATCGAGTCGTTCCAGCGCGTCTGCGCGTACGCCGCGAACGGGGTGGGGCCTACCTGGGTCGCGTTCTTCACGGTCGAGCGCAAGGATGGGTCGATGTCGTGGTACGGGGACCGCGACGTGTATCCCGTGGCCAACCGCCCCGATGGTTACGTCAATTCCACGGCGCCAGGCTTGAGCGACGCAGCCATTGCCTGGGCTCAGACCCGCTTCCAGGATTCTACCGGCAACTACATCGACTACGTGTACTGGAAGGGCCACCCGGCGGGTGCGGACACCATCGAGCATGTGCTGGTCGAAGTGCGTTATACCGGAAAGCTGCAGCTGCCAGGCCAGGCGGAGCCTTCTTCGGCCCCGTACGCGCGCGTCGTGCTCGAGCACGTGCAGCTGCCGGCCGATCAATGGGACATCGGCTACCAGGCGGGCGGGAAGGTAGCCCGGACCCATCGTCTGCAGGCGGTGTCGTCATGGAGCGGCCAGGATCAGGCGCGTCACTACGCGTTGGCGTATGCGCCGAGTCCGTCAGGCAATGGCATGGATACGCTGCAGAGCGTCACCGAGTGCCGTGACAGCAGTCTGCAAGTCTGTTCGGCCCCCACACAGTTCGAGTGGTCCGGCGCGCGCCACGAGCTGGCGACTCAGGAAAGCCCAGCCAACCTCAACATCAACCTGACAGCGTTCATCTCGTTCAAGCTTGCCGACATCGATGGCGACGGTCGGCAGGACATGGTGCACCTGCTGGCGCCAGGGAACGGGTGCGCAGGCAGCCGGGTCGTCACCAGCCTCGCGCGATTCGACCCGCAGGGACGCCCGACCTTCACGCCAACTGGAGAAATCTGCCTCCCTGCATCCATCGGGCCGCGTGGTGACGGCGCATGGCATGTGTTCGACTACAACGGTGATGGTCGCGACGACCTCTTTGTTTCGTACCAGAACGAGCAGCCGTGGCGGCTGCATCCATCGACGGGCGCTACATTCGACGCGGCGCAGAACCTGGTGGAGGGAATTTTCGTCCCGTCGTGGAACCTGCGCGACTATCAGGTGCAGGTGGCGGATCTCAACGGCGATGGACTGGTCGACATCCTGTTTCCATGGAACGGTACTCTCCGGGCGCGGATCACCGAGCGGATAAACGGCGGCTTCGGATGGGGCGCTGAACGAGTTGTTGTTGTGGACCCGGACTCGGTTGAAGGACCGGGTGGTTGTGACAACGAAGATGGTTATTACGTCCGCAACTGCGAAAAGGCGATCTCCGTTTTTCCAACGCCGAAGGCAAGCTTCGCCCAGATGGCGGATTTTAATGGAGACGCCGCTTCGGACCTCTTGTTCCGGGTGGACTGGAGCGTTCAATACAGAAGGCCGCCAGGGCCGCACTGTATGCCAGAGAACCCCAAGGTACGTTACGTGCCGGTGGAGGTCGCGCCAGGTGTTCGGACGACACAATACGGCCGGTTGCCCGCTGCGTCCGGCGTAGGTAAGTCGTTCCCGGAAGACCCCTGCTACGAGTACCACACGGGTACAGCGATATACGCGTTCGTGATCGACAGCGTACAGCCGGGACTTGTCACCACTGCGAACGTGGGTCTCATGACAGTGGGGGATCCTTGGTCGATTGTGTTCGGAGACGCCAACGGCGACGGGCTGACAGACATGTACGTTGCTGCGACGGCATCGTCTGGTTGGTCGTACCGCATCAACACGGGTCGAGGCTTTGGCTTTGGCTTGTCGCTTCCTCCAGGCGGTACCGACCCCGCGCTGACCCGCTTCGTTGACGTCAACGGCGACGGCCGTACCGACATGGTGTCGCTCACGCCCGGCAGCGGTGCGCGTGCCTACAGCGTCGCGTATGCGCGTGGCGACGGCAGTTACGGTCCACTGCAGCCAATCCCCGGCGGCAATGCGTGGCTGTGCGAGGCGGCCAACTGCCAGGTCAACCAGTACGCCCCGATTTTTGGAGACATCGACGGCGACGGGTACGTCGACTTCATGTCCCTCCGGTTGCAGTCAGTGCCGAGCGTCCTGGTATCACGCGCCGCGGAGATACAAACGCCCCGCGACGTCATCTGGCGGATCACCAATGGCCTGGGTGCCACCACGCAGGTCACGTACGCCGCGCTGACCAACCGGGACATCTATCGGCGCAGCACAGGCTCCCGCGCGCTGAACTGGGGTAGGGGGTCGCCGGTCAGCGATTTCCTGGCGCCGATGTACGTGACGTCCAGGGCAGCGAGCAGCGCGCCCCGGTGGAACCAGCCGGATGCGATGTCCACGGTCCACTATCGATACGCCAATGCGCGCGTGCAGGCGGGTGGGCGCGGATTCCTCGGCTTCGGCGAGATCATGACCGTCGATGCCAACCAGACCGGGGGACACGTCACCACGCAAACCAGCTACTTGCAGAATTTTCCATTCACCGGGCTGCCGTACCAGACAACCAAGCGGCTCATCGGCGGGGAATACGAGATCCCGGGGTGCCTGCAGGGATTTGTTCCGGAAGGTTGTTTCTCAGGACCCGGCCAGGGGTTCGCGCCACCCACCGGTTCGTTTTTTTCCAACGGCTACCAATCCTGGGAAGGCGATACCGATATCGCTTCAGCTCAGTCCACGCTGTTCGATCAGGGAGTGCAGGGACCCGTCCACGTCCGGACGGCTGGATCGGACGAGCAGCTGCGCGACCCGAACACCGGCAACCACACGTCAAGAGTCCTGACCGCCTTCACCTACGCCGGATTCGGCAACGTGGCACAGACCTCCGTGCAGACCTACGACGGTCTTGACAGCCTGCTGTCGACCGTGACGACGTCCAACTTCTACAGCCAGGACAACATCGCCAAATGGCGACTCGGCAGGCTGAGCGAAACCGTCGTCAACCATGCGCGTCCCGGTCAGGCGGACGTGCAGCGGCGATCACGCTTTGCCTATGCGATGGGTGGTCCCGCGACCGGGCTGTTGACGGAAGAACGCGTCCTGCCTGGCGGGCCCGCGAGCCGCGACCTGCGCACCGCCTATCAGCTGGATGGCTACGGCAACAAGGTGTCGTCGACGACATGCAGCAATGAGGTCGGCAGCTGCACCCCTGCGGGGCTCGAGTTCCGTCCTGCCAGTGCAACCAAGGTGCATCGCTACAGCCGGGTGGTCTACGACGGGTTGGGCCGGTATCCCATCGCGACGGTGGAGCCGTTCTGGAACGGGTCCGGCGCAAGCGAGTGGGTCACCAGTACCGTCATCTCGCGCAACATCTTCGGCGACGTGACGCTTGCGGAGGACGTCAACCAGGTCGCCAAGCTGGCCCAGAGCGGGCAGCTGGGACGTCCCTACTACGCGTGGACCCAGACCGCGTCCGGCGTCGGGCCGGGTGACGCCAACGGCGGCGTCAGCTCGCTCACGACCTATCGCTGGTGCGGCGAAGTGGACTGTCCTGCTGGCGCGCGCTTTCGCGAGAAGGTTGTCACATCGGGTGCGCCTACCCAGTGGTCGTATTTCGACGTGCTGGGGCGCCCGGTGATGAAGGCCGTGGAGACCTTCAATGCCGGTGCGCCGGGCCAGGATGTGTCAGCGTCGTGCAGCGCTTACGACGCGGTCGGTCGCGCCGAGCGTATGTCCAACCCGTTCTTTCTTGCGGGTACCGGAGGCAGCGACGGCCCCACGGGATTGTCAGGCGTCTGCAGCGCGGGCCGCGACTGGACACGCTCGCAGTTCGATGCGCTCGGTCGCCCGACGGCGACGCTTGCAGCAGACGGCAGTGAGGTGCACATCGCTTACCTGGACAACCTGACTGGCACTTACAACCAGCGAGGCTTCGGCGTCAACCAGTGGCGCAATGCACTGGGCGAAAGCACCTTGACACTCGACGCCAAGGGCCTGCTGCTGGCGAACCAGTACGATGCGACCGGCAACGTGATCGTCGTCGGGCGCAATGTTGGTCGTGGTGACGTCGCCAACTTCTTCGCATACGACATCCTGGGACGCAAGACCGCGCAGCACGACCAGGACGCCGGCCTGAGCGAATACGAGTACAACGCTCTGGGCGAGCTGCTGGTGCAAAAGGACGCCAGCCTGCAGCGGACCGAGAACCGCTACGACGCCCGCGGGCGGCTGTGGAGTCGCGTCGTCCGTCTCGCTGACGGCACGGTGGAGACGGAGACCA
>PPFU01011306.1_pt1 | contig 11186 bp, 10 predicted proteins | sample 1535991 | NCBI WGS metagenome assembly PPFU01 (sample SAMN04901290, study PRJNA319586) | Hypolithon metagenome, whole genome shotgun sequencing project. | isolation source: Antarctic Hypolithon | place: Antarctica: Miers Valley | collected 2014 | reverse complement strand
GGTGGTGGCGCCCCGCCGCGCCGCGCGCGCCGTGCCTTCGTGGTCCGGATGGCCGTCGTGCTCCCAGGTGGCGAGTACCAGGTCGCTCGGTTGCACCAAAGCGGCCAATCGTTCTTCCACCAGGGTTTCGCAGCCGGTCACTCCACCATCGGGGACACCGAGCGCTCGGACGTTCCGTGCCGGAATGCCCAGCGTCGCGGCCGCGGCAAGTAGTTCCGCATGACGCGTCGTCGCAAGCGCGTGCGCATCCATCCCTGGGTAACACGCTTCGCCGTTCGTCACCGACACCACCGCGACCTCCAGGCCTGACTGTCGCGCGGTCCACATCAAGCCGCCGCAGCCCAAAGCCTCGTCATCTGGATGGGGGGCGATCACCAGCAACCGCCGGCTCCCCTTCAACAGCGCCGGCAGCGCGACCACGGCCATGTCCTGGAGCCACTGGCAACGTGCCCAGTCGGCTTCCGCGTTGCCGTCGCCGTGGATCCGGGGCTCGGCGGCGTTCGCGAGGCTCACAGCGTCCATGGATCACGCTCCCCGGACACGCCTCGACCGATCGCAGCCCAATCGCGATCGCCGTGGCTCTGGCGGATGAATACCGCAAGATCGGCGCAACGCAGGGCATGTTGCGCATCAGCACACAGCGGCGCCGGCCCCAACGCCCGGCCCACGCGATCGATCACCTGCGTACAGGCACGTTCGACCAGGGAGCGGGCGCGGGTGACGTGGAGGGCATGCGGCTGAAGCGGATAGGCATCTATGGTCGCAGCGAGTTGCCGCAACGTCGCGCGGCACGACTGCAGCGCGATGTCGATCGCACCCAGGTGCAGCTGGGTCAGCGGATCGTCCTTCACGCGCGGATCGGCGCGCAGGGTTTCTGCAATCGCGGTGGCCGCGCCGTACCAGCACGCCGCGATACCGGCGCCGCCGTGCCAGAACCCGGGCCGCTCGAGATAGGCCTCGGGCCGGCCGAGCAGCGTTGCGCGGGCAGCGCAGAACGTGACCCGACCGCTGTTGACCCGCGACATGCCGACTGCCTTCCAACTGTCGTCGACATCCGAGACGCCGGGCTGCGAGAGCGCCACGCGAACGAGCACACGCCCCTGGTCCGAGTGTGCAGTGACCAGCGCTTCGTCCACGAGATCAGCACCCGAACACCACGCCTTGGTGCCGCTCAATGTTCCGCAGTTCCCGGCGGTGGGCGCGTACGTGACGCGGGCGTTCGTTGGTTCGGCCGCCCACACGGCAAGTACACCCCTTCGTGACTCGATTCCACGAGGTTCGATTTCCGACAGGATGGCCAGCGCATCGTGATGCGCTTCCAGCACCTTGGCCAGGCAGACATCCTGCGCCGCGATCTCCGCAAGCGCGCGCCACCGCTCCAGGGTTGCGCCACCACCGGGCAGCGGCAGTCCCGGCACGGCTTGCAAGTGCCGGCTCACCTCTTCGCGCAGGCTGCGAGGCCACACAGCGTCAGCGATGGGCCCAGCGAGCGCAGCAGCTGACCCAGGAACAGCATGGGTCTCGCAGGCGAAGGTGTCCGCGTCGTCGGTCGTTGGCATGTGCGGTTTCCGGCCGTCCACTGAAGCCGGTAGCTTGCCCCGCGAACCGTGAAAGCATTGCATCGATTGCGCTCAAGGCGCCCATTGCAGCAGAAAGCGCAGACCCTCAATGGCCGACACCCCATGATCGGGCTTGTCCTCCCTCGTAGGCCCGCGCTTGGCCATTGCCAGGCAAACCAAGCAGGCGTCGCTATTCAATCGTCGAGACTTGGCGGCGTATCATGCAGGGTTCCTGCAGCGACACGGGGTCACACCGCAGAGTCGAAGCGGATTGCAGATGGGTTGGTCCAGCTGAGGTCGCTGTCGCCGCTGGTTGCAAACACCGCTGCGAACGCTTCCTCTGAGCGATGTTTCGTACCGTCAGCAAGAACCCGCAGCTACTCCACGGCAATCCAGTCCACCGCAAGCGCGAAAGCGCCTTCGCGCTTGTCGCCGATCAGCAGGCCGATCTCGCGGATCTGCGACGGGTCGATGGGCGGTCCTTGCAGGGTGTTGCCCCGCACCGTGGGCGTCAGCGACGCCAGCGGCACGCGCACTTCGGTCCACTCACCGGCCGTGGTCGCGAACTCCGCGCCGTAGGACACCGAGAGGCCGCGGTAGCGTGCATCGGTAGCCAGCCGCAGCTGGTAGCGGCGGCCGTCGCCGCGCACCCGCAGGACTACATTTGAAGCGTCGCTGAGGTCGAAGTCACGACCCACACTGCGCACCGATGAAAAGCCTCCGTTGTTCGCCAGCGAGAGCTCTCCTGCGAACTCGAGCTGCCCGTCGGCGACGCTTGGCCCGCCGCTCGAGCGCCCACCCATCACGCCATCGTTCACCGCGATCCAGCGTGCTTCCTCCGGGCTGTCGTCGAAGTTCATCAGGGTACGCATGGTGGACTCCGGGGTCGGGGCGGCAATGGCCGGCAGGGCGAGGCTGCACAGCAGCGCGATGGCAGCAAGCAAAAGTGGGCGCATGGGGGTGCTGCAGTGTGGAGGGTGTCGCTGGAGTGTAAGGGCGTGGCGGGTCGCGTGCCTCCGAGAGTGGTCGGGGCCTCCAACTAGGGAGACTCCGCTCGCACAGCGGTTTTCAACTCTGGCCCGTGTGTTTGCCATTCCGGCCAGACCCTACACGAGGCCTTCTGCCCTTCCGGCGAGGTACAAAGGCCTTCTGACGATCTGCTTTTTTTTCCGCGAGGTCGACGGCAGCAGTTTTACGTGGACAATCGGCGGGCGGCATGTCTTGTGCCGCCCCAGAGAGGACGGTCACGACACACATGCGAACCTTTGTACTGAGAGCGCGGGCGGCACCCACGGACAGCCAGAAACTGTTGGCCTCCGTAGGCCAGGAGGCGCATCCCGAAATCCTTGCCCATACGCTGATGAACGCGATCTTCGTGGCCCAGTCACACCGGCCCGATGTGACGGTCTACCTCGTGCTGGAAAGCACCCAGGATTTCTCCCGCACCATCCGCTTCGAAGTCAACGCCATGCACGACATCGGCGGCTTCAACGAGGCCGCGCTGCTGGGCAAGGTCGCCAAGGCGCTGGATGCGTCCAGGGGCATGGGCAAGGAAGAAGCACGGCCGGTGGAATCGGGCGTCAGCGTGCACACGCAAAGCTTCGAGCGGCTGGTGCAGGCCTTGGCCGAAGATCACCAACTGTTCGTGATGGACAGGAAAGGCACATCAATCCGTGAGCAGGCGTTCGAAGGCAATCCCTGCTTCCTGCTCACCGACCATATCCCGATGCCGAAGAAGACCTTCCACAGCCTCGAACGCCTGGGCACGAAGAAGATCACGCTGGGATCGAAGATGCTGTTCGCGTCGCAATGCGTGGTGCTGATCCACCACGAACTGGATCAGCGCTGAGCCACGACGCACGCTGAGAATGTCCGCTATTCCTTGGTCCCTGCGACATGTACCGGAGCGCGGATCGGCACCAGCCACTGACAGAAATGCAGCAGTACGCCGCTCGGATCGTGGACGAACGTCACCAGCGCGCCGTAGGGCTGCAGCTTCGGCGGTTGAACGCGTGCCCCCGCCTGTGCCTCCTTGCGCAGGACGCCGGAGACGTGCTCATACCAGGCCTGCGCGTCTTCCACGGTCAGGTGCAGCATGCAGTTCTCGGCCACTTCCTTGGAGTAGTAGTCCTGCAGGTAGAAATGCTGTTCATCGGCCAGACGCACCAGGGCAAGCCCCTCGCCAACGTCCTTCGTCTCCCAACCCAGGCTGGAATAGAACCGTTTGCACAGCGCGAAATCCCTGGCGGGAATGAAGGGGCGCAGATCGGAGACTTTCAGCTGGGACATGGCTTCTTCCATCTGCATCAGGCCAGCACGGGCCCATCGGGAAACCGGGGCTGGCGACAACCCACGCAAAGTAGCGCGGCCAGGTTTGAAAAAACCCGGTTTCCCTTGACTGCAAATCGTTGCGGATTACTCCTCCGGCGGCACGCGCAGGACCTGGCCGGGGTAGATCTTGTCGGGATCCCTGAGCATCGGCTTGTTGGCCTCGAAAATCTGCGGGTACTTGCTGGCCTCTCCGTACATCTCCTTGGCGATCTTGGACAGGGTGTCGCCGGACTTGACGGTATAGGTGCGCGAGGTCCACTGATCGCCGGAATTGCTGGCCGAAGAAGTCGCAGTGCCGGTGGCGCTCGCCGGCGTCGGCGTTGGATGGGACACGCGGATGCGGTCGTCGACGCTGCCGATGCCCTCGATGTTTCCGGCGATCAGGACCGCTTTCTCGCGCGTCTCGGTATCCTTGGCAGTGCCAGTCAGGGTCGCCTTGTCGCCGTCCACCTCGACACTGATGCCACTGATGCCGTAGCTGACGAGATGCTTTTCGATGGCGGACTCGCGCCGTGCTTCGCCGGGCTTGAAAAGCTTTTCGCCGGCGTTTTTCACGAAATCAAAAATGCTCATGGGAGCTCCTTGCTGAGGGGGGCGATCAATCTCGCACAGTAGCTGTGAGCCTGGAATTAAGAATCAGCAGGATTCAGGGTTGGACCGCCCCAATTCCGTTGCCTGGCCACCCACGGGGTCAGGTTGGACTACCCCTTCCGCGGCGCGTGATCCATCATGAGCTGGCCCAGCGCTGACGACGACGTGCCGCTAAGGCGCGGCCTTGAGGCAGGCCACGCTCAGTCGATCAATGAACCTGGGCCCGTTCTTGCCATTTTTCCAGGCCGTGCGCATCGGTCATCGTCAGACTCGATCGCCTCGCAATGGATCCTCGGCCGCCGGCGCCACCTGCAGCTCGCGATACTTCTTGCCCAGCCATAGCGACAGCCCCAGCCAGATCGCGGCCAGCGGCACGGCAGTGAAGGCGATGCCGCTGATGCCGAAGCCGAGGGCGATCAGCAGGCCGTTGGTCCAGGCGCCGAGCTGGTCGCCGAGGCGGTAGACGACGGTGTCGATCAGGTTCTTCGCCTTGTACTTTTCGCCGCGGCTGAGCGGCACGAACAGGGCTTCTCGGGCCGGCCGGGAGAAGGCGAAGTTGGTGACCCGGCGGGCGACGGTGAAGACCACCACGGCAGCGAGGATCGGCGTGACGCCTAGACCGACGAAGCCGATGATGCTGATCAGCGGCAGCGCGGCGAGGGTGAGTCCGACGCCGATGCGCGCCATCAGGCGACCAGTGAGAAACAGCTGCAGGACCAGGGTCAGGCTGTTGACCCAGATATCCACGTTGGCGAAGTAAGCGGTCTGCGCGATCTCGCCATCGATGGTGCTGTCGACGACCTGCGCCTGCAGGAAGTACAGAAACGTCGAGCCGACCGTGTACAGCAGCATGTAGCCGCACATGCCGAGCAGGTAGGGCGAGCGCATCGCCATGCGGAAGCCGTCGAGCGCATTGCCGCCAATGATTTCGCTGCCGCGGTCGGGTGACTGCGGCGATTCGTTGGCGGCAGCGCGGCGATGCACGGCGAACATGCACCAGAGCGCCAGCTCCAGCATCACCAGCGACACCAGCAGCAGCGCCGGCGCCCCAACCGCCTCGACCAGCATGCTGGTGACCACGCCACCAGTGAGCGCGCCGAGAGTGCCGCCGGCGGCAATGACGCCATACAGTCGACGCGACGACTCGGACTTGAACACATCGGCCATCACCGCCCAGAACAGCGAGACGGCAAACAGGTTGAACACGCTGGCCCAGATGAAGAACGCCCGGCCGACCCACACCTGCGACGCATCGGGCAGGTACAGCAGCGCCAGATAGAAGCCGAACAGGCAGCCCATCAGCGCGCGATAGCTCCAGCTGACGAAGCGTTTGCGCGGCCAGCGCGACACCAGCGCGGAGAACAGCGGACTGATCAGCAGCATGGCGACCAGGGTGCCGGTGAACAGCCACGGGAGATTGCGCACGCCGCCGGCCAGGCCCATCTGGTCGCGGATCGGCCGCAGGATGAAGTAGCTGGCCATCACCAGGAAGAAATACAGCGCCGAAAGCGCCAGCAGATGGCGCTCGTCGCGGCGCACGCCGGCCAGCAGCTGCAGCACGCTGGGTCGTTCAGTGGGTGCTGCAGCGCTCGCGGTCATTGGATGGGCTGCCTGGTTCGGGTGGTTGGCTCGACTCAGTAGCCGCGCTCGACGTCGACGACGTTGAGCAAGGGCTCTCCGGCGGCATAGCGCCGCAGATTTTCGCTGATCAGGATCAGCGTGCGCTCGTCCTGGACGTCCGACCCGCTCGCCACGTGCGGGGTGATGACCACGTTCGGCATTCGCCACAGGGGATGGTCGGCCGGCAGCGGTTCGGGATCGGTCACGTCGAGGCCGGCGCCGGCCAACTGGCCGCTTTCCAGCGCCGCCATCAGGTCGGCAGTGACCGCGCTGGCGCCGCGGCCGATGCTGACGAAGTAGCCGCCGGGCTTCATCGCGTTGAAGAAGGCTCGGTCGAAGATGCCGGTGGTCTCCGGCGTCAGCGGCGTGGCGTTGACCACCACGTCAGCTTCGGCGGCCAGCGCCAGCAGCTCGTCGGACAGGCCAACGCGCTCGACGAAATCCGGGCCGTCGCGGCTGCTGTTGCGGGTCGCCAGGACGCGCATTCCCAGACCGTGCGCGCGACGCGCCACCTCGGTGCCGATGCCGCCCAGCCCGACCACCAGCATGGTGCGGCCGTGCACTTCGCGCATGCCGCTCGCCACGCCGCGGGGCTCCCAGGCTCCAGTCTGCTGGTTGCGAATTGCCTGCGGCAGGCCGCGGGTCAGTGACAGCGCCAGCGCGATGGCGTGCTCGGCGATCGGTATGGCGCTGGTGCGCTGCATGTTGGTCAGCACGATGCTGCGTTCGGTGAAGCCGGTCAGCCCGACACAGCCCTCGACCCCGACCCAGACGTGCTGCAGCCAGCGCAGATTCGGTGCGGCGTCCAGCGTCGACTGGCTGCAGGGTCCGACGTAGGCATCGGCCTCGGCCAGCTGCTTTGCTAGTGCTGCGCCTTCGCCGGCGGCAACCACCGCCACGCCAGGCACCGCTGCCTGGAAACGCGCCAGTTCCGCGGGGTCTGAGATCGCCACCACGATCCGCGAGGGCGCCTTCCAGCCCGGCAGGTCACGCGAGGCGACATCGGACGGCTGAAGGCCCAACTCGGCGATCAGCGCAGTGGCTTTGGCATCGGGCGCGGGACCCTTGGCCAGGACCGACCCGCTGGCGGCAAGCAGAACGGCGAGCGCGATCGAGCCAGGGAAGCCGGCCATCGAAGACGCTCGCGCCGCGGAGCATGGGAGGAGATTCATGGGGGTCGCCTGGTGTTGCCGCACGATCAAGGGCCGGCGGCTAGTTGGTGGGTTTTGCGATCACTTCGTCGAGCAACTGGATCAATCCGTCGCGATCGCGGCTGTAGGGCTGGTCCCCGTTGAGCTGGACCGCGCCAGGGTCCAAAAAGATTGGCGTCCATCTGGAACTGCATATCGGCATCGGTCGCTTCGATCAACGGCGCGATCACCGCCACGCCGGCGTTGTTGACCAGCCCGTACAGGCCGCGCCCGCGTTCGCCGATCAGTGCAACCGCGGCGTCGATCTCGGCCTGCCGGGTCACATCGAGCCGGATGCCCTCGATATTGTCTATCGCCGACAGGGCAGCGATGTCCTCTGCCTTGCGCGCGCCGCCGTAGACGAAGAATCCCTCTGCGGCGAGCGTCTCCGCCACCAGCCTGCCGATGCCGGAGCTGGCCCCCGTGACCAGCACTGCCTTCTGCGCCGGTTTGCTGGCCGCTGCCGCCGGCTCCGCGGCCAGGGCATCCAGGCTGAGGATCATGAAGACAGACAGGAGTATCGATCGAATCATGGTGCTTTCCCCTTGATGTGAGATTGCCCCTCAGCGACGCCCCCTGGTCGCGCACGCATCGCCGCAGACTACACCTCTCAAGGCGCCGGCTCCAGAGATCGGGGCTGGCCGGAATTGGCCGGTCGTGCGGGCATGTTCTCCGACGAGGCTGCGGTCAACGAAGGCATCAGGTTGGACCAGCCCTTCTTGAAGTGCGTTGCTCCATCACGAGCCCGATCAGCGCCGACGCCAACGTGCCGCGACGGCGCGACCTCGAGGCAGGCCACGCTCGGCGGATTAGCGGACCTGCCCCCTTTCCTGCAGTCAGTTCGATGGCACCTTCCGGAATGGCAACTCATGCAGCGAATCCGGCGAGATAGCCAGGCCTGAGATGCGACCGTTGTCATCGCGCTTGAATGCCACGAGAAGGCCGTCCAGGCTCGGCACTCCGCGCGCTTCGAACACGTCAGGTACGCGCGCCTCCAGCGATGCGGTGATATCCGAGAGCCCCAGCACGCTCAACTTCAGCCGCTGACCATCCAGGGCCCCCTGGACTGCAGAGCGAAGCGCTGGCCAAGCGGGACGGGTAAACGGACCGAGTGTTTCAGCAGCCCCCAAGCGATTCCGTCTCATCCTGCTCCGCCCCTGCAATGGCCGACTGACAGGGCCCGCAGGGCCGGCCCCAACCACCGCGGCAAGGCCAACATCATCTACGCGGTGCTGACTGCCGGCCGCTATCGCCGGGCTGGAGCACCCGATGCGGGATACCGGTCCTGGAGTTCGGCGAGCAACTCGACGAATTCCGGTGCGCTTCGCATGGAATCGCAATACAGCAGATAGGTTTCGACGGACGACATGGCAAGGCTCGGCTCGACCAGTGCCAACCGGATGCATTCGACGGCTGAGGCGCTTCTGGCCAAAAATTGTGCTTTTCCCGTTTATCCCAGTGTGAGTCAGGCAAGGAGAAAGAGGATGGAATATCGATCGATTGCATTCGCTGCGGCGTTGATCACGTTGTCGTATGGCGCTGTCGCCGTCTCCACGCCAGCCCAGATGAATGAGCGCAACATCGAATCCAGTCAGGTTGCCGGAAGCGCTGCGTCAACGTCCATCCGTGACCTGGAGGCCTTTGCCGACGGCGCGATCGCCAGCAGCATGCAGGACCTCGACCCCACCTCTGCCTTTCTGAGCGTGGTGCGCGGCGACGAGGAGATCGTCAAGGCCTACGGAGTGGCGAACATCGCGAAAGGCCGACGGGCCGATACGTCCACCTTGTTCAGGGTCGGATCCATCTCCAAGACGTTCACTTGGCTATCGGTGATGATCCTGATCGACGAGGGCAAGCTCGACCCGGATGCCGATGTCAACCGGTACCTGGACAGCTTCCAGATTCCCGATGCCTTCGACAAGCCATTGACCATGAACGATCTGATGGCACAGCGCTCCGGATTCGAGGAGAGCGATCCCTGGTTCTTCAGCACCGATCCGGATGAGGGCCTGGCCGAGATACTGGCGCGCACCATTCCCGAACGGGTCGCGGCGCCAGGCGAGCGTACCGCCTACACCAACTGGGGTTCAGCGCTGGCTGCCCTGATCGTGCAGGAGGTGGCCGACGAGCCCTACGACCGCTTCGTGCGGCGACGCATTCTCGACCCTCTGGGCATGACCTCAACGACCTTGCGCGATCCGGTCTCGGTGATGCCACGTCCCTACAACCCGCCGGATCTGGACGCCCGGATGGCAACGCCCTATGCGCTCAAGGACGGGTTGCCGGAAGCGCAGCGCTATCTGGGCTTCGAGCCTGCGCATCCCATGGGCTCGGCAGCGCTCGACGCACGCGATGCAGCGACGTACATGCGGGCCCTGCTCAACGGTACCCAGTACCCCGGGGGGCGGCTGATATCGGCCCGGACCTGGAACGCTTACCAGACACGGCTGTTCACCGACCGCATCGGTGCCGACGACTTCGTCGGCGGATTCCTGCATGAGGAGCTTGCCGGGCATGCGGCATTCGGGCATCAGGGCGGCTCGCAGTTCACGGCCAGCATGAAGCTGATCCCTGAGCTCGATATGGGCGTCTTCATCGCGGTCAATTCCCGCACGGGATTGGGTGACGGCCGCGCCCTTGCGCGGCTGCTGGTGCTGCGGGTGGAGGGCAGGACGTTCGACGCCCTGAGCCTCCCGGCGCCGATCAACAAGGACAGCGCAAAGGAACTGGTGGGCACTTACAGTCCCAACCGACGGACGTTTTCCAAGGGCGAACGCTTCGCCGCTCTGGGGACAGATACGGTCATCACCGCCAACGAGGACGGAAGCGTAGTGATGTCCAGCGGTAGTAGCCAGACCCGCTATGTGCCGGTCGGCAAGGACACCTGGATGGATACGCGCGGGGAACGGATCAAGGCCTACCGCGACGAGGCAGGCAAGGTCTTCCGCCTGAGCGGATGGAGCATCGAGACAGTGGACCGCATGGGTGTTCTGCAGTCGACTGCCAGCTTCTACTGGATGTTCGGGCTGGCCGTACTGCTTTCGATAACCACACTGTTGGGCGCGTGGTTTCGATGGGGCCGATCCGTTGCGGCGCGTCCACTGGGTCAAAAGCTGCGCTGGCTACCCGTTACCGTTGCCGGCATCTGGCTAACGCTCGCGCTGTCCGTCGTGTGGCTGACCCTGGTCGTCGCCGGGTTGAACGTCACCGACTTCCAGGCCGGAAAGCTGGCTTGGCCACTGCCTGCCGCACGGGTCGTGCTATCGCTCAGCGTGCTGGCAGCCATCGCCTGCGGCCTTCAGTTGCTGGCCCTGCTGCCGGTGTGGCTTGCATCGGGCTGGAGCCTGTGGCGGCGGATCCACCTCAGTGTCTACACCACAGTGCTGGTACTGGCGGTACTGGTGATGTGGAACTGGAACATGATCGGGAAGCCGCTGACTGCAGGTGGCTGAGTCCCGGGAACCGGCTACCAGGGGGCCAGGGTAATACCCGGGTAGAGGAGAAAAGGCGTCAGGGACAATTTCCGCCTCGGGCAGATTGATGCCTCTGACACCGTTTTCACTGCTATTTTTTTGCGGGCTCGATCGGCACTGCATCCAACGGCGACTCAAAGGCGATGAACAACACACAGGGGACAGCACTTGCGCAAACGCCCTCGTGCGGATTTTCGGCTGGGCCGTACGCATAGGTGCCCGGCTTGAGCACGGCCGTTTCCTGGCCGTCATAGGTGACATGCAGCTCGCCTGCCACCAGCACCATGCGCTCGGCCGAGGTGTGCCTATGCAGGGGGATGGTCGACTTGGCCGGGACTTTGAAGAACACGTCGACGTTGTCTTTGGCAGGGTCGCCGTGGAGCACGGCGATGCCGCAACCGGTGGGCAGGAACGGCGGGGAA
>PPFU01007472.1_pt1 | contig 11193 bp, 8 predicted proteins | sample 1535991 | NCBI WGS metagenome assembly PPFU01 (sample SAMN04901290, study PRJNA319586) | Hypolithon metagenome, whole genome shotgun sequencing project. | isolation source: Antarctic Hypolithon | place: Antarctica: Miers Valley | collected 2014 | reverse complement strand
TCGTCTGGGAGCCCCCCGCTATAAACGATGTGCCTCGCGGTCCGCAGCGGCGCGCCGAGGGCCGCGCAGTCGAGCTCCACCGCTATGTCCTCGTCGAAGTTCCGGTTGATGATGTGGGCGTAGATCGTGCGGCCCCGGCGCGTGATCACGGGGTCGAGATACGCGACGTGCTCCGCCGCCGGGATGCTCTCGAGCCGCCACGGCTGCCGGAATCCGCGGGCGCCCGCGATCTCGCACGCGATCATTTCCCCGCCATGATGGCGGGAGTAGAGCCCGAGGATTTCGCCTGTGGGGCGCGGATGGGGCGGGGTTTTCCCGCTCGGATCGAGTGCAATCGCGCCGATGTCCCACAGGGTGCCCATGAGCATCGATTGCGTGGCGATCTTGACGGTGTCGCCGGCGCGGAGCAGGCCGTGGAGCATCCCGGCCGCGCCGACGCCCTGCGCAAAGAGCGAGCTCGGAGGCCGGTCGCCGGCCGCGGTGCGCACGCCCCACCAGCCGTTCCAATTCCACTCCGTGACCGCCAGCGGGTAGCCCAGCCGCCGCGCGCTGCGCAGCGCCTGGTTGTCGTAGCGGGATAGCCCGGTCTCGGGGTCGATCTGCGGCGCCGACACGGCTGCCAGCCAGAAATCGCGCATCGTGACCTCGTCCGGCGGGCGCGGCTCGCCATCCTTTTCCACCACCTTGATGGCCCATGGATAGTAGGTGTGGTGGGAGAAAAAGCTCACCTTGTCTCCCAGCCGCTCCTTGATCAGGCCGGTTACGGGCACCCCGCTGCCGGCGGTGCCCTGCTGCTCATCGGCCGGGAGCGTCTCCATCTGCACATCGACGATGGTCTGGATGGAGGGATCGACCGCGCGCATTGCCGCGATGTGCGCCTCGAGCAGCACGACATACCGCTCCGCGATCTCGGCTGGCGCGAGGCCCTGCTTTTTCAGCGGATCCACCACGGCGAGGAAAGCTTCGTTGCCAATCTGCCACAGGCGCACCGCGTGGGGCGCCGGGTGCCCGTGCCGCGCGCGCAGCCGCGCCCAGCGAGCCAGCTCCTCCGGCAGATCGCTCTCGAGCGGCGCGTTGCAATACGCCACGAGCGCGGCGGCGCACTGCGCGGACTCCTCGAGCGTGCGCAGGCCACGGAGGGAGTCCGTGATGCTCACGGTGATCAGCGGTTCCGCGCCCAGCTCGCCCGCGACGCGGAAAAACTCGTCGAAGCCAAAGTGATTCGTCACCTCGACCCCATCCGCCGCCGTCCACCGCGGGCGCTCCGCCGTTTCCCGGTCGTACGCGTCGTCGATCAGCCGCGTCCACTGCCCGCCGTGCTCTACCACCGTACCGCCGGGAAATCGCAGCAGCGGAATCTGCCACTGGCGGAGAAGCTCGATCACACCCGGCCGAAATTGATTTTTCTCCGGCAGCCACGCCGCCTCCGGCCCGCGCTCGCCGCCGTCCGTCCGCTCGAGGAACTGTCCGAAAATGCGGGAGTCGATCCGATGCAGCACCTCGTTCTTGATGACGATCTTCGTGACGTGCGGCGGGCTGGGAGTGCTGATGGCGGGAGGCTCGGCAAAGGATGCGGCCCCCGCCCCCCAAAGCAGGGCCAGGAGCGGCAGGACGGCTATTCGCATGGGCAGAGGCTGGCGACAGGATGCCGCGGGCGCAAGCCGCCCGAGGCGCGCCGGGGACCCTCTCAGCGCCCGGCAGCCGCCGTCTTGATTTCGCTACGGATTTCGCCGTGCGCCGGCGGCCGGACCACGGGGTCGGCGTCGTTTTCGACCAAGTCGGCCTTGAAGTCCGTGATGAGCTCGATGTGGCCGTTGAAATCCTCGACCAAGGCCACCGGCTGCGCCACATCCGCGACATGACCACCTTATGCGGAAGCTCGACATGAAGCCCCAGTAGCGCGCTCCGCGCCGTTTTTGGTTTCTGGATCCCTATTTAGCTGGCGGCTCTGCGCTGTCTCCTGCGGTCCCGGCCAGGAACTCACGCAGCAGTCGAACATCGTGGAGCAGGTGATGGAGCGGACGGGGTTCTGAAGTGACCGACTCCGGCGAGGATGGCTGTGTATTGCGACTCTGGACTTTCGCGTTTTTCGCGTATTTAGCGGGCAAAAAACCGGATCAAGTGGGCTCACGCAAACGCCCGGAGGAGGGCGACCTCGATGGCGAGGGCTTCCTGCACGTTGCGACCGAGATTCTCGCGGAGCTTCTCCAGTTCGCCGAGGCGGGCGAGGATTTGTGGTGTCGTGAGCGTGCCGGCGAGGCGGGCGGTGTCGTCGGCGCAGTCGGCGAAATCAAGCCGCGGCGCGCCATGCTGATGCCGCAGCACATCGGCCCACCAGCGCAGAAGGGTGTCGATGAGGCGGGCGCGCTCGAGGAGGTAGCGCGACTCGCCCAACGCCTTGTAGTGATCTTCCCGCGCGTCCGCCCAATCGGCTCCGGCGGATTGCCGATAGCGCTTTTCCTCTTCCTTGAACTGCCCGGCATTCTCCCCGGCGATCTCCTCTTTCACCGTCTTCAGGAGCTGCATGAGCTCGCGGGTGAAGGCAAATGTCTGCGCCAGCCCCGCGTGCTCCTTTTTGAAAAAATCCCGCAGCATGGCGAGGAGACGCGCCTGGGGAGCGGTGAGCGGGGCCTGCGCCGCGCCGGCCAGCGTGACGACGACGCAGCGCGAGATGATCGTGTCGAGCAACGCCTCGGGCTCGGCGGTCACGAGGATGAGGAGCGAGTTTGCGGGCGGTTCTTCGAGGGTTTTGAGAAAGGCGTTCGACGCGGCGGGGACGAGGCGGTCTGCGTCGAAAACGAGGCCGACTTTCTTCGCGCCGCGCAGGGAGCGCATTTGCAGCTCGCGCTCGAGGGCACGCACCTGGTCGATGACGATGCGCCGCGATTTTGACTCGGGCTCGGCGATGTGGATGTCGGGATGAGCGAGCACGCCGGGATCGTCGGGCGGCTGGCGCGTGGCGAGCGCGGCGAGGCGCGTGGCCAGGCCGCGTTTGCCCGAGCCGGGCGGGCCGGCGAGCAGGTAGGCGTGCGCGAGGCGATCCTGCGCGTCGGCCCGGCGCAGGAGGTTGAAAGCGGTATCAGGAGCGAAGGCCATCGATTTTCTCCCGCACGATTTTCCAAATGCTCTCCGCAACCGCATCGGCATCGGGCGCGGCATCGACGAGCCGGACGCGCTCCGGCTCGGCGGCGGCGAGCGCCTGGTAGCCGGCGCGGACGCGCTCGTAGAAATCCGGAGGCTGCTGCTCCATGCGGTCGCGCGCTCCGGAGCGGGCGAGCATGCGCTGGCGCGCGGTGGAGTTATCGAGATCGAGCAGCAAGGTGAGGCCGGGCAGCAGGCCGCCGACGGCGAAGCAGTTGATGAACTCGACCGCGTCCGCCGGGACTCTCCGGGCGACGCCCTGATAAACAGTGGTCGAGTCGAGAAACCGATCCGCAATGACGATCTCTCCCGCTGCCAGGGCAGGACCGATGACCTCGCGCACGAGCTGCGCCCGGCTAGCGGTGAATAGCAGCAGCTCGGCCTCGGGCGTCATGGCGTGCCCTTCCTCGGAAAACTGGAGCAGCTCGCGAATTCGCTCGCCGATGGGCGTCCCGCCCGGCTCGCGCGTGAGTCGCACGGTGCGTCCGGCCTTTGCCAGACGATCCGCTAGCCGGCGGATCTGGGTCGATTTTCCCCCGCCCTCCGAGCCCTCGAACGAGATTAAAAAGCCGCGCGACACGCAGCAATTTGCGGAGCGGGGCCGGGCGGTGGCAACGCAAACTTTTGTTTCGGGACAGCCGGTCCTAGCGGACGGCTCAACCGGGGCGGAGGGAGCGCACGACGCCGTTGACGGGATCGATCTGGATCGTGATCGACTTTCCCCGAGCTTTTCCGGCCTCGGCGGCTTCCCGCGGGTCCTCCACGGTGACGAACCAAAGGCGCGCGGGATCGAGCGCGAAGGAGCCGTCAGCACGGAAGCGGATGGAGACATACTTGTAGTTGAAGCGGTCGTTTTCATCGCCGGGAGTCGCGGAGGAGGCCGCGACAGGCTGGTCTGCGCTCGTGGGATCCGACGCCGGATCCTTCGCCGTCCGCACGGGGCTGGCTGAGGGATCGAGGAGCGAGGAGAAAGCGACGTCGGTGGAGAGGCGCATCGGCGCGGGAAGGCGCTCGATCCGACCGGCTGGCGAGAGTTTCCCAAACGGCCCGATCGTGAAGAGCTGAAGCGCTTGAAACTCCTCCGCGGCCCCGGGCGACTCGTTGTCCTGATACTGATAAAGCCGGAGCTCGACGGGGCGGTTGCGGGAGGTGGCGAACTGCCGCGCTCCCTCGATCTGCGCCTGGACGACGGATGCCGCGGTCGTCAGCTTTTGGCTGTCACCGATGCCGCGAACCGAGAGGACGGCAAAGACAATGAGAATGCTCATGATCGCCATGACCACGAGCATCTCGACGAGGGTGAAACCGGCGATGCGCGGATGGGCGCGAGCGGGTTTGAGAGTCCCCGGCATCATGGCGCGAAGCGGTTCTTGGATACGATGCGCCAGCGATAAAAGCGGTCGATGGGATCGACGGAGGTGAGGCTGGAGGCGGTCAGATAGTCGGGAATCTGGGAGTCGTTCGGGTCGATGTAGCGCTCCATGGAGGCGTTGCCGCGGTATTCGCCCAGCACGCCGTCGCGCCCCTCGGTCCAGACGCCGGCCGAGCGGCTGGCCGGCGAGTGCTTAAGCGACTGCACCCAGTAGTGGACGGTGTAGCTGTTCGATTTGGTGGTGACCCGCGGGTAGATGGAGAGGTAGGGCGACTCGCGCAGAGTGTCGGAGGTCATGCGGCGGCTACTCCACCACGACGCCATGTTCGACCGCGTCTCCCCCTCCGGCACGAGCATCACCTCGCAAATTTCGGAAGCCGACTTGAATATCTTCCCGGCATCGAACCGCGCCTTGAAGTCGGCCAGCGAGCCGGTCGTCGAGGAGAGATTGAGCGCGTGCCGGATCGAGGGAAGCGGGAGGTTTCCGACGTTGGCTGATCCGTCGTCGCTCGTCGCCTGTCCGCGCTTGGCCTTGTCGGAGTTAGAGTCAGGCAGCCCCGCCATTTGCACGGCTGTCAGCACGCCGCGCATTGCGGTGGTGCGACTGATATGGGGAAAGGGCCACATTTGGTAGTTGAGGTTGACTTTCCCAGCCGTGGAGAGCGGCTCGCTGATCGCGTAGGGCTCGACTATCGGCATCCAGAAGTTGTCCAAAATCAAGTGATCCGGCGGGGTTTCGAATCCGGGATGCAGGGTGGAGGAGCTTCCGAAGGTTCCGAGCCCGGCGGCGGGCGCGGGATTGAAGAGAAGGGTGGTCCACCCCTGGAAAATGCCCGCGCTGTTCGGCGTAAGGATCGGGCCGAAGATGACAGGCGAGGGCGCCTCGATGTTTGGCGAAAAATCCTTCACCGTCTGGTTCTTCAACCTGCTGCTGCGGTTCGGGTAGTAAAAACCGCCGCCCTGGGAGCCATGAGCCCCGCCGGGGAGCGGGGCGGTGATCGCGCCGTCGGAGAATCCGCCGACGCCGGATGTCCAGTCGCCCCATTGGTTCTTGGCGTTCCTGGCCCCTTTGAGCCCGAACTGGGCGACCAGCGGTTGGTTGTCTTTGAAGTTGAAAGGCGACCCGGGAATCAGGCCATACGCCGAGTCAATCACTCTGGAGCCATTGATGGGCGCGACCGACGCCCAAATGTCAATTCCCTGGTTCAGAGGCCCCGTGGAACTGCCGTCGCCATACCCATAGACTTGATTGGCGCCGCCCCCGTTTCCGACCGTGAAGCCCGTGAACCGGCCTCGATAAAAGGCACTCTGACTGCCCGGGTTTGTGCCCGGGACGAGATTGTAATCAGGATGCGGGGCAACGATCCCGCTGCTGGCCTTCACGTCCGTGGCCATCGCCAGCGCGCGCAGGTCGCCGCGTAATTCTGCGACCGCGCCATCTCCAAAACCAACCCCTTTCAGGATGTCGCCGCGCTTGACGAGGTTGCCTTTTTTCTCGGGGTCACTCGGCGTGTTGCCTGTGCTCGCGCGGCTGTATAGATCGAGTCCGGGAGTTTTCCCGGACTCATAGTAGAGCGGGAGGGGGCCTGTGTAGGACGGGAGCCGGATCTGCACAGTCTGGACGCGATCTTTGACAGCCGGGAGGCTGGCGGGCTGGGGCCCATCAGGCTCGACCACATGCACGGTGATGGTGCCCCCGCTAAACGTGAAGTCCCCAGTGGTGCCGCCGAGCGTGATCTCATTGCTGACGAATGGGTAATCCTCGCTCTCTTTCAGAGGCGTGTTAACGGCGGCGGCAGCGGCGCCTGAGGGGCGCATGTTCCGCCGCGCAAGAAAACCGGTAGAGTCGGTTTTGTAGAGGATGAACCCGGAGTCGAGGAAATTGGTGGTGTTATGCTCCGCAGCTGCGCGGACCACCCGGTTGCCGGAACCGAGCAGGGCTGCGGGACCGCTGGCACCCGCGGCGGTCACCGTCAGACTGTCGGCATCTTCGACATACAGGCGGTAGCGGGTATTGCCGGCGACGCCGACGCGATCCGGGAAGTACATCTGGAACAGGAGATAGAACTGCATCTTGTTGGTGGTGGCGTCGGTTGATGAGTTGATGAAGACGGCCGACACGCCGCTGACCAGAGGCTGGTTCGAGTAGCCCTTGTGGTTCGCGAGCCGCAGCGGCACGACAAATCCCTTCACGTCCCGCCCATCCGAAGCGTCCGAACGGGAGTAGGAATTCTCGTTGTTGCTGCTGCGTGAGATCGGCTTGGCGCGGAGCGAGGAACGAATGGTGTCGAAGAGCGCCACCCGCATGCCATCCATGCCGTCCGCGCTCCATTTTGTCTGAAACGAGCCGCCGTATCCGGGGATCTGAGCCGCCATGAGGTTGCGGAAATAGGTGTCCATGAGCTTTTGATTGCGCGGGATTGCGTCGTAGTCCCTTGTCGTGTCGGTGGAGGTCGGCGTGGTCCCCGACGGCGGCTGCCCTCCATTTCTCGCCAGATCGACGCGCTGAAAAGCATACAGGGCCGGCTTCCCCGCGGCGTCGCGGCCCACGGAGGCGCAGAAGCGCAGCAATCTCTCCTGGGGAAAGAGAATGTTCGTCGCGGGCGCGGGATCCGGCTCGACTTGGATGGGCCAGAGGCAGATGCGCGGCGTGTTGAACAGCGTGGTCTCCGGCGCGCGGCTGTTCGTGGTCAGAAAAAAGGTCGATGCGCGAACCAGCGTGCGGGCCTGCTCAGCCGATCCGCTCGCCAGGAACGCCTTGTCGGGATTGCCTGGGTCGGGCTGGAAGTATTCCGGCCGGTTGGCCCCTGCCGCCGCGCCAGTCGTCTTCGGCTCGAAAAGCAGCTCGGGCACTGAAGCAAACAGCCGGTCGGCATCCGGCGTCAGAGCGGTGGCCCAAGCCGCCCCTCCGCCGGACAATTGGAGGGTATAATGTGTCCCGCCTTGGGATGACTGACCATCTCCGGACACATCGTACGTCCGGGCGATGGACGGGTTGTTCTCGATGCTCTTGGCATGGTTGTCGGTAACGGTCGTGGCGGCCGTCGTCTCAACTTTGTCGCCGTAAACCCGCGGGATCAGGTCGTAATAAGGCTTCAGCTGGTTCGTGTAGGGGGCCGAATCCGCCGTCAGGCGCCCCAGGGCGTTTCTATTTTGTCCGGTGAGATTCCAATTCACCGTCCCCCCAACTGTATCCGGAACTGTGCGCTGGGCGGTCGTCAACGGCGTGATCAGCGGCGTGGCCGCCTGGGAGAGGCCCTTGCCTCCTAACACGGGGCTCAGGCTGGTGGTTGCGGGATGCCCGACGGCGCGCTGGAACTCGCCGGGCACCGGCATGGTCATGGCCATCGCGTAATCCTGCTTCGAGGAGACGGCGGGCGCGTCCCAGAACACCCCCTCGCTTGCGGTGTTGATGTTCAGCTTGCAGGTGTCGTCATCCGTCCAGAAAGCGATGCGTCCCACGATGGGGTTCACCGCGAAGTCGGGCGGCGCCGTCGAACTGCCCGACGGCACTTCCCTCCAGCCCGACGCCTCCCCTGTGGAGGTGTCGTAGGCGGTGGGCGTGGTCAGAGAGCCGTCCGCGAGCAAATAGAGCCAGGACACCGGCATCGGGGCCGCGTTCTTTTTTCCGGACGAGATCGGAGAGCTGGAGTCGATGGAAAATCCGTCCACCAGCTCCTGGGCGGCCGGATCGACAATGGGGTAAACGCGGGTGGCGTCGGCTCCGGTGTAGTTTCCCGAGCTGTCCGGGGCCGTGACCACCGGTTCGTTGAGGTCCACCCACTGGCCCGGCCGTTGATCCCAATCGCCCGGGGCAAGGTCCGTGGCGGACACGTTGAAATCCGCGCCGTTGATGACCAGTTCGGGCGCGGAGTAGAGCTTGAAAAAGCTGCCGGGGCTCGCGTTCTGCCGCCAGGTGCGGATCATTCCCGGCTGGGACGCCCAGGCGTGGTCCGGCTGGGCGGTGGCCTGGGCGATCTGGCCCTGCACGATGGAGATGGTCGAGTCGGCGATCTGCTGGGCGAGCACGCCCTCCTTGTAGTTGCTCGAAGCAGACCGCTCGCTGCGCGTCGCGATGAGAAACGCGATGACCAGACCGGCGGCGAGCACGAGAATGGCCAGAACAAGCACCAAGGCGAACCCGGCCCCGGCAGGCGCTGGCCTTCGCATTGTCCGCGGGTCGTGTGAGTGTGAAATGGTGGGGGCTTTCATTGGGTTGTGCTCCATTTGGCGCCGAGGATCGCCACGCTGGTCTGGAACAGCCGATAATTGATGCGGTTGTCCCGCAGGTAGGCCTCGATTTCCCGCAGGTCGCTCTCGTAATTGGCCGGTTTCTGAAAGCGCGAGGAGAGCGAAAGCGCGGCCGGAGTTACCTTGTCGGGAAAGCGGGCCACAGAAGCCTCGTCCACCGCGATGAGGGTCAGCTCGACGACGGGCGGGAGCTGATGGCGCGGATTTCGATTGGGATCTCCGCTCAGTTCCACTGTGGAATCATAGACGAAATCACCATTCGCCAGATCCCTGCCATCGCCCAGCCGGGGCCGGAGCACCATCGCCACGATGTTCTCAGCGACCAGGCGGGTGTTCCCGGCGCTTCCAAGCGGGGTGGTAAACCATTCTCTGCCGACGTAATTGTTGTTCTTCGGTTCCAGCGGCGTTGCCGGTTTCGGGGGAGGCGGAGGCCCCATTCCAGAAGTATGCTCGTAGATGGTGAGCTGCTCCGCCGGCTCCAGCATTTCAAACAATCGGAAGCGCTCCCGTTTCGCGTACCGGGTGTCAGCCCGCACGAACCCCGGAAGCAGGTCCGCATGCTCCCCGTAGCTGATGAAGAACCCGAGGGCATTCAAGAGGTCGGGCAGATCGCGGTAGGTCGGGTCCGCGACGATTCCGAGCGGCGCGAAAAAGAAAACCGCGTGTCCCACCGGCTCTCCCAGGCTCTTTCCAGCTCCAAACTGGGCGGCGGGCAGCCCAAGCTGCGACGTCGGGCCGGACACGAAGCGCAGATTGGATTGCCTCACATACTTTTGTGGCAGGGCGCTTACCCCCGTGCCCGTGTACTTGTAGTCCCAGTAGGTTCCGAGCGTGGCTTGCGAGAGTCCGTTGCGGACGATCTCGACGGCTCTTCGGGACTCCCGGAACTGCGAGATTCTCCCTGTCGAGTCTGTCCAAATCCGCGCGATCCCTCCCATCACTCCCACCAGCAGGGCCATCAGCAGCACGAAAATGGCAACGGAGACGAGCAGTTCCACCAGCGTGAACGCTGACGCGCCGCGGCTGCGTCCGGCAGATGTCAGATTTGTTGGCGAGGGGGACACCGACGGTGGGAGTTATGGGTTAGAAGCCAAGGGTGGCAATTACGCGGCGCCGCGCGCCTCGATGCGGGAGACGTAGGCGGTGAATCTGGTGTATTCGGCTTCTGGGATGTTGCGCCGCACGCCGCCTGGGTTATGCACGATGCGCAGGACGATCGTTTTCAAGTCGCCCGTAGCCGCAGGGGACGCCCCCGAGGCCCGCGGCAGTTGCCCGTCTGCAATTTCGACCCTGACCTCGTAAATTGCATCCGCCTTGTTCGCGTCCGGCACGGCAAACCCTTGGTCATCAAACCAGAGGAGGCTGGGCCCCGACGCCTCGAGAGCCTCGATCTTGGAGAACTCTCGCTGGCGCAAGTCGTTCATCGCCGCAGCTAGAATGTTAGCGCTCACTGTGCTCTCGACTGCCGCGCGAGCCCCGGAGAGGCCGATGGGGACCAGGCCGATGATGGCGGTAAGCGCGAAGGCAACGATCGCGAGCGAAAAAGCGATCTCGATCAGCGTGAAAGCCATCTGGCCGCCTTGGGCGGCAAACCGGATGGCTCGAGGGACAAATGAAGATCGGCGGGGGCTCATCTACAATGTATTTACAATACATTAACAGGAAACCTTGGAAAGGGGAAAATGTCGGCGCGACGCTAATGCACACCAAGCACCCGCAAAATGCGCGCAAGTCCCCGCGGCCGCCTTCCTGAGCGACGACGAGCGCCGGAAAACAAACGATAGATTCTCTGCAAGGACGGGGACGCGCCGCTTCAGCCTCTTGGCAAAGACCAACTGGAGCCACCACCGCGGGACCTTCGAGCGGACAGGTGACACTAACTCACTCGCCCGCTGGTCATCACTGTCCCGATGCTGAAACGCGGGGAGAACGACGACCGCTATTGAATTGGGGGGCTTCGCGTGCCCTGCTTGGCGAAAGCTTCTTCCTAGGCTATCTTCCGATTCCCCCGCCATGAAACTCCGTCCCGCTGTCATTCTCCTCCTCATTTTCGCAGCGGCGTCGCCAAGTCTCCGCGCCGATCCCTACGATCTCTCCGCCTCGACCTATCTCGGCAGTGCCGCGGATGGGGAGTCGGTGAAAGGGCTGCGCATCCAGTCCAATGGCGTGCTGGTGGTGGCGGCGAATCTCGGCAAGGCCACGCCCGGCGGAGGCACGCCGTTGCTGCTGAATGGCGCGACGGCCACCTCGGGCGGCGTCGTCATGCGGTTCGCGCCCAACGGGCGGACCGTGCTCTCGGTCACGCGGGTGGCGGCGGAGGTGCGCGATCTGGCCATCGATGAGGCGGACAATATCTACATGTCGGGGCCGGTTCAAAAGTGAACAGAGACGGAACAAAAGTGGACTGAGACGGAACAAAAGTGGATTCC
>PPFU01001131.1_pt1 | contig 11196 bp, 9 predicted proteins | sample 1535991 | NCBI WGS metagenome assembly PPFU01 (sample SAMN04901290, study PRJNA319586) | Hypolithon metagenome, whole genome shotgun sequencing project. | isolation source: Antarctic Hypolithon | place: Antarctica: Miers Valley | collected 2014 | reverse complement strand
GAGCCGGGGACTTTTAGTCCCCATTTCATTACAACCTATGGACTTTCAGTCCATAGTGGTTCAGTTAGGCTTAGTTAGCCAGCGCTTACGCCTCATCCAAAGCCGCAATACCTGGAAGCGTCTTACCTTCCAACAGCTCCAAGCTCGCGCCGCCGCCTGTAGAAATGTGGCTCATCTTGTCAGCAAGGCCCACTTTTTCCACGGCTGCAACCGAGTCGCCGCCGCCGATGATAGTGATGCAGCCCTTGTCGGTGAGGTCGGCTAGGGTGTGCGCGATCGCCTCCGTCCCCTTCGCAAACTTCTCCATCTCAAATACGCCCATCGGCCCGTTCCAAATCACGCTTTTGCAGTCAGCCAAAGCGTCTTGGAAAGTCTTCACAGAATCAGGGCCAATGTCCAAGCCCATCCAGCCATCCGGAATGCTGTCTACGCTGACGGTTTGAGTATTCGCATCAGCCGCAAACTTGTCGGCGACGATGACATCTGTAGGCAGTAGGAAATCGACGCCTTTTTCCTTGGCTTTGGCCTCTAGAGACTTAGCTAGCTCTAGCTTGTCGTCTTCTACTAAAGAGCCACCCACGCTCATGCCACGAGCCTTGTAAAAGGTGAAGATCATGCCGCCGCCAATAAAGATTTTATCGACCTTATCGAGCAGGGTTTCAATCACGCCAATTTTGGAAGAGACCTTAGAACCGCCGACAATCGCAGCCAAAGGACGCTGAGGATCGTCTACCGTAGACTGCAAATACTTCAGCTCTTTTTCGATCAGAAGACCCGCTACGGATGGGCTCAGGTACTCAGTCACGCCTGCTGTAGAAGCGTGAGCCCGGTGAGCCGTACCGAAGGCATCGTTCACATATAGGTCAGCGTTAGCCGCTAGCTTTTTAGCAAATTCAGGGTCGTTGCTCTCTTCGCCATCATAAAAGCGAACGTTCTCTAACAGCGCAACCTGGCCGTTTTCCATGCCCGCAATTTTGGCAGCAACTTCGTCACCAATGCAATCGTCACACTTAATTACGTCCTGACCCAGCTTTTCTGATAGGCGCTGGGCGACAGGCGTCAGGCGCATACTCTCGACGACTTTGCCTTTGGGACGACCGAAGTGGCTCGCCAAAATGACCTTTGCCCCTTTGCTGGTGAGGTCTTGAATGGTGGGAATGGCGGCGCGAATGCGGGTATCGTCGGTGATGTTGCCTGCGTCGTCTAGCGGTACGTTGAAGTCGGCGCGTACCAGCACTCGCTTACCAGAAACATCAGCAGCGGATAGATCGGCTAGGGCTTTCTTGGCCACGGAATATACTCTCCTAAAAAATTATGTAACGTTTGACTGCACCAAACTCGAAAGTGGGTCAAAGCTTGACTAACCTAGATCTCGAATGATGCACGGTGACAGGCGATCGCCTTTAACAGCTTTTTCCCAAAGGGCTTGCTTAAAGATTATCTTGAGTCATCGCATAAGAATGGGTACAACTACCTATCGCCTTTGTTCACCATTTTACAGAAGTGTGTGATCTCTTATGCATCAAACCCGAAAGAAACCTTTTGAAAATTTTTTTGAAAAAATCTGATTTATTTTGCGCCCTTTGACTTTGCTTCGTAACTGACTGTGCTTTCTAACTATGTACAAGACGCTCTTATTTTCAATAGATTCCAGTCCTGGCGCTAAAAAGGTATTGCAAACGGTCTTAGATATGGCTCAGCTTTGCCAGTCGAAGGTGGTTTTGCTCTCGGTCGTTGAGCCGCCAGAGAATAGCGACCCGGCCCACCCCGAGCAAACGTCGGTTGATGCGGTCGCTTCGCTGCTAAAGCAGGCAAAGACCGTATTTGAGCAGCGTGGATTTGAGGCTGAAACCATAGAGCGAGAGGGCAATCCAGCTTTTGTAATTTGCGATGTGGCCGATGAGGTTTCCGCCGATTTGGTGATCATCGGCTGCCGGGGAACGGGCCTAACCGGCGAGGGACGTGAGGACAGCGTTAGTGCTAGAGTAATCAACCTATCGCCCTGCCCAGTACTGGTGGTTCCCTAATCGACCATCTCCCGCTTTCCCCCTTACCCCCTCACCCTATGTCCTCTCCTTCGATTCAGTGGTACCCAGGGCATATTGCGAAGGCGGAGAAGTCGCTGCAAGAGCAGCTTAAGCGCGTAGACGTGGTGCTAGAAGTGCGCGATGCCCGCATTCCGCTCTCAACGTTGCATCCTAAGCTTGACCAGTGGCTGGAGGGGAGAAAGCGAGTGCTGGTGATTAACCGGGTGGATATGATCCCGGCGGAGGCGCGCGATCGCTGGCAAGAATGGTTCAAATCTCAAGGACAAGTCGCCTACTACACCGACGCTAACCAGGGCAAAGGTGTAGGGCAAATTTCCAGAGCAGCCCAGGCGGCTGGGGTCGCTATGAACGAGCGGCGAAAGCACAGGGGGATGCAGCCTCGCCCGGTTCGCGCTGTGGTCGTCGGCTTCCCCAACGTGGGCAAATCCGCCCTCATTAATAGGCTGCTCAAGCGGCGTGTGGTCGAAAGTGCCCGCAAGGCAGGCGTGACCCGTCAGCTAAGGTGGGTTCGTATCTCTGACGAAATAGAGCTACTAGATGCGCCCGGTATTATTCCCGCTCAGCTAACCGATCAGAACGCTGCGCTTAAGCTAGCTATTTGTGACGACATTGGCCAGGCTTCTTACGATACGCAGCGGGTTGCCTCGGCCTTTGTCGATTTGCTCAAGCGGTTGGATGTGGAGGAGCGATCGCACAACCGCACTCAAGCCCTTCAGTCTCGCTACGACATAGACCCGACTGACTACACCGGTGAAACCTACCTGCACATGCTCGCCGAGCAAAAGTTTCAAGGCTTACAGGAGCGAGCGGCCCGCAAGCTACTCATCGAGTTTCGCAAAGGCATTCTGGGCAAACTAACCCTGGAGTTACCGCCTGACTAACCTTCATGATACAGCAACGTTTGTTTGCTCTATCTCCCTCTGCTTATCAGGTTTTCGACCGGGTGAGACGACGAGTGAGACCCCTATACGAGTCAGAAAGTCAGAAGCATTTTAGAGAACGACAGAGCGCTGATTATCTACTGCTGTCATTGACGAACTGCGGGAGAACCTGGCTACGGGTAATACTGGGTCGGGCAATGCAGCTTCACTGTAGTTGCCAAAGGCCTGAAACCCTTAAAGACGTTAACCTACACGACCTTTTCAGCTTTTCAGAAAGAATTCCAACGCTGCCCTCTATCAAGCCTATGCATGAGAAGTACGGGCAGTTTGGCAATAGCTACGCGCAGCAGAAGGTCATTTTGCTCGTACGAGATCCGCGCGATGCCATTGTGTCTCGCTACCATCAGCATAAAGACGAGATTGCTCAGAAACTAGGCACTCACAGCTTGGACTCATATGTTTGTCAGGGTGATGATTTAGCTGCCTACATTCAGTTTTACAACGATTGGCACACCCACCGCGATCGCGCCAAAGCCCTGCTTGTGGTGCGGTATGAAGATATGAAGCTAGATACGTTTCAGGCGATTCAGCGCATTGCCGACTTCTTAGAACTGTCAGTAACCTCTACTAAAATTAATGAATCCATTAACTATGCTTCCTTTCGGAACATGCGCAAGATGGAAGTAGAAGGTAGTGTTCAAGTACGCACTCAGGTGATGTCTGACCGAGACGTTACTAACCTAGAATCGTTCAAGGTGCGCAGGGGCGCTGTTGGCGGATACAAAGCAGAGCTATCACCTGAGTCGATTACCTTCGTAGATAGCGTCGTATTGACTCAGCTCAACCCTATCTATAGCTATGTTTAATATCCTATGGCTACTCTTTTTTCTTCAGTTAGCGATCTAAAAATTTCAGTCATCGCACCAGACTTAGCAGGGGGAGGGACAACACGGGTATATCTGGTCGCAAACGCCTTACAACAGCTTGGCTGCGACGTAACGGTTGTCGGCTGCCAGTTTGCCGAACAGCTTTATCCAAGGCCGCCTGCCAATCTTAAAGTGCGATCGCTACCCACGAGTCGCTCGTTTAAGTACTTAGCTAACCTCAAGCAGCTCCTCTGTAAAATTCAAGGGGACGTGATTTATGCTATTAAGCCACGTCCTACTAGCTTTGGCACAGCGCTGCTGAAAAAAGTCATCTCCCACCAGCCTGTCATTGTCGATATTGATGATTGGGAAATGAGCTGGGCTAACGCATACCGACCTAGTGTCAAGCAGCTTGCTCGTGACCTTCTCAAAACCAACGGAGCCCTCCGTAACCCTGAGCATCCTCTTTACATAGAATGGATGGAGAAGCTGGTTTCGAAATCAGATGGTGTAACGGTAACAACCCAGTTTCTGCAGCAGCGATTTGGCGGGCATTACCTACCCAATAGCAAAGACACCAAAATTTTTGACCCGGCTGCGTACGATGCTGCTGCTAGCCGACAAAAGTATGGCTTAGCGGCTTACCGTGTACTCATGTTTCCGGGGACTGCCCGCCCCCATAAAGGCCTGGAGGATATATTGATCGCACTCGACCGGCTCAATCATCCAGATCTACGATTAGTCATTGTGGGCGGACGCAGGCCCGACAGCTATGAGGATACTTTGTTTGAGCGTTGGGGGCGCTGGCTGATTAAGCTGCCGCGATTCTCGATTGACGAAATGGCCGAAGTGGTTTCGGCTGCACATGTGGTGGTAGTGCCTCAACGCGACCAGGCAACTGCTAAAGCTCAGTTTCCGCTCAAGCTCACAGATGGTATGGCGATGGCCAAGCCGATTCTTTCTACCCGAGTGGGTGATATCCCCGGAATTTTGGGGAATACGGGCTACCTAGTTGATCCAGAATCGCCTCATCAGGTAGCTGAGCAGCTCGCGCTGATCCTGCAAGACTTAGATGCGGCGAACCAGCGAGGAAAAATGGCGCGGGAACGGTGCATAGAGCACTACAGCGTTACAACGATGGCGACCCGCCTGCGGGCTGTTTTGGCTGAGCTTAATGTTTGAAGAAGGGTTTGCGTGGCGATTCTCATTCTGAGACGCTTTGCGATCGCACTAGAGCTTGCCAAAAAGGTTGGATTCAGAAGGTTGGCCTGAGAAAGTTTAGAGAAGGTTTAGGAAAAAATAAACCATCCCTTTATTAAATTCAGGGAATAGAGCGCCAGAGGCCGTATTGATCAGAAGCATCACTAATCAAGGAAATTTATTGCTAAGCGGGAATGATAGCGGCAGGCAGTTTGCTATTAGTCTTTACAATCTCTTGTTTTGTTTAGCTATTTTTCCCAACTATCCTTAATTCAGTAGCGTTTATTTACGGATGCACTGGTCGCTATTATTTACGGCATCTATCCGTATTCAGTCTCTGTACGTCCAGTCGCCTTACCTTCAGTCACCTTAAGCTTTTTTGATCCCAAAGGGTTATGCATTCTAGACAGCTCCTCATAAAATTGATGCTCCGCTATCCGCTTCTGGTGCTTCTCATCGTCTTGATGGGTTTTTCAGGCGCTGTGTTTAACGGTGTCAGTACGATTTTGATCGTCCCTATTGTGCTGGAGTTGCTAGGCCAATCCGCAGATCTCATCAGTCAGTTGCCATCGAGCTTGCAGAAGTTTTTAGGGCTTTTTGATGGGGTTCCTGATCGCTACCAACTGTTAGCGATGTCTTTTTCGGTCGTCGGTTTAATCGTTCTCAAAAATGCCGCAACTTACTGCGGGTCGTTATCTTCTAATCAGCTAAACCGTAAGCTGGGAGCCAGCCTTCGGCTAGAAGGCCTGAAGATTTTACTCAATGTAGATCTTGCTTACTACACGACGACCAGGGTTGGGGACTTAATCAACCATCTCAATATAGAGGTGAGCCGAACGACGATTGCTGTTCGGACGCTGGCCAGGATGGCGATCGCCATCATTACCATTATTGTATTTATTGGAATTTTAGTGTGGTGGTCTTGGGAACTCACCCTTATTTCTACGTTTACGCTGGGCCTAGCAGCTCTGGTTAATCAAACTGCCATTCGTAAGGCTAAGCAATACGGCTCCGAACTTTCTGAATATTCGCGCCGTTACTCCTCGCGGATTGTCGAGATTCTTTCCGGTATTCGGCTAGTGAAAGGTACGGCCAATGAGGATGAAGAATATAACATTGTCGCCAAACTCATCACCGACCGCGAAGTGTCTGAGTATCGCTCTGAGCTGCTGTTCTCCGGGATTACTCCCATCAACGAAGTTACCAGCATCATTGCCCTGATTAGCATTGCCTCACTTGGCAAGTGGGTAATGGCCAATCAAATAGAGCAGTTTTCTTCTATCTTGTTCGTTTATCTGATGGTGCTGTTTCGGATGCTGCCTGCCATTGCGAACCTTAATTCCGCCCGTGGTCAGCTTTCCAACGTAGAGCCGAGCGTTGCGGTGGTCAGCGAATTTTTGCGTCGCGATGACAAGCCTTTTATGCCTGCGGGCCATCGTCAGTACACAGAGCTTCAGTCGGCAATTCGCTTTCAGTCGCTGAGCTTTACCTATCCTGGTCACGAAAGGCAGGTACTCAAAGACGTTAGCTTGACGCTCAAGAAAGGCACAACGCTGGCTTTGGTAGGCGCTTCTGGTGCCGGTAAGTCAACCCTGGCAGACTTGCTGCCTCGCTTTTTTGACCCGACTAGCGGACGCATTACCATTGATGGCTACGACCTTAAATCGTTTGACACTAAGAGCTTTCGCCGTCGGCTAGGGATTGTCAGTCAAGACACTTTTTTGTTCAATGCGACGGTGCGCGAGAACCTGATTTATGGGCGTCAGGAGGCAACTGATGATGAGATTGAAGATGCCATGCGGCGGGCTAATGCCTATGAGTTTATTGAAGACTTGCCCCAGGGGTTAAGCACGCTAATTGGCGATCGCGGCGTTTTGCTCTCGGGAGGGCAGCGGCAAAGGCTAGCGATCGCGCGCGCGCTGCTTCAAGATCCTGACATCTTAATTTTAGATGAAGCTACGAGCGCCCTCGACACCATTTCAGAAAGGCTAGTGCAGAAGGCAATTGATGAGCTGAGCCGCGATCGCACCACTTTAGTCATTGCCCACCGGCTTTCCACCGTGCAAAATGCCGACCAAATTGCGGTGATGGATCAGGGACGCGTGGTCGAAACCGGCACCCATTTAGAACTCCTGAATAAAGGCGGCTACTACGCTGAGCTATGCGCCATTCAGTTCTCTGAACATGTGAAGGAAGAGCTATGCGGTTCTGAGCCTTCTGATCAGGCGCGTACGGTTGCCAAGATGTCATATGAAATGCGATCGCGCCTGAACAGCATCATCGGCACCCTCGGGCTGCTGACGGATGGAGAAGTTGTTTCAGATAACGGAGAGCTTAAGGAGATGACGGCTTCGGCTTACGACAGCACCTTGAACCTGCTCAAAGTCGTTGAGGATTTAGAAAGGTCAGGTCGGAGGGCTGTGAGTTAGCCGAGCGTTAGCGGCAAAAAAGCGGTTGATATACGGTCGCGCCTCAGCGGTATTTTTGGGCATCTTGTGACTAAGTTATAAGAGGAAAAGCCTATGCGCGGTGTCTATATCGTTGCTAACGATAAGGTTGCCGATAATGCGATCGCGCTAATGAGCAGCCTGCGCCTGCACGACCCTGATACTCCCGTTTATCTCATTCCATTCAATGATAGGTATTTGGGTGTGGCCAAGCGTCTGGCGGATCTGTATAACGTACAGCTATTTCCTGACCTCAACTCTTTAAATGCGCTAACTGAGAGAATCGGCGAAATTTTTCCGCGAAATTTCCTAGCGCTACCCAACAAGATGCGTAAACTAGCAGCCTGGTTTGGCCCGCTAGATGAGTTTTTATATATCGATACTGACATTCTCTGCTTTAAGCCGGTTTCCGAGATTTTGACCTACCTAGATCAGGCGGACTTTATCTGGTGTGACTACCACTTTAAGGGTGGACTAAAAGACGTTTTTTCTGAGGTAGTTACTGAGCAAGCACTGTTCAGCCCTGAAGCGCTAGAAGACGTTTTTAACAGCGGCCTATGGGGGTCTAAAAAAGGGGTATTTTCGCTCGAACAGCTTTATACGCTGTTGGGCGAATGCGCAGCTCATCGTGAGTATTTTGACTTTTCGAGTGGTACGACCGATCAGCCCATCATGAATTATTTGGTGCTCAAAGCTATTTCTAGTCGGCTTAACGTGGTTAAGGCAAACACCCATCTTTCGGGGGGCGAGCCTGGCAGCTGGGGAGGGTCACCTCATTTTAAGCGGCGCGGTAACGCCTTGTTTGATGGCGATCGCCCGCTGCGGTACATCCACTGGGCTGGGGCTCCTATGCGAGCCGGTGGCCCCTACCGAGACCTTTGGGAGCACTACCGCTATCGCAACGCGCCTCAAAATAAAGTCGTCGCCACGATCGCTCAAGTTCAGAAGCAGATCCAGGTTCAGACTCAGACCTTTGGCTTACAGCGGATTAAATCTCAGCTAAAAAAGGTGGGCAGAAGCGTCGTTCAAAGGCCATCTCAGCCATCTCAGCCGTCTCGGAAACCCTCTTAAAGACAGAAAGGACTGTCTAACGGAGCGTCTGGCGGCTGGGATACTGGTTCAGCAGCTCGTACATCCGATTGGCGTCAAAGGATCGGGGATCCATGCGAGAGCCCGATCTATCGACTGCTTGATGGGTGGTGATGCGCTCGTTCGGAATGTTGGTGCGGGCCAGCAGCCATGCTAACGACTGATACTGCGCTTCAGTGTAGCCATTGTGAGTCGCTGCATTGTTATTGCGCCCGTCGGGTGGGGTTTCTAATGAAATATGGTAGGCAAAGTTATTAACAGAGCTAGGAAAGCCAGGATTAGTCACAACAGATTCCTCATCTTTGGAGGACTGGAACACTGAGTCTCCGGCTCCAAAGGCTCTTTGCTCGGGTGGCACGACATAAATCACGGTGCCATCTGCGGCGATCAGCGTGTGGTAGCTCACCTGATCTTCATCAAGCGGATGGTTAACCTGAAACAGATTGAGGGCACTCATTACCGAACCTACGGTTTCATGTAGCACCACAATATATTCGTTGTTGACCGGCTTGCCGCTGGCATCACGGGTGAACCTTTCGCCATAGTTGCTGGGATCAGCTAGCCGCACGGCTTCGCGAGGGCGATAGCCGCCTGCTTGAAAAACCGAGGTCGCTGGGGTGCTGGCCATTTCACCGATTTCTCCGCTGGCCCCTTCACCGACTTCTCCACTGGCTGCATCGCTGATAGTAAAGTCGGTGCTACCGCTGCTCAATCCGTTAGGCGAGAGTCTGCTTTGGCCATAGGTTTGCACCTGAGGTAGCCCAGCAGGTAGCCCAGCAGGTAGCCCAGCTACCCCCATCGCAGACGGGTTTTCGCCCTGTGCATCTGACTTTTGCGTAGGCCCGGAGGTGACTACCGCAATAACGGTTATGAAAAAAGCGATAACGCTAATAACCCAAATCAACCAAGAGCGACGCATAGGGCCAAGCACAAATAACGGGAACTCTAACAGGCACTTCGATACCGATAGCATAAAGCGGTTACATATCTAAAAATATAGCGTTAGCTACAAACTCTATGTATCAGGGCTTAGCGCGCTGGCAATCGTAATATTTTCACTAAGTATCGATACTACACATACTAGCTTTTAGCCGGGCGACTGCTGTCCCTCAGACGAAGGATTGAACGGCTTTTGATGGTATCTTTTTTGGGGCTAGCGGACTTTTTGACGGCTGAGATACTGACGATAGTACTGACGGTATAGCAGTTCTAGCCTGCCACCATAAGCTTCAATAGCCGAGCGCTGCCTGCGGTACAGACCCAAAAATAAGTTGGCAAATACTAGGGTTGCGATCGCGACCAGCAGCCCTGCCGCAGTCGAAACCAATGCGGTGCCAATCCCTGCTGTGACTTCAGGGGCCGATTCTCCTGCCGCTTCCCCAATTCTGAGCGACGAAAACGATTTCATCAGTCCCAAAATTGTCCCCAGCAAGCCCAGCAGCGGAGCAACGCCGATGATTGTTTCAAACACAGTATTAAAGCGCTTTAGCAGGGGGAGTTCATCTTGGGCCGCGCTTTCTAGGGCCAGCCGAAAGTCGTCGGGTGTGGCCTGCTCTAGCGTCAGGGCCGCTAAAAAGATTCGAGTGATCGGAAACTGAGTGTGCTTACGAAGGCTGTCGATGGCGCTTTGAGGCTGGGTGCTATACAGCGCCAGTACCTTTTGAATGAGCTGATCCTGCGCTCGATATAGCTGCATCCAAAACAGCCCGCGCTCCAGAATCAGCGTTGTTGCCAGCAGTGAAAAAGCCAGCAAGGGCCACATGACGATCCCGCCTGAGTTAAATAAATCTATTAGCCCCATGCTTAATCCAGCGCCCCCTTCAAACTGCTCACGACAGCGTACAGCGGCGGTTGCATTTCTGGGAAGCGTAGTAGGTGGGCGCTAGCATCCGACCCTGCATACCTGGCCCTACATACCTAGCCCTGCCATACCTGGCCTCTACATACCTGGAAAGTGCTCAATCTCAGCGTAGCCGTTGAACAGCAGACGCTTGCCCTCTACTTCCAAGCGGTTAATTCGCAGGGAAACGCCATCGAGATCAAACCGCTCTAAGTCCACCATTTTATTTAAGACATCGACGAAAGCAGGCATGAGTGCCTCAGAGAGCCACTGCACGTCTTCTGGCATATCAGAGGGATCAAACTGGGGATTCTTAAAGACCACCCTTCTACGACGCTCTACACCGACTTCTGCGGAGAGCTGAATCGGGATATCTGATCGATTCGGTAGGTCGGTTTTGGCTGAAATGTTAACGCGCTGGTCGGCCAGCAAAACCATGTTGACTTCTCTAAAAGAAACGGGATCGCCGCCTGAGAGATCCGTAACAGCTTCGGTGTCTACGTTTTGTAGATGCTTTTCGACTAAATCTGCTGTGAAGGCCTTGTTAATGCCAGATTCAGTCATGGCGACGGTGGCGATCGCGTGAGTAGCCTGCTTCAGGCGAATTTTTCCACCCATAAGCCCGCCCACATCAATCGAGACGGCGTCGGTTTCAAACTCCATCTCCGCCGCCTCAAACATTTTTTTAATCACCAGGCCGCTACCTTTCATTTGAAAGCTATCGACCACGCCCTGCAAAATTTTACTAGAGGGTGAACAGCGGATGGAAACATCGACAGACTCGCTGCTGGTAAACAGCTGCTGAATGGCCTGACGGGCAACGGA
>PPFU01014071.1_pt1 | contig 11198 bp, 11 predicted proteins | sample 1535991 | NCBI WGS metagenome assembly PPFU01 (sample SAMN04901290, study PRJNA319586) | Hypolithon metagenome, whole genome shotgun sequencing project. | isolation source: Antarctic Hypolithon | place: Antarctica: Miers Valley | collected 2014 | reverse complement strand
AATCCACTTTTGTTCCGTCTCAGTCCACTTTTGTTCCGTCTCTGTTCACTTTTGAACCGGCCCCGACAGCCGCGAGTTGCGGGCCGTGCTCCGGCAATCCAAAATCCAAAATCGAAAATCGAAAATCAGTCCGCGTCGCCGCGTTCGCCGCCACCCTCGGAGTCGAGACGCGCGAGGGCCTCGACCCGCGCTACCTCGGCTACTTCACGCTTTTCAACCAAGCCCGCTACTACGAGGCGCACGACGTGCTCGAGCACCTCTGGCTGGAATGCGAGGGCGGCGAACGGATTTTTTACCAGGCGCTCATCCAGGTCGCCGGGGCGTTCGTCCATCTGCAAAAGCAGCGCGCGCGGCCATTGCACCCGACCGATGGACAAAGGCTGCGGCCGGCCGAGCGGCTCCTACGGTTGGCAGTGGCGAAACTCGACGGATTCCGCCCCGAGCGGCTATTGCTCGACGTGGAGGCGCTGTGCGCGCGCTGCACGGAACTCGCCGACGAAATCGAGGCGAGCAGGTTTCAACAAAACCCGTGGCGGCCGGAAAATGCTCTCCGACTCGGCTTGCGCTCGTCTCTCTAGATCTGCTTCTCGAGCTCGCGGAGCATCGTGCGCACATGCTTCGCGCGGGTGCGACCGCGGAGCAGCTTCGCGCTGATGGCCGGCGAGCCCCACTGCGTGACGTCGATCTCGACGAAGCGCGCGCCCCAGCGATTCATCTCGCGGCGGGTCGGGACGTAGAGGTCGAGGGTCGAGGTGCCGACGAGAGCCGAGCCGTAGTCATCGACGACGTATTCCTGACCGGTCTGCTTGACGCGGAATTTTGTGCCGACGGGGAATTTCGACCAGTCCGCGGCAGCGCTGCGGATGCGGCCATCGGCTAGCGGCGTGCCCGAGGCGGACATGCGCCCGTAGCGGATGTGGTCGCGCTCGGTGTGCGTGTAGGCGGTAGTGCGGACTTTGGTGATGCGGGTGCCGGTGCGGGGATCTGGGACACTGGAAGTCGCGCAGCCGGCGAGGACGGCGACGGCAAGGAGGCAAAGGAGCAGACGAATCATGGAGGAAGCGGAGTTTTTACAAAACGGGGTGAAGAACCGCAAGCATCCGGGCGGAAATGGCGTTTGGCCAGGGATGCCGGTTGAGCTATCGTTTTTCTTCGAAGATGAAACGCGAGAAGCTCGATCCCTACTGGCACAAGTCGCGCGTAGCGGCGCGCATTTTGCTCAAGGCGCGCCAGGGCCGCCCGCTGAACGCGCGCGACAAACGCCTCGCCGCGGCGTTCGCCTCGGATCACGGGGTGGAGAACCGGCTGATCCAGCAGGGCATCAACTACTGGGTTGCGCCCTACACGACGGGCCGCGACTTCAAACGGAAGGAAAGAGTCTGCAATGTCACTTTATACACCGATTGACTGGGAAACCCCGGCGGGCCGGACCCTGCGCGCGCTCATCAACGCACTGCCTACCGATCAGAACTTCGCGATCACGCTGTTTGGTTCGTCCCCGCTTCAGCTTGGAGTCGAGTCCACTTTCACGAGTGCCGATGTGGACATGTTTTCCGATGAAACGCGGGATCTCGTCGCGGCGGTGATCAAGCGGGAAGGCCTTGGGGATCGGGAGCGGGACGTTTACATCCAGCTCTGCTCGGAAGGTAATTTCCGCACGAGTCCCCGCTGGAAGGACCGCGTGTTCCGCACACAACTCGGGAACGTGGAAATCACCCTCCCCCACCCCATCGACCTCCTCATCGCGAAGCTCCACCGGCTCGCGGACAAGGATCTGCGGGCGTTCCATCTCGTGGTCGACCGCACGGGCCACCCGACCGAGGAGGAGATGAAGGAGGAGTTGCAGTTCGCGGTCGATCTTTACCGACCGAACTTCGACGAGGAGATGATCGGCGACATCACCACCAACACGCGCATCCTCTGGAACGAACTCTGGGGCCGCGACATCAATGTGCGGCAGGAGATCATCGCGCCTGCGCTGGCGCGACGGCGCGAGGGCTACAACCTCGACATCCCGCAAGCCGACTATAAAGCCGAGCTGCGCCGCCTCGCGGAGTCATAGAGCTGGCGGCGTCTCCGCGCGATCTGCCTTCACCACCTCGCGGGCGGCGGCGATGAGGAGATTGCAGGGCTCGTTGCAAAGAAGCGGGAGTTCGTGCGCCCGCGGGGCTGGGTCGAATTTTTCGCGTGGGAGGGAGTCGATCGGGGTGTCGGCGTCGAGGGGCCAGAGGATGCGTTTGAGGCAGCCGCCTTCGGTTTTGCAAAAGTCGCCGACGAGGGCGCTTGCTTGCGCATCGGTGATTTTTTTGACGACGGCATACATGCCGGATTGCCGGGCGGCGGTCTCGCGAAACGGGACGGGCTCGAGTCGCTGTTCGCGGTGAGCGAGCCAAGTGCCGAGCATCGCGGGGTAGAAGTAGTCGAGAGACGAGCGCAAGGCTGCTGTGTCGGGCATTTGCAGTTGCCAACCGCGGCGGAGGTTGGGCGCTGTCTTGAGCGGGCGGTAGCGGCCTTCGGCGTCGTATTTCGCCAAGTCGCGGGCATCCTCGGGGCGGGTAAAAATCTCGAGGTCAGTGCGCGCGGTGTCGGCTTGGTGATTTAGGAAAAAGCCGGCGGCGATGGCGGTGATGCAAATTTCGCCGATGTCGGTGCCGCCCGCGGCGAGCCAGCGCTCGAGCATTTCCAGGATCGTCATGCGGCGGCGGCGGCTTGCTCTACGATGACCTCGGCGAAGAGGGGTTCGGTGCCGATGGCGTTCGCGTAGTAGAGATCACGACCGGCGAGGCGGTGCGGGTTGTCGCGGAAGAGGCCGCGCTCGCTGGCGGCGGCGGTCGGCTGCGGCTCGATGCCGAGCAGCACGGGGATGTCTTGGTAACTGTGCAGGCCGTCGGAGACGAAAAACGGGACGGCGACGACGCTGCGCTGGCTGGCGAGCCGGGTCCAATCGGAGCAGAAGGGCTCTTCCTCCATGAAACCGGCAAGCACTTCGGCGTAGAGATTCATCGCGGCGATGCGGGTGACTTGCTCTTTCACGGCGGTGGCGGAGTTGTCGTTGAGGCTGGTGCCGTGGCCGATGATGAGGAGGCTGGTCTCGGCGGGTGGGACGCCGGGCGCGATGTCGCGTGCTCGGCGCAGGAGGGCCTCGGTCATGCGCGGGTGGCTGCCGACGGGCGGGCAGTAGCGCCAAACGCGTCCCTCGCGCTCGGTCACGGGGCCGGTGAGTTCGAGTTCGCGCGGGATGATTTTGCGGGTGAAGTAGCCCTCGCTAATGAAGTTTGGCACGACGAAAATCTCGCGGCTCTCGATCATGCGCGGGACTTCGCGGAGGCTCGGTTCTTCTTTCCAGAACGCGCAGACGACCTCGCCGAAAAGGCCGCGCGCACGGATGGCGTCGGCGTGGGCGTGGGTGGGATCGCTGGAGTCGGGATTCACGGTGGAGCCGTGGCCGACGATGAGAAGGGCGCTGTCGGGGCGTGGTGTCATGGGCTGGTGAGGCCTGGAGCATGCACCGGGATGGCCGGCGGGGAAATGCCGGGCTCACACTTTTTTCCCGGCGAATTCGCCTGTTTAGCGGGCATCCTTTCCGGATGCAGATGACTACGCCGACTCTGCGGAGTCGCCGGTGACGGTCTCGCCGACCATGTAGCGGGTGAACCGCCGGATCACGATGTTCTCGCCCAGCTCGGCGATCTTGCTTTTCACGAGGTCGGAGACGGTCTGGTCGGGGTTCTTGATGAAGCCCTGATCGAGCAGGCAGACGGTGCTGTAGTATTTGTCGATCTTCCCTTCGACGATCTTTTCCACGATCTGCTCGGGCTTGCCCTTGATCTGAGCGCGGTAAATGTCGCGCTCCTTGTCGAGATCGCCTGTCTCTACCTGGTCGCGCGAGATGCAGGTCGGATGCGCGGCGGCGATGTGCAAAGTGATGTCTTTCACGAACTCGCGGAAGCTCTCGTTCTTCGCGACGAAATCGGTCTCGCAGTTGATTTCGACGAGGACGCCGACTTTCCCCTGCATGTGGATGTAGCTGGCGATGACGCCTTCCTTCGCGGCGCGGGAGGCTTTCTTGCCGGCGCTGGCGATGCCTTTTTTGCGGAGAATTTCCTCGGCTTTCTCGAGGTCGCCGTTCGCCTCGGTGAGGGCGCGCTTGCAGTCCATCATGCCGGCGCTGGTTTTATCGCGGAGCTGGCGGACGTGGTCGGGAGTGATCATTGCGGAAAAGTTGATAGTTGAGAGTTGATGGTTTATAGCCGCGCTTCGGACTGCGCGCGGGGAATGGACAAGAGGGGGCCGGGGAGCCTGAGAGGGCTTGTGCGGCGGACTACTCCGAGACGCCGGCGAGTTCGGCGGCTTCGACTTTCTCGGCCTCGGCACTCACGGAGACGAGGGCATCGACGAGCTTTTGCAGCACGATGCGGATCGCGCGGATGGCGTCGTCGTTGCCGGCGATGGCGTAGTCGATTTTGTCGGGATCGGCGTTCGTATCGACGATGGCGACGACGGGGATGCCCAGCCGCTTCGCCTCGGCGACGGCGATTTCCTCGCGCGGGGTGTCGATGATGATGAGCGCGTCGGGAAGTTTCACCATGTCGCGGATGCCTTCGAGGTTTCGTAGGAGTTTTTCTCCCTCGCGGCGCAGGGCGGCGAGCTCCTGCTTGCCCATCTTCGAGTAATCGGGCGACTTCTCTATCTCTTCGATGTATTTCAGCCGGGCGATGCTCTTGCGGATGGTCTGCAGGTTCGTGAGCGTGCCGCCGAGCCAGCGCTGGTTCACGTAGAAATGGCCGGCGGCGAGCGCGGCTTCCTTGATCGCCTCCTGAGCCTGCTTTTTCGTGCCGACGAAAAGGACTTTGCCACCGCGCCGGGCGACGCCGGCCAGGAACTGCGCGGCTTCCTCGAGCTGCCGCACCGTCTCCTCGAGGTTGATGATGTAAATCGCGTTCCGCTTCTCGAAAATGAAGGGCTTCATCTTCGGGTTCCACCGTTTGGTCTGGTGGCCGAAATGAACGCCCGCTTCGAGCAGTTCCGTCATGAGTTCAATGGATGCCATAAAGTATCTGTGTCCTTGGAAAAGAGCCGCGCAGTAAACAGGCCGGTTTGGACCAGCGCAAGCGCGAATGTCGAAGTGAAATCTGCCGCTAGGCGGCGAACTCGGGGCGGGCGAGGCCGCGGTCGATGCGGGCGAGGACGCGTTCGCGGCCCAGCACCTCGAGCAGGTGGTAAAGGCTCGGGCCGGCGGTGGCTCCCGTGGCGGCGAGGCGGGCGGGGTGGACGAGCACAGCGGGTTTCACGCCGAGTTGGGCGGCGAGATTTTTCAAAGTGACCTCGAGCGTGGCGGCGTCGAACGGCTCGGTCGTGGCGAAGGCGGCGCGCAGGGCGCTCAGGCGCGGGGCGTTCTCCGGCGTGAAGTGTTTCGCGGCGGCCTCGGCGTCGTAGCTCAGCTCGTCGGCGAAGTAGAACCCGGCATACGCCGGCAGTTCGGTGAGGAGGCGGACTTTCCCGCGGCAGGTGGCGATGGCGGCGCTGATGTAATCGGGCGAGTGCCCTTCGAGTGGCGTCCCGGCCCGCTGCAGCGTCTCAATCGCCAGCGCGTGGAAGCGCTCAGGCTCGAGCTCGCGGACGTATTCGCCGTTGAGCCAGGCGAGTTTCCCGAGGTCGAACGCCGCGTTCTTGCGGTTGATTTTTTCCAGGTCGAAAAGGCGGACGACTTCCTCGATCGGGAGCTTCTCGCGGTCGTCCTTCGGCGACCAGCCGAGCAGGCAGAGGTAATTCCGCACCGCCTCGGGCACGTAACCGCCGGCCATGTAGCCAGCCACGCTCGCGCCCTGGTCACGCTTGCTCATCTTCGAGCCGTCGGGGTTCAGGATGAGCGGGATGTGCGCGAACCGCGGCGGCTCGGCCCCGAGCGCCGCATAGAGCTCCAAGTGCTTCGGCGTATTGGAAAGGTGATCCTCGCCGCGGATGACGTGCGTGATCTTCATTTCGAGGTCATCGACGACGTTCACAAAATGAAAAATCCAGCCGCCATCCGCGCGGCGCAGCGTGAGATCGGCCTCGGGTTCGCCGGCGCGGTTCTGCGCCTGCGCGCGATCCACGGCAATGTGGCCGCAGACGAGATCGTCGAACGCGACGGGCTGGCGCGGCTGGCGGAAACGCAGCGCGCCAGCGTCGTCGTGATAGGCGTGCCCGCTGGCGAGGAGGCGCTCGGCGTGGCGCGTGTAGATTTCCTCCCGCTCGCTTTGGAAAAACGGGCCCTCGTCCCAGTCAAGCCCGAGCCAGCGCAGGCCGTCGAAGATGACCTGCACGGCCTCCGCGCTGTTGCGTGCCTGATCGGTATCCTCGACGCGCAGGACGAAAGTGCCGCCGGTGTGGCGGGCCTGGAGCCAGTTGAAAAGCGCGGTGCGCGCGCCGCCGACGTGGAGATAGCCGGTGGGCGACGGGGCAAAACGGACGCGAACGGGAGCGGACATGGGCGGCGATGCCTACGGGAAAGTTTCGCCGGAGCGAAGCCAGAAACGCCTACTCCTCGCGCAGGACAGTCGCGGGCTGCTGCTGCGCGGCGAGCGTGGCGGGGAGCCAGCTCGCGATGAGCGAGAGCGCCGGCGCCGCGCAGACGCAGACCACGAGCACCACCGGATCGAAGAGCACGCCCGCCCCCGCCGCGCGATCCGACGCGAGCCCGATGCAGAACCCGAGCGCCCAGCCGATGACGCCGCCGAACAACCCGAGCACAAAGGCGCGGCTCAGGAACACAGCGAGAATCTGCCGTGCCCGCAGCCCGAGCGCGCGCAGGATGCCGATCTCCGGCCGACGCTCGCGCACGTTGGTGAGCGCGAGCACGCCGATCCAGACGCCCGAGCCAAGCATCACGAGCGGCACGAGGATCGCGGCGAAACTTTCCCGCTCCTCCCGCAGCCTGCCGCGCTGGACTTTCTCCGCCGCCAAAGCGTCCTGCGCGGTCTGCGCGGCGCGCTGCCGGGCCTCGGCGCGCGCGAGCACCTGCGAGGCGAACTCGATCACTTGCGTCTCGGGCAAAATCTTCTGCAGCTCTGCGCGGACCTTGGCCAGGCTGTCGGCGGCGCAGACGCATTCCAGCGCGAGGATGCCGTTGATCCGACCCGGCTTGCCGAGCATCTCCTGCGCGGTGGCGAGGGCGATCCAGGCGGTGATGTCGTCCTTGTTACCCCGCTCGCCGTAGGTCTCGCCAACCGTGAACTCGCGCCCCATCAGGGTCACGACGTCGCCTGTTTTCAACCCCATGCTCCGATGCAGTTCATGCCCCAGCACGATCTCCCCCGGCGGCACGGCGTCCTGGATCGGCTTCTTCGGATTCGCCCTCCCGATGGGCACCTCGCCGCGCGTGCCGACGAGCAGGATCGTCCGTTCGCGCTCGGGCCACTTGATTTTCTCCTGCAAGCTCGGGAGCAAATGCTGCACGGTCACGACGCGCGATTGGGCGAGCCGCGTAACGTATTCCTCGGGCATCGTTTTGCTCGCGAAATCGTCCGCGTAGAGGTCGGCGAGGTTTTGATCCTTCGGCAAAATGAGGACGTTGAAGCCGAGTTTCTTCATCATCTTGCGATAGTCGTCCTCCATCGCAGCCATCTGCGCGCGCGTCTCGGCTTCCTTCGCTCCGACGAGTTGCTCGGTGCGCAAGTCGGTCGCGCGGAGAAGCGTCATCGCCGCGGCGAGACAGGCGGCGGCGATTGTCACGGAGAGGAGGGAAAGCAGGAAGCTGAGCCTGCGATGCAGGATTTCCCGCCGGATGAGACGCCAGATGGACATGAGGAATGTAACTATAGCCGCTGTCGAAAAAGTTTCACCGAAGAGTCAGCGTCTTCCAATCGTGCATAATCGGTCTGCCCCGACTGAGGTGATGATCCGGGCCTGTCGGCATGATCCGCAATGGGTCGCGTGCGATGCACGGAGTAGGACCGCTTTTATCCAATCCGCTGCATCACGGCCTCGGCGACGCGATCCGCAGCGGCCTCGATGTGCTGGCGGTCGCGGCCTTCGATCAAGAGGCGGATCTTCGGCTCAGTGCCGCTATAGCGCAAAAGGACGCGGCCAGCCCCGGCCAGCTCCCGCTCAGTCTCGGCGATGATTTTTCCAGCCTCCTCGAGCTGCTCGATGGGCAGGCGCTCGCGCACTTTCAGATTCCGCTGGGCTTGCGGATACTTGCTGAGGCAGCGCTTCAACTCGCTCAAGGGCTTCCCGGTTTCCACCATGATGCGCAGGATCTGCAGCGCGCTCACGATGCCGTCGCCGGTGGTGGAGTAGTCGCGGAAAATCATGTGCCCGCTCTGCTCGCCGCCGACGTTCAGATCGAGGCGCATCATCTCCTCGATCACGTAGCGGTCGCCGACTTTGGTGCGCAGGACTTTGCCGCCGGCGCTGGCGAGGGCCTCGTCGAGGCCGAAGTTGCTCATGATGGTCGCGACGAGAGTGTCCTGCGCGAGCTCGCCGCGGGCGAGGAGGTCGAGGGCGGCGATGGCCATGATTTCATCGCCATCGACAATCTCGCCGGTCTCGTCGCAAAGGAGGACGCGGTCGGCGTCGCCATCGTGCGAGATGCCGACGTGCGCGCCGGTCTCGCGGACGATGCGCTGGATTTCCTCGGGGTGAGTGCTGCCACAGCCGGCGTTGATGTTGCGGCCGTTCGGCGCGTGGTGGTGGATGGTGCTGTCGGCGCCGAGTTCGCGCAGGATGCAGGGGGTGGATTTGTAGGCGGCGCCGTTCGCGGCATCGACGGCGATGCGCATGTGCTCGAGGGTCATGCCGCGGGGGAAGCTGGCTTTTGCATACTCGACGTAGCGGCCGAGGGCGTCATCGATGCGCGTGGCGCGGCCGATGTTCCCGGCGGTGGGGCGGATGCTCTCGATCTCGCCGCTGAAGACGAGATCCTCGATGCGCGCCTCGATGGCGTCATCGAGTTTGTAGCCGTCGGGGCGGAAAAATTTGATGCCGTTATCCTCGTAGGGATTGTGGGAGGCGGAGAGGACGATGCCGGCATCGGCGCGCAGGGAGCGGGTGATGTAGGCGACGCCGGGGGTCGGGAGCGGTCCGATGACGAGCACGTCGCAGCCGAGTGAGGTGACGCCGGCGACGAGGGCGTTTTCGAGCATGTAGCCGGAAAGGCGCGTGTCTTTCCCGATGACGATGGTCGGCTTGCCACCGGAGCGTCCATCGCGCGGCATTTCTGAAAAAACGTGCGCGGCGGCACGGCCGAGCTTGAGGGCGGTCTCGGCGGTGACGGGTTCGATATTCGCGGTGCCGCGGACGCCGTCGGTGCCGAAGATTTTGCGGGGGGATGAGGTCATGGGAGTCTGTTTGAAAAATTACCGGGATGGCGGGTGGCGTGCGCCACCGCAAGGACGCGCTTCGCGGTCACCCGTCACGCACTCGAACTCTGCCGCTGCCGCGGAATGAAAGTCGAGCACCTGCGGCAGACCGGGTTGCGCTGACGCGAGAGCCTTCTATTATTCCCACGCTTTCAATGTGCTCGATGATCCGCTGTTTCCTCGTCCTCGCCCTCGCCGCCAGCTCTGCGCTGGCCGCTCCGACCTATCACGAGCCGAAGCTCGATCCGCCGCTTTTCGACGTGACCAAGGTGGCGCTGGCGCCCCCAGACCGCGCGAGAATCGCCACGAATCTCGCCTCCTACATCCAAGGGCTCGGGGCGAACCCGGCGCAGGCGCAGCTTGATTTCGCGGCGCAGGCGCTGGGCTTCGCGCTCTGGCTCGATCCGGAGAATCGGTCGGCGTCCATCGTGAACAGCCGCCTGCGCCGCGGGCTTTCGGTCGCGGCTGAGGGGCCGTTCGTCGATGCGAAAGTGATCGCCACCGACCTGCATGCGCAGGCGCGAGCGGTGAAAAAAGCGGGCGGTGAGGACAACGACAAGGTCGCGGGTTATCTGCTGGAGCTGGCGGTTGCGATCAACCCGGAGAATGACGACGCGGCGTACGATCTGAGCCTCTTCCGGCGCGCGGGGCGTGCCGCGGATTGGTCCTTCGTCGAGACAGAGCAACCGGCGGTAACGCCTGCTCCCACGGCGGTGCCGAAGGCCTCGGCCGCGCCGAGCCCGCCGGGTGCGAGCGATCCGCTCAACAAGATGCAGTCGTCATTGCGCGGTCTGCTCCTCTATACGCTGGAAAACGGGAAGCACTCGGCCATCGCCAGCGAGATCATCGCGACGGTCCTCCCGGCGGACACCGCGGGGGAGCCGACGACTTTTAAGATTAACCAGGAGGTCGGCAATGACATGGAGGTCGCCTTTCAGGAGGCGGTGCGCCTGGTCAAGACGCGGCACCCGGCGATGCCGGGCGGGAAGGCCGTGACGTTGAGTTTTGCCCAGAAATACAGCGGCAAGGACGGGCCGTCGGCAGGGACGGCGTTTGCGCTGCTGATGCTTTCGCTTTTCGAAAAGTTCGAATTTGCCGGCGATGTGGCGGTCACGGGGGACATTACGGTCGATGGGCGCGTGCGGCCCGTGGGCGGCGTGCCGTCGAAGATCCGCGGGGCGATGCGCGACGGGTGCAAGGCCGTCGCCATCCCGCTGGAAAACAAGAGCGCCGTGGGCGACCTCGCGATTCTCTACCCGCCGGAGACGCTCTGGCGGGTGCAAATTTTCACCGCGGATACAGTCGGGGACGCGCTCGATGTGGTGCGCAAGGATCGACCGGAAAATGTGGGGAAGGCGATGGAGCTTTTCTCGAGTGTGCAGGGAGCGCTGGCCGGCTCGCGGCCGGATGCGTATCTGGTGAGCGCGCCGATCCAGCGGGCGCTGGCACAGGTCCTGGCGCTGGCGCCGAATCATCTCTCCGCGGAATTCATGCTCACGCAGGCGCGGCGGCAGGCTCCGAAGTCGCTATCGCTGAATACGTCGCTCGACGAAATGTTCAGCGCGGTGAGCCCGGTGTATAAGGACGGGCGCGCGGCGCAGCAGGCCTATGACAACGTGTATGCGCGGTTGAGCTGGCTGCAATTCCGCATCGATAACAAGGCGGCGGGAGTGCAGCGTGCGCTCGTCGGCATGATCAAGGCGAAGGAGCAGTGGGACCGCAGCGGCGGGAGCAGGTCGCTGCAAAAGCAGCATTCGAACGAGTATGAGCTGCTGAAGGCGTCGCTGGAAAAGATCAACTCCGACACCGCGGCCGTGGAGGACATGATCCGCGAGTAGCGCCCGCGAGGGCGCGGGC
>PPFU01011172.1_pt1 | contig 11201 bp, 13 predicted proteins | sample 1535991 | NCBI WGS metagenome assembly PPFU01 (sample SAMN04901290, study PRJNA319586) | Hypolithon metagenome, whole genome shotgun sequencing project. | isolation source: Antarctic Hypolithon | place: Antarctica: Miers Valley | collected 2014 | reverse complement strand
CACCGTGCCGACGCGGATGTCCAGTTCGAAGAAGTTGTCGGGCGTCGGCATACCCGAACACTACAGGTCGCGTCAATCCCGTGCTGCCGCCCGTGGCTCGCGCGCCGCGTCCTTATGGCCACCGGCCTTGTCGGGCGGGGCGCGGCCCGCGAGACTGCAGCTTCCCCATTCAGTCGCTGGAGCTCGCGTGAGACGCACCTTCAAGAGCATCATGGCCGACTACGGCCCCATCGCGCTCGGCGTCTACCTGACGATCTTCGTCATCGTGCTGACTGCCGCGTGGCTCGGCATCCGTCTTGGCTGGCGCCCGGAATCCGCGGTGGGATCGGTCGGCAGCTTCACGGCGGCGTATCTGATCACCAAGCTCACGCAGCCGCTGCGGATCGGGGCGACGCTGCTGCTCACCCCGATCGTCGCGCGCGCGGCGGATCGCCTGATCCCCAGCCGTCGCCGGCCGCGACGGCCCGCACCTTCGAATCGCCCGCCGAACTGACCCCACCCGTCCCGGATACTCCCGAGCGGTAGCCGGGAGGGGGCCGCTTCGGCTGAAGCGGCCCCCTCGGAATCAGGGCGTCGAGAGAGGCCGGGCTGCAGCACGCCAGCCGCCGCTCACGTTCTCCAGCTGCAGGTCGTAGCGGCGGTTCGTCGGCGCGGCCAGCCTGCGCACGCGGATCGATTCACCCGCGCGCCACCCTGCCGTGCGTGCGCGGTCATCGACCAGGATCTCCCATGTGGAGCCATCCGCCAGCTGCACCAGCGCGCCGTCATCGAAGACGCCGGTGACGCGGGTGACGAGCGGCGTCACCGCGCCGCGCAATACCGTCACCTGCGAGGTCGCCGGCGATGCGGTCGCCGGAACCAGATACTGCCCCGGAAGCTCGGAGCGAACCGCCGCAGGCGACAGCGCCTGCCCGCTGTCGCCTGCGGCCTGTTCGCGGGCCACCGCCCGTGTGACGGCCACCACCGTCTCCGTGTACCGCGCAAGCCAGGCGTCGAGCGCGGCCCGCTCGGCCGCGGAAAGACGCTCGAGGCCGGCCGAGGCGCGCTCGTCGGCCGACATGATCCGGTCGAGTGCGGGGGCAGCAGCCGGCTGCTGCGCATCGGCGCTGGCGGCGCCCATCGCGCCGAGCATGGCGAGGCTCAACAGCGGCGCCGTGAGCCAGCGGGTGGAGCGAGTCACGTTCGGCATGGGCAGGGTCTCCGGAAAGAGTCGGACAGGGTGGCCGAACCGCGATCGCGCATGGCCGGCTATGCTGCCTAGTCTCACTGCACGATGGATGCACGGCGATCGCCGCGGTCCCGAACCGCGGCCCCCATGCAGTGTACCGCCCCTCCGCCTGCCTTAACCCGCCGGGGCGGACGCGCGGACGAAGACGATGTAGTCTGTGGCGCGCGGGACACCGCCGCTCTCCCGGAGCATCGAGGCGACCTGCCCGCGATGATAGGCGCCATGCAGTGCCAGGTGCATCAGGATGTCGTCGAGGCGCGTCGTGAACGGTTGTCCGGCGCTGTTGCGATAGGAGATCGGGCGGGCCGCGGTGGCGGCATCCGCATCCGCGGCACGCGCGACCTCGGTCAGGCGCTCCCGCACGTCCACGGAGAGCGCGGCGATCTCGTCCAGGGTGAGCGAGGGCCAGACGGCGCTGCGTGCCTCACGCGAGCCGATCCGCGAACTCCAGACCTCTTCAGCCCCGATGACGTGAGCCACGGCGCGCAACGCCGAGGCTGGTGGCGTGGCGGTCGCCCGCAGTGCCGCGATCGCGATGTCGTCGGCCCAGGCGAGGTGGGCGAACAGGCGGGTCAGCATGACAAACCTCTCACGAGGGTGGAGTCCAGAGACAGCCGCGCCGTGGAGCGGCTAGTCCGGCAGCGAGTCCAGCCAGCGCGCGACGTCGTCAGCGACGCGTTCCCAACCGGGCTCGGCCACGAGGAAATGGGCATGGTTCGGGTAGTCGAGGCGCGTGGCGTCGTATCGCTTCGCGAGCGCCCGCCCGATGCGCGGCGCGACAAAGCGATCGTCCCCGGCGACCACCACCAGCGTCGGGCAGCGAACCGACTCCGGCAAGATGCGGAGGGTGCCGAGGGAAAGCTCGCGCGCCGCGCGGCCGCTGTCAGGGATGAAGCGCGCCAGCGCGTCCGCCGCGGTGGCCGGATCGGTGCGGTTGAGCGTCAGCGCATGATGCTCCTCCGCACTCCCCGACAACGGGCGTGAGGCGAGCATCGGCCAGAGATGCCGCGCCTGCCTGACGACGAGCCGTGGCGTGGCCAGCGGGATGCCACGAGGGGGCGCGGAACAGAGGAGCACCAGCGCAGCGCAGCGATCCTCCGCTGCGACCGCCTGCGCCAGCAGGCCGCCCATCGAATGGCCGACGAGCACCGGGCGGCCGATCATGGCGGCGGCGTCGCGGACATCGCTCGTGTAGTCGGCCAGGGAGACGCGGCCGATGTCCTGCACGGCGCGGCTGCCGGGGCGGCCGCGCAGGTCGAGGGCGTACGCGGCGCGTCCGCGCTTGGCGAAACGGCGTTGCCAGTGCTCGAATGTCCACGCACCGGCGAAGATCCCGTGCACGAACAGTACCGGGGGGCCACGTTCCTCGTCAGGGCGGGCCACGGTCACCGCGATGCCGGAAGTCGTCGTCAGGCGGTGAAGTCCTGGTGCGGGTACGGCGGTCACAACTTCGCCAGCCGTGCGAGATCGCGCTCGCGCCCCGACACGATCAGCGTGTCGGAGGCCGTGAGCGGGCGGTCGGGGTCTGGAACCGGAACAACCTCGTCGCGCAGCATGTCGTGGACCGCGATCACCTGGATCTGGTACTTCAGCCGCAAATCGAGTTCGCGCAGTGAGCGTCCCTCCCAACGGTCCGGCACGCCCATCTCCTGGATGGAGAAGTTCGCGCCGAATCGCACGTAGTTGAGCAGCCCGGATGCCGCGAGGCGGTGGCCTAACGCGATGGCACTGTCCCGCTCGGGGAACACCGTTTCGGTGACGCCCTGCTTTTCCATTACGCGTGCGTGATCGAAGCTGATCACCTTCGCGTAGATCTGCGGAATGCCCAGATCCCGCAACGCCAGCACCGCGAGAATGCTCGCCGTGATATCGTCGCCCACCGAGACCACCGCCGCGTCAGCCCCAGCGGCTCCGGCGCGCTCGAGCACCTCACGTTGCGTCCCGTCACCGAGGATGGCGCGGTCGATCATCGAGCCGAGCCGGTCGACGTTACGGGCGGTGGAATCGACGGCGATCACCTCGTGACCTTCATTGGTGATCGTCTCGGCCACCCCACTGCCGAAGTTGCCGAGTCCGACCACGACGAACCGTTTCTTACGCATGGTTGAGCGATGTCCCGCGCGGCTCGTTGGCCGGCGACGAATGGTGAGCAGATTTCGGGGCGGGAACGTCAGGCGCGATCAGCCGATGGCCACGTCCTCGTACGCGTAGCGGAAGTTGCGGCGGCGGCTGCTGAGCGCGATCGCGGCGCCAAATGAGAGAATCCCCACGCGGCCAATGAACATCAGCGCCACCGCCAGCAGGCGCCCGTGCTCGGAGAGCGTAGTCGTCGTATTCATCGAAAGCCCCACGGTCCCAAATGCACTCACGACCTCGAAGGCATAGCGCACGAACTCCTCCTGACCAGCGGCGCGAGCATCGGCTGGGGCCTCCAGGGCCACCATGAAGAACAGCGCCACCACCACCACCGAAACGGCCAGGATCGTCAGGCCGATGGCGCGGCCGATCGTCTCGTCCGGGACCGAGCGATTCCAGATGCTCACGCGTTCCTGGCCGCGCATCCGGGCCACCATCAGCGTTCCCAGAAGCGCGGCGGTCGTCACCTTGATGCCACCGGCGGTGGACGCCGGGGCGCCCCCCACGAACATCAGGATCATCATCAGCAACGCCGAGGGCGCGGTGATCTGCGCGAAGTCTACGGTGTTGAAGCCGGCCGTTCGCGCGGCCACCGATGCGAAGGCCGCGTTCATGATCTTCGCGCCGACTGGCATCTCGCGCAGTGTGTTCTCCCACTCGAAGTAGGCGAACGTTAGGAGTCCGCTCACAACCGCCACCGCCGTTGCGACGAGCACGAACCGCGTGTGCAGCGAGAGACGCCGCCGACGCTTCCGGTCGCCGCGCACACGCTCGGACAGCTCCGAAATGGTGAGGAAGCCCAACCCGCCGAGCACTACCAGCCCCATCACCGTGAGCAGCGTCAGTGGCGACTGCGTCTCGCCCATGAGCGAGAGTGAGAAGGTGGAGAAGCCCGCGTTGCAGAATGCACTGATGGAGTGGAACACCGACGGCCAGATCGCACCTCCCCAACCGAGGTCTCCGACCCAGGCCCCATAGAGAAGGACGGCGCCGCCGGCCTCGATCAGAAAGGTGGTGCGGAGCACCAGCCGGATCAGGCGGCGGACGTCGACGGTGGGAAGTCCTTCTCCCGATCCAGGGACGACACTCTGATGGCGCAGCGACACCCGGCGGCCGACGGTCAGGAGGATGAGACTCGTGAGGGTCAGCAGCCCCAATCCGCCCGCCTGCACCAGGGCGATGATCCACGCCTGCCCCCACGGTGTGAAGAAGGTGGCCGTGTCCACGACGATCAGCCCGGTCACGCACACCGCGCTCGTCGCGGTGAAGAGCGCGTCGATCCACGAGAGCCGCTCGCCGGTGTACAGCCCGGGGAGCACCCGGAATCCAACCGTTCCGATCAGGTTGAGGCCGAGGAAGGAGAGCACCAGCAGCTGGGCCGGCGTGATGCCCTTCCAGAAGCTGCCTAGCGATCGGTCCGGGCGGCGGGGAAGCCAGCGCGCGACGACCGCATTGGCGGCGCCGCCCATGCGGCGCCCGATGCGATTCACAGGCATGCGTGGCGGTTCACGCGCCGAGGCCGAAGATCGCGATGCCGCACGCAGGGGAACATCTGGCGCTCCGGTGCACCACTCCCATGACGGATGTAGACTTCGCCGCCATGCCGCTCACCGCCTTGCCTCCGGAGATGGAGTCGTACGCACGCCATGTGGTCGTCTGCACCGGTGGGTTCTGCAGCCCCGATCACCGTGGCCGACAGCTGTACGCGCTACTCGCCCGTCTGCTGCAGCGGGAAGGTCTGCTCTTTGGACCCACCCGTGTCAAGCGCGGAGAGACACCCTGTCTCGGCGTGTGCACCTCCGGGCCCATCCTCGTGGTCTACCCGGAAGGAATCTGGTACCACGGCGTGACGCCCGATCTCCTCGAGCGCATCGTCGTCGAACACCTCAAGGGCGGGCGCGTGGTCGAGGAGGCGGTCTTCTTCCGGCTGTGATCGCGCGTGGAGTAAGCGGGGTGGCTACGCCGCCATCGCTTCGAGGCGCGCGACACGCTCGGCCGTGGGTGGGTGGGTGGAGAACAGCTTCGCCATGCCGCCGCCGCGCATCGCCCCCAACGGGTTGACCTGCGCCATCGCCGCCATGCTTGGCGACACGTCCATCGGACTCTGGCGCGCGCCCGCCTCGAGCCGCTGCAGCGCCGCGGCCAGCGCGAGCGGCTTTCCGCAGATCTCCGCCCCCACCCGATCCGCCTTGAACTCCCGCTGGCGGCTGATCGCCGTCTGCAGGATCATCGCGCCGATCGGGGCGAGCAGCATCACCGCCAGCGCCGCGAGCGGATTCCCCCCCTCGCGCGATCTCCCCATCATCGCGAACCAGCCGAGGTTGCTGATCGCGGCCGCCATCGTCGCGGCGACGGTCTGGAGCAGCATGTCGCGGTTCTTGATGTGCGCGAGCTCATGCGCGATGACGCCCTCCAGCTGATCCGTCGTGATCAGCCGCATGATACCTTCCGTGACACACACGACCGCCTTCTCCGGGCTGCGCCCCGTGGCGAAGGCGTTCGGCTGTGGCTGCGGCGCGATGGCCACCGTCGGCATCGGGAGACCGGCGCGCTGCCGCAGCCGGTCGACCATTGCGTACAGATCGGGGGCTTCGGACGCAGTCACCACACGCGCGCCATAGGCGCGCAGGACCATCTTGTCCGACGCGAACAGCATCACCGCGTTCATCACGCCAGCCAGCACCAGTGCGATCACCGCGCCCTCGGGCCCGCCGAGCATCCCACCGATCGCGATGAACAGCGCGGTGAGTCCGGCGAGCAGCGCGAATACCTTGACGTTGTTCATCTCTCTCCTGTAGCCGTGGCAGCACCGCCCGGAACTTGCGGGATCAGACGCTGCGCCCAGGCGCGCCGCGGGTGTGGCGAGCGGCGGCCGCGCGCGTCGTTCGTTGTTATACCACCCGGGGCATGGCGGGATCCGCACCACGCGCGGGGGGTATCGTCAAGGATCGACCGACCGGTGTCCTCGCCCATCCTGGCGCGCGGCGCACGAATCGCTCGCCGACTATCTGGAGCCACAATGCCTGCTGCCGCCCTGCGCCGTCGACCTTCGCTCTTCCAGTCCGCTCACGCGGCCATTCTGCTGGGCGTGGCGCTCGTGGGGTGCGCGTCAGGTCCTCGCCGGAACCCGGACACCGATCCGCGCGCCATCGCCATCGAGGTGGACAACAACCTCATCCCCGCCTCCGCCCTCACCGTGTGGGCGGTGCCTGACGGTGGGACTCAGATGCTGGTGGGCAACGTGGGCCCATCCGAGCGGAAGACGCTCCGCTATCTCCCGACCACGCGCGCGCTGAACTTCCGGCTTCGTGCGCGGATGACGGGCGGGCAGGACCGGCTGTCGAATCCGATCACAATGATCGAGGGCGCGCGGGTGACCTGGAACGTGCAGAGCAATCTGGCCACGGTGACGAGCGAGTCGAACCGATAGGGAGGCGATGGCCGCTCGCGTTGCGGGTGCTCAGAGGGGTAAGCGCGTGGGCGCTGCCCTGACGATGCCCCCGCTCGGATCGACAGGTCGCGCCGCAGCGGTTAGCTTCGCGTGCGTGCACGACACCCGCTGCTCGCTGGCGATTCTCCGCACTTCCATCCCGCTCCGCCATGTTCGAGCCACCTTCCCCACGTCGGCTGTTGCTCCAGTCCGCGGCCCGCGTCTTCGGTGAGACCGACGAGGTGGCGTCGACGGGTGACGACGCACCGCCTCGCCTCACTTCGTCCATTCTCCGGAATTCCAGCATGTCACGGAACCGCGACCGCGTTCTGGCGAACCTCGACGATATGTATCGCGAGGCGTTCGAACGGGCCAAGCTCACCGCCGACGATGGGCAGATGGCGACGCTCGATTTCGCCTACCGCCGCGAGCAGCTCTACTTCGAGATCCTGCTGGATATTCGCGACGCCGTCGAGCGTCGGGGCTGACCTGGCGCCTCTCCCGCCAGCGCGTCGGGTCCCGTGATCCCTGACCGACCCGCGGAGACCGTCGCCCTCGCGATCGTCAACGCGCGCGTCTGGACGGGCGACCCCCGCCGCCCCTGGGCGGACGCGCTCGCCGTCCGCGGCGATCGCCTCGCCGCCGTTGGCGGGAGCGCGGAGATTCGGAAGCTGGCGGGTCAGGGCACCCGCGTCATCGACGCACGAGGGCGGTTCGTCGCGCCGGGCTTCATCGACGCCCACGTGCACTTCCTCGACGGCGGATTTCGCCTCGGCGGCGTGCAATTGCGCTCCGCTCGGACGCCAGCGGAGTTCACGGAGCGGATCGGCGCGTTCGCGCGGGCCGCACCGGACGGCAGCTGGATCGCCGGCGGCGACTGGGATCACGAGCAGTGGGGCGGGGAGCTGCCGACGCGCGACTGGGTGGATGACGTCACCGGCGCGCACCCCGTCTGGGTCCACCGCCTTGACGGGCACATGGCGCTCGCCAACAGCGCAGCGCTCCGCGCCGCGGGGATCTCCGCCGCCACGCCAGACGTGGCCGGCGGCCAGATCGTGCGCGATTCTAGCGGCGAGCCGACCGGAATCCTCAAGGACAACGCGATGCTGCTCGTCGCCAACGTCATACCCGCGTCGTCCGAGGCCGATGCTGACGCCGCGCTCGCTGACGCCATGCGCTACGTGGCGGCCCAGGGTGTCACGTCGGTCCACGCCATGGGGACGTGGGAGGAGCTGGACGTCTATCGTCGCGCGCACGCCCGCGGCCAACTCGCCACGCGCATGGCCGCGGCGGTTCCGATTGCCAGTTGGGAGCGCCTCCGCGACGCCGTTGCTGACGAGGGGCGCGGCGACGCATGGTTGCGGATCGGCGCACTGAAGGGCTTTGTCGATGGCTCCCTCGGCTCCCACACGGCCGCGATGCTCGACCCGTTCACCGACGTACCGGACGATCGCGGGCTGCTGGTCGCGTCTGAGGAGCAGCTCTACGCCTGGACACGCGACGGGGACGCCGCCGGGCTGCAACTCATTCTTCACGCGATCGGCGATCGTGCCGTCCGGTTGCAACTCGACCTGTTCGAACGTGTGGGTCGCGAGCACGGCCCGCGCGACCGTCGCTGGCGGATCGAGCACGCCCAGCACCTGCACCCCGACGACCTGCCGCGATTCGCCGCCCTCGGCGTGATCGCGAGCATGCAGCCCTACCACGCCATCGACGACGGCCGGTGGTCCGAACGCGTGATCGGCACCGAGCGCGCTCGATACGCCTTTCCGATCCGTTCGCTGCTGGACGCCGGTGCGACGGTCGCCTTCGGCAGCGATTGGTTCGTCGCACCGCCGACGCCGCTGGACGGAATTCACGCGGCCGTTACCCGCCGGACGCTGGATGGCGCGAATCCAAACGGGTGGATTCCGGAGGAGCGGATCGGCGTCGAGGCCGCGCTGCGCGGCTACACGAGCGCCGCCGCCCTGGCCGAGTTCGCCGAGGCCGAGAAGGGCGTGTTGCGCCGCGGGATGCTGGCCGATCTGGTGGTGATTGACCGCGATTTAACGGCCGTCGCGCCCGACGAGATCGGAGAGGCGCACATTCTGCTGACCATGGTTGGCGGGCGCATCGCCCATGAAGACCCCGCCTTGGAGACCGCATGATGCCGTTCCCCTTCCGGATCGACGCGCGCGCCCTGACGCGCGCCCTGACCGTCGCCGCGGCCGTTGCGCTGACCGCGTGCAGCCAGAACGCGCCCAATCCACTGCCCGGCGGCCCCGACGGCGCGACCGAGCAACCCACGCCCACCGCGCCGGCCTCGGGCGTTGAGGGGATGCGCGCACGCGTCGACAGCCTCGAGGCCCGGGCGCGCGCACTGGCGACCAACACCGGCTGCGCGTCGCTCGACCAGTGTGCCGCGGCCCCGATGGGGGCAAAGGCGTGTGGCGGCCCGCGTACGTATCTGGCCTACTGCCGCGCGACGACGGACACCACCGCGCTGTTCACGGTGTTGCAGCAGCTCGAGCAGGCGGAGCGGGAGTACAACGCGGCGGCCGGGATCGCCTCGGACTGTGCGATGGTCACGCCCCCGACCCTGACGCTGGACGCGGGAAGCTGCCAGGCTCAACGGATGACGCCGGTGGGCATCGGGGGCTGAGCGGTAACCGACCGGCGGCTGACCGGCGGGTGACCGTCATTGTTCAGCTTGCCGCTGCGGCCAGTGTGGGTACATTGGGGGATAGGCGACCGTGCGACGATGTGCTACCGCCGACAGACGCTCACCCGGCTCCACGCCGGTTCGGACGACCGGCTCTCGCCGGTCTGGAGGCATCGACATGTCGCACCTTCCTGCCCGCTCGCGCCGCCGCCTACCGCGTGCCGCGCTGCCGCTCTTCGCCGCCGCCGCTGCCATCATGGGCGGCGCGCGTCCCCACGGGACACCCACCGTCGCGCCGGGTCTGCTCTACACGATGCAGATGACGACGCAGGACGCCACCGGCGGCAAGAGCCGCGAGCTGTCCAGCATGGCCGCCCGCACGCAGATCGCCGGTGGCAAGCTGCGCATGGAGTTCACGGAGTCCAAGGGTGCCTCCGCCGCGGGCCCGATGAAAAAGGGCGGCTACATCCTCCTCCTGGACGACGGCAAACGGATGCTGATCGTCAATCCGAAGGAGAAGAGCTATCTGGACATGGAGCCTGACGCGATCTTCGGCATGCTCAACGCCATGACGGCCGCGACAGGCGGGCTGATGAAGATCGAGGTCTCCGATCTCTCGTCAGGCGTTCGCAAGCTCGGCGCCGGCGAGACCGTGCTCGGCCACGCGACCGAGAAGTACGAGATGACCCAGAAGTACACGACCACCATGTCCATCATGGGCCGGCGCAACGAGTCCACCAGCGAGTCGGTGACCGAGTTGTGGATCGCGACGTCCATCTCCGACTGGATGAACCCCTTTATGGAGATGGGGAAGTCGGCGGCCGACGGGATGCTCTCCTCCGCCCCAGGCTGGGCCACGCAGATGGCCGACGTCGAGGCCAAAATGCCGAAGAACGGCGCCGTCCTCAAGTCCGTGACGCGCACAACGATGCGCGACGGGAAGGGGAAGGAGCAGCTCATGCTCTCGACCACCGAGATCACGGAGCTCTCGCGTGGGGATGTACCGACCAGCGCCTTCGAGGTGCCGACCGGCTACACGCGAACCGAGATGCCGTCGATGGCCGCCATGCAGGAAGCGACCGATTCGCTGAATGCCGCAAAAGCGCGGGGCGACATCCCGTCCGACTTCGATCCCGCCAGGGATGCGAAGGACGCCGCGAAGGAAGGCGTGACGGAGGGCGTGAAGGAAGAAGCCAAGGCCGGCGCCAAGGCGGCAACGAAGAAGGCGCTCGGCGGCATCCTGCGGGGCAAGCGGCCACCGCTCTGATCGGCTGACGGTTCACGAGTACGGCCCCGAGCGTCGCGGTGACGTTCGGGGCCGTTCCATGTCGGATCGTGTGAGCCCCGATCAGTACGCCAGAATTTCGTCGTACGCGCGGGTGAAGTCGTCGACCTGCGGAAGGATCGCGTCCTCGAGCTGCGGTGCATACCCGACGAACGTGTCGGTGGAGGCCACGCGCTTGACCGGGGCATCAAGCCACGGGAAGCAGTCGTCGGCGATTCGCGCGGCGATCTCGGCGCCGTAGCCCCACGAGATCGAATCCTCGTAGGCGACGATCACGCGACTTGTCTTCTTCACCGACGCGTACACCGCCTCCCGGTCCCACGGCGAGAGCGAGCGCAGGTCGATGACCTCAACTTCGATTCCGCGCTCTGCGGCCTGGCTGGCGGCGGCCAGGGCGCGCTGAACCGTCGCCCCATAGGTCACCACCGTCAGATCGCGTCCCTCGCGAGCCACGCGTGCCTTGCCGAACGGAATCATGAAG
>PPFU01018337.1_pt1 | contig 11202 bp, 12 predicted proteins | sample 1535991 | NCBI WGS metagenome assembly PPFU01 (sample SAMN04901290, study PRJNA319586) | Hypolithon metagenome, whole genome shotgun sequencing project. | isolation source: Antarctic Hypolithon | place: Antarctica: Miers Valley | collected 2014 | reverse complement strand
AGAAACTCGCGCTGTCGTTGGAAGGGGTGCAGCAGGCTTTTGCGATTCAGGCGGGTCGCGAGATCCGCGTGGTGGTCGCGCCGCATGAAGTGACGGAAGATCGGGCGCGGGAAATCGCGAAGGAACTGCGGCAACGCATCGAAGACGAGCTGCAGTATCCGAGTACGATCAAGATCACGGTAATCCGCGAATCGCGCTTCACCGAAACGGCCACGTAAGTGGTGTTTCCCCGAACGCGCTTTGCCGGCGGCGTGGCGTATTTCCTCCTCGCTACGCGTTCCGCGCACCGCACTACTTTCGCCGCAAATGGCCGACCCGAAGATTCTCGAGACCTTTCCCAATCCAGCGCCGCAGCGCGATTATTTGATCGAGCACACGCACCACGAATTCACGTCGATGTGTCCGATCACGGGTCATCCGGATTTCGCGAGCATCACTGTGCGGTATGTGGCGGACAAAACCTGCGTGGAGCTGAAATCGTTGAAGCTCTTTTTCCACGCGTTTCGGAACGAAGGGATTTTCTTCGAGGCGGTCACCAACAAGATTTGTGATGATCTCGGAGGCGCGTTGCAGCCGCGTTCACTGGCGATCGTGGCGGACTGGAGAGCGCGGGGCGGATTTACGTCGCGGATCACCGCGGAGTGGACGCCCAAGTCGAATCCGAATTCGAAGTCGAAGGCGCGCAGCCGGAAGCGGTAGTTCGGAAGGCCCGGTTCGTAGTTCGCGAGTGATACAGGCATTCCTGCCTGTTCCGGTGGTTGAACGGCATGACAGACAGGAATGTCTGTCTCACTTCCCAAGGCGTCGCCGGCTTTCTTGACGATCGGAACTAGCGCGGGGATGTCTGTCTCACCTCTCACTCCGAGTCTGTTTCAGGGTGGTGAGGACGCTCGCGTGGAGTTCCGCGGTGGCGGCCGCGACGGTTGATTCCGCGGGATAGGCGGCGCCGCCCTGCCAGTCGCTGATCGCGCCGCCGGCTCCCCGAATGATAGGAACCAGCGCGGCAATGTCCCACGGGTTCATGATGGGGTCGACGCAGATGTCGGCCCAGCCGCTCGCCACGAGAAAGTATCCGTAGCAATCGCCCCAGGTGCGCACGAGTTTGGCGCGAGTTTGCAAGGCGTCGTAACCGCTCCCGTTTTGAAATTTACCCGGGTTCAGGGGATCGCTGGTGAGTAGCGTCGAATCTTCAATGCGCGTCGTTGCACGGCAGCGCACGGGCGTTCCGTTCAAGGTGGTCTCGCGCCCGTCTCCCAGCATGAGCTGATTGAGCACGGGTTGATGGATACAGCCGAGGACCGGCTGCCCTTCGTGCAGGAGCGCGATCAGCGTACCCCAAAGCGGCACGCCCGAGATGAAGGATTTCGTGCCATCAACGGGATCGAGCATCCAGACAAACTCGGCGTTGGGGTGCTCGCTGCCAAATTCCTCGCCAATGATCCCGTGACTGGGAAAACGCTGGGCGATGCGGGCCCGCATGCGTTCCTCGGCCCCGCGGTCGGCGATGGTCACCGGAGAGTCGTCGGCCTTGGTTTCGACGGCAACGCCGGGTAGACGAAAAAGCGGACGGATAAAGTCGCCGCTCTCGCGGGCGAGTTCGGTGATGAACGAGCGGTAAGGCGACAAATCCACGGCGGCAGGTTTGCCTGCGGAACGCGTGGAATCCACGGAAAAAGATTCGGATTCACGGATTCCCTGTGTTCCGTCTGTGCTGTGCCCAATTCCTGGACAGAGCAGCCCATCTTCTTCGTCGACTTCGAGGGGAGCGCCGCGTCGGGCGTGCTCGAGTACGGAGTGGTCACGCTGCTCCGCGGCGAAGTGGTGGAAACGCAGACTCGCTTGTGTGCGCCCATTGGCCGCGTGCGCCCGGAAGATGTGGCGGTGCATGGATTGCGTCCGGAATCGCTGGCGGGCCTGCACCCGTTTTCAAAGGAGTGGGATTATTTCGCGGGGCTGCGCGAACGCGGACCACTGGCGGCGCATTATGCCGGAGTGGAGAACGCGCTATTGAAATCGGTGTGGCCCTATCCGCGCGCCTCGCCCGATTTCGCCCGGCCCGGCGAACGCGTGATCGATTGGGGTCCATGGGTCGATACCGCGCGCATCTATGCGCAGTTGTTTCCTCAATTTCCTTCGGGGCAGCTGGAAGCACTGGTCACGGCGTGCGGCTTGCAACCCGAGCTCGAAGCGCACGCGCAGCGTTTCTGCCCGAGCGAGCGGTGTCGGTATCACAGTGCCTTATACGATGCGCTGGCGGGCGCGGTGCTGCTCGCCGCGCTCGCGCGCGACCCGCAGGTGGCGGGCCTTACGATGATGCAAGTGCTGGCGCTGAGCACGCTCGATCCGCGAAAGCGTGATGCCTTGCAGCAGCGCGAGCTGTTCTAACGTCGCGGGGGGGCCTGTGGGGAGTTCAGGCTTGGGTCTTCCGCCAACATGCTACGGAACGTGGCTCTCGCAAAAACCGCGGCCGCCTTCAAGCCCTACTCGCCGGTCAACGGTTTAGCGCTGGGTCGGGGAGGCGTGTTGCTCAATCGGATACGCTTTCAACCCGATACGTTGGGCGAGCACGCGCAGCGCAAAAAGGGGATTCGTTTTCAAATAGCGCGGGCCGAGGCGCCGCGGTTCAGTGCCGAGCCGAAAGAGCCATTCGAGTCCGCTGCGTTGCATCCATCGAGGGGCCTGCGGCACACGACCGGAGTGAAAATCAAACGCCGCCCCCACGCCGATCAGCACGCCGGCATCGAGCGCGCGCCAGTGACGCGCCATGAACGTTTCCTGCTTGGGCGAACTGAGCCCAACCCAGACGACATCGGGACGCGTGCGCGAAATCTCAGCGGCCAGCGCCGTCGACTCCGTTTCGGATAAAGGACGGAACGGCGGCGTGTAAGTCCCGACAATTTTCAAGCCGGGGAAGCGGGTGCAAAGCCGATCTTGCAACGTCTCCGCCACGCCTGGAACGCCGCCGCACAGGTAATGGCGCAGCCCGAGTGCCCGACCGGCGTCGCACACGGCGAGCATCAGGTCCGGACCGTAGACGCGCTCGACGCCTGGTGGACCGAGCCAGACGAGCGGCATACCGTCCGGAGTGGTGAGCCACGATGCGTTATAGATGGCACGCAACTCGGGATCGCGTCGTGCTTCCGTCAGCCCGTGGGCGGTGCCGAGGCAAATATACCCCCGGCGCAGTTCACCGCGGACGCCGAGCACGTGATCGCGGGCGCTCGCGAGCGTCAGCGCAGAAACGCCCACTCCGAGGACATTATAGCGCGGCGGCGTTACGGCAAACATCGTTGGGACGGTGTCGATCCGAGTGATCGCCGGCAAGACCGAGTGCGCCGTGGTTAGAGTGGGATTCAGCCGGGGAAGGCGCCTCCACGGAGCACACGCGGAAAGTCGGGCTCGTGGCCAACGGCGCTTTCGCTCGTGGTGGGGCCGGCCGGCCGCGTGCGAACTCCCGCGGTTGGAACAGTGTTACAACCCTGCCTTGCCTTCCCGGCCGAGACCCCCGACCGTGGCCGGTTCTCATGGCACTTGTCAGTCTTCTTGATATTAGTCTCAGCTTTGGTGGCGCACCGTTGCTCGATCGGGTTAATCTCCAGATCGACCGCGGTGAGCGCGTGTGTTTGCTCGGTCGCAACGGCGCCGGCAAGTCGACGCTCATGAAAGTCATTGCGGGTGAACTGCAGGCCGATGAAGGCCAAGTCTTTCGTTCTCCGCCCGATGCGATCGTGGCGACGCTGCGGCAAGAGGTGCCGGCCAATGTGACCGGCACGGTCCAAGCCGTCGTTGAAGGCGAAGGTGGCAGCTACGAGGAGCACAATGATTGGGAGCGACACGATCGCGTGGAGCGGCTCATTGAGAAAATGGGACTGCCGGCGGACACGGAATTTGCGTCCCTTTCGGCCGGACAAAAACGCCGGGTATTACTGGCACGTGGTCTGGTCGAAGAGCCCCAGTTGCTGCTGCTTGATGAGCCGACGAACCATCTCGATCTGGAGTCGATTCAGTGGCTGGAAGAATTCCTTCTCGATTGGGGCGGCGCCTTGCTCTTCGTGACCCATGATCGCGCCTTCTTGCGCAAGCTCGCGACGCGAATCATCGAAGTCGATCGCGGCAAACTCGTCGGCTGGGCCTGCGATTATGATACCTTTCTTGTTCGCAAGCAGGCGGTGCTCGAAGCCGAGGAAGTGCAGCGGGCGCAATTCGACAAGAAACTCGCGCAGGAAGAGGAATGGATTCGTCGCGGCGTGAAAGCGCAGCGGTCGCGGGCGCAGAATCGGATCAACGCCTTGAAGTCGATGCGGCTCGAACGTGCCGCGCGACGGGAACGCGCGGGTACGGCTAAAATGACCGCGCAGGAAGCGGAGCGCACGGGTTTTAAAGTCGTAACCTGCGAGAACGTGAACTTCCGCTATGATGACCGCTGGATCGTGCGCGACTTCAATGCGCGCATTGAACGCGGGGATAAGATTGGAATCGTCGGTCCCAACGGCGCGGGCAAAACCACCCTGCTGCGTTTGCTCCTCGGCCAGCTTGAGCCGCAGAGCGGAACGGTCGCCCCCGGGACAAAATTGGAGATTGTATATTTCGATCAGCTAAGGGCGCAGCTCGATGAAACGATGCGCGTGCAGGACGCGGTCGCCGACGGCAATGCGACCGTCACCATCAACGGTCGGACGCGCCACGTGATCTCGTATCTGGAAGACTTTCTCTTTGATCCGACGCGCGCCCGCACGCCGATCAAGGCGCTCTCGGGTGGAGAGCGGAATCGGTTGTTGCTGGCGCGCCTGTTCACTAAACCGGCGAACGTCCTGGTGCTGGATGAACCGACCAACGATTTGGACGCGGAAACCTTGGAGTTGCTCGAGGACTTGGTCGTCGAATTCGGCGGCACGGTGTTGTTGGTGAGCCATGATCGCGCATTTCTCAATGAAGTGAGCACCAGCTTGCTGGTCTTCGAAGGCGACGGCCGGATCGCGGAGTATGTGGGCGGCTATGATGACTGGCAAAAAGAGCGCGCCGCCAAAGCGGCGGCGGCCGCGGCTGCGGCCGAAGCGGCGAAACGCGAGGTCCGCAACGGCACCAGTGGTGGCGGCGGCGGCGCGAGTCCAAAGAAGGTGCGGACGCTGAATAATAAAGAACGCGCGGAACTCGACACGTTGCCCAAGAAGATTGAAGCGCTCGAAGCTGAACAGGTGAAGCTGACGGAAACGCTGGCGAATCCAGCTTTCTTCAAGAACGGAGGAGCGGAGGTTTCGAAAGCGACCGCGCGCCTGCAGGAAATCGAAGCAGAACTCCCGGTGGCGTATGCCCGCTGGAGCGCCTTGGAAGGCTGAGGGTAAGACAGACATTCCTGTCTGTCCGGGCAAACGGAACAGGCAGGAATTCCTTTATCACTCTCGGTAAGACAGACAGTCCTGTCTGTCATCCGCGACGACCGACAGGCTTCGGCACGCTCGGCCCTTACCGCGCCTTCTTCTTATTCTCCTGCTTGTCCGCATTTTTTCCGGATTTGCGCGCGGGACCGCTGCCCGGATCCGGGACGTTTGTGGTCGGCAGGAATTTCGCGAGCTCGGCCTTCCGGCCGGCGAACTCGGTTTTGTTGGCGAGGTTCACATACTCATTCGGGTCCTTGCGTTCGTCGTAGAGTTCTTCATCGCCGTTTTCATATCGAATATAGCGCCAGTCACTCGTGCGTGCGCTGTGGTTGTTAAATCGATACGTCATCACTGCGGGCTTGTTCCAGTTGGCGCGGGCGTCGGCCAGCAGGGGGCGAATATTGGAGCCTTCGACATGGCTTGGGGTCGCGATGCCGCAGAGGGCGGTGAGCGTGGGGTAGATGCTCATGAAGTCGACCGGGCGATCGCAAATCACGCCTGGCTTGGTCACGCCCGGCACCACCCAGATCAGCGGCGCGCGCGTGGCTTCTTCCCAGAGCGCGAATTTGCGCCAGTGGCTTTTCTCGCCGAGGTGCCAGCCGTGGTCGCCCCAGAAGACGACAATTGTGTTGTCGCGGTGAGGGGACTTTTCCAAGGCATCGAGCAGCCGGCCTATATTCATATCAGTATAGGCGATGGTCGCGAGATACGCCTGCACGGCTTCCTTCCAGCGACCGGACTGTAACATCGCGGCGTGGTCGCCTTCCGGCCGCGCCATGCGTTGGCCGGCCGCGGGAATGTCATCGAGGTCGTTTTCGAGATGGGGCGGCAGTTTGATGCCCTCCAGTGGAAATTGATCGAAGTACTTCTTCGGCACATTCCATGGCATGTGTGGTTTGTGCAGTCCGACCGCCAGGAAGAAGGGCTTGTCGTGTTTCCGACCGAGGGAATCGATGCCGTAGTTGGTGATGTTCCAGTCGCTGATGTCCTCGTCCTTGCAATCAAGCGAAGCGAACTTGATTCCGCCCACGCCATCGCTCTGCCCCGCGGGCACCTTGGGATTGCCGCCGGAATTCTCGAGATAATGATCCCACTCTGCGGGTCGGCGGTACGCTTCGTGATAAATTTTGCCGGCGCCGTGCACGTAATAACCCGCGTTTCGAAACGCGGTCGTCAGCGGTTTGTCGGCGCTGATGTGCGGGCGAAAATCGATATTGTTTTCGTAGACTCCACTCGTGGAGGGACGCAGCCCGGACATGAGAGCCGCACGCGACGGGTTGCAGGACGGCGAAGCGCAATAAGCGCGCGTGAAGGACATCCCCGTTTTCGAGAGGCGATCGATATTTGGCGTTTTCGCCTGGGGATTGCGGCCGAAATAACCGACCCAGTCGCGGAGATCGTCGATGGCAATGAAAAGGACGTTGGGCTTTTGGGGAGCGGACGCCTGAGCGGGACCGGCAAATAGAAACAGGCAGCACGCCGCGAACGCAGCGCGGCGCAGCGAATAATGGGAATTCATAAATGGGGTTAACCGAGATTGCTCCCAATTGCTCCCCGAAGAAACAAAATTCTGCAGATCGCTGGCCGCGTCTTCCGCATTCACGTTATCCTTGCCGAGGATGGGGTTTCGCGACACGACCAAGAGCCTGGTCGTGCCCTCGCGTGCGGCCGCTTGTTTTGTGTAAGTTCGTCTCTCCGTTTTCCGCGTACACGTTTGCTCCGTTACGTTAGCCCCTCCCCAAGTCGCCATGCGCTCACCTGGTTTGAGCCTTCTCGTTCTTGCGCTCCCGATTAGCTTTTCTATACGGCGAAAGGTGAGCCGATCCCCGGTCCGGCTCCGAATACCGGTGAACTCGTTTGGTGGGATTCCGATTTACTGCGCGAACAGCTGGGCGGTGGTGGCTCCGGTGGACGCGGCCCGCGTCCGGGGGTGGTCGCCGCGGCTCTATAACACCACGATGCCTGCGGAGGATCGTCGCATCTGTCTCATGCAAGACCCGATCTATCGTCACTCCGTCAGTTTCCGGACGGTGGGCTATACCCATGTGCCGCAGCTGAGTTATTATCTTGGCACCAAGTAAATCCGCGGCGAGCGGTGCACTGTGTTTTGCTGGAGCTGGACTGAGTTGTGCCGGTCGAGCTGAAGGCGGCGTCTGCTTGCTCGATCCAGAAGCGCGGAGGACGTGGGAGTCCCGCGACGACCTCGACTCGTTCGCGAACGGCCTTCAGGGTGAGTCGCGTGCTTCCAATGTTCGCCCGCTCCGCACCCCATGAGAATTTCCCGCGTAACTCCCTTTGTCCCCGCTTGGCTGGGATTACTCTTCGCCACGTCGCTGGCCTCGACTCCCTCACGTCCGGCTCCACCGTATCCGCGGAGCGCGGTCATCGCTCACGTTGAATTTGATTTCAGCACGCATCGCCGGCTTGCGCCGGGAAGCGACAACTGGCCAACCACGTGGGCCAGCGATGATCACCTGTATTCGGTTTGGGGTGACGGCGGCGGCTTCGGCGGGACCAACAGCAAAGGGCGGGTAAAGCTTGGGGTGGCGCGAATCGCGGGCGACGCCACGGACTACGTCGGCAAGAATGTCTGGGGCGGTCTGGCGGCGGAGAATCCGGCCCAGTTTTGAAGGTAAGAGCTATGGAATCCTCAGTGTCGCGGGCGTGCTATATATGTGGGTTGCACCGCAGCCGAATCCCCACCTCGCGACGGCGCAGATCGCGGTCTCGAGGAATCACGGAGCGAGCTGGACCTTGTCCGACTGGAAATTTGAGTTTGCGGACGAACTAACGATCCCGACCTTTTGAACTTCGGGCGCGACTACGCGGGAGCTCGCGATGTATTTGTTTATAGCTATTATATTCAACCCGTGTGGGGGCCGGGCGCGGCGACGAAAACCACCGCGCACTCCTTCGACGTGCACCAGCCGGGAAGGGTACATCTTTCGCGTGTACCGAAAGACTCCATTCTTAATCGGCAGAGCTACGAGTTCTTTGCCGGAATCGGTCCGGACGGGCGACCGGTCTGGACGACGGATCTCAAGCGTAAGCAGCCTGTTTTCGCCGACGCCAACGGCGTGGGCTGGAATGTGAGTGTCAGCTACAATCCGGCACTGCGTCGGTATATTCTGGGTACGGAGCACGCGGAAACCCATGCGGGAAAAATGGGACTCTTCGATGCGCCGGAGCCGTGGGGGCCTTGGACAACGGTGGCGTACGACGACGCCTGGGGCGCGGGTCACATCGAGGTCACGACCTTCTATTGGAACTTCAGTCAGAAATGGCTCAGGGGATTTTTAAGGCCTTGGCCGGGGCTCGCCGGTTGTATCGAGAACTGTCACGGTGCGGGCGGCAACTTTCTCGTTTATGATAATCAAACCGACCTGCCACGTATGGCGCTTGGTGGAGTAAGTCCCGATGATTAGCTGGGTGGCCGTTGCTTCCGGGTTCAGCGAGGATAACTGAAATCCGCGGCTGCTCAGAAAAGCCTTCGCGCGGGCCGCTGAGGCGCCTTGAGGGAGATGCTCGGTGACCTCGCGCGTGGCATTCTTCGGGTCAGTGGAGAGGGGACCTCGTTCGGTACAACCGCTGAATGAGAGCAGGCTTGTGATAAGGAGTGACCCGATAAAAGGGCGAGGCGGCTTCATGCTTCGAATGGATGTAATATAAGCCGATCCGAAACGTGTCGCTCACGTTCCTGCCCTCAACTCCAGCAGGTCCCAGCGATTACCATAGAAATCCATAAAGACCGCGACGGTGCCGTAATTCTCTTCCCTTGGTTGCTCGATAAAGTGTACGCCGCGAGTGGTGAACGCATGGAAATCCCGCCAGAAGTCATCCGTGTGGAGAAAAATAAAAACCCGGCCTCCGGATTGGTTTCCCACCGCGGCTTGCTCTGTCGGTTTCACGGCTTGTGCGAGGAGCAGACGGCACTCGGAGGCGCCTGCGGGTGCGACGAGAACCCAGCGTTTTCCGCTGTCGCCGAGGGGCGTGTCTTCGATCAGATCAAACCCAAGCGTTCCGGTATAATAGTGGATGGCTTCATTATAGTCCCGGACCAGAATCGAGATTGCGCCGATCGTTTGTTTCATGATTAAGGACGGTGCAGTTGGCTGACTTCGTCTCTCATCAAGGTTTGGGTGGGCTCAGCGTGGTCGATTTCTGGTTGTTGCCGGGGACTTGATCGATCACTCCGATCGGATTGGTGAGCTGCGTTGTATAGGTGATGCTGCCGGCCATGTTCAGCGTGAGTGGATTGACGGGAATCTTGGCAATGTAGGTGTCACCGGGAGCGAGAGTGGGCAAGGTTTGAGTCGTGCGAACGGTGCCCGCTGCAATGGAGAGCGACGTCCCGGTGAGCGCGCGACCGCTGCGGTTCTGGACGACGAACTGCATCTGTTGATTCGCACTGTCGTAGTAATGGCTCGAGATCGCGGTGTCTACATAGCCAGGGTTTCCGCTGTTCATGGCGGTAGCGAGATTGATGATACCGCGGCCATAGGCGGGATCGGTGCCGGGAGCGCCGCCGTCGTTGGCGGTTTGCGCGAGCAGATTGACTGCTTGGGCGGGAGTGAGATTGGGGTTTTGCGAAATGAGGGCGGCGATGGCGCCGGAAACCAAGGGGGCGCTGGCGGAGGTCCCGTCCACATAGGCGCGCTGGCCATCCAGCCAGGCGGTTTGGACGCCGTAGCCCGGTGCGGTGAACTGGAGTTGTTCGCCCGCATTGGAAAAAGCGACCTGCTGTTCGGCCCGGTCGATCGCGCCGACCGAAACGACGCGCGGATCGGCGGCGGGCCAGGTAAGCTGGGCCGCCTGGTCGTTGCCCGCGGCGGCGACGATGACGGCGCCCTGTTGCGTGTCGTAACCAATTGCCGCATTGAGCATCGCGCCCGTCGCGTAACCGCCGAGGCTGACGTTGATGATCCGGGCGCCGGCATCCACCGCCGCGACAATTCCCTGCGAAAGCGTGAAAAGATCGCTGAGGCCGTTTGTGTCCGTCACGCGAATACTGAGAAGGGTTGCGGCCGGGGCCACGCCGGCGGCGTCGGCCGACATTCCCGCCGCGAGGGCAGCGACGCTAGTGCCATGTCCGTCATCGGCGCCGCGGCCCGGCGTGAGTCCGAGTCCGAGATCGAGGGTGCGGACTTGGCCGGCGCTGAAAGTCGGATCAGCGCCGACGCCGGTGTCGAGAACGGCAATGGTAACGCCCCGGCCCCAGCTCGTGCGGTCAACCGCCGCGCCCAGGTAGGAGAGCGTTTCGTTGCCGAAAGGGATCTGGTTGAGTTCCGCCCGATCTTGCTGCGCCGGCGGTTGCGGCACGCCGAAGAGACTGTTGGCGGAGACGGACTCGTAATCGGCAGCGTGTTCGGCGAGTTCGCCTTGTAGTGAACGCAGGTCATTGGAGCGGATACGGACCGTGCGGAGTGGGCCAGAATGGGCGAGGACGGTAAGGCCCTTCTCGTGGGCGCGTTGGAGAAAGCGCTGCAAAGCGGCTTCGCCTTTGAAGGAGAGCAGTGCTTCGCCTTCACGCGCTTCTCCGCGGCGAATCGCTTGCGCGAGGGCGTCGAGCCATCCGCGCATGGCGGAGCTGAGGGGAGCAGCGGTGGGGGGCGTCGACGGAACGGCGCGGTTCGGCGGAAGCGGAGCGGGGGTCCGGGAAAGAACGGGGAGGTCGTGGATATGTTCAGATTGGTCGCTCTTCTGCCACAGCCAGAGCAGAAGGACCGTGCCGCCGGCGCCTAGGCCAAGGATCAGCAAAAAGAGCGGCGAACGTGAGCGCATACGGGTAATGACGACCGGTTACAGCGGAAGTTGTGGCGGGTTT
>PPFU01009080.1_pt1 | contig 11204 bp, 11 predicted proteins | sample 1535991 | NCBI WGS metagenome assembly PPFU01 (sample SAMN04901290, study PRJNA319586) | Hypolithon metagenome, whole genome shotgun sequencing project. | isolation source: Antarctic Hypolithon | place: Antarctica: Miers Valley | collected 2014 | reverse complement strand
GCTCAGAGTCGCTTGGGTCAATCAGCGATTCGATCACTTGTTCCCTTCAGTTCCCAAGAGCACCTTAAAACACCCCTCCCACAACACTTAGATGCGCCCTGTTGGCGCTGAGCAGTTCTATCAGTCCCGCATCATCTGAAACATTCGCAGCCGTACAGTGCGTAAAGAACGGAAAGCCTAGCGTATCAACAGCTAGATGCCGTTTGATGCCATTCGTCGCCTTGTAGAAGCAGAAGCCCTTGCTGTCGACACCTGCGTTGCAGGTATTCTTCACCGCTTGCGAGTCAATGATCATCAGCCTCGTCCATTTGGGCTTTTTTTAACCTGCTCGCGTACCTGCTCATGCAGCACCCGCATTAGCTCTTCAAACACACCCGCTGCTCGCCACTGCTTGTAGTGCCAGTACACAGTTGAATACGGCGGCAAGTCTTTAGGCAAATCCTGCCAGTTGCAGCCGTTCTTCAGTTGATAGAGAATGCCATCGACAATCTCCCGTTTTGTCCAAGCCGGAGGGCGAGTTTTCTGCTTCGGGGGTAGAATCTCAAGCAACAGCGGTTCAAAAATTTCCCATTCTTTATCGCTAAGACTGCTGGAATAAGCCATACTGACTGAACTAAAGCCTCTAAGTAACATTCTCTATCATCATAATAGATCTCAAATGGGCTCTATAGAAAATAGTGGGTTAGAGGTGGTAATCGCAAAACAAAAGTAAATCGCTAGATATCAGGTCACTTAATTTGAAGTCGCTAGACTATACTGATGTATTAACGCTTCATGCTGAGCGGATTGCTCTGAAGAAAATCTATACTTCTTGACCTGGGCAGGATTTCCAACCGCGATGCCGTAAGCAGGAACATCTCGGCTGACCACAGAACCAGCAGCGATAATAGCCCCCTTTCCTATTTTTACGCCAGTTAAGATAACAACTCCGTATCCAATCCAGACATCTTCTTCAATATGAATCTTTAGGTCTTTACCTTTACCTTCGTAGTCGTCGTGACCAATCCACGGAGACTGCCGAATGGGAATGCCTACGACGCTAAAATCGTGATCATAGCGGCCAATCAAACCAACATTATTCGCAATAAGAACATTGTCTCCAATGTATCCATCGCATTCAATGGTGCAATATTTGCCAATATATACATCGTTACCAATTTCTAACTTTAGCGGCGCTTCGATGACGCTGCCCGGCCCCACATGAAGATTGTTGCCAACAGCAACGTTTTTGCGGATAGCGGAAAGCAAGCCCAGTTTATTTCGCCAAGCTCTCAAAATTTCTAACAGATGGTGCTTCATAGGATTAAGAATTTGCTTTCACCAGTACGTCATATAGCTCTGCTGTTTCTTTGGCCTTGTTTTCCCACGCAAAGAACTGTTCAACTCGCTCTCTAGCATTCTGACCCAGTTCAGCCAGCAATGTTCGATTTTCTGCTAGTTTTGTCATCGCGGTGGCAATATCGTCAACTGCCTGCTGAGGGCTGATGGCCGCAACCTTGATGCCTGTTTCTTCAGTTACCTGAACGCCTGGCCCACCCAAATCTAGACAGATAACCGGACGGCCAATTGCCATTGCTTCTAGACAGGCCCAGCCGCCAGAATCATGCAAACTTGGATGCACCATGATGTGGCAATCAGCTAATGATTCTAGAACAGATGAACGAGGCACTTTACCGAAAAAGCGAACGCGGCCACCCGCTGGAGAGTCTCGAACCATTGACATCAAAGTAGATTTCTCCGGTCCCTCACCTAGTAACCAATATTCTGAATTTGGAATATCCGCTTGAACAAAAGCCTGAAGTCCCAAGTGAAATCCTTTCCAATGGAGCAGTCTGCCAATGCTTACAAAGCGGATAGGAGAGACAGCAGGTAACGGCGACTGCTTTAGACCGGCTAGGTCTTGGCCAGATAAGCCCACTCCAGACAATACCTTAAACTGGGTAACATCAAGATGCCTAAGTCGTTTGGCGGTATCTTCTGTCGTGGCAATCGCCATTGCACACTGCTTTGCAGTCGCTCTAGTAAACGGATCTAGCTCACCCAATCGCTGAGCCGAGCTTCTCAGCGTTTCGTAGACTTTACCTCTTAACCCAAAATCTTTCCAAAATGCTTTAGGCGCAGCTTCTCCCCCCCCAACTGGCCCCCAGAGGAAAGGAATATTTAAGAAGGACAGAAAGCTAGGACTCCAGTATTTGACGAACGTTACGTGGTGAACTAGGGCGAATGCTTGTTTCTTGTGAAGCGAACGCCCAACAAAATAAGCTTGCACTTGCCAAAGGTAGTAATGTAGCTGAATCTCAGCCTTAGCCTTCCACAGATCTAACTTCCAGCCAAACGGATTCAGATAGATGAAATGTAGGTTTGGCTGTGGGTTTTTGTTAAGCTCTTGTTCAATACTTTGACGACCATCAGATTGAGTTAGTACCCACAGCTCATGGTACTTAGCCATTTCATGAACAAAGTTCCACCCGACGCCAGGCTCTGAACCCTGACCTGGTTCGCATGCATATGCTGAAATGAGAACTTTCATAGATAAAATCTACTATTTACTGGGTAAATAACTTTGGCCAACTTTGAAATCTTCAAATATCGGAAGTTATGATTTATCCGAAATTGCCTGGATAACACTAGCTAGGTGCAGGGCTGCTTTCTCAGGGGTATGAAAATCAATAAGCTCTCTAGCTTTATTTCCCATCTTTTGGCATATCTCTGGATTGCTAATAAATTGATTCATGTAGTTCGCTAACTCCGTAGGCTCATAAGGATCAAAGATAAAGCCACTTTCTCCATGTACTAGTAGTTCTTCTGCTCCAGCCCACTTGGAGCAAAGAACAGGTTTATTAAATAGCATCGCTTCTAGGACAACCATTCCCCAGATATCCTCTAACGTCGGGAATAGAAACACGTCAGAGCGCTTAAAGTAGTAACCAAGATTACCATATTCAACCCATCCAGCCCACTGGATTATGTCTGACAGCCCACAGTCCTCAGCTGTCGTCATAAATTCTTGACGCTGTTCACCATCTCCAATGATAATGACGCTATAAGTGTCGATCCCCTGTTTTTTAAGAAGTGAGCAAGCTTCTATCAACCAGGAAATACCTTTTCTATATATTGTCTGACCAATAAAGAGAAACACAGGATGCTCTAAATCAACAAGTAATAGCTGATCTTTCTCCGAACTATCTAGTAAGGCGTTCTTATCAGGCATTTGATAAGGCCTCGCAAATATATAGCGCTCGTCTAAGTTCAGCATCTTTGATAAATACTGTTTCCCTGATTGAGAGTTCGTAATGGCCCCGTCTATTTTATGAACAATCAGACGCCTGATTTTTTGACGCCAGTTCGAATCACTCAAGTCTACATTTGGAGAGCTTCCACTATATATGAGAACAATCTTCCATTTTGCAAATGGTTTAAGCAGGACGACTAGCAACGTCCAAATGCTCAATCCGTTGATAAAAACAAAGTCAGGTTTGAACATCAGCAGCTCTTTCACAATGCTCAAGGACAGCCAGTGAAATCCTCTATCATATCCAGTCTTTGTCCTTTTTAGTTTTATAAACTGACTCTTCCCGACCAACTTGACTTCGAATGTCTTCTCGCAACCAGGCACATATCCTGGCCACTCTCCTGTAAAGAGAGTTGTTCCTGGGAAAAGCTTAGAAAACTCTCTGAGTACAGGTTGCAAGTAAAATGCTAGGCCGCTTAAAGGGTAAATCCAGGCGATCCGTGGGGAAATGCTTGTCTTGGTAATGTTCATAGTCAATTTCTAGAAATAGAGATATTAGGGCAGATATGCTCGAATATAGTTTCTGAGAACCGTTCTGCTGAATTCATTTCTGCAAAGAGTCTCGATTTTTTAGTGCTATGTACCGACATACCACAGGATGACAGTAGGCAACTTATGGCATCACGAATTGCGTCTGTAGAACTTGAATTAATAGAGACTCCCAGTTCAAACTGCCGTACCAATTTACCCATGAGTCCAAAGTCTGAGCTGATTACTGGCTTATCTGATGCAGCAGCTAAAAGTAAAATTCCACTCATTCCGATATGGCTTTGATATGGTGCTAATACAAAGTCAGATAGGCGAAAATAAACCGGTACATCAGCTTCGGAAATATATTCAAAAACTGTCAAGACCTGAATCGGTTTTTGAGCTGTAACTTCATCTATTCGATAATTAAGCATCTCGAGTTCTGATGCTCGTGGTGCGCCTACTATGAGTAAGCATATCTGACGACAGGAATCATCGGATAGCTGGGAAAGCGCGTCAAGGGTCTTGTAGACACCCTTACGAGCATTTATAGATCCAAACAGGAGAAAAGTTTTTCGACCTTTCTCAATTTTCAACTTGTCTGATATTGTTTCTATTCTTGAAGTCTGTATCCCTGGAATCTCAACGGGATCCGCTAAGTGAACTGCCTTAGAAGTAGAGAACTTTTCATTGATGGCTGCACTAGCAAATGGATCAATGCAAAATACTTTGCTGACTAACTTCGATTGGGTAAGACGACGGATAAACGTTTGTTCCCGAAGGCTGCGTAGAGGAGTATTCCACTTGCGTGAAGAAATATCAGAGAACGAGGCGTAATGAAAACTTGGCCGAAAATAGATTCCAGAGATAGAGCAGGGCGCTTTAAGTCCTAGTATAAAAGGTAACTCGCAAGTATCAATATACATAATGATACAGTGGTCGACCCGTAAGGATGATGCGTATTTGCACAGCAGACCCCATTCCTTAATCTGACGCAACGATCGGTCAACAGTTGTTTTGCTAGCACTTACGGACTGAGCTTCCACTTCAGAAACAGCGATCATTCTGATCTCAGATTCTAGATAGCTATCTGCTAATTCAACAACATTTTCATGCTTTTGCTTGAACACAGGCGAGACTAGAATGATAAGCTCTCCGGCTAACTGGTGGTCACCCCAGTATCGAATAAGGTATCTAATGTAGTTTGCATGGTGACCGGTGTACTCTAAGTCGAACAGCATAACCTTTGGGAATCGACCGGAGGACTGTACATTGGATTCCTTTCTGAGGCTAGCAGCAGCGTTTTCCTGGATGGTCTTAGAGAGATCAATCATCGGCTCAGGATTGAATAAGTGTAGGAGTTATAAACGTTTTGAGATGAGATGAGCGGTGATGGCGTTTTAATCTTCCTAATTCGAGACTAGCCGAAACTGATGATAGAGAAAGTAAGACCCACCCAATTGTTCTAGGTCTTAAATAGCCTATAAACGAATCGGAGTAGCCTGCAATTGAGATAAGCACAATAATTTGCAGTACCCAGACATACTCTATCCGTCGATATGTAAATGCCAGGATGAGGCTTTTTCTGATCAAATTAATCGCAAACATACCAATTAGAATCAAACCGGGTATTCCAATGCCTACTAGCATGTCGACGTAGTTACTGTGGAAGTTTCCATAGGGATAGTCAAGCATTACATATACTGCTCTTACTAGATCAGAATTATGCCAGTAAGCATCGAGTCCATAGCCGAAAGGTCGAGTCCAGACCTGAGGTATGATATATGCCCAGAGATACGAGCGACCGGATAAGGTTGGATTTCTGCCTAAAACTTCGACAATAATAATATCTTTAACAGAGTAGAGTAGAACGCACCCCCCACAGAAGATAGTGGCTAAAGATAAGAATATTAAGTTGCGATTGCCAACTCCTTTAATCTTTTTAAGAAAGAAGAACGGCAATACTGCAAACGAAGCAAAGCAGCCAACTATCGCAGTCTTCGCCCCACAAAAAAGCAGTAGATAGGCGCAAATCCCTATCATTCCTAGGGACAACAGTAAGGGAATTTGCTTTCGTCTGGCTGGTTCCATGATTAACATAGAAACTAAGCTTATAATAGCTAATGCCATTGTTGCTGCCAAGACACTTTGATGAAGAAAAATACCTTGCCATGAAACACCACCTGCTCTACCGCTTCTAGTTGCGAGGTGTGGTAAGAAGAGAACAAATAGCAGGCTTAGAACGCCTGTTGCGGATAAGAGTTTACTCAGGAATTCAATAATTTGCTTGAGACTGTAAGTAACCGCTAAATGGCCAACAATAACGTATTGCACGAGTAGAGATCGAGCCGAAGCGAAAGTAACATCAGGCGCAACAGACCAAAAGTAAGACATCCCGCTCAGCCCAACCAGAATGAGGATGAGGGGATCTCTGGAAAGCGCAAATAATATTTGTTTCCCTTTAAGTATTAAGAAGACGTAGGCTAGAAGGTATATTGTTCCAAACCACACAATGGACATCGCTCTGGTAGGCAGAGATGTCCATAAATAATAAGGAATTACCCAGATGGGGATTAAGTAGGTGAGTCTCTTGTACATAAGCTTGTGATAGACGATTCTTAAAAAGACAGGCTTATAAGAGATAAACCTTAAAGTAATAACTCAGTGCGGGTTTCTCGGCGAAACAGGCACCTTTGATTAATACGATGCTTTGGTAGGGTGACCCGGAAAGTCTTATGCTATGGGGCGACACCCAGCGTTTGTTTATACCGCCAGCATGATAGAGACTATAGCAGTTCAACTCATTTCGTACCAAGACTTTTAGGGTTTTGATTTTTTATCTAGCAAGTCTTCGTACAAGTCGGCATATTGCTGGGACTGTGCGCGCAGCTCAAAATGACGTAAAGCATAAGTACGTGCGTGATCGCAGATCTGCCCATGCCGCTTGTCTGATTCAATTGCCCAAACAATCCCCCGTGCTAGGTCTTTTACGTCGAACGGCTCAGCCAGATAGCCATTTTGATGATGAGCGATCATGTCTGGCATCCCACCGATCTTGAAAGCGGCGCAGGGTGTCCCACAGGAGAGTGCCTCGACAACGGTGTTGGGTAAGTTGTCCTGCACAGAGGGGGCAACAAACAAGTCGGCGGCTGAATAAGCAGTGGCTAAGGCTACGTCGCCTTCTAACCTGCCTAAAAAATGAGCTTTGAAATCTATGGGCAACTGAGTGCCTTCATCCTCGCCGAAAACCACTAACTCTAAGCGGGTTTTCCACCGAGTCGCGTCTAGCTGCTGAAGTGCCGATAGTAAGTATCGAAATCCTTTGCGTAGGTCTCCACTTGAGCTGCCTGCCCCAAATAGAACGAGCCGTTTGTCCTGCGGCAAATTCAAAGCTGCTCGTGCTGTCTTTTTATTAATCGGACGGTAGAGATCGGTATCGATACCGTTAGGGATAACTTCTACTCTGGACTGACGAAATAGCTTACTAGCCCTCGCGCAGTCGGCTAGCCACTGACTGGGTGTAACTAGTGTTAGGTCAAGGTCTCTCCATGCCTTGAGCTTGCGGCTTAAAATATCGTAAGAGAGATCAAACAGCTTCTGGCTATTTAGCTGAGGGCAGTTGCCGCAGTTGTTCAGATAGCGATCACACATCTGAGTGTAATGACAGCCGCCAGTCAATGGCCACATATCGTGCAATGTCCAAACAATCGGTTTGTTAAACTTGGGCAAAGATTCAATCTGCATGAAGCCATTGCAAATCCAGTGCAAATTCACCACATCTGGATCTAGCTGCTTAAGGCGAGAAACAACAGAATCTGGGAACCACTCCGTAGAAAACAGCGCAGACTGTCGTTGCGGATATCTCTTCAACGGTAGACTATCTAGCTTAGAACCAAATCTGGCAACTACCGTTTTATTGGCTACTACGGTCTCATCCTCACCAAGCTTAGCGCGAACCAGCATTTGAGAACCAATGTCAATGTCTAACATCCCCTGATGCAGTCGGTGCGCAGCCCTAGCAGCTCCTCCATCTAAATCAGAGGTGCTTAAATGCACTACCTTCATCGATTTATCCTCACTATCCTCATTGCCAAAATTAATCTTCGAAGCCTAGCTCTCTTGCCATAGGACTTCTGACACCCAGGCTTCTGTTTGTTGATTGTCTTGTGGTTCATCTTTATTTTCTAGCTATCGCAGTTGGCATTCTCCATCTCTACATTTTTTCGAATATGGTAGGTGAAATATCTAGCTTCTGACGAACTCTAATAGAGAGTAGTACGTTTCTGATGACTATACTGGTAGAAGTTGCGATCGCAGCTCCCTCCACGCCATACCGAGGAATTAGCAAAGCATTAAGCGCAACGTTTATACCCGCGCCAAGGCCGATCACACTCGCCGAAGATTTTTCGTTCCCGGTCATATCTAGCAAAACGCCTACAGACCCTACAGAAGCGTTAACAAGCTGACCTACACACAAAATTTTAAGAGCCGAACCGCTAGCTAAAAATTCAGACCCATACAGCTGCAAAAACCAGTCGCCAAAGAACATCAAACCCAGCGCCATAGGCAGCGAAACCGCAAAGATAGCCCGAGTACTGCCCACCACCATCTTCTGAAGTTGTTTCTTGTCGCCTCTGGCGTAACAAGCAGAGATTTTAGGCCCCAAAGACATATTCACAGCGGTGAGTACAAACGTTATCAGCTCTGCGCCTCTGCTTGCAATTGTATAGATACCAACCGCTTCCACCCCTTGAAGAGCACCCAGCATTAAAATATCTGCTCTTTTATTGATCAAGTGCGTGCAGCTAATGACCATGAAAGGCACGACGCCCTTTGCCCAGTTCTCTTTCAAATAAGCAGGCGCGGTCTTAGCGACTTCTTTAGGCATGACCTGAGCTAGCAGAGTAATGCCCAACAAAAAGGCAACCCCCACAGAGAAGCTCCTGATAGCCATAATCCAGGTAATGCTTAACTCGCCTTCAATCAAGTAAGACGCACCCAAGAGAACAGCAACGAACAGCACAGGCTGAATAAAGTACTCTGGAAGCTGACTGCGAAAGACGTGGTGCAGCCCTCGCATAGTCCCTTGTCTAAGATCTGTTAAAGCGACTAAAGGAATAAAAACTAGCGAGATATAAAAAGCAGGTTTGATATCAGCCGGGACAAATAGGGCAATTAGAACACCAGCTATCAAACTCAAGACAACCGAAGCCGCCAATACCCGCTTGCTAGCCCACCGCATCAGTCCGTTCAGCAATCCCCAATCGCCCTGATCGACTAGCCTGGGAACCTCTCGACTAACAATTAGGCCCATACCCAGCTTTGCCGGAATAGACAGCACGCCCAACCAGGCAAGGATGTAGGCATAGGTTCCATAGCCAGCAGGACCCAGTATCCGGGCGAGAACAATACTCGATGCGAACGCCAACCCTATCATCGCAATACGCAGCCCGAATGTGCCAGCAGCTCCCCTGGCAATCTGTCCGCGAAGCCCAACCGGAAGACGAACCAAAACCCTTTCAAAAAGATTACTAAGCACAGCGGTATTCCTTTATTTTCCGGAGGACTGAGCAACAGAATACTCAAAGCTGGCAGCATCAGAGCTGGCAGTATTAGGGCTATGTAGATCGAGCTCTTGACAGACCTCTTTAGTTGCGTGCCGGATATACTGGATATCTTCAGTGCTCAGGGTGTTGCCCTTACTACCTCTAACAAACCCGCTGGTTCTCTGTTTTAGAAGCTGCGTTGAGAAATGCTTTGCATCCGAAGCTTGCATACTCCGTTTAGAACTGGCCTCAATTGCTTGCTTTAACGTCTCCTCAGAAGTTTTCAGTCCTAGTAAGTCAAAGAATCTAGAGATCTGCCCTATCGTATTTTCTAGCAGCTTTTCATACTGAAATATCTGTATAATATGACCGTCGCGAGTTTGATCTATCCAGGAGCGAGTATGCGTATTCCAGGCTTCAATGCCATACTTCTGATGAGCAATCATCTCAGAGAGTGTCATACTTTCAGGAATTCTATTGTAATTTCTTAAATGGGCATAGTAAGAAAGCATGACCTTTTCCGGATTTCTTACCAGAACAATCGCCCGGTAATAAAAGGGGTTATAGGGGTCATGGCTCTTAATTAACCTGGGCAATCCCTGTATTCCAAAAGGGCCAGATGGCGAGATATTTCTGGAGATATAAACGTCGGGAATAATATCGTGAATAGAGAAGAAGTTGACTTCTCTATCTATCTGGTAGTGAAATTTGAGCACATTAGCTACCAGAAATCTGAACCATGTGTTACCAGATTTGGGGAAAGAAACTAAAAAAATGTCTTCATTAAGATGATGAGATGGGAGAAATCTCCTATAACGACTAGCGGTAGCTTTGCGTCCTACCTTCTGAATAAGTGATAAGCTCATAGCTCGAAACAAATGTTAATTATTCATCAAGAAAGATTGAGTCATGATATAAACAGCTACGAGACTATCAGTTTTGCCTCGTCTTTAAGCTTTTTGTAAATGTCTTGACATTCCAGCAATAAGATGTTTTCAGCTTTGGCAAGCTCTGCCGACTCAGGAGAGAGAGAACGGTTAAATGATTCTTTTGAAAAAAAACTGTCTAGTTCCACTGTGGATACTTTAATGTGAAACCGATTGACTAAAGCAGGAATTAAAGCAGTTGGGTTTTCAATAAAGTCCTCTACGTCAAACAGAATAGATCTCTCCTTATTCCGCTTTAGAAAGCTTAAGATCTGCTTGTTATAGACTCTCCACGCTTGCAGAGCAACCACAGGTTTTCTCAGAACAATATCGTCTTTCCCCCGTCTAATTAAGGAATTGACCACTTGAAGTGGCTCTCTGAAAATAAAAATAAACTTGATATTCTTATTGGCAGCAGCCCAAAAATCTAGGAATAGCGTAGTTCTTGGATCTTTCCAACCCCACTGAGACCAGTTTTTTCTAGCATCAATCAAGTCTTCAGCGCTCCTACGCAGTCGAGGAGTAATCTTCAAAGGAAGCTTTTTCTCTTGAGTGATAAAGATTGAAGATCGATTTGCTCGTAAAATTTTCTCATGGAATTCTACAAATTCTCTGTCCTCATGATGCCCACCACGAGAGTTCCCAGAGACGATGCCTCCGTCTAAAAGCTCTTTGCCAATAGACAATCCACACTCGTATAAATACTGTGACAGCAAAGAAGTTCCACTTCTGTGCATTCCTGTAATAGCTAGAGGCTGGTTGTTTATAATCATGTTCACGCTTTGCGACTTGGTGATAGGTTGTTTGTTCTAAGTATTTCGATCAAATCCATAAGTCAGAATAGCTTTAATGCATTATATCATTTGAGCATTCTTGTAATTTTATAGCTTCTAAAAATTAGCTGTTGTTTAAGCTCTTATGAGTTGTGAAGATTGAAAATGGTTTTTTGAAACTGGATAACACTACGTCTAT
>PPFU01044531.1_pt1 | contig 11205 bp, 12 predicted proteins | sample 1535991 | NCBI WGS metagenome assembly PPFU01 (sample SAMN04901290, study PRJNA319586) | Hypolithon metagenome, whole genome shotgun sequencing project. | isolation source: Antarctic Hypolithon | place: Antarctica: Miers Valley | collected 2014 | reverse complement strand
TCCGGGACGAGCAATGCCTGAGCTGGCCTACGTGGCGCTCGGCTCGAACCTGGGCAATCGGCATGCGACGCTCGAGAGCGCCCGACGCGCGCTCGCCAGCCTTCCGGGGACCCGGGTCGTCGCCGCGACTCCGGTGGAGGAAACAGCGCCGATCGGTCCGGTGGAGCAGAGGGACTTTCTCAATCAGATGGTCGAGCTCGAGACGTCCCTAACGCCTGACGAGCTCCTGGACGCGCTGTTGGAAATCGAGACCGAGCATGGCCGCGTGCGGACCGAGCGCTGGGGCCCCCGCACGCTGGACCTCGACATCGTCCGCTACGAACACGCCGCAATCGCGACCCCGCGCCTGACCGTGCCCCATCCCGAGCTTCCCTACCGTGACTTCTGGCAGCGCGAACTCGCGTTGCTGCGCGAGGACCGATGAGCAGTCATGGTGCTCCCACACGGAGCGTGACCGTCCGTGATTTCGCCGCTGCGCGAGGACGCGAGCAACGCCTCGTCGTTGTCGCGACATACGACACGTTGATGGCCCGTCTGTCTGACGATGGCGGCGTGGACGCGGTGCTGGTTGGTGACTCGCTGGGCAATGTGATCGCCGGCTACGAGTCGACGCTGCCGGTGACGCTGGACCAGATGATCTACCACGCCGGCTGCGTACGGCGTGGCCTGTCGCGCGCCATGCTGATCGTCGACATGCCCTTTCTCACCTACCAGGTGAGCGCGGAGGACGCGATGCGTCACTGCGGGCGTGTCGTCCAGGAGACGGGCGCCCAGGCGGTGAAGCTCGAAGGGCGGGGCGAGCCGATTGAGCAGGCGGTTCGTGCCGTGACGGAACTGGGGGTGCCGGTGATGGGGCACCTCGGATTCACGCCGCAGTCGGTGCTCGCGCTCGGCGGCGCCCGTGTGCAGGGGCGCGATGCGACCAGCGCGCAGCGCATGGTCGACGACGCCCGTCGCCTGGAGGACGCCGGCGCCTTTTCCATGGTGCTCGAGCTGATCCCCGCGGAGTTGGCCGAGCGGATCACCGCCGCCGTCGCGATTCCCACGATCGGCATCGGCGCCGGCGTCGGGTGCAGCGGCCAGGTGCTGGTACTGCACGACCTGCTCGGTCTGAACGACGGGTTCGCGCCCAAGTTCCTCAAGCGCTACGCCGAGCTCGGCGAGGCGGCGCGAGCGGCAATCCGCGAGTTTGCCTCGGACGTCCGCGACGGCCGCTACCCGGATTCGGAGCACGCGTTCTGATGGAGCGCCTCACGACGATCGCCGCCCTTCGTCAGGCAGTCGCAGGCGCGCGGGCGCGGGGGGCCAGCATCGGCTTCGTGCCGACCATGGGCTATCTCCACGAGGGGCATCTCCGCCTGATCGACGAGGCGCGCCGCCTCACGGACGTGGTGGTGCTCAGCGTTTTCGTCAACCCGCTCCAGTTCGCGCCGCACGAGGATCTCGCGAGCTACCCGCGCGACCTGAGCGGCGACGTGGAGAAGGCGTCCACACGCGGCGCCGGACTGCTCTTCGTGCCGGACGCGAGGGAGATCTATCCACGCGAGCCTCGCGTGCGCGTCGTGCCCGGCGCGCTGGCGGAGCGGTGGGAAGGGGAGGTGCGCCCCGGGCACTTCGCGGGGGTGCTGACCGTCGTACTCAAACTCCTGAACATCGTGCAGCCGGACGTGGTCGTCTTCGGCCAGAAGGACGTGCAGCAGGCGACCGTCGTCCGCGCAATGGTGACCGACACCGACCTGCCTGTCCGGGTCGTCGTCGCGCCGACGGTGCGGGACGCCGATGGACTGGCGATGTCGAGCCGCAATAGCTATCTGACCGCAGCCCACCGATCGGAAGCGCTCGTGCTCTCGCGCGCCCTCTTCGCCGTCCGGGATGCGCATGGCGGTGGGGAGACAGACCCTGAGCGCCTGCTGCGGGTCGCCACGCGGCTCCTCGCCGCGTCGCCGGAGGTCGCGGTCGACTATCTTGCGCTGGCGGACGCGGAAACCCTCGAGCCCGTAACCCGTGCCGCGCGCACCGGTGACGTCGTGCTGGTCGCCGCGCGCGTTGGCGGGACCCGCCTGATCGACAACGTGATCCTGGGATGGCCATGAAGTGGCGCGCGGTGATCTCGGCCCTCGACGATTACGAGGCGTTCCGCTCGCGGGTCAGCGTGTACCTGCACCCGCTGGCCGGGCAGCCGGTGCTCTGGCATATCGTCACCGCGCTGCTCGAGGTGACGCCGCCGCCTGACGAGATCCGGGTACTGCATCGTGCCGGCGCTCCCGTGCAGCTTCGTGAGGCACCCGGTACGCTTACGACCGAGCCCGTGCAGGCAGGGGAGGAAACCGTCGCGCTGCGGGCCGCCGTCACGCGCCCCGGACTCACGCTGCTCGTCGATGGCGCTGCGCCGCTCCTCACCGCGGGGACGTTGCTCCGCCTCCTGCGAGCCGGCGAGCACGGGGTCGCGATGGTGGCCGAGACCAACGACCGGGTGAATGGTGTCGCGGTGAGCGGCGAGGGGCTCGCCCTCGCATCAGCGGAGGATCCGCGCTACCCGGTCGGCGCCTCACGGGTCGTGCCGTCGAGTGAACTGGAACTACTGCGCGTGTCCGACCGGCACTCGCTCTCCGATGTGTCGACGGCATTGCGCGATCGTCTCGTGAGGCGACACGAGGCTGGTGGCGTCACCTTCCTGCTTCCCGCGACGGTCTGGGTGGATGCCGACGTGCGCATCGGGCCGGACACGATCATTTACCCGGGGGTCGTGCTGGAGGGCGCGACGGAGATCGGCAGCGAATGCGTGATCGGGCCGTACTCGCGCGTCGTCGAGTCGCTGATCGGCAAGGGGGCGGAGCTGACCGGGTGGAACTATGTCGTGCGCACCGCGGTGCGGAATCAGGCTGTCCTCGAACCGTATGTGCGCCGTGGTCTCGATTGAGTTTCCACCGTGGGCGCAGGTCCGTGAGAAGCGCATCGCCCATATCGACCGTGTGACCAGCCTGCTCGACCAGTGGGCAGCGGCGATGCAGCTCGGCGACGAGGAGCGCCTGGCGTGGAACGATGCAGGCCGGCTGCACGATGCCCTTCGCGACGCTCCCGAGGAGGACCTGCGCGCCCTGGCGCCTGACGCGACGCTGCCGGTGCCGGTCCTGCACGGTCCGGCTGCCGCCCGGCTGCTGGAGCGCGATGGAGAGTCGCGCGCCGACGTGCTGGATGCGATCCGCCATCACACGATGGGGAGCGCCGCATGGGGCCGGGTCGGCCGGGCGCTCTACATGGCCGACTACCTGGAGCCCGGCCGTCCATTCGCTCAGGCTGAGCGTGCCTTCCTGGCCAGTCACGTGCTGCACGACTTCGACGGCGTGTTCCGCGAGGTCGTCAGGCACCGGCTGGCATGGACGATTCGGGAGGGGAAGGGGCTGTTCCAACAGACCGTCGGGCTCTGGAACGCCATCCGATGATCCGGTCGCGACGGCTGGCGCTGATCGCCACGAGCATCCTGCTGATCGTCGGGGGCGGAGCGGCGGTTGCCTGGCGTGCCACCTCGACCGACGTGGATGCTGCGGCCGTGACCGCCGATTCGACGCGTGCACCGGCTGGTGTTCGCGTGCGCGTCGAGGTGCTTAACGCGACACGGATTCCTCGGCTTGCACGGCGTGCCACGCGCGCGCTCCGCGACCGAGGCTTCGATGTCGTGGCGATCGGCACGCATCCGGAGCAACTCGACAGCACGCTGGTGCTCGATCGGACCGGCCAGGCTGACTGGGCGGCACGCGCTGCCGCGGCAATGCAAGGCGCGCGCGTTGAGGCACGCCCGGATTCCTCACGCTACCTGGACGTCACCGTGCTCGTCGGCCGATCGTGGCGCCCTCCGCCGGAGACGTTCTACCCGTAGCTGCCCGCAGGCCGCCGCGATATCCATCCCGCGGCTCTTCCGCACCGCCACCTCGACACCGCGCGACCGCATCCGCCGAGCGAACCGCTGGATCTCGTCAGGCGGCGTGGGCGTGAAGCCCAGCGCGCCGCCGGGGTGCAGCGGAATCAGATTCACGAACGCGCCGCAGCGCTGGGCCAGCACGGCCAGCCCAAGCGCATGTTCGGGCTGATCGTTCACTCCGCCGAGCATCACATACTCGAACGTCACACGGCGCTCGAACTCGCGTGCGGCGTCAATTACGTCGGCCAGCGGATACTTGGTGTTGATCGGCATCAGCTCCTGCCGCAACTCGTCCGTCGGGGCGTGGACCGAGATGGCGAGCCGGAACTGCTCGGGCCGCTCGCCAAGCGCGACGATGCCAGGCAGAATCCCCACGGTCGAGATCGTGATGTGGCGTGCGCCGATGCCCAGACCGCGCGGATCGTTGAGAATCGTCAGCACGGGCGAGACGGCCTTCCAGTTCATGAGCGGCTCGCCCATTCCCATGAAGACGATGTTCGTCACGCCCAGCGGCGTGTCGAGCAGTCGCATCTCGCGAACCTGGCCGGCGATCTCGTGCGGCAGCAGGTTGCGCGTGAATCCCATCGCACCTGTCGCGCAGAAGGCGCATTGCAGTGCGCACCCCGCCTGCGACGAGATGCACAGCGTCAACCGGCCACCGTCCGGAATCGCGACGGTTTCGATCGCCTCGCCATCGGGTAGCTTGAAGAGGAACTTCTGTGTACCGTCGGATGACAGCTGGTGCGTGACGAGCTCGAGTCTCGGAATCGTGAACCGCTCGGCGAGTCGCGTGCGGAGCGCCGCGGGGAGCTCCGTCATCGCCTCGAAGCTCGGTGCCGGGTTCATCCAGAGTCGGCGCGCGATCTGCGCCGCGCGATAGGCGGGCTCGCCCCATTCGGTGAGCACGCCGCCGAGGCGCGATTCCGCATCGGCGGGGGTCAGGTCGAGCAGATTATCGCGGGCGGGGGCGGAAACGCTGATCATCGGACGGCACGGCAGCGGGGAACCAGCCCCGATCCGGGACTGCAGAAGCGCCGCGAATGCGTTGCGCGGCTTACACTTAAGGCTAGTTGCTCCAGACCGGGCCGTCAACCGACGCGCTTCCCGGCCCCCGGTGGGCCGGTTAACTTTGCCAGCATCCATGACACTACGATCCGACCCGTGCTACTGACCGAGCTGCTGACGCCTGAGCGCGTGAAGGTGCCGCTCGTCGGACAGAGCAAGGACGAGGTGCTGCGCGAACTCGTCGTTCTCGCGCTTCCCGACGCGGACGCGCCGGCCAGAGCCGCGATCCTCGAGGCGTTGCACGACCGCGAACGCGTGCTCAGCACGGGGATCGGCGATGGCGTCGCCATTCCCCACGCCAAGACGCCGTTGATTGCCCAGTTGATCGTGGCGGTGGGCGTGGCGGAGCGTCCGGTGGAGTACGATTCGCTCGACGGGAGCCCGGCCGAGCTCTTCTTTCTCCTTCTCGGTCCCGAGTCCGCCGCGGGAGCGCATCTCAAGACGCTGAGCCGGATCTCGCGGCTGCTGCGACGCGAGTCGTTCCGTGAATCGCTCCGTGCAGCGCCGGATGGCCCGGCGCTCTACGCCCTGATTGCCGATTCCGAGCGCGCGTGATCCAGCCTCGCACGCACCGTATGACCGGCGCCCTCCGAGCAGCGACGCTGCGTCGAATCTTCTCCCTGTCGGCCGCGGCCCTGCCGTGTACCGGAGTACAGACATCGTGAGTGCACACAGCTGGGCGGCCACGTCGCTCCGAAGCGATCTGGCCGGCGCGCTCCGTTTCGCGGACGTGGGCCGAGCGGTTCGACTCGGCGGATGGGTGCACCGCGTCCGCGATCTCGGCGGACTGGTGTTCATCGACTTGCGCGACCGCGACGGGATGGTGCAGGTCTCGTTCGATCCGACCCGCGTGGATCCCGCGATCGTCGCCCGTGCCGGTGCGCTCGGCGCCGAAACGGTGGTGCTCATCCAGGGCACGGTCGTGGCGCGACCGGCGGAGGGTGTGAACGCCGACCTGTCGACCGGCGACATCGAGGTGCATGGCAGCGCGCTGCGCGTCGTGGGGCCGGCGGATACGCCCGCGATTCCGGTTGCCCGAGGCCGCGGCGAGAAGCTCGCCGCCGAGGAGCTGCGGCTGCGTCACCGCTACCTCGACCTCCGTCGGCCGGAGTTGCAGGCGAACATCATGCTGCGCCACCGCCTGATGCAGGGCGCACGCACCTATCTCAGCGACCACGGCTTCCTCGAGGTCGAGACGCCGATTCTCACGAAGCCGACGCCCGAAGGAGCGCGCGACTACCTGGTGCCGAGCCGGGTGCACGCCGGGGAGTTCTACGCGCTGCCACAGTCGCCGCAGCTCTACAAGCAGCTCCTCATGGTCGCCGGCTTCGACCGATACTTCCAGATCGCGCGCTGCTTCCGCGACGAGGATCTGCGGGCCGACCGCCAGCCGGAGTTCACCCAGATCGACATCGAGGCGTCCTTCATCGAGCCCGAGGACATTTTCGCGCTGGCCGAAGGGTTGCTGAGCGTTCTCTTTCGTGAGGCCGGCATCGCGTTGGTGACCCCGTTCCCACGCATGAACTACGCGGAGGCGATGGAGCGGTTCGGAACCGACCGACCCGATCTGCGCTACGAGCTGGAGTTGTTCGACGCGAGCGAGCTGTTCCGCGCATCGGAGTTCGTCATCACGCGCACGGCGCTGGATGCCGGCGGCCGCGTGCGAGGCGTCCGTGTTCCGGGTGGCGCGGCGATGTCGCGCAAGCAGGTGGACGAGTTGGAAGTGATCGCGCGCGGTGCCGGCGTCGCCGGACTGCTGCGCGTGAAGCTGGTGAACGGTTCGCTCGACGGCCCGGTCGCGAAGTTCCTCGACGAGTCCGCGCCGGGCGCGCTTCAGATGGAGGACGGCGATCTCGTTCTGCTCGTCGCCGGCCCCGACCGCACCACCAACCCCGCGCTCGATCGCGTGCGGCAGGAACTTGCCTCACGCCTGAACCTCGTGCAGCCCGGCCCGCCTGCGATGCTCTGGGTACTCGACTTCCCGATGTTCGAGCAGGATCCGACCACCGGCGCTCTCTTCGCGGTCCATCACCCGTTCACCGCGCCGCGGCCGGAAGATGCTCCCCATCTGGACGACGCGCCGGAACGTGCGCGGGCGCTGGCCTACGACGTCGTGATGAACGGCAGCGAGTTGGGTGGTGGGAGCATCAGGATCAGCGATCCCGCACTCCAGGCGCGCATCTTCTCCCTGCTGGGCATCGATGAGGAAACGGCGCGCGCGCGGTTTGGCTTCCTGCTGGAAGCGCTGCGGAGCGGCGCCCCGCCTCACGGCGGCATCGCGCTCGGCTTCGACCGGATCGCCATGCTGCTCTCCGGCGCACCGTCGCTGCGTGACGTCATCGCATTTCCAAAAACGACCGCGGCACGCGCGCTCTTCGAGGGCGCTCCGACGCGAGTCCCGGCGGCTGATCTCGCCGACTTGCACATCACGGTGGAGGAGTGAGTGGCTGACGAAACCAACACCCGACGAGTGAGCACCGAGGGCGCGGATCCGCTGATCCTGGCGGGCGTCAACGATGCGAATTTACTGGAACTGACGAAACAGAGCGGGGCGCGCGTTGCGTTGCGCGGCGATGTCATGACGCTGTCGGGTGGCGCGGACAATGTGGAGCGCGCGGCGTCCATCGCGGACCGGATGATCGAGACGGCGCGACAGCACCTTCCGCTCGAGCCTGACGACGTGCTGCGCTACTCGCTGGAAGGTCCGCGGGAGCCGGGAGCAGGCAGCGAGATGCGCATCGCGCTCCCGGGGATTCGCCGCGTCATTCAGGCGAAGACCGAAGGGCAGCAGGCGTATCTCGAACTGATCGCCGACAACGACATCGTAATCGGGATCGGACCGGCAGGAACGGGCAAGACGTATCTCGCGGTGGCGATGGCGGTCGATGCCCTCGTGCGGAAGCGCGTGAAGAAGATCGTCCTCGCGCGGCCGGCAGTTGAGGCTGGGGAAAGCCTCGGCTTCCTTCCGGGCGATCTCCAGGCGAAGGTCGATCCCTATCTGCGGCCGCTCTACGATGCGCTCGAGGATATGATGCCGCCCGAGCGGGTGCAGAAGGCGCTGGAAACGCGGACGATCGAGATCGCACCGCTCGCTTACATGCGCGGCCGCACGCTGTCGGATGCCTTCGTCATCCTCGATGAGGCGCAGAACGCGACCAACGCGCAGATGAAGATGTTTTTGACGCGGCTCGGCGTGAACTCGAAGATCGTGATCACGGGCGACAAAACGCAGGTCGATCTGCCGCGTCGTGAGGACTCCGGGCTGATTCAGATCGAGCGCATCCTGCCCGGCATCGATGGAATCGCGTTCCACTACCTCACGGACGCGGATGTGGTTCGTCACCGGTTGGTGCGGGACATCATCAAGGCGTATGCCGACGACGCGACGGGGGCCTGACGCGCGGTGACCACTCCGCGCACGGACACCGGGCGGTTCGAGGCCGTACGCCCAGATGGAGCGCTCGGCTCGGCCGCAGTGCCGACTCGGCCCGTGCGCCCAGCGGGCCATGCGCTGCGGCTCGTCGTCGCCTTCGCGGTTTCGTTCGTCACCTTCCTGCTCTTTCCAGCCGCGCCTGCGGTGGACTTTCCGCTCCTCGAGGTCGGGGCGGTCGCGGCGGAGAATGTCATTGCTCCCTTCCAGTACCAGGTGCCGAAGGGCGCGACGGAGCTGGAACAGGAGCGCGAGGATCTCGCGCGGTCCGTCACGCCGACCCTTCGATATTCCCGCGCTGCGTATGACTCCGCGCTGACGCGCGTCACCGACTTCCGGACCGCGATGGCTGCGGCCGCAACGGCCCCGGGCACCGAGACCGAGCGGGCGCAGGGGATCCTCACGCGAGCGACGGACGCCGGCATCCGGTTCTCGCCTGCTGAGGCCGCGTACCTGACCGCGACTCCACGCCAGTCGGCGGTGCTCGACGCCGTCGAACGCTCGTATGCGCGCTGGCTCGTCGGCGGGGTCGCGGCACCCGGTGCGCTGGACAGCCTGCGCGGCGCGGTCATTCTGCAGCGCGACGGTGAGGAGCGCACGATTCCGATCGACAGCATTCTCCCCTTCCGTGGCTTCATCTCCCAGTCGCGCACGATCCACCCCGATCCGCGCTCGCCAACTGCGGACGCTGTCTACCTGAAGCTGCTCAGCGGCTTCTTCCTGCCCACCGTCAACTACGATCGTGCGGCAACCGAGCGGCTGCGCGCCGAGCTGCGACGCTCGGTGGATCCGGTGAAGTACACTGTGCGCGCCGGTGAGAAGATTGTTGGCGCGCACGAGGTGATCGGGCGCGAGGAGCACGAGAAGCTCCGCGCGCTCCGCGATCAGATGCAGAACAGCTCCGAGGGCGTGAGCGCGACGTTGGGGCGGGCCGTCGGGGCCGTACTCTTCAACCTGCTTGTCGTCACCATTCTGGGGACCGCGCTGCTGCTATTCCGGCCGCAGCTCTACGCCTCGATGCGCGTGATGCTGCTATTCGGCGTAGTGTTCATCCTCGTCCTGGTCGCCTCACGCGTCATCGCCGCCGACCCGCAGACGATGCGTACGGAGCTGATCCCGGTTGCTCTCGCCGCGGTCCTTTTCAGCGTCCTGCTCGACGCGCGCATCAGTATGATCGCCGTGATGGTGTTGGCGGTGTTGATCGGGGGACAAAACGTTTTCCGTGGGACCAACGCGCTGTATCTCAACCTGATCGCGGGTGTGGCGGCCGCGTACAGCGTGCGCGCCGTGCGACGGCGCGATCAGGCGTATCGCTCCATCCTGTACATCTCGGCGGCCTATCTGGCCGGCGCTGTGGCGATCGGCCTCACGCTGGACCGCAGCGGCACCGAGATCATGTGGAGCGCCGTGTGGGGTGCGATCAATGCCTTCGTGAGCGTATCGCTCGCCTTCGTGCTCCTTCCGTCCGCGGAGGAGTTCACGGGGATCGACACCTACCTCAAGCTGCTCGAATGGTCGGATCTGAACCGACCGCTGCTGCAGCGGCTGAGCCTCGAAGCGCCGGGTACGTTCGCGCACACGATCATGATGGCGAATCTCGTCGAGGCCGGCGCCAACGCGATTGGCGCGAACGGGCTGCTCGCCCGCGTCGGCACCTACTACCACGACATCGGTAAACTCAAGAAGCCGCAATACTTCGTGGAGAATCAACCGCGCGGGCGGAATCCGCACGACAAGCTGAAGCCCGCGACGAGCGCGCAGATCATCCGGAACCATGTCGTCGCCGGGCTCGAGATGGCCGACGAGCATAAGCTCCCGCGCGCGATCCGGGCGTTCGTCGCGGAACACCATGGAACGGGCACAATCGCCTACTTCCTCGAAAAGGCGAAGGAACGCGAAGGCGCGGCACCGAATCCGCAGGAGTTCATGTATCCTGGACCGATTCCGCAGTCCGCCGAGACGGCGATCTGCATGCTGGCCGACGGTGTCGAAGCGTCGATGCGGGTGCTCAACGACCCTACTCCCGAGAAGATCCGCGACGTCATCGACCATATCGTCCGACAGCGTATGGACGGCGGACAGCTTCGCGACGCGCCAATCACCCTGTCGCAGCTCGAGACCGTCAAGCGCGAGTTCGGTCGCGTACTTAACGGCATGTATCACAACCGCATCGACTATCCGGCGTCGAGCGGCGGTGTATCGTCCGAGTTCGCCACGCCGTGACCCTGCATGTCGACGTCGCGGCCGAGGGAGTCCGCGTACCGCTCGCCCGGGCACGCGCGGCAGACCTGGCCACGTTCGTGCTCCAGCGGGAGCGCGTCCGGCATGCGCTCCTCTCCTTCAGCTTCGTGACCAACCGCGCCATCGCCACGCTCAATCGCGAACACCTCGGTCACCGCGGGCCAACGGACGTGATCACCTTTGCCCTGGGTGACGCCTCGGCGGATGGACCAGTCGTCGGCGATGTATACATCGCCCCGGACGTCGCGCGCGCCAACGCGCGCGCCCATGGCCGCGGCGTACGAGAGGAACTCGCGCGGCTGGTGGTCCACGGCACGCTACACGTGCTCGGTCACGAGCATCCGGAGCAGGACGATCGCACGGCGTCACCCATGTGGCACCGGCAGGAACGCCTCCTGTCGGCGTGGCTGCAGCGCGCGGGCTGACCGATGATGATCCTCGCGATTCTGATTGCGGTCGTCGCCATCGGTGCAGCGGCGGCCGCCAGCGCGGCGGACGCCGCGCTGGCCACCGCAGACGCGGCCGAGCCTCCCAGTAGTACCGGCGGGCC
>PPFU01001367.1_pt1 | contig 11219 bp, 13 predicted proteins | sample 1535991 | NCBI WGS metagenome assembly PPFU01 (sample SAMN04901290, study PRJNA319586) | Hypolithon metagenome, whole genome shotgun sequencing project. | isolation source: Antarctic Hypolithon | place: Antarctica: Miers Valley | collected 2014 | reverse complement strand
CCCCCTCGAACTCTTCTACCAAGACGTCGAGGGGCAAGGCCCCAACGGGGCGGGGAGCACGTGGTATGATGACAACGTGGGAAACCTGACGGTCAAGCTGTGGCGGGAGTCACTCCCGCAAGTCTCCATCGAGAAGATCGCAGACGGGAGCGAGGGCACATTTGATGGCACCTATGGCCCGTCGGAAGTCAAGTTCAAGGTGACCCGTACCGGCGACTCCGTCGGCGACCTGACGGTCCTGCTCAACAAGATCGACAACCCCAATGGCCCTGATGACGACGGCATCGCAAAGTCGGGCGTCGACTACAGCGGGTGGACCGGGTCGGTTGTCATTCCCGATGGAGAATCGTCCAAAATCTTTGAGTTGCCAGTGATCGACGATGGTATCGTGGAGCCATCGGAGCTGCTGACGGTGAGTATAGCTCCGTCAAACACCTATGAAATCGCATCGGCTTTCAATGAGTCGGTCGCGAGCATCCAAGACAACGATGTGAACCTGCAAGTTGAAGATGTGTCGATGTACGCGCAGGCGGAACGAGTTCTGGAGGTGTCCGTCGTCGATCATGGCGGCACCGCCACTCCCGGTGTTCATCTCACTGCTGTGAGTACTGACCCATCCCTCGCCACCGTCAGTTGGGTAAACGACAATAACACGACTGACTCAAACGGTACAGCGTTTTTGCGCATTGTCGGTCAGGGAGTTCTCGGTGCCACGACTATTGTGCTCGGTGCTCCTCCGCCAGCCACCGGGCCGGCCACACAGGCGGTTGCCCACCTTGAGACATTCGCAAAGTATCGAGCTGGCGATCCCGATGATGAAACCGGTCAGTTCGAGATGTCGATCCTCCGCAACGTGGGTTCTGGGGGGCTTACGCAGGATGAAGCGCTCAAAGTTCATCCTGGGGACGCGATCACTCTTTATACCGCGATCATTGATGACGACCAAGTCGATCTTGTCGGCCCGCTGGCGAATCTGGGCGCTGGTTGGAAGAAGATTGGCGGTAAAGAGGTGGTTGAGGGAGAGACGCCACCCAACCCGGGTGAAAATTATGTGACGTTGTTTGAGATCGGGCAGGGCAATGCTAGCTTCAACCCAAGCGATCCTGAAGTGAGCGAGATCACGGTCGGTGGGGTGATCGCGAATGCGACTGTGTATGTGCCTCAGACGGCGCAGCTCAATAGCGAGATCATCGTTAACGTGACCGCTGTTGATGTGGTACAACTCGGCCCCGAAGCCGAGGGTGATCGAACCGATCCTAATGTATCAGACGACCTATCGGCTGCAAGTCGTGATCCAAGGTCCTCTTGATCTAACGGCGGAGCCGGCCGCTCAACTACAAGATGGGCTTCAACCAGTCCCGATTCAAGGTCGGTCCCCGTTGACGTTCAAGGTCGGTCCCGACGTGCCAAATCAGGACCCGGACTGGCAGAACTTCGTGATCAAGGAATCGTTTGAGGCTTACACGCCGTTTAGCATTGACTTCGCCGCCGACGTCGACGCTCAGTGGTTGCAAGAGTATAACAATGGCAAAGCAGCCGCTTCGCAGATCACTGACGCGGATTCTCTAGTCGCCCAAGTGTACGCGACCGCCCTTGCCCCTATCAGCCACGTCGTCGGACGATCCGTCAATCAGGTTGTCTTGGATGAGTTCCTCGAGCGCCGCCCGAGCTTCGGATCGACAGCACCCTTCAATGAGCAAGCCTCCGCCGGGGAGGGATTCGGGTTTAGCCGAGACCGGGTCTTCAAATGGGGAGACAACGAGTTGTTGCGGCTTCGACAGACACTGGCGTACCGCGACGTCAACGGGACATTCACGCTGTTTGAGGATACGGCTGTGATTTAGTGGGTTTGTTTGAATGATGGGCAAATTCTTCTATAGGACCCACACCATCTTCCGCCGCATCGATCTGAAAAACGATCGAGTAGGTTTTGGTTCTTGGCGAGTGCACCGACGTGGCACGTCTCACGTCTCCTAGAACCGTCACATGAAGGCTGCCCTCAGAATCATCCTGGTGTCGCTCAAGCGTGTGGTGAGGTTGCGGTATGGGTTGTGCCTTATCTTCCCCTTGATCACCGGGGGGCTTTTGGTCGAGTGGTTTTGGAGTCATTGTTATACAATCAGGGCTCAGTTCTCGACATGGGACTTCGCCGAACAGGAAGGTTCAAGGATTTCGCTTCGAGCTTCTCGAGGTTTGCTGGCCGTGTCTTGGGGCGGAAACCAGGAACTTTGTTTCTGGTCTCAGAAGGGTTACGAGTTCCGCACGCGATCTGGTAAGCTGCTTATCGACCCCAAGGCGGTACCATTCGACTTGAGGTTCGAGAAGGGGTTGAACACCGCGGGATGGGAGACGGTGGTCTGGGTCATGTTCCGAAAGGAGTCATGGCGTCAGTGGTATTTTGGTTATGATGGTACTCCTCGGCGAGTAATGTATGGCCCACCGGGCGATCGCCGAGCCAAACTGATCCCTTATACTGAGTATTCAGTTCCTTTTTGGTCATTGACCCTGCTTTCGCTCATGCCGTCGGGTTGGGCGCTATGGTCGTGCGTGGGTGGCCTCAGACGGGCAACCCGACGGGTACAAGGAAAATGTTTCAATTGTGGCTATGACCTTCACAGTAGTCATGGAGCCTGTCCCGAGTGTGGCTCGCCAGGTATCGGCAGCGAGTAAGAAGCCGATACGAAGCCGATACGGTGTCTGGTATGCTCCGTATGGAACGCGCTGATCGGCATACCTAACATACAAAGTTATTTCAAGGATGAGAAAATCGCCCAGGAAGGTGGCGCGGGCCCCGTTGGAGTTGGGGAACCGTGACCTGTCACTGTATGCACATAAGTTTGCGCCCAAGAAGTACACGCAGCCGCAGCTGTTCGCGTGCCTGGTGCTCGCGGCTCACCCCACCCTACGCGGATGGTGAGAGGCGGTTCTTGAAGGCGTCCGCTAAACTCTCCGCCCCATGCCCTTTACCTCCGGCCGCGTGTCTTACAGTCGATTTCGTGTCTCTGCCCGGAGTGGCGGTGAGGGGTACCTCGCCATCGATGATGGAGTGCTGGATCGGCTGCGGGAGCACCGGTTTGAGGCGAGTGAGATCGGGGTGCCCGAGGAGGCGGAGGTGGGGTGGACGACGGGGGAGCACCTCTTCGACACCGACTTCTCCTATGAGAAGAACGGCTTTGGGCAGCCGGGGTCGGCGATGCTGCACGCGGCGCTACGGATCGACACGCACCGCGTCCCCGCGGACATCAAGCGGGCGTATCAAAAGATGAACGAGCGGGCGGCGGCGGCGGGGAACCCCTCGGGCTTCGCCAGCAAGGAGCAGAAGCGGGAGGCCAAGGACGAGACGGGCGAGCAACTCGCGCGGGAGCTGGCGGACGGGAGGTACCGCAAGAGCAAGACCGTGCCGGTGTTCTGGGACATGGAGCGGGGCGTGGTGCACGCGGCGGCGACGAGTCAGACGCTGGCGGAGCACCTGCAGCGGATGCTGCGGCACACGTTTGATGTGGAGGTCGAGGCGGTGACGGCTGGTTCGCTTGCTGGGCATCACCTCGCGTCGAGCGGGAGCCAGCGGGACTACGAGGACCTGCGGCCGTCGGCCTTCATGCCCCCGCCACCGGCGGCGCGAGGCGATGGGGACGACCTGGATGAGCACGGCGAGCGGCGGATGGACCTGACGACGCCGCCGTGCCCGTGGATTGCGACGGCGGTGGATGTGAAGGATTTCCTGGGTAATGAGTTTCTGATCTGGCTCTGGTGGCTGACCGAGACGCACGAGGGCGGGGTGGATGTGCGTGAGCCCCTGAGCAGGGCGACGCGGCTGTATGTAGCGATTGACAAGTCGCTCGATATGGATTGTGCATGGGCGGCGACGGGGAAGCAGACGCTGAGGGTGGGCGGGCCGACGCGGCTGGTCGAGGCGGGCGATGCGCTGGCGCTGGGCAAGTGGCCCCGCAAGATGGGGCTCATCCTGGCGGACGAGGAGCAGCAGTGGGAGCTGACGCTTCAGGGCGACACGATGAACGTCTCGGCGGCGATGCTGCCCGACATTGAGGATGCGGCCGGGCCGCGGGAGCTGGTGGAGGCGAGGCTGGCGCTGACGCGGGGGCTCAGCGACTCGCTGGATGCTCTCTATACTCGCTTCATCAACGACCGCACCGGCGGCGGGTGGGCTACCAAGCGTGAGGCGATCCGGGGGTGGATCCGGGAGCGGCGGGGGTAGCGGGTAACCTATAGTCGAAACCGCTACTCTCCTTCAGGAAGCACACGATGACTCGAGAAAGAGCGCAACGATTGGCGGACGCATTGGCTGATCGCCTCCCCGAGACAGGGGCACGCTCTGTGGAGTTGGTTGAAGAAGTGCAAGTCAGCGACACGGGGGAGCGGTCGATCGTTGCCGTCGTCGATTTCGCTCCCGAAGTTACCCTCTTCGGTATGGGTGGGATTGGGCATCTGCTCGAGACGCTCATCGGCTGCCGCGTTGACACGATTCCTCTGGAGCCGGGGGCGGTTGCGGCTTCAAGCGTCAACGCCAACGAGGCGTCTCATGTCGCGTGAGTCCAACCAGAGGGGACGGCCGCCGGCAATGCGGGTTCGGGACATCGCTCATGCGGTCGACGCTTTGCTCACGCTGATGCAAACAGGGTCTGAGGATGCGTTCGCAGCCGATACCGCGGCGTTCACTTCGGCTTGCTGGAGGTTCATCGTCATGGGTGAGGCGGCGTACAATGTGGGTGGCCCCATCGAGGAGGCGTACCCGGACGTGCCGTGGGGCCAGATGAAAGGGATGCGAAGCTTCGTCGCGCATGTGTACTGGAAGGTCGACCTGCGTCGGCTCTACCAGACCATCGAGGAGGACCTGCCGCCTCTGGTGAATATCGTCCCGAGCGTGATCCTCCTCGCCGATGAGTTGGAAGCCGACACGGAGAGAGCAGAATGATCCTCGCCGTCCCCGCCGAGACCAAGCCTGATGAGTACCGCGTGGCGATGCTGCCGGTGGGGGTGGAGGTGCTGACGGGGCGGGGACACACGGTGTTGCTTCAGCGGGGAGCGGGGGTGGGTAGTGGTTACGAGGATGCGGAGTATGAAGCGGCGGGGGCGGAGATGGTCGAGTCGGCGGAGGAGCTGTTTGAGCGGGGCGAGCTTGTGGTTAAAGTGAAGGAGCCGATGGGGGCGGAGCGGGGTATGTTGCGGGCGGGTCAGTTGGTCTTTACGTATTTTCATTTTGCCGCGGATCGGGAGCTGACGGAGCGTTGTCTCGAGTCGGGAATCACGGCGTTTGCTTATGAAACGCTCACCGATGCTCAAAACAGGCTGCCGCTGCTGACGCCGATGAGCGAGGTGGCGGGGCGGATGGCGATCCAGGAGGGGGCGAAATACCTTGAGAAGCCGCAGGCGGGGCGGGGTATTTTGCTCAGCGGCGTGCCGGGCGTGGAGCCGGCGAAGGTGACGATCCTCGGCGGCGGCGTGGTGGGTGCGAATGCCGCGAAGGTGGCCGCGGGGATGGGGGCGAACGTCGTCATCATGGACATCGACCTCGAACGGCTGCGATACCTCGACGACGTAATGCCCGCTAACGTGCGAACGATCTACAGCGACGCCCACGCGATCCAGTGGCACGTCACGAACAGCGACTTGGTCATCGGCGCGGTGCTGATCCCGGGGGGGCGGACGCCGGTGTTGATCCCTCGGAGTATGTTGCGGGAGATGAGGCCCGGTGCGGTCATCATCGACGTCGGCGTCGACCAGGGCGGGTGCGTCGAGACCAGCCGCCCGACGACGCACGCGGAGCCTACCTTTGTCGTCGATGGTATCGTGCATTACTGCGTCGCGAACATGCCCGGCGCCGTCGGCCGCACGAGCACGCAGGCGCTGTGTCACGCGACGCAGCCGTATGTGGTGAGGCTGGCGGAGGCCCTCGAAGGGGGCACGGTGGCGGAGGTGGTGGAAGCCGATCCCGGCTTCGCCTCAGCGCTGAATCTGCACGAGGGGCGGATCATTCACCCGGCCGTGGCCCAGGCCTATGTGGCGTGATGCGAGACGCGCCGGCCCGACGCTGCAGCTCGGGCACCTGCGCCAGCGCGTCGCGGCAGCCCTCGCGGACGGCGGCGCGACGGTGCCGCGGCACGTCCAGGTCGCGGATGCTCCACACCCGCTTCGCCAGCGGCAGCAGCGTCCAGCGGGTGACGCGGCGGCGGGAGAATCGGAACGCCACGACCAGGCGGCGGACATTTTCCAGCCACTCCTGGGCCCAGAGCAGCCTGGGGTACTCATCGGAGGGCCGGATGTCGCGGTCGAGGAGCTGGTTTCCACTCCTCAGGGCCTCGACAGCCCGGGCGATATGCCCCGGCTGATCGAGCCGGAGGGACGTCAGCAATCCGAGCATCGCGTCACCGCACGCGTCGTGTGCCAGGCCGTAGACCTGATCGACCAACCGTGAAGGCTCGACGCAGCGGGACGCGGGGAGAGTGTGCATCTCGCCGCCGCCCCGCCGCTGGGCCTTACGAACGGCGGCCAGCACGAGGTAGAGCGCATCCACCCTCACGCCGGTGGTGAGCGCGATCTTCGTCAGCGGCACGCGGCGGATCGGCCGCAGGCGATCCAGCGCTAACCCGAAAGCCTCCAGCGACCCGCACAGCCGCGTCACGCTCCACCCCACCGCACCGCCGCACTCCGGGCAAGCGGCCGCATCGAGGCACCCCCGCAGGTCGTACCCGCACCGCAGGCACGGGACCGCCATGTCGGGCGGGACGTGGCCTCGCCAGGGCGTCGGCCCTCGGGCACGGGGTCGGGCGGTTGGGGTGGACATGGCGACGCCGACGTTCGGGTTCGGCCGCAACTCCCCAACCACGGGCGGCGGGGGTTGATCGGCGTGGGGGTGTATAGTAATGCCACCCGTGGAAGAAGCAGGACCGCCGATCCCCGCCGAATGGCTGGCCGAGTTTGAGGCCGCCGCACGTCGCCCGCTCGAGCAGCGGTGGAAGTACGCGTTGATCAAGACCTACAAGCCGGTGATGGACGACGCGGAGTATCGGTCGTTCGAGAGCATGGAGGAGTATCGCCGCTGGTGTGAAGAAAATCTCCCGGATTGGCTGGGCTATGGCCGCGTTTGAATATAGACAGGCGGAGGAGATACGCCACGCCTTCGCGCGGCACGGCGTGCGTTATTTATTCCTGGGCAAGTCGGGGGCCATCCTGCTTGGATACCCGGACACGACCCAGGACGCGGATCTGTTCCCCGATGCCTCGCCCGAGAATGGCCGCCGCATGGTGGCGGCCCTTGGGGAGCTCGGGTTTGAACTGACGCGGGAGCGGTTCGACGAGATCGAGCGGGGCAAGGATTTCGTGCAACTCAAGTGCGGCCCCTTTGATCTTGTCCTTATCTTCGCCCCCGACGGGATCGAGCACTTCGAGGATGCGTGGCGACGGCGGGTCGTGGTGGCGGGGTTCCCAGTGACGCATCCCGACGACATCATCGCAAGCAAGAGGGCCGCGGGACGAGCGAAGGATCGGGAGTGCTTGCCGCGTCTGGAGAGCTTCCGCGATTATTGGAAGCAGCAGCGGCGAATGTAGTCACCGCTTCGCCCCCTCGTCCGTGGGCGGCAGCACCCCCGCAGAGCTGCCGTCCACGTCGTGCAGCCGGAGCCACGCCTCGGCCATCTCCCGGTCGGGGACCCAAAGATAGTCGGCCCGCTCGGCTTCGGGGACGTCTTCATGTTTTTGGATCAGCAGCGACTTGTCCACGTCCCCGTCGGTGGTATCAAAGACGGGAGAGGCCTCATCGGGCCACGGGATGACTTCATATTGGTCCTCGCCCATGCGGAACGCCATCCACCGCATCCCGAGCAGCTCCTCCGGGGCTCGGGGGTGGATCAAATAGCCGCCGTCGGCGCTCACCGCCTTGAGCTCGATGGGCCCATCGGTGGCGTAGCCTTCCTCGGGCACGCGGAGGTCCATCGCTTTGTCGATGAAGAGGGCGGTGTAATCCCAAACCCGCTGGATGCTCGTGGTGCCGTCGGGGACGGGTTTGCCCCATCCGGGCTTACCGTGGGCGTCCACGTAGTTGCCGTGACCCACCCCATGCACCACGACTTGGTGCGGCAGCCAGTTGGTATTCCCATAGTAATTCAGCAGCATAGGCCGAACATGGCGGTACCATGTGCCGTCCCACTCCTCCTGACCGTTGATCGAGAGGTGGAGATTGGCCTGGTCCTTGTAGTTCGCCCACTCGGGAAGGGGCCACGTCGGCGTCTCCGCGTGATAGGCGATGGTGGCGATGACGCGGTCGGGAAACACCCACTCGGTGCGGTAGGGAAACATACCGCGACTCGACTTGCCGAACGTGATCCACGGCGCGTGGCGATACTCCTCCACCCCCGTCTCGTCCGCGACCATATCGAGCACCGCCTGATAGACCAGCCCCGGCTTATCGGGCGGGTCAACCCGCTCCACGACGCTGCCATCGAAGTGCCGAAGGTAGACGATGCCGATCTTCTGCTTCGCCGCGACGTCACGTATCGCGGGGTGTTCAAACACGTGGATCGAGTCGCTGTTTTCCGGGATCAAGATCACCGCCCGGATGTGCTCGACCCCTGGCGGCGTCCATACCAGGATGTGCGCCTCGGCCTTCGCCTGCCTACTGTCGGCGTTCCTCCACCCCTGGGTCATCTCCCGCGGCAGCTTGAACCCCACCGGCCAGAGCGGGGGCTCGGCGAGGGAACCCTCCTGAACCGTCGCCGCGGCCGGGGCCTCGGCGTGAGCGGTGCATACCGCCATGAGGATCGTCATCAGACAAACCAAGAAGGAACCGCGGATGAGAGTGAACATGTTCGTATCCTTTTTGTCCCACAAAGAAAGTCCCAGAGCTCGGCCACAGCCCTCTCGCAGGACGAGGAACGGCCGCTGTTCTTCAAAATAGCCACGATGGAGCATACCTTTACAACGCCTCACCAAGCCCGCCCCTTGCACAGAATTCACCTCCCGTATCAAGGCCAGACGCCCGTGAAGACCGGGTCCACCGCCACCCGCAGCCCCGGCAGCAGCTCGCTCTCCACCGTCTCCCACTGCCCCCACTTACCTATCAGGGCATACACGCCGCCCCGCGGGACGTACACCTCAATCGTCTTCATGTCCGGGTCAGCAATCCAATACTCTTTCATTTCGTGTTTTTGATTAAGGCGGAACTTAATTCCCCGGTCCCGACCCTCGGTGCCGGGCGAAATGATTTCGACGATCAGGTCGGGCGGGCCGTCAACGTGTTTCCGCTTGATGATCGCAAGCCGATTGTTTGCGACCGCCCGTCAGGGCCGGCTCCGCCGGCGTGGCCTCCCCCTCCAGCAGCAGGTCGTACGGGGCGGGTAAGAAGATTCCGATCCCTCTTTCCTTCAGGTGACTCTGGATTTTCCAAGCCAGATTGTCGGAACTTAACTGGTGCAGGGTGCCAGGTGCCAGGTGCCGTCTCGATAGAGAACACACCTTCGATGACTTCATACCGCAACCCGTTGTCCCGCAGGTGAAGATCGTCTTCGAACGTCCACTTCCCCACTGGGGGCGGTACCCAACGTGGGGTGGCCGCCGTCGGAGGCTCACGTCTGAGGGTGGCGGTGCCGCTCATGTCGACATTGTACCACTTGGCCTCACCAGATCGGTCGCTCGCTCTACAACACCCCCGCCCCCTCCAGCATCGCCCGCAGGGTCGCCCGCCCCGCGTCGTCCAGCTGCGTCATGGGCAGCCGCAGCTCGCCCGAATCTCGCCCAGCCATCGCCATGGCCGCCTTGATCGGGATCGGGTTGGTTGCCAGCGTCAGCATCCCCTTGCACAGCGGGAAGACCGCCAGGTGCAGCCGCCGCGCTTCCTCGTAATCGCCCGCCAGCGCCGCAGCGACGAGTGCCACGATCTTCGCGGGCATCAGGTTGCCCAGCACGCTGATCACCCCCACCGCCCCCACGCTCATCAGAGGCAGCGTCAGCGAATCATCCCCGGAGACAATCGCGAAATCCTCATCACACAGCGAACGTATTTCACTGGCGATGTCCAACGACCCCGTCGCCTCCTTCACCGCGACGATGTGTTCGTGCGTTGCCAACCGGGCCACGGTCTCGGGCAGCATCGTGATGTTGGTCCTTCCTGGGATGTTATAGAGCACGATGGGCAGGTCCACCGCGTCCGCCACCGTCATGAAGTGGCGGTACAGCCCCTCCTGCATGGGCTTGTTGTAGTAGGGGTTCACCATCAGGGCGGCGTCCGCCCCGGCCGCGGCGGCGTGTTTCGTGAGTTCGAGGGCCTCGCTGGTGGCGTTGCTCCCCGTGCCCGCGATCACGCTCACCCGCCCCGCCACCGCCTCGACGGTCCGCTCGATCACCGCCCGGTGCTCCTCATGCGACAGCGTCGGCGACTCGCCCGTCGTGCCCACCGGCACCACGCCGGCGACGCCCCCCTTCACCTGAAGCTCGACCTGGGCCGCAAGCCGGTTGTGGTCCACGGCCCCATCGCGGAACGGGGTGATGAGCGCGGTAAAGCCGCCGCGGAGTGAGAAGGGGTCGCGAGCCATGGGGCACGTTGTCCCCGATGTGGGGGGCGGCGTCAAGACGCGGCGTCACATGTGGATGGCACCGCTGGCGGTGGCGAGGCAGGCTTCTTTGACGGCTTCGGAGAGGGTGGGGTGGGCGTGGCTGGTGTAGGCGAGGTCCTCGGCGGTGGCTCCGAAGTTCATGGCGGCGGTACACTCGGCGATCAGGTCGCCCGCCGATGGGCCGATGATGTGGATGCCCAGGATGCGGTCGGTGTTTGCGTCGGCGAGGACTTTGACCTTGCCGGTGGTGTCGTCGAGGGAGCGTGCCCGGCCGTTGGCGGCGAAGGGGAATGTGCCTTTTTTGTACTCGATGTGGGCTTCTTTGAGTGCGTCTTCGGTCTGGCCTATGGTGGCGATTTCGGGGTGGGTGTAGACGACGGCGGGGATGGCGTCGTAGTTGACGTGGCCGTAGCCCGTGACAATTTTCTCGACGCAGGCGATGCCCTCTTCCTCGGCCTTGTGGGCGAGCATCGGGCCCGGGATCACGTCGCCGATGGCGTAGATGCCTTCCGCACCGGTCTTATAATCGGCGTCGACGGTGATGCGGCCACGCTTGTCGGTGTGGACGCCCAGCTCGGCGAGGTTGAGGCCGCCGGTGTTGGGGGATCGGCCGACGGCGACGAGGACGCGGTCGGCGTCGAGGGGGTCGGCGTC
>PPFU01020045.1_pt1 | contig 11220 bp, 7 predicted proteins | sample 1535991 | NCBI WGS metagenome assembly PPFU01 (sample SAMN04901290, study PRJNA319586) | Hypolithon metagenome, whole genome shotgun sequencing project. | isolation source: Antarctic Hypolithon | place: Antarctica: Miers Valley | collected 2014 | reverse complement strand
AGCAGCACCAGGTTGCTGGCGACGAAGATCTCGTCGATCTCCCACGCCGGCTCGCCACGCCAGAACGCGAGGCCGCTGAACAACGTCAGCAGGGCGGCAAGCAGGTACTTGAAGCCGGCCGGCGGCATCCAGATCGCGTTGCCCGCGAGTAGAGCCTCGGTGGCCTCGGCCAGCACCTCGACCCCCGGCATGGCCGGATTGACCGGCGTCGGTTTCGAATCGTTGAGGCCGACGGCGGTGTAACCCACCAGTGCGATGCGACCCTGCATGTCGGCCGCGCCACGCCGATCGCAGATGCCGCGTCCCTCGATCACGTCGACCGCGCTGACATAGGGGAGCTGGCTGCGCGTGCGCCAGTTCACCCGCACCGACGCCGGATAGGACGCGAACTGGCGGCCACTGACCGCCTGGGCCAGGCGCATGGACAACGAAGGCAATGCCCAGTCGCCAACCTCCAGCCGCAAGGGCACGTCGCGCAGGACGCCGTCGGCGTCGCGTTCCACGTCGAGCAGCGCGCTGTTGCGCGCCATCGCCTCGCCATAGGGCAGCACCAGGGTCAGCCGCTGGTTCGCCTCCAGCGGCTGAGGTGCGATCGCGAACACGCCAGGTGCCTGCGACACCCGCATCCCTTGGCCGCTGTCGAACCCTTCCGGTGGCCGCGTGGAACCGAACACGAAGCGGCCCTCGCCACCGGCAGCCATGGCTTCCAGCGAGGCATCGCCGATCGGATCCTGCGTGGATGGTTCCACGAACATGATGTCGAATCCGACCGCACGCGCGCCGCCGCGATCCAGGGCATCGAGCAGGTCGGCATGCTTCTGCCGGCTCCACGGCCAGCCGCCCTCGCCGCGCCCACGGTAATACTCGATGGAACAGTCGTCGATCTCGACCACCACCACCCGCCCGGAGGGTTTGGGCTCCCACGGCCGCAGCTTGATGACCTGGTCGAAGATCGCGTTCTCGGCCGCGGCAAGGCCACGCTCGTGGTGCCAGTCCCAGGCCAGCCAGCCCAGTGCGACCAGCACCAGCAGCGGATAGAACGCGAAGCGCACTTGCCGCGCAAATCGGGCGGAAGGACGCCGATAGCCGCGCTCGACAGCGCCCCATTTCCTGACGAAGGTGAAGCCAAGCCAGGCGAAAACGGCTTCCAGTCGCGACAGCACGCGTTCCCGCCAGCGCCTGTCCGTTCCCGGTTCATCACTCCCCATTTCGCGTACTCCGTGGACGAGCGGCCGGGGCCGCGGAGCTGACCGGTCCGAGGATCAGTCCCGCCTCGGACGGGTGTCAAGTGGATGCGCGGTATGGAAGGTGAGAGCGTCGAGATCATCTCGACCATTCATGACGAAGCGTTGCGCCAGGCCGCAGGCTCCACCGGTGGCCAGTTCCGCAGCACTAATTTTCCGGACAGGGTTTACAACTTCAAGGTCAGCTTCTTGCTGCGTTTCCAGCACACAGCGGCCGCGCGCCTGCACTTTGCGTGCCCGAAGCTGTCCCTTTCCGGCAGGATTGTCCGTTGGTCTTTCATTGTGGTCATGAAGGCTTGTGCCGGCCACTCAATCCCGTCCAGGAGTGTCGAACATGAAAATCCGAGTCCTCGTCCTTTCCGCCGCCGTTGCCTGTGCAATGCCGGCCGCCGACGCATGGGCCGACGCCCGCATCGACTTCCGTGCCACCGAAGGCGGTGGTGCTTCGATAAAGTCCCTGTCTATCGGCCAGGGCAAGCTTCGCTCCGACGCCGATGCCAAGACCAGCGTGATCATGGATCCGGATAGTGGCACGATGACCATCCTGCAGCACGACAAGCGCAAGTACATCCGCATGGGTCGGGCCGAGCTCGAGCAGATGAGCGCCGCGCTCAAATCGGCGATGGCGCAGATGGAGCAGTCAATGGCGAGTCTGCCGCCGGCCGTGCGCGCGCAGATGGAGGGCGCGATGGGCGGCACGCTCGGCGCTGCCGGCGGCCAGCCGATGGTCAAGGTAGTGCAGACCAACCAGCGGGACACGGTGGCCGGGCATACCTGCACGATTCACCAGACCCGGAGCCAGGGCCGCGTGGTAAGTGAAGCCTGCATGGGGTCGACCGCGGTGCTCGATGGCCTTTCGACGGCCGACCGGCGCACCTTGGACAATGCATTGGCGATGACCACGAAGCTGGCCGAAACCATGTTCCAGGGACCACTGGGCAACATGGTCGACCTGGGCCCGTTCAAGGCCGGCCTGTTTCCGTTGCGTGTGACCGATATCGACGGCGGCGGCCGTGCCACTTCGGAGTTTTCCGGCGTCAAGACCGGCAACCTGTCGGCCGATCTGTTCGCCATTCCTTCCGGCTATCGCGAGGAAAAGATCGAGATCCCCAGGATCGGGCGATGATCCAGGCGCCGAACGGGCCAGGTTGAGCTGGCCCCTTCTCGGCCTCTTTTCCCGTGACCCCGGGTCTTGCGCGCTAGCTTTCCAGCACGTGCTCGAATCCGCCGAAGATCATGCGCTTGCCGTCGAAGGGCATCTCCACCTTCATCATCCGCTCGTCCTGCATCAACTTGTCCCACGCGGCGTCGCGGGTGGCGCGATCGGGCCAGGTGATCCAGCCCACGGCGACCGTCTCGCCGTCCTTCAGGTCCACCGCCTTCCTGAAATCCGTCAGCTTGCCGTCGGGCACGTCCTCGCCCCAGCACTCGTTGACGCTGATCGCGCCATGCTCCTTGAACAAGGACGTGGTCTGGCGCGAGTGCTCCAGGTACGCCTCCTTGCTGGCGGTGGGAACCGGGATGACGGTGATGTCGAGGAAGGACATTGTGCTTCTCCTTTGGAAGGGCTGTTGGCCAGGCCTGCGCCCAGGGCAACGGGGGCGAAGGCAGCTGATTGGCAACAGGGTGCCAATCGACTGCCTCCGGCCCCTTCAGCTTATCGATTCCGACGCTCATTTTCTCTGATCCTTTCGCTGCCTTTTCGCTTATTGCGTGGCCAACGCATCTGTATCCTGACTACCTGTCCATGGAAACCGGGCCGCTTCACCCTGACCCGTTTTCGCGTGCTCCCGCCCCGCTTCCGAAAGGCCCACCTGAGCGCATGCCGCAACACGCCCTCACCCGCGGAACGAACCACCGCCCGCGCCCGACCGCTGAGCTGCGCGCGTTGGGCCGCCTGCGTTCTGCACGCGACCTGCAGAGCCTTGCCTACCTGCTGACCTGGCCGGCACTGGCCGCCTGGCAGTGGCACTACGGCTTCTCGCCGCTTTCGTACGCTCTGCAGCTGCTGATCAGCATCGGCATTGGCGTGATCCACCACAACCATGCGCACCTGCCGATGTGGCGTGGGCGTTGGCTCAACCGCGCGACCGATCTGTGGATCACCCTGCTGCAGGGCCATCCGACCTGGGTATTCGCGCCCGCGCACGTGGCCAACCACCATCGCTATCGGCACGGCCCCCAGGATGTCGCCCGCACCTATCGCTTTGGCGGTGATCGCAATGATCTGACCGGCTGGCTGGTGCATCCGCTATACGCGATGCTCGCGGTGTATCCGCTGATCCTGCGGGCGCTGGCACAGCTGCGCCGTCGGCAGCCTGCAGCCTATGGCTGGTACCTGCTGCAATACGCGCTGTGGCTGGGCAGCTGGGTCCTGCTGCTGGCGCTGGATCCGTCGAAGGCTCTGCTGCTGGTGATCGTTCCGCAGCTGTTCGGTCTGCACTGGCTGCTGGGCGCCAACTATCTGCAGCATGCGCATGCCGACGGGCACTCCTCGCTGGATTTCGCGCGCAACTTCGGCGGCGGCTTGAACGGGCTGTACTTCAACATCGGCCTGCACACCGCGCATCACCTGCAGCCGCGCCTGCACTGGTCGCTGCTGCCGGGGCTGCAGAGCGCGCTGGCGCCGCGCCTGGATCCACGCCTCCAGGAGCGCGGCCTGTTGCGCTATCTGCTGCGGGTGTTCGTGCTCGGCAGCGTGATGCCCCGCTACCGCTCGCAGTCGCTGATGGCCACCGATCCAGCGGCGCCCGGCGTCGACGCGTCGCCCGGCGCTGCGGGCGCGCCTGCCGATAGGGCATGATTGCGCCCGGCAGCAGGCCTCACCCTTTTTGATCACCTCTGGAACGGATTCCGATGCCCACCCAGTTCGAACGTGTTTTCCTGCAGGGCACCGGGCGCTTCCTGCCCGGTGCGGCCGTCGACAACGCGGCGATGGACGCCTACATCGCCCCGCTGAGCCGGATCTCCGGCCGCATCAAGCAGCGCATCCTCGGCGAGAACGGCATCCGCAACCGCCACTACGCCATCGATGCGGAAGGCAACACGCTGTTTTCCAATGCGGCGATGGCCGCCAAGGCCGTCGGAGACTGCCTGCAGGATGCCGGCTGCAGCCTGCCCGAGGTGGGCCTGCTGGCAACGGGCACCTCCGGCGGCGATGCGCTGATGCCGGGCTTCGCCAGCATGCTGCAGGGCGAGCTGGGCGCAGCGCCGATGGAGACCATGTCCAGCCACGGCATCTGTGCGTCCGGCGTCGGCGCCTGGGCCTATGCCGCGCAGTCGATCGAGCTGGGCGCGCAGCGCCGCGCGCTGGTGGCTGCCAGCGAAATGCCCTCGCGACTGTTCAAGCGTTCGCGCTATGCCGCCAAGGGCCACGACGCCGACTTCGACGCGCATTTCCTGCGCTGGATGCTGTCCGATGGTGCCGGCGCCCTGCTGCTCGGCAATGCGCCGAAGGCCGAGGCGAGGGTGCGGCTGCGCCTGCGCTGGATCCACCAGCGTTCGTTCGGTGGCGACTACCCGGTGTGCATGCAGCTCGGCCTGAGCGCCGACCGCACTCGCTCGCACCTCGACTACCCGGCCTGGCAGGCGGCCGAGGCCGATGGTGCGCTGTTCCTGCGCCAGGACATCCGCCTGCTGCCGCATCTGTTCGATGTGGGCATCCACGAGTACGCCGGGCTCGCCCACGCAGGCTGGATCGATCCGGCGACGGTCAGCCACTTCCTCTGCCACTACTCGTCAGAACGTTTCGCGCCCCTGGTCGATGAGCTGATGCACAAGGCCGGGCTGGCGATCCCGCGCGAGCGCTGGTACAGCAACCTGGTCGAGCGCGGCAACACCGGCGCGGCCTCCATCTTCGTCATGCTCGATGAGTTCCGGCGCACGCATGAGCTGCAGCCCGGCGAGCGGATTCTCTGCTTCATCCCGGAATCCGGCCGCTTTACCGTCGCCTTCGTCATGCTTGAAGTCGAGGCCGCCGATGCACCGCTGGCGACAGCGCGCGCCGCGCCTGCCGGGCCGGTGCGGATTGCCGAACCGGACTCGCGGGCGGCGAACGCGGGTACGGCCACTGACCACAATGAAGTGGAACCGCCGCACGACCCGGCGCTGGCGCCGCCGGCGCTGCGCGAGCTGCTCGGCGAACTGGCCGCGATCTGGCACCACTATCGTTCGCGGGCGTGGCGCACGCCGATCATCCGCAGCCTGCGCGAGGGCCGCTTCGGCCTCGAGGACTACCGCCAGTGGATGCAGGACTGGGTACCGCAGGTGCGCGAGGGCACGCGCTGGATGCGCGAGGCCGCCGCGTCCCTGCGCGGGCCTTTCACCGAGTTGGGCGGATTGATCGAAACCCATGCCGGTGACGAGCAGAACGATTTCAAGATCCTGTTCGACGACTATCGCAAGGCCGGCGGCCCCATCGACGATATCGACCGGCTGCGACGCAACCCCGGCGGTGAAGCGCTCAACGCCTATCTGCACGCGCTGGCGGCAACCGAGAACCCGATCGGCCTGCTCGGCGCGATCTACATCATCGAGGGCACCGGGCAGCGGATCATTCCGGCGCTGCTGCCGGCGATGAAGGCCAATCTCGACTTGCCCGCCAGCGCCTTCCGCTTCCTCGAGTATCACGGCGCCAACGACGTCCACCACCTGCAGCGCTGGCTGCAGGCGGTGGAGATCGTGATCGCCATCGACAGCAGCGGTACAGCCGCACGGCAGATCATCGCCACGGCCGCTCGCACCGCCGAGCTTTACCTGATGCAATTCGAGCACGTCAAAGCATGAAAACCGTCCCCGACTTCACCACCGAAGCGCACGATCCACAGGACCCCAACCCCTGGCTCGCCCTGTACCTGGACCGCAGCACACCGCTGCCCGAGCCGATCAAGCGCGCCTGGCTGGTCGATTCGAGCTCGGCAGCACGGCAGTACCTGCTGCCATTCCTGCGGCCGCTGGCACGGATGTGCATCGTGCTGGTGCAGGTGGTGAAGGTGTTCACCCCACCCAAGATGGCCTTCTCCAGGGCGCTGCACCGGTTCCTCGCCTGGGGGCTCAGGAACTTCCTGCGCCCTGAGGCCAACTGGCTGATCCTGCGTCACTTCCATCTGGGCTCGCAGAGCCTGGCCTTCATCGCCGCCAACGCGCCAGTGTCGGTGCCGACCTCGGGCCTGTATCCGCAGACCATCGACGATCTCGCCGACGAGGTGTTCCTCAAGCACGATCTCAACCTGTTCAATTTCGTGATCCGCCTGAACAAGGCGATGAACGAGGCCGGCGCCAGCCTGGGCGCCATCGCCGAGCCCGATTTTTCGATGATCGAAGAGCCCTGCATGCGGCTGGAGGACATGCCGAGCCGCTGGACCAATTTCATCGACCTGCAGAGCGGCATCGAGCTGTTCACCCCGGTGTACCAGCTGTTCCTGAGCGACAGCGACTTCTGGCGGGCCACCAACTCGCTGCAGCTCGACGAGACCATCGGTATCTACATGGCCACCCTGCTGGGCGCGCACGAGCATCTGATCCTGGTCAACAACCGCCATCCGCTGGTGCCGATGTCCACCCTGCGCGCCGGTTTCCGCCTGACCCTGCACGGCCTGTCGACCGAGATGGTGCATGCCTTCCTGGTCCAGCAGCGCGCACTGCAGGCGCAGCGCCGGACGGGCGGAGTGGCCGCGGGCTGAGTCGTCGGTTTGGCCACCCTGCCCTGGAATCGAGGCGCATAGACGACCAGGAGCAGATCGACGTGGCAGGTCATGAGCACGCAGGCGCGGATCGCCACCGACTCCGCTTTCGCTGTCGCTTGCATGCCCGCATGTACGCCGCACAGTCTTCGTCATCGAGGAACGTGGCGGCCGGGTCGCACACCTGTGGATGATAGGCATCGGATTGTCGGGCAGCTCGAGACCGGGACGCCGCGTGCAGGAGTCGAGCAGAACCGGCCAGGACCACCGCAGTGATGGCCCTGGCCAAGCCCAGACGGCGGCTGCCTCTCTGAGCCGTCATAAGGCACCGGATCCAAACGCCCGTTCTCTGGCCTGTTTTCGCTCTACAACGAACGCAGGAACCCCACCATGTCGCGCTTTTCCTGCTGCGTCATCTCCATGTCGAAGCGCGTGTCGTAGAACTCCACGACGTCGTCCAGCGATGCGGCGAACCCGTTGTGGAAGTACGGTGGGCGCGCGGCGAGACCTCGCAGGATCGGGCCCTTGAATCGTCCAATGTCCTTCCACCTGCCGGTGATGAGCGCGAGGCCGGGGTCGGTCGTCCTGACGAGGGCGTTGGTGGTCTTGTGGCGCAGGGTGTACAGCGGCATGTCGGGTGTACGCCGGGAGGCATCCGCCAGCCCGATGTTCAGGGGCAGGGCCACCGAATGATTGCCCACGTTCGGCGAGTTGTGGCAGGTCGTGCAGGTGCCGGGGATATTGGGGATCCCCAACGCGTCATTCAGTCCGCCCACGCCGGAGATGTTGAATGGTCTTTCGTTGAATAGCCGTTCCCCGTTCGCAATCGAAAGCCGCGCGCGATCCCGCTGTCCATGCGCTTCTCTGTCCGCCCATGCACGGAACAGGGACATCGAATCGGGATCGAACGACGCCCCGGTCGGGTCGTCGCCTAGCGTGTCGTTGATGCCGATGTGGAACCGCTGCTGGGCCAGGACGCGCGGGCCACCGATGGCGTCGTCGGCGTTGAGGAAGCCAGCGACATCGTCGCGGATCTGCGCAGTGGTGAGCCCGGTCTCGAATGCCACGATGTCGGCCATCTGGGCATCGGTAGGATCCAGTCCTTCGGCATGTCCCACGGTCGCGGATACGACCTGGTGGATCAGCGAATCCACCAGGGCCGTATGGCTCTGGCCCGCATGCATCGGCGGAAGAAAGGGCGTCGCAGTTTCGCGTGCGTCCCACATGATCCCGGTCAGGAACGAGAGGTTCGTGGAAGGCAATGGACGACGGAACAGGGAAAGCTCCGCGGCGCTGGCGAAACCGTAGGGATCGTCGACATCGGCGAGGGCGAATTCCGCATCTGCCGGGATCGGCAAGCCGACCCGGATCACCCCATGCCTGAGCAGCATGCTGTACGCCTGCCTGCGTGCGCCGACCGTCGAGACATCGGCATTTGGCGAGTTGGAACCATCGTTGCGGCGAAAGATCGGATCGGTACCGCCAGTGGCATCGAATCGAGCGCGAAGTTCGGGCGGTGTGATCGACCATGCTGCTTCGAGCCGATGGCAGCTGTCGCAGCTGCGACCGTTGCTGCCGAGGCTCTGGAAGAATGCATTGTCCGTGTCGATCGCACCGGACCGGTTGAAGCTGCGCAGCCAGCCGCTGCCGTTGCGCGTGGTCATGCCATCGCTTGGCTTCGATCCCAGCGCGGCAAGCTGGGCCTTGCGCCGCTGTGCCGGATTCGCGGGCAAGGCCGCTGTCGCGGGGGCTGCGACTCGGTCCGCGACGAGGCCCGGTGTTCCGACGGCTTGCTGCAGGGCAGGCATGGCGGTCAATGCGAGTGCCAGGCCTGCCATCCCGCATGCGCCGAGTGCCGCCAGCCATGCAATCCGTTTCATGCGTGTGCTCGCTTGTTTCACCGTCGTTCTCCGCCTGAGTCGGGTGCTGGGCACCCTTGCTGCCACCCCTGCAAAAAAACGTAACGCATTACGGCGACTGACGCGGACAACCGAGCCGGACCGGCTACGGGATCAGGGAACACCAGCGTTTGGATCATCCTGCGGAGGAGCCCACCCCGGCCGGCCTGGCCCGGCGCCGTGGGGCAGTTCAGCGGTTTGGCCACCCTGTCCTGGAATCGAGGCGAGCCGAGCGCACGTCCCGTTTGTCCTTTCCTGGCCCCTACAACTTGCCGAACTGCTCGTTCTCGCCGAGATCGGGAGTCGAGTCGGTCAAGTTGGCTTTCGCAACTTCAAAGAGCTGGAGAGCCTTGCTCGAGGTGGCGTCCCAGTGCTCTCCAGCCCGGACATGGACTGCTATGAGAGCTACCTCTGGATCGTCTTTCCCTTCAGCGAACCACGCCCCCACGAATGGATTCCAGTATCTCTCGATAAGTGTCCTGTCCTGGGTGATCGTGGCGCGGCCGGTCAGGGAAACGTAGGTCTCCGTTTTCTCGCTGGCAAAGGTCAAGCACACGTCCCGGTCTTGCTTGATCTCGAAAACCTTGGCCGAAGCCTTGCTCGTGAAAAACCAGAGCGTGCCGTCGTACTCGTCCTGGACGATGTGCATGGGGCGGGCGTGAAGACTTCCAGAGACTTCGGTCGTCAACATTCCAACTTTGATCGCTTTGATCATGTTCCATACTTTTGCCTTATGTTCTGGACTCGACATAATCTGTACTCCTCATGTGTTGAGTGACCCTTGCGGACGTTAGGTGCATGAAAGCTTGCGCATGGAGGAACTTGCTGGTCGTCGTGTGCTGCACTTCTGCCCACGCCATGTGCGGCTTGGTGTTCGGGCCATCGTAATGTCACCCATGTGAAAGTGCGGGAAAAAAGCACAAAAGGGATCCGGTAGACCTCGGCCTGCGGAAATCCTGGCAAGGCATCAAGACGGCAACCGGCATGCGTGCCGAAACCCGGTCCGCGATCGCGCGCTCGCCACCACTCAGCGAGGAGCAGATGCGCCGCGCAGCGACGGCGTGCGTGGTGCAGGGGAACACCTGTCCGGTCGGCGAATGCCTCGAACCGACAAGGGAGCCGACGCAGGACTCCTCAACCCACCAGGAACGACGGTCAGAGTTGCCTTTCTCACCGCCCCGCGAGTAAAGGCCACCCCGACACCTGGTCTTCACAGCGCACTGGCGACCGCTCGCCAGCCCAGTCAGAGAAGATGGCAGCGTCGCCCAATAAAACTGTCCGAGGATCGGAGGGCAGTCCATCCTGACCCCTTTGCTCATCTTCTCTCACCCATGGGTGCGATATCGTGGCCACCCCACGCCGGGATCCGGCGCGACACCGCGGCACAGCCTTGAAAACCTTCCACTGCGACCACTGCAACCACCATGTGTTCTATGAAAACGTCAGCTGCGAGCGCTGCGGCCACGTACTGGGATTCGTGGAAGACACCGGGCAGATCAACGCGTTCGTGCCCGATGGCGGCGATACCTGGCGCAGCCTGGCGACGGACATCGAGGGTCGTCGCTACCGGCAATGCCATAACTACGCGGTCAACCAGGTCTGCAACCGGATGATCCCCCGGGACGATCCGCAGACGCTGTGCCAGGCGTGCCGGCTGACCACGATCATCCCGTCGCTGGCTTCGCAGCAGAACCGAAAGTACTGGTACAGGCTCGAGCGTGCCAAGCGCCGCATGCTCTACACGCTGGTGCAGCTGGACCTGCCCGTGGTTCCGCGCCACGACGATCCGCAGCGCGGGCTGGCGTTCGAGTTCCTGGAATATTTCAGCGGTGGGCCGCCGGTCCATACCGGCCATAACGACGGGTTGATCACGATCAACATCGCCGAGGCCGACGACGCGCACCGCGCCAGCACCCGTGTGCAGATGGACGAGCGCTACCGCACCCTGCTCGGCCATTTCCGCCATGAAATCGGCCATTACTACTTCATGCGCCTGGTCGAGGAGGGTCCGATGATCGACCAGTGCCGCGCGCTGTTCGGCGACGACCGCCTCGACTATGGCGCCGCGCTGCAGCGTCATTACGACAAGGGCCCACCGGAAGACTGGAAGACCTCCTACGTCAGCGCCTACGCCACCATGCATCCCTACGAAGACTGGGCGGAGAGCTGGGCGCACTACATGCACATGGTGGACACCCTGGACACCGCCGCTGCCTGCGGGATGGCCCTGGAGCCCGAACATCCGGACGAACCGTCGATGTCGGTCGATCCACTCGACGCGGACGCGCCTTCCTTCCGCGACATGATCCAGCGCTGGCTCCCGCTCACCTATGCGCTCAACCGCCTCAACCGCAGCATGGGCACCCGCGACAGCTATCCGTTCACCCTGACCAAGCC
>PPFU01032698.1_pt1 | contig 11225 bp, 6 predicted proteins | sample 1535991 | NCBI WGS metagenome assembly PPFU01 (sample SAMN04901290, study PRJNA319586) | Hypolithon metagenome, whole genome shotgun sequencing project. | isolation source: Antarctic Hypolithon | place: Antarctica: Miers Valley | collected 2014 | reverse complement strand
CCGACCACGCCGCCGCCGCCAGACCTGTTTACGGTGGGCCTTAACCAGCTGCAGTCGTTGAATGATTTGTTTGCGCGTTACCGCTGGTCGGCTCTGCGCTTGAGCCTGGTCGGTCTCGGGTTGTTGATCGTGAGCGTGTTTGTAATCTATCCTCCCCGTTTGGGTCTGCGCATCGCCCTCGTTCCGGCTGCGTCCTGCCTCTTCGTATTCGGGGCGCTGGGACTGCTCGGGCAGCCGCTTAATCTTTTCCATCTGCTCGGCGCCTTCCTCGGCGTCTGCCTCTCGCATGACTATGCTATTTTCTCGTCGGAAAACGCGGCGGCGGGACTGGCACCGCCGGTAGCCGTGCGGCTCTCAGCGTGCTCCACCGCGGCCTCGTTCGGCGTCTTGGCCACGAGCGGAATTCCGGTGATCCATGCCATGGGCGTGACGCTGTCCTTGATCGTGCTGACCGCGCTCGCATTCGTGGAAGTCGAGTCTCTCGTTCGTCGTACCGCATGAGCTCAACCCTGCTTGCGTCCTGGATGACCACCGTGCGCTCGGCTCCGGCCGCGATGGCGGTGACCGAGGTTGCGACGGGATTGAAGCATTCGCGCGCTGACCTCGATTATCGGGCCGAAGCGTGGCGCGAGGCTTACGGCGGGGGCCTTGCGGGCAAAACCGTGATGCTGGCTGAGCCGAATGGTGCCGAGTGGTTTCGCGTCTTCCTCGGACTGCTCAAGTCGGATGCGACGGTGGTTCCACTGGATCCCGGTGAGCCGCTCACGACTCAGCAGGAGACCGCCCGCGTGTTGCGCGCCGCGTGGCTGTGGAGTGGAGGACAGTTGCACGTCGTTGAAGCGGGGGCGCCGCGGCGACGGGATAGCCGGCGCCTCATTAAGTTGACCTCCGGCTCGACGGGGCGGCCGCGTGCGCTCGCCTTCACGGATGGCCAGATGCTCGCCGATGGGGCACAGGTCTGTGCGGGCATGGCCATCCGCCCCGACGACGTAAACTTCGGGTTGATTCCCTTTGGCCATTCGTACGGCTTGGGCAATCTCGTGCTGCCATTGCTGATCCAAGGCACCGCGATCGTGTGTGCTGCGGCTGCGTTGCCTCATGCCATGGCGGCCGCGATCGCGGAGTGGCGGCCGACGGTCTTTCCCGCGGTCCCCGCGTTGCTGCAGGCACTGGTGGTTTCGGAGATTGCGGCGGAGCGGCTCGCCTCGCTGCGCACGATTATCTCGGCGGGGGCGCCGCTCTCGCCGGACGTTGCGACGGCGTTTCGCGCCAAGTTCGGCCGCCCCATTCACAGTTTCTACGGTTCGAGTGAAACGGGCGGCATCACCTATGATCGCACGGGCGAGGCCGCGCTGACGGGTCGAAGTGTCGGCACGCCGCTTCCGGGAGTGCGCCTTGTATTTGGAAAACGAGGACGGTTTACGGTGGAGAGTGCCGCCGTCTTCACCTTGGGCAACCGGCGTCGGGGCGAAGGCGGCTGGGGGGCGTACCATCCCGCTGACATCGCGGCGCTGACGGCCACCGGCGAACTGGTCTTGTGCGGGCGCGCGGGGCGCTTCGTGAAAATAGCCGGTCGCCGTCTCAATCTCGCGGAAGTGGAGCGCGTGTTGAAATCTCTTCCCGGTGTGCGGGACGCGCTGGTGGCGCCGCATGGAGTGCGGGCGGATGCCCTGGCGGCCGTCGTCGCCAGTGACGAAACGGGAGCGAGCGTGCGGGCGCAGCTGCGCGAGCGACTGGCGCCCTGGAAGATCCCGAAGAGAATCATCGTGCTCCCCGCGTTTCCTGTCACCCCGCGCGGCAAGACCGACGCGCGCCAGCTCCGCGAACGATTGGCCGCGGAGTAATTAGAATCTGAATACAGGGCTCCGCCTTCGGAGAAGTCGGGTTGCCCTGCCGTCGGGCCGCGACCGGCTGTCAGTGCACGATCGTCGCCTCAACCTCGACGTTAAGAGCGGCGCGGCAGATATCGGCCTGCAGGTAAATGACTACATCCGAAGGCTGAAGCAGCGCGCGCTCGAGGTGCGTCCTGGCTGGGGCAAAATCGGCGGCGTGGCGCAAATACACTTTGAAGTGGCGCGCGACCAATCCCTTGGTGGTGAGATCGTCACCAAGCCCGGCGGCCTGCGACATCAGGCGCAGGTTCTCGATCGTGCAGTCGATTTGTTGCGACAACCGGCCCGGCGCGATGGTTTGGTGGCCCTTGATGGCGGACGTGCCCGAGATGAAAGTGTAAGTGCGCCCGTTGGCGCGCACCAGGGTGGCACGGGCAAAGCTCGGTGCCCTCGGGCCGTACTCGGGTGGATAGCGATACGCGGGCGTTTGCTCGGGGTTCTCAAGATGGGTCGGTGCGGTCAGGCCGGCGGCGAAGACGACCTCCAGGTTTGCGCCGGCGCATCCCACGGCGGAGGCGGCGGGTAGCCGGGGTTCAAACGTGTCGCCGAGGCAGGCTTCAAACGCGAGGGAGCGGCCCTGGCAGAACGTGCGATAGTGCTCGTGGCCGGCCGTGTGCGCATTGATTTCCGGCACGTAATTCCAAATGCGATACATGTGCTGCCCTTGGGTGGCTGCAAAAATGCGGCGATAAAGCGATTCCGTACGCGCGGAAAGTTCGGCGGGGACGAACGCTTCCCGGGCATGGCCCAGAAGAAAATCACCGGCGCGGAAGAGGCGAATGCCTGCGGACGCGGCGAGCCGGACGGCGTCGCCAAAAATCTCCTCGGCGGCCACTCCGCCCAACCAGGGTGCAGGAATCTGGAAGAGTGGATCCGACGCAGCCGGTCCGTCCCCGAATCCGATTTGGAACGGGCCGCTACTCGTGGTGCTCAACGGGTTCAGAGACCGCATGCTCGACAAGACCGTTAATCGCAGCGTCGGGTTCCGCCCCACGCCCAAGCTGTACGCTCAATCGGGAGGGGAATACGAAGAGTCGCTGCGGGATGCGTCGGGACGCGGTAGAAATCAGAAACGAAGAGGACCATGGGAGAATTCAATAAGTGCCGGAAGAGAGCGCGGGCAACCGACGGGGTCAATCTGCAAGACGTTCGTAAACCAGCTTGCGAAGCGGGGACGTCCGTTCGGAATCGAGGTGGACCTGCCCCGACGACGCTTCCGTCCAGAAAGCTCTTCCGCTTTAAAGGATTTTTCATCTTGATGCGGGCGGCCCCGAAGCGAGGGCGCTTCTTTTCTTATGCGTCCATTCCCAGTGTCTTTTTTTAATTTTCCGTCTTCCCGGCAAGCCGGCTTGCCGTCCCCGCCGTGGGCCGGACGACGCGGAGTTCATTCTTCCGGAGAGGAAGGGGCGTCCGCGGGTCAACCCGGGTTGGAATGACTGGATCGGATCACGACGGTTTTCGGCGCCTTCCGCCACCGCCCAAACTGGCCACGGGATGGCCTGCGCGCCGCATTCACCGGGTGATCATCGCGTTGGCGGTGCTGGCTGCCCTGGCCGTGCTAATTGGGTTGGCGGCGGGTCGCTTCGAATGGAAAGTGGGAATGGAGCGAGTGATCACGGAGCTGCGCGCCGCGGGGCCGGCCCCGTTTTTCGGCGCCATGGCGGTCCTGCCGGGCTTGGGGTTTCCCCTTTCGGCTTTCCTGGCAGTGGCCGGTCCCGTGTTCGGACCCACGATGGGCGTGGGGCTGGTGATTGCCTGTGCCATCGCAGCGATCACGGTCAACGTCGCGTGGTCGTATTGGGCGGCGGCGCGCGTCCTCCGCCCGGTGGCGAAATGGATCGTGCGGCGGCTGGGTTATGGGTTGCCCGAAATCTCATCCGGGACCGCCTGGTCCGCGATCCTGATCCTGCGCATTGTGCCCGGGATACCGTTCTTCTTGCAGAGTCTCCTGCTTGGCCTTGCCCGGGTGTCCTTTGGGCCGTATCTGCTGGTTTCAGTGCTGGTGCCGGCCGCTTACGTGATCGCGATGATCACCTTGGGCGATGCGCTGATCCGCGGCGACCGGCTCGCCATGGCCGGCGCGGGGGCGATATTTTTCGTCGCGGGCGGTGTTATCCATCAGGCGCGTCGCTATCTTCTCCGCCGCGCGCGGAAAACGGTGCAACCGGCTGAATCTGGAAAGCCACTTCAGTGAGTTCGGTGGCAGGATTCGCCGACGGACAACCGCCGGCGAACGCCCCTCGACTCAGAACTTCCAGCTCCAGCCCAAGGTGAAACCCAGCGCGTCAATTCCCGGATTGGGGTCGGTCTGCCCGCGGTTGGAGAGATGCTGGAACATCATGCCCACGGTCATGCTGGTGTACTCAGAATTTCGATACTCGAAGCCGCCCCGGGCAAACCAGTTGAAGGTGAAGTCCTGACCTTGGGCGCCGGGCACCGCTTGGGAATCCAGCCAGCCAAATCCGCCGCCGGCTCCGCCATAGACGCTCCACGTGCCCGATCGATTCCACCATTCCACGGAGGGGGAGGCCGCCAGAGCGAGATAGTGTGACTCCGGGCCTTGCTGCACCCAGGTCCCCAGAAGCGTGAAACGATGACGAACGGCGAGACGGCCGGAGCCAAGTTGCCAGCCGAACGCTTCGCGGGATCGCCAGGAAAGCTGCGTGGGGACGAGTCGATAGCTAAGCGGCGTATTCACTCCAACCTGCCAGAGCAGGCCCGTTTCGACGCTGACCGCACGGTCCTCCCATGGGCGGAGTTCCGTCGCCGCTGCCGGTGAAAGCGTGCCGGCAAGGAGGAGTGAGAGGGCTCCGAGCAGCGACGTGAGCCGACGGAGTTGGGTTCCTGAACGGTGGGTTTCGACGGAGTGAGCGGGTGAAATTACCATTTGCATAAGGATGTGACGTGCGCCGCGGAACCATCACGTGCCCAACCATCGAGCTGCGCCTGATCTTTGAGTTGCTGCCCGCGCGCGCGGGAAACGCTCGCGAAGATGTTTCCGCACTCGGGCAGGGCGGTCATGTCGCCCCAAAGTTTCTCGAATTGAGCAACTGGATACACGTCCTCCTGACCGTGTCCCCAGCGCTTCTTCACATCCTTCAGTGTCACGTATGTGGGAAGGCGCGTCGCAAGCGTGCGGATCGCCGCCGACGTGCGTCCGACATCCGCGAGATCGCCGCGCGTCAGGCCCAGCAGAGCGAGCAGCCGGTCGATGTTCACCCAGCAGGAGTTCGTGCTGTAATAGGTGAGGGCGAACTCGTCTTCCTCCCGCGGGAGGGCGAGCCCTTCCACCATGCGCAATCGGCCATCCACCCGGGCGAGCCCGCCGCCATGATCTTCAATCCGGCGCGGAATCACTTCCCAGCCGAGCGTGGCATCCGAGCTCTGAAACCAGCCGACGAGGGCCGGGTCGAGCGCGGCCCCCAGTGTATCCACATTGTGGACGAACAGGGTCTGCAGCTGCGGCTGGGCGACGAGCAGGCGGGCGAGCGTGCCGTTCTTGATCAGGTTGGGTAGCTCGAACCAGTGTCCCACGGGATGCAGACATTGGCCCGGGACGTTGTCGGTGTAGTCGCTGCCTGCACCGACGCTTTGCGCCCAATTCAGCAAGGCGGCGCGCACGCTGTCGCGCATCTTCTCCTTCTGTTCGTCGAGTTTCTGCTGCGCGGTTTCCTCCCATGCGAAACGCAGGTCGCGCGCAGTGGGGACCATGCGTAGTCCGATCGACCGGCCGGGTGAAAGCCAGACCGAGCGTTCCCAGGCGTCGCCGCAGCTGGCACGCAGGACCTGCTCGATCGGAGTATGGGTGAGATAACTCGTAGTGAAGACATGCGGTACGGTCGTCCCGTATTCGTCCGCCGTCCGGCGTGACTTCGCCAGATGCACGTCGATGAAACTGCGATGCTGGCCCGCGAACTTGGCGAAGGGATGCAGGCCTTTCGCCACGCCCGCGCCTTGCGTCCAACGACTGCCGACGCCGGCAGCGTAAGTCACAACTGCGATTTCGCCGCGTCGGAGTGCCGCCTCGCCGGCGCGCCGGAAATCCGGGCTGCCTGCCGCGGTGGCGGGATCGAACAGCTCCCGGGCCGCGACGTCTTCGATGTGGGTATTCGGCGGCAGTCGGTTCATCGCCAGGCCAATGCGGCCGGCCCGCAGGTCCGCCCGAATCTGTTCATGCTGGGCGCGATCAAAGCCGTTTTGATCCAGCAACTCGTCGAGCCGTTGCGCGGTTCGACCGCTCGAATCGCCCGAGGGCAACATGCGGTCGAGCAGCGTCGGCAGCGCTCCGCTAAACGCCGGATTTGTCCGCGCCGCGCGGGTGAATTGTTGCAGGTCGCCTCGTTCGCGGGGCGTGAGATCCCGCGCGGCTCGACGAAGCAGCGTCGGGACGGTGTGTTGATAAAATCCGACCGGAAGCAAGGCGTCCGATCCGTGCAGGAGCGTCGCCACCGAGCCATGCTCGTTGATTGCGAAATCGTAAACGACCGGGTCCATCGCGAACGGAAGCGAGGTCTCCAATTCGCGTTTAGTTGTGAGCATGATCTCTTGCAAGCGCGCTTGCGCTTCGGCCCGCCGCTCCGGAGCAAAGATGAAACCCATGCCGCCGCCGGACATCCCGCCGAGCATCCAGAAACCCCAGAAGTCGCTGCCGAATGCCGCGCGGGTCCGTTCGATGAGTTGCTCGGTATAACGGTTGCTCACCCACGGAATGATGGTTTGCAGCGGACCGAAAAAGTTTTCCGTCAACGCTGCTCCGAGGCCGCGGATGTCACCGTCCGCGAGCTTCGCCAGGATATCGTCCAACGTGGCCACGGCTTTGAGTCGCGAGCTCCATTCGGGTTCGCTGCGGAGGAGATATTTCTCGGTGGCCATCTCGAGGATGGGGCCGACGTTCTGGGCCATGCCGCCGTGCACGAGCACGAGCGAGTCCTGCAGCTTCCGGCGGGCCGTATCCGGAATTCTGTCACGGCCAAGCAGGGTGTGGCGCGGGAGGAGGCGACCGCGGCTGACGCCGTACTCGGGATCACCTGGCTCGACCGGGGCGCCTTCGATTAATTTGATGCCGGGCCAGAGTCCACCGGAGTCCTGCCAGCCTCCGCCGGATCCGCCGATCCATTCGCCCAGAATGGCGCGGGCGGCGACGATGCGTCGCTCCGTTTCCTGCATGGGGCCGGTGAGCGACTGGATCTGACTGGTCGCCCGCATACAGACGCCAATCAGCGCACCGAGGAGATTCGTGGATACGGCGAGACGTGATCCCTTGGGGATGCGGTTCACGTTACTCACGAGCTCGAACCCGCGGCCGGGTCCAAACATTGCGGCCAATAATTCGGCGAGGCTCGCCCCCGAACGCTCAATTCCCGGCGGCACCAGACCCGCCGCGATAACGGCCGCTTTCAGCAGCCCGAGATAATCGCGGCCGAAATCGAAGACATCATCGAGCGTTGTGAGGCACGCGGACGCCTCGAGATCGACGCTGGCGAGGCGGATCACCGGTTCATCAATGACGCGGAAGCACGCTTCGACCGGCGGGCTTGGAGCGGCGTCGCGGCCGTGCACGCCGAGATCGATGGAGACATTGAGCACGCGGGCGCCCTCCGGAAAATCCATCCCGAGGAAAAAAATATCGCTCCAACCGCAGTGCGTCAGGTCCATGCGCACGGGCGTACGCTCGCGCAAAAGTGGATACGGCGCATCGGCGTTCTCGCGCGTGACCAACTCGCGGCGCACGCGCAACGATTGGTCCAGCGGATGGCCGAGGCGAAACATCCACGCGTTGCCTCGCGTGGAACGAACGGTGCGGCGAACCTGATCGGCGAGCGTTTGAAAAGCCAGGGCGTGGTGCGCGGCGGCAAGGGCGCTCGAGAGCGTTTCGCTGGGACCGTGGGTTTGTTGCGCGCTGAGGAAAAGCCCGATCGCCTCCTCGAAGCGGCGCTCCAGCAGGTGGCGAAATCCCTCGTAGGGCACGCGACCGGTGCGCACGAGGTCGGCGCGGGCGGGCAGGTGATACCGGTGAATCGCGGTGATGAAGAACAGCGCGCGCACCCGCTTGTAGAGATTGCTTTCCTTCCGGCGATACGCGTCCAGCGCGTCGGCCGCCGTGAGCAATTCCGCGAGGGAACGGTCGTCGCACCAGCGATCAATGGGGAGATCGCGCGTGGCGGAATCGTCGGAGGCGATGATGTCGAGCAGCGGGACTTGAGCCATGGCGAACGTGTCGCTTAACGGCTGCGGGAGGACAGCTTTGCCGCGGCCTGAAGCTATGATGGCGCTCATGTGTTAGCCGGCTCGCGCACGGCCAGGAGCTCGACCAGTTGCGTCAGGACGCGATCCCGATCACGGCCGGAAAGCGAAAGTGCGAGTTGAGCGAAGAGCAGTCCGTAGGGGGCGCCGATATCGAAGCGGCGACCAGCGACATTGAACGCGAGATAACGGCGGCGCGCGGCGAGCGTGTGCAGAGCCGGCGAAAGGCCGAGGGGAGAGTCGGGCGCGGCGGCTTGCTGCTCGTCGAGGATGCCGAAAATATTGGGTTCGAGCACGTGCATGCCGAAGAAACAAAGGTAGAGCCCGGCGCGCAGGCCGGGAACGATCAGTTGCTGCTCGGCGAGGGTGGGCGTCGGCTTTTCAATCACCGCTTCAACTTGATACAGCGGGTGCGCGCCGCCGACGAGTCGGCCACCGACCGCACCAAATGATGTCAGCTGGCTTTCGCGGGTGGGTTGCACGGCGGAGACGGAAGCGTTTTCCGCCTTCGCCACTTCGATGAGTTGACGCGCGCAACTCGCGGTCGATTGAGATACGTGGAGGTGATCGCCGACGAGATGGAGAAAGGGTTCGTCGCCGACAAAGGGCTGTCCGCGAAGAACCGCGTGGCCGTAGCCGCGCGACGTTTCCTGGACGATGAATCGCACGCGGGAGCGCAAGTCGCCGCAGGCCTCCGCATAGGCGCGTTCGTCGCCGGGACAAACGACGACGGCGAATTCGTCGATGCCGGCCCCGGCGGCTTCCTCGAGCACTACCTGCAAGGCGGACTTCGTCTCGCCGGCTTGGTCGATGAGGGTTTGGAGCGGCAGCGTGCGCTGTCGCGGATTGGCAGCGGTGACGAGGACTTTGCGGATTCTCATGAGCTGGACAGCAGACTGCGGACCCTGAGCGGAGTCCCACCCGCCGTCCAACCTGAAACAGTAGGCGATTTCCTGGCTTTCCCAAGCGCAGGGTCGGCTGCGGGCTTAGGGGAGGGAACAAGCCTGCCGCGGAAGTCTGATAGTATAAAGTGAAACAGACATTCCTGTCTGTCCTCAGTCATCCGAATGACGGAACAGGCAGGAATGCCCGTATCACTTTAAAGCCGCCAACCGCAACGCCGACGTTCGCGCGCACTCAAGGACACCGCGACTTAGAAGTTCACGCCGGCGGTGAGCCGGTAAGTGCGGCCGGTCTGCCAGACGGCGCCGTAGAACTTGTCGTCATCGGCGGCGTTGGCGACGTTGAGCTGGAAGTTCGTGTTGTAACGTCCGACTTTACGGCGGTAGCCCATGTTGACGTCGTAGATGAAGTGCGAAGGTACGAGCCGGCGGTCGACGGTGATGTCACCGGTGGCGGTGCTGACCGAGATCAGTTCGGCCTCGCGGCGGCCGAGGTACTTGCTGGCGAACATCACCCAGGTGTTCTTCAGGACGCCTTGGGACACCTCGTAGCGCACGAAGGCGGCGCCGGTGTATTTTGAGATATCCGTCGAAGGTTTGCCCAGGTAGCGACTGGAGCTGCCGCCGGCGTTGACGAAGCGCTGTTGGGCGGCGAGCCGCAAGGGATCCGGATTGGCCGGTTCGGCAAACGGCTCGATCGTGGTAATGCGTACATCGTTCTTGGATACGCCCACATTGAAGCGCAGGTTGCGCATGGGAACGTAATCGATCTTCAGGTCGAAGCCCTGGGACTCGGTGGTCGTCTTGACGAAGGCTCCGAAGCCGGAGCCATTGGTCGTGCCGGTGGGGGCAACGAGAAGGTTTTGCACGGCGGCGCCGAAGTTTACCGGGCGGTCGTTGTCGGACATCGTGAAGCCCACGAGATTGACGAGGAGCTTGCTCTGGAAGAGGTCGAGGCGGACACCGCCTTCCATGTTGTTGACGACGGCGCCTGCGAGTGGCGTGCCGTTGCCGTCGTACGCGGAGTAGGCTGGGCCGACATCGATCGAGCTCATGGAGTTGCCGTAAACGCGCAGCCATTCGAGAGGCAGCCAGATGGCGGTGAAGCTCGGGGCGGTATTTCGGACCGGTTCAGGACGGCGCACGCCGTTGGGCGTGCCGGCCGGACTGCCGGCGGGCGCAGGGCCCGTCCACAGATAGTTGCCGTTTACGTCGTAAACGATGCCGCCCCGGTCATTGCGGGTATCGAAGACGCCGATGATGGTTTGAAAGCGGTTTCTGAAAAAGCTGCTTTGCAGATTGGCGTACAGATTCCGGTCCCAGAAGTATGATTTAAGATAGGAGGCCTGGGTGCCGATGGCGGACTCCGGTCCCTGGGGATATTGATTGATTACATCGTGGTCCCAGCGCTGGACCGAGGTGAAGTCGCGCGGATCGCGGAATCGGCTCAGGATGACATCATTCGACAGGGCCGCCCAGCGTTGCGTGGCAGGGTCGGCGGCGTTGTTGGCGTTGCCGTAATAGAAGTTCTGATTCGGCGCGTTGTTGCCGGACGTGAGCGGGCCGTAGCTGATGCCGGTGATCATTCGGTGTTTTACCGGACCGGTATCCACTTCATAATACAGTTCGGATTTCCAGGTAGGGCGGACCGTGCGCTCGGCTTTCGAAATATTATTCGGGCGAATATCGAGGACCTGCGGTTGGGCGGTGCCGGCGGAGGGCCGGAGCAACGCGATGAACCGCGGGTCACTGCGGATCCGCAATGGGATCTGGGCGTCGTTGGCGTTGCGCAGCGAAATATTGAAGCTTCGCTGGTGGACGTTGATGTTTTCGGCGTTGTATCCGCCCCACCATTGCAGCTTGTCCGTAAAGCGATGATCGATGCGATAGGTGTGCACGTAGGTGCGCTCCTGGCGGAATGTGTCCGGTCCCTCGAAGCGGAAGTCGCGCTGATTAGGGGTGGCCATTACCCGGGCGGTGCCCGGGCGGCCCGCGATGAAGGTGCCGTACGGCGTGCCATCGGGAGCGAGGGTGTTGTCGGTCAGGAAGAAGTTGCGAATGTTGTCTCGGGTGTTGAAGCGGGATTCGACCGACGCGAGCAGGGTCGTTTTTGGTCCGATCTTCACGGTGAGCACGGGATTCATCACGAATGTATTCATTTCATAATACATCGCGTTGCTCTTGCTGG
>PPFU01022494.1_pt1 | contig 11226 bp, 12 predicted proteins | sample 1535991 | NCBI WGS metagenome assembly PPFU01 (sample SAMN04901290, study PRJNA319586) | Hypolithon metagenome, whole genome shotgun sequencing project. | isolation source: Antarctic Hypolithon | place: Antarctica: Miers Valley | collected 2014 | reverse complement strand
GCAGGTTCTTCATCTCGACCTGCATGTAGGCCCCGCCCTTGCCCGGCTGGGTGTGCTGGATCTTGGCGACCTTCCAGATGCCGCCTTCATATTCGAGGATGTTGCCGGGACGGATGTCCACGCCGCTGATCTTCATCGCGCAAAACCTTGGGTCTGGTCGGGAAAGGTGCCGCGCACTAGCGGGTGGCGGCGTTCATGGCAATGCAAGCGGACCGGCTGTATAGGGCTGCCGATGAAGGGGGCTGTTTTCTCGCTGTCGCTTGCGGTGCTGTGCGCCGCGCCACTCGCCGCATCCGCCGCGGCGGTGGGGCCGATCGGCACCGTCGGGCAGGGGCGCTATGTGTGCGAACTGCCGGGGGATGCCGCGGGCCCGCGCGGGATCGTGCAGGAGGAGCTGGGCTTTAGCATCGAGAGCGCCTCGCGCTATTCCTCGGCGCAGGGGGCGGGCACCTACCTGCGGCGCGGCAATGTGCTGACCTTCACCAGCGGGCCGCGCAGTGGCGAGCAATATCAGCTCATCTCGGCCACTTTCATGCGCCGGATGGAGGTCGGGCAGCCGGGCCGCCTGCGCTGCGTGCGCCAGGGGCGCTAAGCCGCTCCCTGCGCCAGGGCGCTAACCCACACCATGCGCCGGACTTACCGGCCGGCGAGCAGCCGGTAGGGATTGAGCGCAGTCGCCGGCTCCCACCATTCGGCATCGGGCGCGGTGCGCAGGATGGCGAAATGCAGGTGCGACGCGGTGGGTTCGGCATTGCCGCTGGAGCCCACCGTACCCAGACGCTGGCCGCGGCGGACCTGCTGGCCCTCGCGCAGGCCCGGCGCATAGCCATCAAGGTGGGCGTAATAATGGATTGTCTCGCGGTCGGTCGTGCGGATGTAGATCGTGTTGCCGCCAGCCTCGGAATTGAACACCCGTTCCACCGAGCCGGCCGCCGCCGCCACCACTGCGGTGCCGGTGGGTGCCATGATGTCGATCGCCTCGTGCAGCCGTAGCCCCTCGTCCCGCCCATCGGTGAAGCTGTCGACCAGCTGATCAGGCCGCACACCGGCTACGGGGATCATCAGCCGGCTGACCTCCGCCCGGCCCGGACGCACCGGGGCGCCACGTTCAAGCGGCGCGCGAGCGGCCTGCGTCGCAGGCGAGCTGGCACCTTCGCCAGACCCCGCTTCCGCCACCTCAGCCTGATCCGCAGGAGTGACGGGGCCGGCCGGGCGGCCCCGATCGATGTAAGCGCTGCCGAACACCACCCACGCGGCGCTCGTCAGCGTGGCGGTGATGGCGATCGTCAGCAGGCGATCTGCAAGGTGCATGGCTTTAGGCCTCGAAGATCACTTTCGTGGAGGTATCGACCATCTGCGCGAGCCGTGCCGCGTCCCAATTGGTCAGGCGCACGCAGCCATGGCTCTGGGTACGGCCGATCGTCTCGGGCTCGGGAGTGCCGTGGATGCCATAATGCTCTTTGGTCAAATCGATCCACACCACGCCCACCGGGCCGTTGGGGCCGGGCGGCAGCTGCTGCTTGGCATCGCTGTCCGGCACATCCCAGAACAATTCCGGATTGTACGAGAAGGTGGGGTTGCGGCCGACGCCGGTGATCCCCCACTCGCCCAGCGGCAGCGGATCGTTCTGCGATCCGGTGGTGACGGTGAAGGTGACGACGAGGCGATCGTCCTTGTCATATCCCTTGAGCCATCCACCCCCTTCGCTCACCACGAGGCGAGAGAGCTTCGGCTGCTCGGTACCCACCCCAAGCGAGGCAAGCGTGCGCAGCCAATCCTGGTTGTCAACCGAGGCGCGGTCGATCCGATCGGCGCCGACATTGGGCACGCGCACCATCTGCCCGGGGCGGAAGGTGGATTGCGGCGCCGCAGCGGTCGTGCTGCCTGCGCGAGGCGATGCGCCGGCGGCGGGCGACCGAGTGGCGGTGGGGCTCGGGGTGGGCGATGGCGAGGCGGTGGCACCGGTGCGCGGGAGCGAACCCTGCCCCGTGGCTCCGCGCTGCCCCGTGGCTCCGCCCTGCCCCGTGGCTCCGCCCTGCCCTGCCGTTCCGGCTGCCATCCCGGCCGGACGCCCGCCGGGGTTAAGCTGGCGCAACACCTCGACCGTAGTGTGGAAGCGCTCGGCGAGCTTCTCGTCCAGGCTTTCGTATCCGAGCGCCTCCATCTGCGCCTGCTCGGCCGGGTTGTCGGGCACCGGCTGGAAGGAGATGCGGCTCCAGCTTTCGGGGATCGTCACCACCCGCGTGGCCGGAATGTTGTTCCACCGTGCGAGTGCCCGACGCGTCGCCTCGTCCAGCTCCCCAGTGATCTCGAGGTCGTTTGCCTCCTGAAAGCCTTCCAGCGCATTGCGGGTGGAAATGCCCATGTTCCCGTCGATTACGCCTGGGCCGAAGCCCTGCCGATCGAGCACCACCTGCGCCTGCATTAACGGCCGCTGTTCGGAATCAGCGATCTCCTCCTGCATCCGCTCGCCCGGAGCGGGATCGCGCGAGGCCAGGGGATCGACCGCGCTCGCGTCGGCGGTGGCTGCAGTGGCGCCCTCCTCCTCTGCGTCGTTGCGATCGGTTCCACTGAGGCCGCAGGCGGCGAGCAGCAGCAGTAGCGGCGGGGCGATCAGGTGGCGCATTGGTGTCTCCCGTTTGTTCCCGGATGAACAGTCGAAACCGCGAAAGGCTCCCTCAAAGTGCCTCTCCGAAGGCCCGCACCGCCGCCGCCTCGTCGCCCGACCACACTGCGGCGGAGACCGCGAGAAAGTCGGCGCCGGCAGTCACCAGCGGGGCGCCATTGGCGGGCGTGATGCCACCGATGGCGACGCAGGGGATCTCCATCAGCCGCTGCCACCATTCGAGCAACTCAGGCTCGGCGCGGTGCTCGCTGGGCTTGGTGGTGCTGGAGTAGAACGCGCCAAAGGCGACGTAATCGGCGCCGCTCTCGCCCGCTTCCATCGCCAGGTGGCGGCTGGCGTGGCACGTCACGCCGATCTGCGCCCCCGGGCCCAGCGTCTCGCGCGCCTCGGCAATGGCGCCATCCTGCTGGCCCAGATGCACGCCATCGGCTTTCAACCGCTTCGCAAGCGCGACATCGTCATTGACGATGAAACCCACCTCCCGCTCCCGGCACACCGCCAGCAACGGCGCTGCGAGCCGAGCGCATTCGTGCTGGTCAAGCCCCTTCAGCCGCAGCTGAAAGGCCGCCACCGGCATCGAGGGCAGCGCCGCGTCGATCGCCCGGGCCAGCCGTTCGGAAAAGGCGCCGGACACGTCCTTCGGGGAGATCAGATAGAGCTGGCAAGCGCTCCGGCGGGCTGCAGCGCCGCGCTTTTCGAGCGAATTGGTATCGCGATCAACGCTCAAGCCATGGCTCCTGCTATGCCGGTACGGATACGTCGGCGTGCGTGACCCACAAGCACCGGAGCGGGGCTTTCCACAAGTACTTGCTATTCCACAACCCGCAGCTCTTTGCCGAGGCGGGAGTGGCCGGCCTCGCAATCATTGCAGCCAGGCCGAAGCCACTCCGCGGACCGCATTGGCGGCAGCCGGTGCTGGTGCAGCTCGCCCTAGCTGCCGGTTTCAGCTCGAACAACGCGAAGCGCACCGGCCTCCGACACCAGCGCCTCCACCGTGCCCCGACCGCGCAGCGATCTCGCTATGCGGCCACCTTCTCCACGCTTGCATGATGGATCGCGGCAATCGCCGTATCCAGCGTCGCGTCGAACTCCGCGTCGGCCTGATGGGCGCGCAGCTCGTCGAGCAGGGCGCGGCTGAAGCTGGCGATCATGCCCTCGTTTTTCGCCAGTTCGGCGCAGGCCTCCTCGCGCGAATAGCCGCCCGAGAGCGCGACCACCTTCAGCACCTTGGGATGCGCGATTAGTGCGCGATAGGCGTTGCGCTCGCCGGGGATCGATAGCTTGAGCATCATTTGCTCGCCCTCGGGCAGCTGGGCGAGATGGGTGAGGATCGCCTCGCGCAGCATCGCCTCGCCTTCGGCGCGGCCTTCGGATCTGATCGAATATTCCGGCTCCAGGATCGGCATCAGCCCCGCAGCCAGCACCTGCCGCCCGATCTCGACCTGCTGCGCCACCACTGCGGCAATGCCCTGGCGATGGGCGGCATTGATCACCGAGCGCTGCTTGGTGCCGAACACGCCGAGGCTCTTCGCGCGGGCGAGCAGGCCATCGAGTTCCGGCATCGGCTTCATCAGCTGCACGCCGTTCGCCTCGTCTTCCAGACCCTTGTCGATCTTGAGAAAGGGGACAATCTCCTTTGCGGCGAGCGCCTGCGGCACGGGGGTGCCGTCAACCGTTCCGTCCATCGTCTTTTCGAACAGGATCGCGCCCACCACGCGCTCGCCGGTGAACGCAGCCGAGCGGATGATGCGGCAGCGCATCTCGTGGATCTTGCGGTACATCTCATCCTCGCCATTCCACTCCGCGTCGGCGACGCCATAGCCCCGCAGCGCCTTCGGGGTGGAGCCGCCCGACTGGTCGAGCGCGGCGATGAAGCCGTTGCCGGCCTCGATGCGGGCCTTCATCTCTTCGTAGGTCATGCCAAATTCCTCTGCTTTCCGGCGCGGTCCAGCCAGTGGCTTGCCGCAGTACGATTTGAGTGGGCGCTTCTAGCGGGCAAGCGCAGCCACGCCCGGCAGTTCGCGCCCTTCCATCCATTCGAGAAACGCGCCGCCAGCGGTCGAGACATAGCTGAAGCGGTCCACCACCCCCGCCTGCGCCAGCGCTGCCAGCGTATCGCCCCCGCCCGCGACCGTGACCAGCGAGCCCTCACTGGTCAGCGCGGCGGCGGTCTGCGCCAGCGCCACGGTGGCTGCCTCGAACGGCGGCGTCTCGAAGGCGCCCAGCGGGCCGTTCCACACCAGCGTGCGGCAGGTCTTGAGCACGTCGGCCAGCGCTTCGGTCGCCTGCGGGCCGACGTCGAGGATCATCTCGTCGGGCGCGACTTCGTGCACGTTGCAGGTGCGCAAACCCGGCGGGTTGGCGGCGAATTCGCGCGCCACCACCACGTCGTAGGGCAGGTGCACGGTGCAGCCCGCGCGGTCGGCGGCGTCCATGATCCCCTCGGCCTGTGGCGTGAGATCGTGCTCGCACAAGGACTTGCCCACATCCACGCCGCGCGCTGCGAGGAAGGTGTTGGCCATGCCGCCGCCGATGATCAAATGATCGACCCGCGCCACCAGATGTTTCAGCACCGCCAGCTTGGACGAGACCTTGGCCCCGCCGACCACCGCAGCCACCGGCTTCTCAGGGTTGCCCAGCGCCCGGTTCAGCGCCTGCAGTTCGGCCTCCATCGCGCGGCCCGCGTAGGCGGGGAGCAGATGCGCGAGCCCCTCGGTGCTGGCATGCGCCCGGTGTGCGGCGGAAAAGGCATCGTTGACATAGAAATCGCCGTTCGCCGCGATGGCGCGGGCGAAATCGGGATTATTCGCCTCCTCGCCCGGCCAGAAGCGGGTGTTTTCCAGCAGGCCGATGTTGCCCGGCCGCAGGATGGCGAGCGACTGCTCTACCACCGTGCCCGATACCTCGGAGATGTACATCACCTCGCGCCCGAGCACGCCTTCGATGGAGGGCTGGACGAGGCTGGTCGACAGGGTCGAGTGGCGCTCACCCTTGGGCCGGCCGAAATGTGCCAGCAGCAGCACCTTGGCGCCGGCATCGGCGAGTTCGAGAATAGTGGGGGCCACCGCGCGGGCACGGGTGAGATCGGTCGCCGCGCCATCGGCCATCGGCAGGTTGAGATCGACCCGCACCAGCGCGACCTTGCCGGAGACATCCCCCAGATCGTTCTCCAGATCATCCAGCGTGCGGAAGTGACTCATGGCTCGATCCTCACCTCGTTTCCGATGGCAATCTCACCATCTTCCAACACTCGCAACAAGAAGCCGCCGCGCCAGCCGGGCGTCAGCGCTGCCTTCAGGCCGGGCGCGACCTCTTCCATCCGGTGGCACGGATTGCACTCCGTTATGACCTCGAAAAGGCAGCCGGCGCCGATGCGGATGCGCGTGCCTTCCGCGCGCGGCAGGCGGATGCCCTCAACCAGCAAATTGGCACGGCGGCGCCACCAGGGCTCGGCCGAGTGCAGTGCGGCCTGCGACAGATCGGCCAGCGCCTCGGCCCAGCTCTCGGCCTCAATCAGCGAGACCTGCCGCCGGTAATTGCCCTTGCTGGCCGCCAGCGCACCCCGGAAATCCTGGGCCACACCGTGCGTGCGGCTGACATGGACATGATCGATCAGTTCGATCTCCCCGTGCGGCCGGCTTCGCCGCCCGATCCCCGCCAGCCGTCCGCCCACGCCCGTGCCGATCAGAGCAGCTTTGCCATCGCCCCGGCGGTGTCGATCATGCGATTGGAGAAGCCCCATTCATTATCGTACCACGAAACCACGCGGGCCAGCTGGCCTTCGAGCACCGCCGTCTCCAGACTGTCGATGGTGGAGCTGGCCGGGTAGTGATTGAAATCGCTGCTGACGAGCGGCTCGTCCGTATAGTCCAGCACGCCCTTCATCTCGCCCTCGGCGGCGGATTTGAGCGCGGCGTTGATCTCGTCCTTGGTCACTGCGCGTCCGGGCACGAACACCAGGTCGATCATCGAGACGTTGGGCGTGGGCACCCGCACCGACGATCCATCCAGCTTGCCCTTCAGCTCGGGCAGCACCAACCCCACCGCGCGGGCGGCGCCGGTGGTGGTGGGGATCATGTTCATCGCCCCGGCGCGGGCGCGGCGCAGATCCTTGTGGATCTGGTCCAGCATGCGCTGATCGTTGGTGTAGGAATGGATCGTGGTCATGAAGCCACGCTCGATCCCGAAACTGTCGTTCAGGACCTTGGCGACCGGTGCTAGGCAGTTGGTGGTGCAGCTGGCATTGGAAACGATCACATCCCCTGCCGTCAGCGCCGCATGGTTCACGCCATATACGATGGTGGCCGAAACACCGCTGGCCGGGGCCGAGATCAGCACCCGCCGGGCGCCGGCATCGAGATGCGGCTTGGCGGCATCATGGCTCTGGAAGAAGCCCGTGCATTCCAGCACGATGTCTACGCCCATGTCCTTGTGCGGCAGCTTCGCCGGATCGCGCTCCTTGGTGACAGCGATGTCGCGTCCGTCGACCTGCATGGAGTTACCGTCGCTGGTGACCTTGCCGGGAAAGCGCCCGTGCGTGCTGTCATAGGCGAACAGCAGCGCATTGTCCTTCGGCTCGGCGAGATCGTTGATTGCCACGAGCTCCAGATCGTGATCGTCGCGTTCCAGGATCGCCCGCGCGACGAGCCGGCCGATGCGGCCGAAGCCGTTGATGGATACCTTGGTCGCCATAGCGAACTCCTTGATTACTGGCCCAGACGAGCGGTGATTTGCGGCACGATCGCCTCCGGCGTAAAACCGAACTTCTCGAACAGATCCTCGCCCTTGCCCGACGAGCCGAAGCGATCGAGCCCGATGCGAAGGCCGTCGAGCAGGGTGTAGCGCTCCCACCCGAAGGTGGTGCCCGCCTCGATCGACACGCGCAGGATCTCGGACGGCAGCACCTCGGGCAGCAATTCGTTGCGATAAGCGGCCAGCTGCTCGTCGAATAACTCGGCGCAGGGCATGGAGACCACATCGGCGCCGATCCCCTGCCCTTCCAGCACCTCGGCGACGGCGCAGGCGAGCGAGACCTCGGAGCCGGTGGCAATGAGGATCACCCGCCGGTCCGCCTGCGCCGCCCGCAGGCGGTAGGCACCTCGCGCGCAGAGGTTTTCACTCGCATCGAAGCGCAGGGCGGGCAGGTTCTGCCGGCTCAGTGCGAGCACGCTCGGCCGGGCGCTCTCCTTTAGCGCAAGCTCCCAACACTCGGCGGTCTCCAGCGTATCGGCCGGGCGCATCACCAACAGATCGGGGACCATGCGCAGGGACTGCAGGTGCTCGACCGGCTGATGGGTCGGGCCATCCTCGCCCAAGCCGATCGAATCATGCGTGAACACATAGATCACGCGCGCCTGCTGAAGCGCCGAAAGGCGAACCGCCGGGCGGCAATAATCGGAGAAGATCAGGAAGGTGCCGCCGAACGGGATGATACCACCATGCAGCGCCATGCCGTTCATCGCCGCGCCCATGCCGAATTCGCGGATGCCGTAATAGATGTAGCGCCCGGCGTAGTCGTCCGCCATCAGCGGCGTGGTGGAGGGCGTCTTGGTGTTGTTCGATCCGGTGAGATCGGCCGATCCGCCCACCATCTGCGACAGGCTTTGCGTCAACACGCCCAGCGCCGCCTCGCTTGCCTTGCGGCTGGCCATCTCGGGCTTCGCTTCGGCCACTTGCGCCTTGTAATCGGCCCAATCGGCCCACTGCGAGACCTCTGGCAGTTCGCCCTTCATCCGAGCGGTGAATTCGTGGGCCTGCCCGCTCGCCTGCAGCCGATCGCGCCACTGCGCGTGAGCTTCCTGCCCGCGCGTACCGGCCGCGCGCCAATCTGCGAGGATCCGCTCGGGGATCTCGAAAGCCAGCGTATCCCAGCCGAGCATCTCGCGCGCGGCGGCCACCTCGTCCGCGCCCAGCGCCGCGCCGTGGACCTTGGAGGTGCCCGCCTTGTTGGGGGCACCCTTGCCGATCACCGTGCGGCAGGCGATCAGCGAGGGGCGCGGGTCGGCCAGCGCCTCGTCCAGCGCGCGGCGCACATCGTCAGCATCATGCCCGTTGCAGCTGACCACGTGCCAGCCGGTGGCAAGATAGCGGGCGCGCACGTCCTCGCTGGTGGAAAGATCGGTGCTGCCATCGATGGTAATGCGGTTATCGTCCCACAGCACGTTCATCCGGCCCAGCTTCAAATGGCCAGCCAGCCCGATCGCCTCGTGGTTGATGCCTTCCATCAGGCAGCCATCGCCGGCAATTACCCAGGTGCGGTGATCGACCAGCGCATCGCCATAGATTGCGTTGAGGTGCCGCTCGGCCAGCGCCATGCCCACCGCCATCGCAAGCCCCTGGCCGAGCGGCCCGGTGGTGGCCTCCACCCCCTCGATCAGGAAATTCTCCGGGTGCCCGGCGCACCGGCTGCCGACCTGGCGGAAGTTCTGGATGTCGTCCATCGTCGGCTGAGCGAACCCCGTGAGGTGCAGCAGCGAGTAGATCAGCATTGAGCCATGGCCGGCGGAGAGCACGAAGCGGTCGCGATCGGGCCAGTGCGGTGCGCTGGCGTCGAAGCGCAGATATTCGCTCCACAGCACGGTGGCCGCATCGGCCATTCCCATCGGCATGCCCGGATGGCCCGATTCGGCCGCCTCGACCGCATCCATCGACAGGGCGCGGATGGCATTGGCCATGGGGGCGAAGCGAGCAGGATCGTGGCGCATGGCGAAGGCTCCTGGAAAAGCATGTCCGGGCCGCGATTCGGCTGCGCGTTCCTTGGGGGAGCGCCGCCCCCCGCGTCAAGGCGGCGGCGCCCAAGCTGAGCCCTGTCGGGCTCTGCCAGTCCCTCGCCTGTTCACATCTGGTCTAAACAATGCTTTTGTAGTCGGCGGTGTTGTCGCCGGTTTCAAGCAACGGGCTCCAAGCGATGGAAGATGATCGATTTTCGCGTGCCCTGTCACGGATCGAGGCGGCCGCCGGGCGGATCGAGCGCGCATCCCGGCAGGCCGGCGCCGATGCGGCGCTGCGGCGGGAGGCGCAGGGCGCGCTGGCCGAGCTGGACCGGCTGATCGCGCGGATCGAGCCATGAGCAGCGCCACGAGCAACGTCACCTTGGCGATCGCCGGGCGCGAATATGCGCTCACCTGCGCCGCGGGCGAGGAGCAGCACCTTGCGATGCTGGGGCGTATGATCGACCAGCGGCTCGCGGGCCAAGCCGGTTTTACCGGCCAGCCGGAGGCAAGGCGCCTGCTTTACGCCGCGCTGCTGCTGGCCGACGAGCTGCACGAGATGGCGCAAGGCGGCGGAACTCCATCTCAGCCGCCAGCCGCAGCCTCGGCCGGGGCGCCAGGCCCTTCCGCCGCCGCGCTGGAAGCATTGGAGGCGCTCGCCACACGGCTCGAGCGCACCGCCGAGGCGCTGGAGGCCGGCGCGAATGATCACGCAGGTGCTTGAGAGAACGGCCACGAACGCTTAGATAAGAGTTGGCGGGACTGCCCGGAACGAGCCGTTAGAAAATCCCTGAGGCTATAAGCAAATCCTTGGGAGCTGTCCCTACCCGGTTCGCGGGGTTCGCCCCGAGGGCCGGTGTATATGGCGCCCACCTGACGTCGACGCGTCAGTGGATTTCCCGGCAAACGACCCATGGTGGTTCCGTCACACCCCATCAAAGGCAGGCAGGTTGAGCGAATGGACGAGCAGGCCGGCGAGCTGAAGCGGCAGCTACGCGAGGAACTGCGAGCATCGCGCCGCGCCCATGCCGGCGCCCTCCCGCGCGAAGTCAGTGCGCTGGTGTTCAAGCGCCCACCCGCAGCGGTGCTGGCGATGGTGCCGCAAGAGGCCGTGATCGGCCTCTACCGCGCCAGCGCCGGCGAGGCGCCGACCGCCGGTTACACCCGCTTCTTTTTCAAGACGGGCCATGCGGTCGCCCTGCCGCGCATCTCCCCGGACGGCGCCACCATGGCCTTCCACCGCCACACCGACCCATTCGAGGAGAGCGATCTTGTCCCCGGCCCGATGGGCCTGCGCCAGCCACGTGCCGATGCACCGCAGGTGCTGCCCGCCGTGCTGTTCGTACCCTTGCTCGGCTTCACCCCTACCGGCGAGCGGCTCGGCCAGGGCGGCGGGTTTTACGATCGCTGGCTGGCAACCCACCCGCAGACCGTGGCGATTGGGCTCGCATGGGACATGCAGGAGATCGCTTCCCTGCCACTGGAGTCCCACGATCGTCCGCTGGTGGCGATCGTCACGCCGACCCGTGTGCTTGGGCCGTTTGGAGCGGATTGATGCGCGACAAGCCCACCTGGCGCATCCCAGTCGGCATTCTTGCGCTGCTCGTGGGGCTGGTGCTCTATGCCTTGGCGGTGGTGCTCGCCTCTCCGCTAATCGAGCGACTTCCGGTGCTGGCGCAGACGCTGGCCTACCTCGTGCTGGGCCTTGCCTGGCTGCTGCCGCTCCGGCGATTCCTGATCTGGATGGAAACCGGCCGCTGGCGCTGAACGGCCGGGGACCTCGAGGGCCTGAGCTATAATGACCTAAAAAATCCGCCAAGTGGCGCGAGTGACGGGACTTGAACCCGCGACCTCCGGCGTGACAGGCCGGCGCTCTAACCAACTGAGCTA
>PPFU01013639.1_pt1 | contig 11231 bp, 9 predicted proteins | sample 1535991 | NCBI WGS metagenome assembly PPFU01 (sample SAMN04901290, study PRJNA319586) | Hypolithon metagenome, whole genome shotgun sequencing project. | isolation source: Antarctic Hypolithon | place: Antarctica: Miers Valley | collected 2014 | reverse complement strand
GCCTCGCCGAGTGCGCGCTGCGCCTCGATCTGCCGGAGCCGCCGCTGGATGCTCTGCACAAAGGCGGCGCGCACCCCGCCGGCCACCAGGCCGAATGCGAGCACTGCCCCCAAGAGGCGTACCCACAGCATCTCCCACCACGCCGCCTCTACAACGACGGGTACGGCGAGCGCGCTGGTGCCCCGCTCTTCTCCGAGGTTGGCCTCGATGTGGAGGGTGTAGCGCCCGGGCGGCACATTCGTGTACGTGGCCGCACGCCGCGTTCCCGCCTCTACCCAGTCGCGGTCGAACCCTTCGAGCCAGTAGCGATAGCGCGTCTGGCTGGCCGACGTGAAGTCCAGCGTGGCATATTCGAAGCTGAAAAAGTCATCGTCCGGTGCAAAATGAACCGCACCGGGTACGGCCTCGATGGGCCGCTCGGAATCGTAGACGCGGAGGGCGGTGAGGGCGAGAGGCGAAGCAACGCGGGCAAGGTCCGTGGCATCAGGATTGAATACTACCACGTATTCGGGCGTGGCGAAAGCGAGGCGTCCATCGGGAAGGGCCAGGCCCGCATAAAGGGCAAACGCCGAACTGAGGAGCCCATCAGACTCGGTGAACGTGCGGAACTCCCCTGTAGCCGGGTCGAGCCGGACGAGGCCGGCGGTGGTCGAGGCCCAGATGCGGCCCTGCCTGTCTTCTACAACTGCCCGCACGTGGTCACTCAGGAGCCCTTCGTGCATGGTATACCGGAGCGCCGCGCCCGTTGCCAGGTTGAGCCGGGCAAGGCCCCCATTGTAGGTGCCCACCCACACGATGCCGGGCTCTGCACGCGAGGGCACGGCGGCAGTAATGATGTTGGAGGGCAGTGAGTGGGGATCTGCGGGGTCGCTGCGGTAGCGACGGGCGTGCCCCGTAACAGGGTCGTAGTGGACGAGCCCGTGTTCGTAGGTGCCTACCCACAGCGCCCCCCCACCGGCGTCGGTCACGGTCCAGATCGTTTCGTGCCCAAAGGGCGCGCCGGCGTCATCGCTCGTGTGGACGCGCGCAAAGTTGTCGGTACCAGGTACATAGCGGGCAAGCCCGCCCTCCGTTCCAATCCACAGCTGCCCCTTCGGGTCTTCGTGGACGACTCGGAGAAGGGAATGTGGCAGAGAGGCGGAGGCGCGGGTGCTGTGGGCATAGCGTGCGTGGGCACCATTCGGCCCCAGTCGGTGGAGCCCGTTCTGACCGTTTGAAGCGAATGTCGCTACCCATAGCGCGCCGGCAGCGTCTTCGTAGCTGTCGAGTGTGCACAGGGCGAGTCCTCCGGAAAACGCCGGGTGGCGTTCAAAGCTGCCACCTGCCTGCAGCCGGTACGTGGCCCCGCAGAAGACGCCGGCGAGCAGGCGTCCCTGCCTGTCGAGCGCGAGACGCGTTCCGCGATCCGGGGTGGGAAGGGCGAGGTGCCGGAAGACCCCGCTGGGCGGAGCCACGCGCCGAACCCCGTTGAAAGAACTCACCCACACGCCCCCAGCCCTGTCCTCAAAAAAGGCAATCGTGGGACGTTCAGAGGGACTTACGGGATCGCCCGGGTGGTGGTGGTAGCGCGCGAGGCGCCCTGTTCTGAGATCGAGCACCGTGACGCCGGGCGTCTCACCAGAGGCTATCCACAGCCGGTCGTAGCCGTCTACGATCCACCGGTGCCCCTCATCCGCTGCGCGCCTCGCGAGCGTGCGGCGCGCGGCGTGCGCGTCGAGCGAGGGCCAATCTCTGGCGGCGACCACGAGCGTGAAGCGGTCGGGGGCGGACTCGTAGCGGTACAGCCCCTGCTCTGTGAGTACCCAGGTCCGGCCCCGTCGGTCCACGTGCACGCCATAGTTGAAGGCCGTAGTGAGTAGTGTGCCCGGTATGTCCATGCGGCGGATCTGCCCAGTGCGCGCGTCTACCTGGAACAGTCCGTGCTGCGCCGCCGCAATCCAGACGCGCCCGCCGCTATCGACCTGCACTTTGATGACGCCGTGAGATTGCGCCGGATCAAGTCCCGGAAGCGGGATCGCATGCGCGCCGAGGTGGCCCGCATCGAGGCGAAACAGCCCCGACTCTACCGTACCGATCCACAGCGTTCCGTCGGAAGCGAGCGCCGGATACAGGGCCCGCACCCCTTTCACTGGAAACGTCACGCGGTCGGCGCGGCCCGAGAGCGGATCGAAGCGCGAGAGCCGTCCGGCCCCATCGGCAATCCACAGCCTCCCCGAAGAATCTGCCACGAGGGCGTAGAGCAGGTTTGAGGAAAGGCCGCCAGGTGCCGCGTGGTAGGTGCGCGCCTCCGTCCCATCGAACCGGACGAGCCCTGACTCGGTGGCAAACCACGCAAAGCCGGTCGCGTCCTCTGACATGCCCGGTGCGGCGAATGAGCCATTCGATCCTGCAGCCTGGAGGGCCGGCGGGGCCACAAAGCGGAGATCCGGTGCGGGCTGGGCTGCGAGGGTGTGGGAGATAAAAACGAACACCGCGGGCGCTATGCATAGCACGGCTCGGCCCAACATGATCGCACAAAGAGTGGTGCAGCCCTCGGCGGACTCTATGATATCAGACAAGACGTGCGAGAACGTGCGCATCGGCGGGATGGGTGGCCCGGATCAACACGGGCAAAAGTCGACGGTGCTGGCCCACATCTGTGCCTCTGCACCTTCAACGTACAACGTCGCGCAACGGAAGAGACGATCGAGCCCCACGTGCAGCGACGCGCCGAGGCTCCTCTCGGCGAAGATAGTAAGCCCATCGTTCACATGGCGATCAAAGCTTGCCTGTGTACCGGCTTATCGAGATCATGGGGCATGTCCGCATCGAGACGACCCAGCAGGATGCACGCCTACGCCGGCCACGCGCAGTTCAGGCATCACGCAGCATCGTGGACCGGTAACTGTCCACATTGCAGGATACGTGCAGACTGGGCTGACTACCGCCCGGCACGCAGCATCTCGGCAAAAGCGTCGGGGAGTGGGCTCTCGTGGATCGCCGTGGTGGCGCGCTCCACGTCGTATACCACCCGCACGAATTCCACACGGCACGCCTCCGGGTCGGCCTCGTAGCGGAGCAGCTTGTGAAACGGCCTGTGCGTATGCCCAAAGGCCATCACGTCGGCACCAGCGGTTTCCATCATGCGCAGCAGGCTCGCATCGGGCCGGTCGTCGAACAGATACTCGTTGATGCGGCGCGGGCTGCCGTGGACGAAGAGCACGTCGAAGGGCGCGTTTCCGGCGCGCGGGGTGCCGTCATAGGTGAGGCGGATCTGCCTGGAGAGGCCCCGCAGGTAGGCCCGCACGTCGTCCGCGACGACTTCGTTCGTGTACGCGATGCTCGCTGCGCCCCGTGCCTTGTCCTCATCCGTCTGGTACGCGCAGCCGCAATCGTCGCTGTTCAAGCCCCACGCCCTCGTCGTAGTTGCCCGCGAGCGTCGGGATGCGGCGCGACCGGATGGCCCGGACGACCTCGTTGGGCCACGTCGCGTAGCCGACGAGATCGCCCAGGCAGTAGACGGCGTCCACGTCGCGGCCGTCGATGTCTTCGAGGACGGCTTCGAGCGCGGGCAGGTTGGCGTGGATGTCGGAAAAAAGCGCGACCGTTGGCATGGTACGTCGGGTTGTGGTAGGGGCGTATGGGGAAAGGCCTTCCGACAACCGACTCGTTGACATACTGTTTTGATAATCATATGATTACATCATTCGAACCCCTTCCCTCCGCGAGCGGGTGGCCTGGCCTCAGTTTCTCGGCAGACGGGGGAAGGCCCCCTCGCACCAGCCCCAATGGCAATGGACACGCAGACACTCTTCCGACCCGCGCTCCTTGCGAGCGTGCTTATCCTTGCCTCCTCTCAGGCCTCCCTCGCCCAGCACGACGCACACGCAGGGGACTCACCCGCCCACGGCGAGGTTGACTTCGCCACCTCCTGCAACTCGGACGCGCAGGCGCACTTCGACACCGGTCTCGCCCTGCTCCACCACATGATGTATGACCAGGCGGAGACGGCCTTCATGGCGGCGAGCGAGGCCGACCCCGCCTGCGCCATGGCCGACTGGGGCATCGCCATGAGCGTCGTCCACCCGCTCTGGGGCGAGCGGCCCTCCGACGACGCCCTCCGCAAGGGAGAGGCCGCACTTGAGCGCGCCCGGGCGGCGAATACGCCCACCGAGCGAGAGCGGGCCTACCTCGGCGCGACGGAGGCCTTCTTCCGCGACTGGGAGGAGACGTCCTACGCGGACCAGCTGGCGGCCTTCGAGGCCGGCTACCGCACGCTCCACGAGGCCTACCCCGACGACGTCGACGCAGCGGCGTTCTTCGCGCTCGGGCACCTCGCCACGGCGCCGAGGGCGGACCGGACCCTTTCGCACCAGCGGGCGGCGGGCGCGCTCCTCGAAGACCTCCACGTGCGGGCGCCCCAGCACCCGGGCCTGTTCCACTACACCATCCACGCCTACGACAACCCCGCCCTCGCCGACCGCGCCGTGGCCGTCGCCCGGGCCTACGACGGCGTCGCGCCCGACGTCCCGCACGCGCTCCACATGCCGAGCCACATCTTCGTCCGCCAGGGGCTCTGGCCCGACGCCATCAGCTGGAACGAGCGCTCGGCCGAGGCCGCCCTCCGCCAGCCCGCCGGCGACGCCACCTCGATGCACTACGCCCACGCGCTCGACTACCTCGCCTACGGCCACCTCCAACGGGGCGAGGACGAGGCGGCGCGCGAGGCGACCGAGTTGATCCTCGCCGTGGACGACTTCCAGCCGACGTTCATCACCGCCTACGCGCTCGCGGCCACGCCGGCGCGCTACCCGCTCGAGCGCGAGCGCTGGACGGAGGCCGCAGCGCTCCCCGTCCGCCGTGGTGCTCTCCCCTGGGACCGCTACCCCGCCGCCGAGTCCATCACCCACTTTGCCCGCGGCCTCGGCGCCGCCCGCACCGGTGACGGCGACGCTGCCCGCGCGTCCATCCGGGCCCTCGACGGCCTCCACGCCCGGATGACCGAGGCGGGTGAGACGTACTGGACCGTTCTGGCCGACGCCCAGCGGAAGACGGTGGCCGCGTGGCTCGCCTACGGCGAGGGCGACAGAGAGCAGGCGCTCACGCTCATGCGCGAGGCCGCCGACGCCGAGGACTCCGTGGACAAGCACCCCGTCACGCCGGGCGCGGTCCTCCCGGCGCGCGAGCTCTTAGGCGACATGCTCCTCTTGATGGACCGGCCCGAGGAGGCGCTGGCGGCGTACCGGGCCAGCCTGGAGATCTCGCCCAACCGGTCCCGCAGCCTCTACGCCGCCGCACGAGCAGCCGAGCGCGCGGGGGACGCCCGGACGGCGCGGAGCTACTACGAGCAGGTCGTCGCGGTCGCAGCGCCAGATGCCGAGTGGCCCGCCGTCGCCGAGGCCCGACGCGCCGTCGCGCAGGAGTAGCGCCCCACACGTGGTGCGCGTCGCCAGTTGCCCGGTCGGTAGGGGTGACCGGCGGGGTCGCTTCCGTGAAGGCGATGCTCTCGGCCCCGCCCGCCTTGTCGTCGGTCTGGTAGGCGCAGCCACAGTCGTCACTGTTCAGCCCAACGCCTCGTCGTAGCGGGCAGGTTGGCGTGGATGTCGGAAAAAAGCGCGAGGGTCGTGGGCATGAGAATGGGAGCCGCGTGACGCGGGCGCGTTGCACTGGTCACATCCGGGCCTCGGCGCCCTCGACAAAGAGCGAGGCGAGGCCGAGAAGCCGGTCGAGCCCGACGTGCAGCCGCCCACCGAGGCCTTTTTCGACAAACACCGTGAGCCCGTCGTGGTCGTGCCGCTCGAAGCGGGTGGCGTCGGGCGGAGCGGCGGCGTCGGCCACGGCGAGATCGACGCGCCCGCCGCCGCAGCCGTGTCGGGGCGAGCGGCGCAGCGTCAGCACACCACCGCGCTGGCGGACATAGGCTGCGGCCTCGGGCGTGAGTACCACTGCTTCCATCACGCAGCCTCCACGCGCGCCGCAAACGCCGGGCGCGTTTGGTTGGCGAACCGCACGAGCGCGAGCATCAGCGGCACCTCGATAAGCACGCCGACGACGGTGACCAGCACGGCGCCGCTCGTCACGCCGAAAAGCACGATGGCCACGGCGACTGCCATCTCGAAAAAGTTGCTCGCCCCGATGAGCCCCGCTGGTGCCGCCACGCGGTGCGGCACGCGCCAGGCGTACGCCCACCCGTAGGCGAGAGCGAACACGAACACCGTTTGTATTGTCAGCGGGACGGCGATGAGCGCGATGTGGAATGGGCTCGCGAGGATCTGCTCGGCCTGGAAAGAGAACAGCAGCACGATGGTCAGCAGCAGCGCCACGACCGTCGCCGACCCGAAGCGGGCCAGGAAAACGTTGTCGAACCACCCCGCGCCCCGTGCGCGGATGAGCGCCGTGCGCACGGCGGCCCCTGCCGCCAGCGGCACGACGATGTAGAGCACCACGGAGAAGAAGAGCGTTTCCCACGGCACGGCCACGTCGGCCACGCCGAGCAGCAGCGCTACGATGGGCGCGAAGGCGACGAGCATGATGAGGTCGTTGATCGCCACCTGCACGAGCGTGTACGCCGGGTCACCCTTTGTGAGGTAGCTCCACACGAACACCATAGCGGTGCACGGCGCGGCCCCGAGCAGGATCGCGCCCGCAACGTATTCCCGCGCCACCGCGCCGTCGATGAATGGCGCGAAGATGACTTCGAGAAACAGCCACGCGAGGGCAAACATGGTGAACGGCTTGACGAGCCAGTTCACGACGAGCGTGACGGTGAGCCCCTTCGGGTGCCGCCGCACGCCGAGCACGCTGCGGAAATCGATCTGGAGCATCATCGGGAAGATCATGGCCCAGACGAGCACGGCGACGGGCAGGTTCACCTGCGCTACCGTCAGCGCGCCGAGCCGCTCGGGCACGGCCGGCACGAGCGCGCCGAGCGCCACGCCGGCGGCGATGCACAGGGCCACCCACAGGCTGAGATAGCGCTCGAAAAAGCCGAGGTCCTTGTTTTTGTCCTCGCCGTCGGGCGGAGGCGCGTCGGGCGCAGGGCGGCGGTCGGTGCGGGCCGCCGGAGTTTCGGCGGCGGTGTGGAGTTCGGGCATCGTCAGGGTGAGTTAGCAGCAGGTCTCGCCGCGTTGCGCGGGCGGGCAGGGCGCGTCGGCGTACGAGCAGAACACGCAGCAGTCGCCCGCCTCGGGGCGGAGCACGGCGCCGCACGCCGGGCAGTCCCAGAAAAACTGGCAGGCGGCGGCGGGCATCTCGGCCCGGGTGGCGGTACCGCAGGCCGGGCAGGTAAGCGTCGCGATGCGGAGAGTGGCGTCAGCCATGGGGTCAGGCGGTTTCGAGCGTGGCTTCGCCGCGTGCGAGCGCGTGAAGCGCGTCCGGCCCGGCAGGCGCGAAAGCCGCCATCGGGACGAGGAACGTGCGCGTGGCGTGCGTTTCGACGACGGCCTTCAAGAAAGGGGCCTCGGCGCGGGCGCGGGCCGCCAGCAGCGGGTCGCCCGGCTGGGCCGCCGCGAGGCTCTGGTTGACGACCCACCCGAACGGCTCGATGCCGGCGCGGCGCAGGTCGGCCTGGAGCGCAGCAGCCTCCAGCACGGGCGTCGTCTCGGGCAGCGTGGCGATCAGGAGCTTGGTGTAAGCAGGGTCCTGGAGGCGCATCAGCGGCGTGGTCACGCGGCCCGGCAGCCCCGTGGTGTTGCGCGCCACCTCGCGGTGATACGCGCCGGTCTGGTCGAGCAAGAGCAGCGTGTGGCCCGTCGGGGCGGTGTCGAGCACGACAAAGCCGCGCGCGGCTTCGCGTACCCGCTCCGAGAACGCGTGGAAAACGGCGACCTCCTCGGTACACGGGCTCTTGAGATCCTCTTCCAGCAGCTTCCGGCCCTCTGCATCCAGACTTTTCCCCTTCGTGGCGAGAACGTGCTCGGTGTAGCGGCGCGTCTCCTCGCGCGGGTCGATGCGGCTGAGGGTGAGTCCTTCCACGCCCGCCTCAACAGCATCGGCGAGGTGCGCGGCAGGATCGGTTGTTGAAAGGTGCACCGCGTGCCCACGCCACGCCAGTTCAACGGCCACGGCGGCGGCGATGGTCGTCTTGCCGACGCCGCCTTTGCCCATCACCATCACGAGGCCTTTCCCGTCCTTTTCGATAGCGTCAACAAACGCCACGAGCGAGGGCGGCAGGGGCGCGGCGTAGGTTTCAGCGGCAGCGGCAGCGGGCAGCGCCTCGTCGGCGACGAGCGCGCGGAGGGCGGCCACGCCGACGAGGTTGTGGGCCTTGAGCGGAACGGTCTCCACCGGCAGGTCGCGCAGCGGGGCGGGCATGGCGGCGAGCGCGGCGCGGGCGCGGGCTTCGAGCGCCGCGGCGAGCGGGTCTGCGGCGTCGGTCGCCTCGAACATGCCGTTGACGACGAGCCGCTGACTGCGGATGCCGAGGGCGGCCAGTTCGGCGCTGGAGCGTGCCGCCTCCGCGAGGGCGGAGCGCTCGGGTCGGCTCACGAGCACGAGCGTCGTCTGGTCGCGGTCGCCGAGGGCCTCGACGACGGCGGCGTACTGCGTGCGCTGCGCCTGCAGGCCGGAGGCCGGGCCGAGGCACGACGCCCCGCCCGGGTTCTCGTCTATAAAGTCGCTCCACGCGGCGGGCAGTTGGAGCAGCCGGATGGTATGGCCCGTCGGCGCTGTGTCGAAGACGACGTGGTCCACGTCCTGAACAAGCGCGGGATCGGTGAGCAGCTTTGTGAACGCGTCGAACGAGGCGATCTCGGTCGTGCACGCGCCCGACAGGCTCTCGGTCATCTGCGCGATGGCCTCGTCGGGAAGCACGCCGCGCACAGGCCCCACGACGCGCTCGCGGTATGCATCGGCGGCGGCCTTGGGGTCGATGTTGAACGTGGTGAGATTCGGAACGGCCGGGACGGGCCGCACCTCGTCGCTTACCTCGGCCTCAAGTACCTGCCCGAGATTCGAGGCGGGATCGGTGGAGACGAGCAGAACACGCCGCCCACGATCTGCGAGCGCGATGGCCGTGGCCGTCGCCAGCGACGTTTTGCCCACGCCGCCCTTGCCGGTAAAAAAAAGGTGCCGCGTGGGGTGTTTGATAACGTGGAGCATGGTAATGATTATGCAGCCTGATGAACGAAAATCCCCGTGGGGACACGGCGCGCGGTGTCTATCCGTATCCGCCCGCCGTGCCCCACGTCCGCCCTCCTATCGAGGCCATGAGTAGAGCCGCGTCGCCTAACAGCAGCCCGAACCGGGGGCACAGCTACCGGCCACGTCGAGCGCGAGGAGAGGCGCGGGCGACGCGTCCATGAGCGCCTCCAGTTCCGACCGCGATGGGTAGCGGCTGTGGCTTGCCACGCGGCCGTCAACGAGCAGCAGCGGCAGCACGCCCACGCCGAGCGTGTTGACGGTCGTGCGTACCACCTCCTCCGCGACGAACGCTTCGGGCTGCTGCGCCAGGTTGAACCGCTCGATGGTCACGCCGCCAGCGGCGAAAACCTTGAGATCGGCGGCAAACTGCACGAGGGTGGCGTCGGGGTCGGGGCCGCAGAGGCCGGTAGCGCAGCACATCGCAGGCTCGTACACGCGGAGCGTGCGGGTAGCCGGGACGGCGCCTGCCGAACCCGTCACGGTCACGCTGAGCAGGCGCCCCGCCGCCGCGCGCGCCTCGGCAGGCAGCGCCACCACCATCTCCTCGGGCAGACCGATGGCCCTTTCCGCCACGACCGCCAAGTTTTCGAAGCCGGCCGCACGCAGACTTTCGAGGTACGCATCGCGCGCGATGGCACCGGAAACGCAACCCGCGTACAACTCGGCCACCTCGCGCAGCGCAGCGGGCATCTCCCCTTCCACCACCACGTCCGAGATGCAGAAATGCCCCCCTTCGCGCAGCACGCGGCGCATCTCGGCAAACGCCTGCTTTTTGTTCGGGACGAGGTTGAGCACGCAGTTCGAGATCACCACGTCTACTGAGGCATCGGCAAACGGCAGCGCCTCGATGTCGCCGTGCTCGAACTGGACGTTGGCGTAGCCGAGCCTGGCCGCGTTGGCGCGTGCTTTCTCGACCATCTCCGGCGTGAAGTCCACCCCGAGCACGCGGCCCGTCTCGCCGACGATGCCGCGGGCGACAAAGGCGTCGAGGCCGGCACCGGCACCGAGGTCGAGTACAATCTGGCCCGGCGCGAGGCCGGCGTGCTCTACGGGCAGCCCGCAGCCCAGCTTCAGGTTGGCCTCGGCAACGTAGCCTTCCACGCCATCGTAGGCGTCGCCGATCATGTTGATGTCGGACGCGTCACCGCAGCCGGTGGGGCCGCAGCACGAGAGAGACTCGCCGCGGGCGACGGCGGCGTACTTGTCGCGAACGAGGGTTTTGAGCAGCAGCGCGTTTTCCATTGTAGATCGTAGATGTTCGATGATTGAAAATAGACGGCGCGGTGCGAGCAGCCCCGCCACGCGCCGTCCGTGAGAGAAATCAGGCGGCGAGAGGGTCGGAGTCGGCTCCAAAGGTGGCGTCGATCCACGATGAGATCTCGTCGCGCACATCGCGGTAGACGGCGAGGCGTTCTTCGTCAGAACCCGTCGCTGCCGAGGGGTCGCGAAACGACTGGTGGATCGTGCGGCGGGCGGGCACGTACGGACACGCTTCGCGGGCGCTGTCGCAGACGGTCACGACGAGGTCGAAAGTCTTCTCGCCCAGTTCGGCGACGGTTTTGGACGTGTGCTCACCGAGGTCTATGCCTATCTCACGCATCGCTCTGAGGGCGAGCGGGCGGACGTGCGTTTTTTCCGTTCCGGCGCTGAAAGCCTCGTAGCGGTCCCCGTGGCGGGCGCGGAGCAGTCCCTCGGCCATCTGGCTGCGGGCGCTGTTGTGCGTGCAAACGAAGAGGATGCGGGGCAGCGGCATGGCGTTAGCAGCAGGACGAAGGAGCGGGTTCGAGGGCGCTGAAAAAAGCCGCAGCGGCCTCGCGGAGCGACGCCACGGCCTCGGCGTCGAGGCAGTAGCAGACGCGCGGCCCATCTACTTCGCCTTTGACGAGGCCCGCCGACTTGAGCGCTTTGAGATGCTGCGACACCGTGGCCTGCGCAAGCGGCAGCACCTCGACGAGGTCGCCGCAGATGCACGCCTCGCGCGCGGCAAGGGTGCGGAGAATTTCGAGGCGGGCAGGATGGCCCAGCGCGCGGAACGCCTCGGCCAGAAGGGCCACCTGCGGCGGGAAGTGATCAGCTTTGCTCTGCATATTCGTATATCGTAACTATACGAT
>PPFU01015578.1_pt1 | contig 11234 bp, 10 predicted proteins | sample 1535991 | NCBI WGS metagenome assembly PPFU01 (sample SAMN04901290, study PRJNA319586) | Hypolithon metagenome, whole genome shotgun sequencing project. | isolation source: Antarctic Hypolithon | place: Antarctica: Miers Valley | collected 2014 | reverse complement strand
ATCCATCGTCGTCGCTCCCGAGTCCAGGCCTACCGGAAGCTACGCACCCACTCTATTTCCTGAAGAGCCTCATTAAATTGCGATTACAATCGCGAGCGCCACATTGCCGCCCGGTCGTCTCGACGCCACGATCTAACATCCCAAACCGACAGGATGTCCGTGGCTTACATCTGCAGAGGCCGGACTGGCAGCGGTGCGCTCCTGCTGGCCATCACGGCGCTCGCGTGCAGCGACGCGCCGGAGACCACCGAGTCCATCCCGGCGCCTCGCCTAGCGCTGACCGACAGCCTGATCCTCGACCAGACGCCGGAGGTCACGCTCGGCGACGTGTCGCACTTCGCGATGTCCGCCACCGATGTCTGGGTCGTGGACGGGCAGAACGACCGCCTCGTCCGGTATGCGCGTGACGGGACGATACGAGGGACAATGGGGCGAAAGGGAACCGGCCCCGGTGAGCTGACACTAGGAGGGCCGCTGACCCTCGTCGGCGATTCGAGTGTCGCGGTGCGCGAGGCTGCGCGCGGATCGATCGTGCGCTTTCGGATGGCGGATGGCGCGCCGGAACCCGAGCTCCGGATGCCGGAACCAGCACTCGTCATGAAGATTCAGGCGGTCGGCGATGCGATCTGGGTGGGCGTGGTCGGGCTGAGGAATCTCACCGGCGTCAGGCGCGTGCCACTCGATGGGGGGGCGGTCGTCAGCAGCGTTCCGCATCCAGCGGAGTTCTCGACCGAGGGTGGCGTCCACTGGTCGCTCCCGTACAATGTCGCCCTGCGGTTCGGCGACACGACGCTCGTCACCTATGCCGCCACGCACCGAACCTTTTTGCGTCGGGACGATGGTGGCGTCGACACGCTGATCGTTCCAAACCGGCTGCGACGCGGTGTTCCCGTCGATATCGCCGAGCGCTTGAAGGCGGGTGCCTACCGCGATCTCCCGTATGGAGCCGAGGGCGCGATCTCGCTGCCCCTGGCTGCCCATCGTCTTCCCAACGGTTCGATCGCACTCGTCTACATGGATGCGCACTTCCCGGACGACTTCGATGTCGAGACGGGGGATGGTATCGCCTACCGCTCCTATCTGACCGTGATCCGACCGGATTTCACGGCCGCATGCGTCGACGCACCAGTTCCCACGAGCGACCCGTCCACGATCCCCGCGCTCGCCTTCCACGGTGACACACTGAGCGTGCTGGAACAACGGATCGCCGGCGATCAGGCGGTCCCGACGATCGTCAGCTACCGGGTCAGCACCAACGGATGTACCTGGCAGTCGATTCGGTAGGGGGCCGGGTCGGGGCGCCGGTTGCGGCGCCGGGTCGGGGCGCCGGTTGCGGCGCCAGTACGCCCGCGCCCGCGCCGGCCCGCATCCTACCCGCGCGTTAGGCCCGCGGTGCGGTTCCCGTGATCTGAACTGCGACAATCGCAGAGATCGCAGAGGACGCCGAGTCGCGCAGAGGAGTGCCTATCGGGGTGGCCTCGGACGGCCGGCTGGCCGTGTCGCGGGGGTTGAGCCTCGTTAGATCAACCGCGGAAGACGCGGAGGGCGGCTCCCCCCACGAGAGTTCGTCCCGTGAGGCAGGAGCACTTTCACGCCGAGAGACTCAGCGCACTGAATGGGACTGGCAACAACCCCGCTGATCGCGGTGCGCAGGATCGAGCACCATTGCCCGACCCCAGTGCTGTTCCTATCCCACACGTCAGACCCGACGGAACCCCTCACTCGCCAGCAAGCCGAGGCCTCGCTGCCACAGGCAGCCCTCCGCGTCCCTCTGCGTCCTCCGCGGTCAATCATGCTCGACCATCCCTCGCCCCGATATTGAAGAGCGCGCAACGATGCTGGACGCCACGGCAGTCCTCTGCGAGCCCTCCGCGTTCTCTGCGCACTCTGCGATTGGACTGCCCCGACTCGTCCACCGGGACGATCCTCCCCGCGGACCCCCGGATCGCTCCCCTCCGAGCCGCGCACCCCGCCGCTTTTCAACGCCGGGCCCGCAGAAGTGCTTGATTCACCTGTGCGACCCACCTACACTCGCTTCCATGCGCATCTCGAGTCAGCCGCGGTTCGGACCCCGCCGCCACCCGCCCGCTCAGGTACAGCCCGACCGTCGGGTGCGCGCGTGACGCCCTCGTCGCAGCCGCTCCACGTGCCGACCGACACCGCGGCCGATGTCGCCGTGGTCGGACTCGGCGCGATGGGAAGCGCGGCGCTCTACCACCTCGCGGCGCGTGGCGTCCGCGCGGTCGGCATCGATCGACATGTGCCGCCGCACATGCACGGATCCACGCATGGGCTGTCGCGAATCACGCGTCAGGCGATCTACGAGCATCCGCTGTATGTGCCGCTCGTCCAGCGGGCGAACGTGCTGCGTGCCGCGCTGGAGGAAGAAACCGGGGAGCAGCTCTTTCACCGGACCGGCGGATTGATGATCGGTGGCGAGCACGGGATGCTCGTGAGCGGCGCGCGGCGGAGCGCTGAAACGCACGGGCTCGCCCACGAACTCCTCGACGGTGACGAGATCCGCCGCCGCTTCCCCGCCTATGCGCCGCCGAGTCCGGCGATCGCGCTCTATGAACCTGACGCGGGGCTCCTACTCCCTGAACGCATCGTCGCGGCGCAGCTGAGCCTCGCCGCCGCGCATGGCGCTGAACTCCGGCTGGGCACTGCCGTCACCGGCTGGAGCCCGGATGGTGCGGGCGTACGCATCGACACTAATGAAGGGGTAATCCGCGCCGGTCAGGTCATTCTCGCCGCCGGCCCGTGGCTCCCGATGCTCTGCGCCGATCTCGACCTGCCGCTCACGGTCGAACGGCAGCTCTTCCACTGGTTCCAGCCCCAGTCGGCGTCGGAGATCCATGGCGCCGAAGAGTGCCCACTATCGCTATGGGAGTATGCGCGCGATCGCATCTTCGCGACCTTCCCCGATCTCGGAGACGGCGTGAAATGCGGCGTGCATCACGAGGGCGCAACCGTGCCGGATCCGGATCGCGTCTCCCGCACGGTGCGGCCGGCGGAGGATCTTCGTATCCGTACGCTGCTTGCGGCGCTACAGCCGACCGCAGCAGGCGCGATTCGCGATGCGCGTGTCTGCCTCTATACGAACACCCCGGATCACCACTTCCTGATCGACCGCCATCCGGTGCATCCGCAGGCGATCCTCGCGAGTCCCTGCTCCGGCCACGGCTTCAAGTACGCGATGGCGATCGGTGAACTGCTGGCCGACATGGCGGTGCAGGAGGCGCCGCGCTTCGATATCACCGCGTTCGGGCTGGCGCGCTTCGCCTGGCCGCCGGTGAGCGTCTCGGGCTGACGCAGGCAGTGGGCTGAATGGAGCGAGGGGCGCGCGAGCACTGGCCCGCGCGCCCCTCGCGGCCATTCCGTCGTCGCGGCTCAGCCGAAGACACCGCCGCACTGGCCGAGGACGACCCAGAGGATGACGAACACCAGCACGGTACTGAAGCACCCGCCCCCGAGCTTCTTGGCACCGTAGCCGGCCGCAAGGCCGCGCAGAATCTTGCTCATGCTCTCTCCAGAAGTGGTTTGCGACATCCGCTGTCGCGGTGGGACGGTCGCTCATCGGGTTGTCCAGCGCGCGGCGATCGCAGCGCGCGCGGTGACTCGCGCAGATGCACCTCTCGTTCCGTGATCGGCGCGGCACCCGCGGAACCTCCCCCCGTCGGCCGATGTCCAGCGGTCCCGCCCTTTGCGCCGCGGGCGTTCACGGCCCCATCATACCATCAGTTCCGCTACGTGCCACCTCGTGCCGCCCCGACCGGCCGCTGTCGATACCGGGGCCCGTCCCTCGCCGCGCCGATTCCATGCGTCGTCCAGTTCTCGCCTCATTCGTTACCGCCGCGCTCCTCGCCCCCGTCATGGCGTCCGCCCAGACCCCGATCGAGCGCGTCACGCGCATCCTCGAAACGACGCCGCTCTTCGACGGGCACAACGATCTCCCCTGGGCGATCCGGCAGGGCGCGCGCAGCGACGTCGCCGCCTACGATATCCGTGGCCGCGCGCCCGCTCCGGGGCAGACGGACATCCCCCGCCTCCGCGAGGGGATGGTCGGGGCGCAGTTCTGGTCCGTCTACGTGCCGTACGGCGCGGTGACGGAAGGGGCCGCGAAGGTGCAGCTGGAGCAGATCGACATCGCCCGCCAGATCATCGACCGCAACCGCGACGTCTTTGATCTCGCCCTCACCGCGAGCGACGTGGAGCGCTCGTTCGGCAGCGGCAAGATCGCCTCGATGCTCGGCATGGAGGGTGGCCATGCGATCGAGAACTCGCTCGGCGCACTCCGCGCGTATTTCGGTCTGGGCGTGCGCTACATGACGCTGACGCACAGCGCGACGATCGACTGGGCCGACGCGGGCACCGGGCTGCCGACGCACGGCGGTCTCACCGAGTTCGGCCGTGAGGTGGTACGTGAGATGAATCGGATGGGCATGCTGGTCGATCTCTCGCACACGTCGCCCGGCACCATGAGCGACGCGCTCGACGTCGCCGAGGCGCCGGTGATCTTCTCGCATTCCTCCGCGCGCGGCATCACCGACCATCCGCGCAACGTCCCCGATTCGATCCTCCGCCGCCTGCCGGCGAACGGCGGCATCGTCATGGTCACCTTCGTCCCCTCCTTCATCTCCGCGGAGGTCTCGCGCTACGCCGACCGCCTGCAGGCCGAAGCGACGCGATTGCAGGCGACGTTGGGTGCCGATACCGCGCGGGTGAACGCCGCGCTCGCCGATTACCGCCGGCGTAACCCGGAGCCGCGGGCGACGATCGCCGATGTGGTCGCGCATCTGGAGCACATGAAGCTGCTGGCCGGCGCCGATCACATCGGCATCGGGGGCGACTTCGACGGGATCGACACCACGCCCGAGGGGCTCGAGGATGTCTCCACGTACCCGGCCCTGCTGGCCGAACTCGCCCGCCGCGGCTGGACCGACGACGAGCTGCGGAAGCTCGCCGGCGAGAACATGCTGCGCGTCTTGCGTGACGCCGAAACCACGGCGCGCCGCCTGCAGCGCCAGCGCCCCGCGTCCGTCAAGACGATTGCCGAGCTGGACGGCGGCGCGGGCGTGTAGCCGCGGCGTCGCCGTCGCGACGCCGCGGTCCGTTCGCGCATGAGAGGGAGTCCTGTTTGATGAGAATCGCCGTCTTCAGCACCAAGAACTACGACCGACACTCCTTCGCCGCCGCGAACGAGCAGCACGGGCACGCGCTCACCTTCTTCGAGCCGCGTCTCACCGAGGTGACCGTGCCGCTGGCCGACAACTTCGACGCCGTCTGCCCCTTCGTCAACGACCAGCTCTCGGCATCCGTGGTCGCCCGGCTCGCGGCGGGTGGCGTGCGGCTTCTCACCCTCCGGTCGGCCGGCTTCAACCATGTGGATCTGCGGGCGGCCGACGAGCATGGCGTCACCGTGGCGCGCGTCCCCGCGTACTCGCCCCACGCGGTGGCCGAACATGCGGCAGCGCTCATCCTGACGCTCAATCGGAAGCTGCATCGTGCGCATCTCCGGGTGCGCGAGGGCAACTTCTCGCTCGACGGGCTCCTCGGCTTCGATCTCCACGGCAAGCGCGTCGGTGTGGTCGGGACGGGGCGGATCGGGGCGGTGTTCTGCCGCATCATGCGCGGATTCGGTTGCGAGGTGCTCGCCTACGACCTGTATCCTGACGACGCCGTGCGCGAACTGGGCGTACGCTACGTCTCGATGAACGAGCTGCTGGCCGACTCTCATGTGATCGCGCTGCATCTGCCGCTCTCGCCGGAAACCCACCACCTCATTGGGCCCGCCGCGGTAGAGCGGATGCAGCCGGGCGTGATGCTCGTGAACACCAGCCGCGGCGGTCTGATCGACACCCCCGCGGTGATCGACGGGCTCAAAAGCGGGAAGATCGGCGCGCTGGGACTCGATGTGTACGAGGAGGAAGCCGACCTCTTCTTCGAAGATCTCTCGAGCACCGTGATCCAGGACGACGTCTTCGCGCGGTTGCTGACCTTCCCGAACGTCCTGGTCACCGGGCATCAGGGGTTTTTTACGCGCGAGGCACTCGCGAAGATCGCCGAAACGACGCTGGCGAACGCCACCGCGTTCGAGCGGGGAACTGGTGATCTGCACGTCGTTTCGCTCGAGGGAGTTCGGCCCTCGTGAGTCCCGCGCTCGCGGCGCTGGCCGCGGCGCTGCCCATCCTCGTCATTCTGGTGTTGATGCTCGGGCTGCGCTGGTCGGCGGCACGGGCCGGGCTGGTCGGGGCCGCAGTGGCGCTGGCGGTGGCTATCGCGGCGTTCGGCTTTCCTCGCCTCACCGCGCCGGGGCTCGGGCTCGGCGCGGCGCTCGGCGGTGCCGCGGCGGAGTCCGGATTCACGGCCGTGACGATCCTCTGGATCATCGGGCCGGCGCTCGGCATCCACCATCTCCAGCTCCGCACCGGGGCCGCCGAGGTGCTCCGCGCGGCGCTCGGGGCCTTCGCTCCGGATCCAAGACTGCTGGCGCTGCTCGTCGCCTGGTTCTTCGTGCTCTTCATGGAAGGCGCGGCCGGCTTCGGAGCCTCCGTCGCGCTCGCGGCGCCCTTCCTCGTCTCCGCCGGGTTCCGGCCAGTCGAGGCCGTGGCGATCACACTGGTCGGACACGTCGTGGGCGTGTCGTTCGGGGCGGTGGGGACGCCGGTCGTCGCCCAGGTGGCAGCCACGGGGCTCACTGGCCGCGAGATCGCCCAGGCTACGGGGATCTACCACTCGCTACTCGGCTGGGTGCCGCTCGTCGCGCTGATGCTGTTTGTGCGGAGGGCCGCGGCCGGCGTGCCGGGGGGCGGGCTCTCCTGGGGCTGGCCGGCAGCGGCGTTCACGGCCTTCGTGATCCCGTACACCCTGCTCTGGCGCTTCGTCGGCCCCGAACTGCCCACGCTCGGCGGAGCGCTGTTCGGCGGCGCACTCTTCGTCCTGCTGATCCGGCTTCGCCGCGGGGGCGCGGCCGTCGGCGAGCCCGGGGCACCCGCGCCCGCAACAGGAGCCGTGCTCCGGGCCGCGGCGCCGTACGTCGTGCTGGTGGCGCTGGTGCTGCTCACGCGGCTCACGCCCGCGCTTCGCGAGCTGCTCCTGGACGTGGCCATAGGATGGGAGCTGTTCGGGCTCTTCTCAGGTGTAGTGCAGCCGCTCTACCACCCTGGCACCATGCTCCTCCTCGGCTTCGTGGCCGGCGCCCTCGTGCAGCGGGCCCGACTCGGAGAGGTCGTGCGCGCCATCACGGACGCGACCCGGCGGCTCGCTCCGGTTGCCGTCGCCCTGCTGGCGATGCTGATGCTCTCGCGCCTGATGGTGCATGCGGGGATGACCGAGGCGCTTGCGGCGACCGCGGCCAGCTCCGCGGGCGAGGCCTGGCCCGCGCTGGCGCCCTTCGTCGGGATGCTCGGCACCTTCGTCACCGGGTCGGCGACGGCGTCCAACATCCTGTTCACCGACTTCCAGCAGGAGACGGCGCTCACCGTCGGGCTGCCGGTAGCCGGCGTGGTCGGCGTGCAAGGATTCGGGGCTGCGGTCGGCAACCTGATCTGCCCCCACAACGTGGTCGCCGCAGGCGCGACGGTCGGGCTTGCCGGCCGTGAGGGGGAGATCCTGCGGCGCACGCTCCCGATCACGCTGCTCTACGCGACACTCGGCGGCCTGCTGGCGCTGCTTCTCGTGCGCTGAGCATCGACTCCCTTCGCGGGCCCTGCCAACCCTGAGCGATCCGATCGGTGTCGAACGGTCAGCGGCAGATCACGCCGGCGTGACTCGGACGCTGACACTTCGCCTCGTCCGGTGGCGTAGTGAGGACGCACCGCATTAGCGGAGGGAACCGCGTGACGGGTGGGAGAGCTGGGAAGAGACGCGCTGCACCCACGATCGGACGACACCCAGGCGCCGCGGCCGCGCTGCTGGTGTCGATCGTGGTGGTCGCGGGGGCATGCGGCGAGGATCCGCCGTCGCTCGCGAGCTCGTCGCGCGTGTCGGTCCGCGACAGTGCCGGCGTCGCGATCGTGGATGTCGCCGATCTCCGTAGCGCTCAGCTTCCGGCCTGGGGCCTGTCTGCAGAACCGCTGGTGGAGGTCGGGGGGGCGCTCGCGCGTGGCGGGGGACAGCCGGTCCGGATCTCCAGCGCCACCCGCTTCTCCGACGGCCGCCTGATGGTCGTGCACGACGCGGGGTTGCCCGGCATCTTCGACCGCGCGGGGGCATTCCTCGGGAGCTACCGGACGCATGCCGGCGATGCGCATGAAGGCGCGATACCCGCGGGTCGGATCGACTGGGCGGCGCGCGTCGCGGGCGACTCTCTCTACACCTACGACGCCGACACGCGTCAGCTCCGCGTGGTCGACCCTGCCGGGCGTGTCCGTCGCCGGACGCAGCTTCATCTCGCCGGGAGCGGGAAATCGTTGGAACCGCTCGGCATCCTCCCCGATGGGCGCGTGGTCGCGCGCCCGGGTGCCCCGCCCGTTCAGCTCGACCCGACCGTCGCGCGGGCGACATCGCGCTCCGTTCCACTGCGCGCGCAGAACGGTTTTATGGCACCGTTTCCAGACCGGCACCCCGACGCGGCGGCCGGCGCGCGCACCGAAGTCGAATGGCCGGCCGTCGCTCCGCCGCGGGAGCGCGCGATTCAGTTGAGTGTGGATGTGGCCTATTCTCGCCCGTGTGGCACGCTCTGGCCGGACGGCATCGCGCTCACCCTCTTCGATACGACCGGTGCCCCCGTCCGTCGGATCCGCACCGCGCTCGCGAGTCCAGCGCTGGTGGGCGATCCGCTCTCGTTCGGCCGAAAGGGGCTGCTGCAGCCGATGCTGCTCACGCCATCGGCCGCGGCGCCGGGGAGCGAGGTCAGTCACGGCGCCGAGCACCGCGGGTGCAAGGCGCGGAGCGGAGTGCGGATCGGGGTAGGGGGCGAGTACTGGGTACCGGAGGCACCGCTGGGAGGCGAACGCCGTGCCTGGACGGTCTACTCGGCGGTGGGGCAACCGGTCGCGCGGGTGGCGAGCGGTACAGATATCGATCTGCTCGAGGCGGGCGCGGACTACATCCTCGGCCGGACGCGGGACGCAGTCGGCGGAGAACGGGTGCGTGTCTACGCGCTGCAGCGGGGCGAGACGACCACCGAAACGGCGCTGATCGGCCACCGGGGCGGTTCAACCCCGCGTACCAGAGCCGCCGCGTCGTAAGCCGGCGGCGCTGGTCGTGCGGATGGCGCCCGTTACGCGGGCGCGAGTCTTCCCTAGTTCGTGGACCCTGCGCGGACGAACACCCGGGTCAGGACAACGAGATTCGCCTCTCCATCCACGGACGGCTTCTCCGACAGACGGACCGGCGCGTAGTCGCCGGCGGGGACGTTGTTGATCGTCACCGTGTACTGACCGCTCTGTCCAGCTGCGCACGCCGAGCCTTCATTCGTCGTCGTGACCAGAATCGACATCGCGGGGAAGCGCACTTCGGGCTCGACGGTGAACGTCGCACCGCACCCCATCCCACCCTGAAAGGTGCGGGTGACGGTCAGCGTGCCGTTCGAAACTGAGAAGTTCGCGATCGACGTATTCTCCGACGTGGCGACGGTCGAGGACGAGATGGAGGAGGTAATCGGTGCAGGCGCGACGGGATCAGCGCAGCCCGCAAACGCGAGCGCAGCGGCGGGAAGAGCCAGAGCACGAGTCAGTCGCATGGTTCGAATCCGTTGAATAGAAGTGGTCGTCATCGGTAGAATCGCGAGCGGAGGCAGGAAGGGCTCGCGCTCGGGAACACACGCGTGCAATCCTCGGGCCGCCCCATGCGCGAGCCGACCCCCAGCTGCCGTCGAGCACCGCCACACGCGGCTCCAGGGGCCCGAGCAGCCTGCCCGAGGGGCGCGCGCAGGCTGCGCCAGCAGGTGTACGCGGCATTCCCACGCGCCATTGATCGCTTACGCGTCGCGTCGAGACTCGCTGCTGCGGATGCCACACTGCCGCGGCCGTTGGGGACTCGCCTGAGTTTGAGGCGCGGACGGGTGATGCGGCATCTACTGGCTGCACTACGGGTCTGGCCCGCATCCCGCACTGTCGAGAGCCGTCACGCGTGTCGCGTGCGTCGCGAACGCGACTGCTGCACGACCGCGCTGACGATGCGCCGCGACGCTCCCTCGCCTCAGGTCCGGTATCCCATGCAGATCGATCACGACCAGTCCGCCAATCGGTTCGTCGCTCGCCTCGACTCGGGTGAGGCAGAACTCGCCTACATCGAACGTGGTGAACGGATCCTCGATCTCGTGCACACGCAGGTCCCGCCCGCCGCGCGCGGCGAGGGGGTGGGGGACCAACTGGTCGCTCGTGCGGTGGAGTTCGCAGAGGCGAACGACCTCCGCATCGTGCCGAGCTGTCCCTTCGTTCGTCAGTGGATGAGTGAACATCCGGAGCATTCGGACGTTCTCGCTCCCGGTAGCGGGTGAGCGGAGGGCGCATGAGGCTGGATTGGTGCCCGGTGTGCCCGATTGTTGCACTAAGAGGGAGTATTGAGATGCGATGACGGCGTACCAGGCGGATGTGAGACGCCCTACCTCAGACCGGGAGAGAGCACATGCAACAGCTACATGATGGTCAGTGCGGCCTCTGCGCCCACTTCGGTGAGGGTCACGCCACGACCGAGCCGATCGTTCAGATCAGGGCAAAACACGAAGCGCCCGAGACGTTGCTCGATGACTGTGGGCACCCGAAGCATGCGACGTTGAATCTGAAGGTGACGCCAATCAGTGGCTGTGACGGATTCCGTCCCGCTCACATGTGAGAGCGGTGCACGGACGCGGATGATCCGTGACGCAGCGCACCAATCGAGCGACAGACCGACGCCCCGCGGCAGTATGCCGGCGGGGCGTCGGTGCGTTCCGGGTGCGGCCGCTCGCCGCCGCCGCCGCAGGTGCGCGGTTAGCCACAACCCGCAACGGCGCATCGCCCGCCATGCACGGTCGCCGCGCAACGGATGGGGGACGTGAGCCGGGGTGCTACCTCGTTTCACTGGCGATCATGCTGCCGGTTCGGTGTCGCTATCGCATGACCAGCGCGCCCTCCGGATGCGCGGTTGGCCAGCCCGCACCCCCGGCAACCGCGGTGTTACGGCGGGCTAACGGCGAGGTCGGCGAAAAAAAATTTGGCACCGACGCATCGCCAGATTCGGTTGGCTGAGCGGCGTGCCGAGCGCGAAGCGCCTCGGCGGATCAGACGCCGTGAGGTCGCTCGCGTGAC
>PPFU01057172.1_pt1 | contig 11252 bp, 11 predicted proteins | sample 1535991 | NCBI WGS metagenome assembly PPFU01 (sample SAMN04901290, study PRJNA319586) | Hypolithon metagenome, whole genome shotgun sequencing project. | isolation source: Antarctic Hypolithon | place: Antarctica: Miers Valley | collected 2014 | reverse complement strand
CGATGAGGTGAATTTTTGGCGCCCTAAAAATCAAAATGCTTTTAAGGCAATAGGCTCGGGTGATGATCTATGTTGATTGCAGAATTAAATTACTTAGGGCATTTCAGGCTACAGTGCGATATAAGTCCGAAACTGCTTCAGCTCGGAAAAAAGGTTACGTTCAAGCAGGTCGGGGCCTGCCGCGCCGAGAGTCCGCGTATTGCGGAGGGCTTGGGAGACACGGAGAGAGTTAGCCAAGGCAATCGAAAAGCCCTCCTGGCCCCCAGTCCCACTGTCACATCGTCGCCCATACCCACTCGGTGGGAATGGGAAGTCCCCTTCGACACAGATCCTAAATGGCCCGGCCCCTTCACGGTGGAGGCCACGCCGTTCCCGACTGTGCAATCGCTCGACGAGGCGCACCAGCCGCCAGACGCCACCACCGCCGTCGCCCGCAGCGGCGCGACTTCACGGCAGCATCAGTGGCGCGACGAGTTAGTGAAGACCGGCATCCGCGGCAAGGGCGGCCAGAAGATCACCTTCGCCGATCTTGAGCCCGTGCCCGGCACCCGCCACCTGCACGCCATCGGCAGCACCGTGGAGGGGCAGCCCGCCGCCATCTCCTTCGGCCCGGAACACGCGCCGTTGGAGCAACGCCAGGTGGCGCTCGCGTTGGAGGAGGCCAACAAGCTGGTGCCCAAGCCCAAGTTTGTCGTCTTCGCCTCCTTCGCCTTCGATTCCGAGGCGGCCAAGGACATCGATGAAACCAACTGGCCGGGCGTCATTCTACTCAAGGCGCAGATGAACCCCGACCTCTTGACGGAGGACCTCAAAAAAGGTCGCGCCAGCAACGAATCCTTCTGGCTTATGGGTCAGCCCGATGTGGTGCTCCGCCCCATCCGCTCCGGCGACGACAAGGGCAAGTGGGAAGTCGAGGTTAACGGCTTCGACTATTTCAACACCAAGACGGGAGACCTGGAGAGCGGCGGCGCGGGCAACATCGCCATGTGGCTGCTCGACCCCAACTACGACGGCCGGGCGGTTTTTCCCCAACAGATATTTTTCCCGAAGGCGGGCGAAAAAGAAGGCTGGGCGCGTCTGTCGAAAGAACTCAAGGCCCAGCTCGACAAGGAAAAGATGGAAGCGTTTCGCGGCACGATCTCGCTGCCCTTCGCCCCCGGCAGCCATCGCCGAGTGGCGGTGAAGGTGATCGACGACCGCGGCATCGAATCGCTGAAGGTGCTCAACCTCGAATAAGGAACCCACGCCATGCGCATCACCAAGATCGAACTCAAAAACTGGCTGAACTACCAACGGTTGGAAACCCCGGCGCTGACTGACCGCGTGTTTATCATCGGCCCCAATGCGGCGGGAAAATCAAACCTGCTGGAGGCCTTGCGCTTCCTGCGCGACGTGGCCCAGCCGGCCGGCCGCAAGCCGCAGGCGGGCGGGCTGCAAAACGCGACCGATATGCGCGGCGGTATCTCGAAACTTCGCTGCCTGAACGCCAAAGGCGACAACGAGGTGCGCATCACCATCGAGCTTTTGTCCGACGACGATACGCCCTGGATCTATGATTTGGGCTTTAAGAACGAAGGCAGAGGAAACAATCGCATCAAGGTCAGCCGGGAAATCGTCACTAAGAACGGCAAGGTGCTTCTGTCGCGGCCGACCTCGGCGGATAAAAAAGACCCGGAGCAGCTTACCCAGACACACCTCGAACTCACCAACGCCAACGCCGGCTTCCGCGATCTCTCCCATTTTCTGAGCGAGACGACTTACCTGCATCTCGTGCCGCAATTGTTGAAATACGGCTCAAAAATTGGCGGTAATGTCATCGAAAGCGACCCCTTCGGCCAGGGCTTTCTCCAGCGCATCGCTGGCACGGTGGAGAAGACCCGAAAGGCGCGGTTGCGCCGCATCCAGAAGGCGTTGGACACCGTAGTGCCTCAATTTCAGGAACTCCGTTTCATCAAAGACGAAATCACCGGCCTGCCACACCTCGAAGCCAATTTCGTCCACTGGCGCGAACGCGGAGCTTGGCAGCGCGAAAACCAGCTCTCCGACGGCACGCTCCGTCTCATCGGCTTGCTCTGGTCGCTGATGGAGGGGAATTCGCTTCTGCTGCTGGAGGAGCCGGAACTCTCCCTCAACGAGGAGATCGTGCGTCATTTGCCCAAGGTCATCCGTCGTATCCAGACCCAAAGCAAAACCGTCCGGCAGGTCTTTATCACCACCCACAGCGAGTCGCTGCTATCGGATCGTAGCATCCCGCCCGGCGAAGTGCTGCGCCTGGCCACCACTTCTGATGGCACGGTGATCAAGCCACTCGATGAGCAGGAAAAAATCATGTTCGCCAGCGGGCTGAGTGTCGCCGAGGTGCTGCTGGCCTCGGTAAAGCCACTCAAGTCGGATCAAATGCACCTCGCGCTGGCCTGATGTTACCCACGGTCTATCTCGCCGCCGAGGACGTGCCGGGGCTGGCCGTAGGCCGCAAACTTGTCTCCGAGCAGCCCATACTCTCAGTTTACAACAACGGCGGCGAAAACGCGCGGGGGTTCAGTAACTTGAAGAAGAAAACGCCCAACTTCGATCAAATGGGCGCGAAAGGCTTCCCCGTGTTGATGTTGACCGACCTCGACGGCGACCCCTGCCCGTCAGGCAAAATCGCCGACTGGCTGGGCCGCGTCCCGAGCCGGGGCTTTCTCTTTCGCCTCTGCGTGCGCGAAGTGGAAGCCTGGCTGCTGGCCGACCGGGCTGCGATGGCTGCGTTTTTGAGAATCAAGGAAGACAAGTTGCCCACCGCGCCCGAAAGGCTGCCCGACCCCAAGGCGGTATTGATCAAACTCGCGCAGGCGGCACCGCGCAAAATCCGGGTCGGGCTGACTCCGATCGGGCAGGCCGCCATCGGGCCGGACTACAATGAGCTCCTGTCAGGCTTTATCGCTGATTCCTGGTCGATTGACCGGGCGGCTGCGCGCGCCCCCAGTCTGAAACGAGCCAGGAAACGCGTCGGCGAACTGGCGGCACTCGTCGCTTCGGAGGCCACTGCATGAAATCCCTCATCATCAATTCCCCCTACGTGCGGCCGTCTCGCCACTGGGTGGAGACGCGTCCGAATACGCCGTTGGCGATGGTAGAGGAGCGGCGTCCAGCCGGGTATGAAATCTTCAATCCCCGGCATCACACCAAGCGGATCGTGACGCTGGACCGCGTGAACGAAATCCGCACGCGCTTGGAGTCATGGCAGCAGGCCGGGCGACCGGGCATTACCAGCATCACCCGGTCCCTGCTCGACCACTGGCACGACACGCCGGCGCGCACGTTGCCCTTCTACTTTTGCCAGCTTGAGGCCATCGAAACCTTGATTTGGTGGGTCGAAGCTGAAATCGAACGCAACGAGTGTGTGGCGTCCTACGCCAAAAACGATCACCTCGGCTTTCACGTCTTCTACCTCTGGAACGGCTCCAAGAGGAAATACATCCCCGACTTCCTGATCCAACTGAAGAACGGCACCAACCTGATCCTAGAGGTAAAGGGCGAAGACTCGCAGCAGAATCACGCCAAACGCCAGGCACTCGATGAATGGATTCAGGCCGTGAACAACAAAGGCGGCTTTGGCACGTGGGCGGCAGAAATTTCTTTTTTGCCTGCGGACATTCCGGGACTGCTGATGCGAAATAGTAATTAAAACCCCTTTCCATCATTCGGCTCTAAGCGTATGTTCTACGTGGGCCCTGAGGTGGCAGTGGCACTTAACGGTGAAATTGTAGTTCGCTTAGGTCGAACCTCGACCCGTGGCAGTTGGAGAACCCATTGCTGTGAGGTGGCGCCTGCAGCATGGTGTGGCGTGAAGTCCATCCCCCTCCTCCTCACCATCAACGGCGGTTCATCGAGCATCAAGTTCGCGCTGTTCGAATGCGGGGCGACTTTGAAACGCATCTTTGCGGGAAAGATCGAGGGCGTCGGCCAGCCCCAAGGGAATTTCGCCGTGGAGGGTTCAGGCGAGAGCGAAAATTTTTCCCGACCGCTGGTCGCACCCGATCACGCGACCGCGGTCAGCGCCCTGATCGATTGGCTGGAGCCTCGAATCAAGCACGGCGCTCTGGTCGCCATTGGGCACCGGATCGTGCATGGCGGTCCCAAGTATTGGGAGCCGACGCGCATCACCCCGAAACTCGTGACGGAACTGCGCCGGATCATCCCCTTCGATCCGGAACACTTGCCGGAGGAGATATTGCTGACCGAGGCGTTTCATCGCCGATTCCCGAAGCTTCCCCAGATTGCCTGTTTCGACACCGCGTTTCATCACGACCTGCCGCGCGTGGCACAGCTCCTGCCGATCCCGCGTCGCTATGAAGCGCAGGGCGTGCGGCGTTATGGGTTTCACGGATTATCGTTCGCTTATCTGCTGCAGGAACTGGAAAGGATCGGAGGGAAAAAGGCCGCCGAAGGGCGCGTGATCCTCGCCCACTTGGGCAACGGTGCGAGCCTCGCGGCGGTTCGCAGCGGACGTTGTGTTGATACTTCCATGGCACTTACGCCGGCCGCGGGACTGATGATGGGCACCCGCTCGGGGGATGTGGATCCCGGACTCGTTTCATTTCTCGCCCGCAGCGAGCAGATGACCCCGGCGCAATTCGACGGGATGATGAATCATCAGTCGGGCCTCCTCGGCGTTTCGGAAACCAGCTCCGATATGCGCGACCTTCTGGCCCAGGAAACCTCGGACGTGCGCGCCGCGGAGGCCGTGGTGCTGTTTTGCCAGCAGGCAAAGAAATGGATTGGCGCCTATGCCGCTGTGCTGGGTGGGCTCGACACGCTCGTCTTTGCCGGCGGTATCGGCGAAAACGCACCGCAAGTTCGATCCCGCATCTGCGCTGGACTCGGCTTCCTCGGCATCACACTCGACTCGCGGCGCAACCCGAAGAATGCCCCGCTCATTTCCGCGGGCACCGCGCGTGTCTCCGTGCGCGTCATTCGCACGAATGAAGAGCGGATGATCGCCCATTCGGTCGTCCGCGTCCTCGGCCTCAAGTCGCGCCGCAGGTAGCGCCATTCTGTTGGCAGGTCGGACAGAAGGTGACGCGGTAGGCCCACACCCCATTGTGCCACCGTGTGATCACGCGCACCATGCCCAAAGCTGAATCAAGGCGGTCAGTTGTGAAACATTGTTTCACCGGACAACGCCGAATCAGCGAAACGAACGGAGTTTTATCATGAATCACTCGGACGGATGGATGAATGGATGGTCGGGCGGAGGCATGTGGTTCTGGCCGGTGATCGGCGTGTTGTTGGTGGTTCTGGTGGTCGTCGCGATCATCAAGTTGTCGAAGAAATAATCCACTCCCCCGCCGAATCGAAGCGGGAATCACTCAACCTCGAATGGAGGCGACGAAGGCGATCGAGGAAAACATGAGCGTCTCCACGGCGCTGCCTACCGAATCTCCATCTGCGAGGAGGGCGGCCGGACCACGCTGGCGACCTTGAGGCCAACCATCCTGCTGGCGATGTTCAACACCCCGCAGATCGAAGGAGTGCCGCTAGAGATGGAATCCACGCTGATGAAAATCATAACGGAATTCCGTCCGGCGCGGTGGCCACCGGCTTTCTCAGAGGCCGACCCGAAATCAAAACGCCGCTGACCTTCGTGCGCTTCGAGCCGTTCGTCCTGCCGAAAAAATCCCTGACCGGCGACAGCACCGAACGCGTCGATACCCGCGTACTCCAAGTGATCTTCAGTTTTCCGCGCGGCGACCTTCCGCTCTTTGTCGGCCAGCAAATGGATGTGTGGATCGAGGCGCCTGCCACGGGCGGAGAGCCGTCGCAGCGGCCGGATCGGCATTGAGGGCCCGGGGCTGGGTCGCACGTTTAACGGTAGGGTTCAAGCCCATGGGCAACCGCTCCAAACGGAGTAAAATGCGGGCTCGGACGTGTGCTCAATGACGGAAGAGCGAGCTTTCAGAGCGCATTTAATTCGAAAAAACGATCGCAGAGAAAAAACCAACCAACGTTACCCATCATGAAACAAACAAGCCTAGCCAAACTTCTCCTTCGCTCCGCATTTGCCCTTGCAGTCTTTTCGGCTGCGTGGACCACCCTCGGCGCTCAATCGGCTTCACCCAAGGTCGGAATGCCGATGAAGGGCGAAAAGATGATGGGAGGAACGATGATGAAGGGAAAGATGATGGGTGACTGCGACCAGATGATGGAACGGAAACAGGAAATGGGAAAAGCGATGATGACGCAAAACACGGCCCTCGCCGAACAGGTCGCCGCGATGAACCGCGCGCCCGAAAAACAAAAACTGGGACTGATGGCAGGCATCGTCACGCAGCTGGCGGAACAGCGAACCGCGCGCGATGCGCAGAAGGCAAAAATGGATGACTCGATGATGGGACATATGATGCACCACATGCAGATGGGGCCGGAGTCCGTGGCGCAATGCCCCATGATGCAGGGTATGGGTGCCATGAAGGGCATGGACGAAAAATCGGACGCGCAGAAACAACATCACGAAGGGCAGAAATAATGCCAGGCCGGATATTTCACCCTCTGATTTGTCATCGCGAGCCCGAGGAGCGAGGGCGTGGCGATCCAGCTAGATGGATTGCTTCGTCGCTGCGCTCCTCTCAACGACAAAGTGATAATAGACGTACCCAGCGTGTCGACCGTTCACGCCAGAGTGTGAAACATTCCAGCTAGGGGACGAGGTTGCTCGGCGATAACTAATCGCTGCGACCCTGTGGTGCTATATCAAATGAAACTGCTGCCTCCCTCACCTGCCGGATCGTCGGGTGGCTGGCGGGGCGTAGCACCGCGACGGAGATTTCTTATAAACCATACGGACGGATGACGGCCATGCCTACCTCCGGTCCCACGCACCCGGATGATGAGATCTGGAAAATGACCGAGGCGGCGCCGACTGATTCCATCATACCATGAAAACTCCCGATCATTCTCCAAACGCCTTTCGCCAGACGGTGGCAAACCTGATCAATCCCGTCACGCGAGTGCTCGGCAGTCTGGCTTTGTTTGGGTCGGGGGCGATGCTGTCGGCGACGACGGTGGAATATGACCTTACCATTGCCCACCAGGAAGTGAACTTCACCGGCCATCCTGTCCAGGCGATGACTATCAATGGCCAGCTGCCCGGGCCGACCCTGCGATTCACCGAGGGCGACCGCGCCGTGATTAGGGTCCATAATCAGCTGGAGGTGGAAACCTCGGTCCATTGGCACGGGATTCTTCTGCCCAATGCCATGGACGGCGTGCCCTTTGTGACGTATCCACCCATCGCGCCGGGCAAAACATTTATATACGAGTTCGATTTCCGGCAATCCGGCACGTATTGGTATCACAGCCACACGATGCTCCAGGAACAGCGCGGACTGTTTGGTGCGCTGGTCATCGCGCCGAAGACCGCGGGCGAGTTTGACCGACTGCGCGATCACGTTGTGGTGTTGTCCGACTGGACCGATGAGGACGCGGGTTCAGTTTTGCGTACGCTCAAACGCGGCAGCGAATGGTATTCCGTCCGCAAAGGCAGCGGGCAAAGTATTCTCGGCGCGGCCCGGTTGGGTATGTTGGGCGCGTATTTATCCAGGGAACTCCAGCGCATGCCGCCCATGGACCTTGCCGATATATACTATGATCGCTTTCTGCTCAACGGCGCGGCCCAACAAACTCTCGCCGCCCAGCCGGGCGAGAAGATCCGGCTCCGGGTCATTGATGGGTCGGCCAGCACGTTTTTCTTCCTGCAGTTTGCCGGCGGCCCGTTGCGGGTCATCTCGGCGGATGGGCTGCCGGTGCAACCCTTCGACGAACAGCGCCTGCTGATGGGCGTGGCCGAAACGTATGACGTGATCGTCACGGTGCCGGCGGAGGGCACCTACGAGTTTCGCGCCACGGCGCATGATGGTTCGGGGCAGACCTCGTTGTGGATTGGTTCCGGGCCACGGCACGCCGCGCCAGACATCCCGTTCCCCAATCTTTACGTCAGCATGGGCGATCTTACGCTCAAACGCGTGTTCGCCTTAACTCCGGGCGGCTCGATGGGCATGCCGGGCCACGCCGTCCGCGCCGGCAAGTTTGATCAACCGGGCATGAACGGGATGGGCGGGATGAAGGATATGGACGAAATGAAGGGGATGGATCATGGCGACATGAAGCCCGAGACCGATAACGCGAAGCATGCCGGGATGGCCGACGCGCCCGCCGGGAAACATGAGGGCCACGACATGAGCGGTATGGCGCACGAGACGATGCCGATGAATACGGGAATGGTTTCCCCAGCGAAACCCGCATCCTCAAAAAACACCTGGCTCGGACTGCTCGCCGCGGACGTGAGTTCAAGATCCCCATTGGCCGCCGACGGCATGAGCCCCGAACGTCCCGGGCCGCCTTACGACAAGCTGCGCGCCTTGCAGACGACCGCCTTCGATTCCTCAAAACCGGCCCGCGAAATCCGACTCACCCTCGATGGCGACATGGAGCGTTACGTCTGGTTTCTGAACAACACACCGCTGGCTGCGTCCGATGACATTGAAATCAAACGCGGCGAAGTTGTCCGGTTCATTATGATCAACCGCACCATGATGCATCACCCGATGCATCTGCACGGGCATTTCTTCCGGGTGCTCAACTCCCAAGGCGAATTCGCGCCGCTCAAGCACACGGTGGATGTCGCCCCCATGACGACCACGGTAATCGAGTTTAAGGCGGACGAGTTCGGCGACTGGTTTTTTCACTGCCACCTGCTCTATCACATGGTGAGCGGCATGGCGCGCGTGGTGCATTATCAGGACTTCGTGCCCGACCCCGCCACCGCCGCTGTCCGCCGGAAACTCTACCACGACCCGTTCTATCTGTATGGCCAGGTCGATGCGCTCTCGCAGATGGCGCAGGGAATGTTGGTTTACTCCCACACGCGACATATCTTCTCCGCCGGATGGCAGCGCGTGGACGACGTGGAGTGGGAGGTCACTCCTGCCTACGATTACTACCTGAACCGGTTTGCCAGTGTCTTTGCCGGGGCTGACCTCGCGGGCGCGGGCGATCACTTCGAAAAGTACGAGGGCGTTTTCGGCCTGCGCTACCTGCTGCCGTTCAACGTCACTTCGCGGGTGTGGGTGGACACCGCCGGTGAATTTCAATTCGGCGTCGGCAGGCACTTCGAACTTACGCCGCGATTCGAGGTGTTTTCGGAGGCCGAATATGACACCAGGGAACATTGGGAAATCCAGGCGGGCACAAGCTATCTGCTGAGAAAGAACTTTTCCCTGATTGGCCAATGGCATTCCGAGTTCGGATGGGGCGGTGGTCTGCGAGTTCGTTTTTAACCGTAAAGCCGGCCGCATTTTCACCTCACCCACGCATATGAATCCATATCCAAAATCCGATCCGCGGGTGCGGAAGCTCGCGGGCGACATTATAGAAGCGCAGCGCAAAGAGATCGCCGAGATGAAGGCGTTAATCGAAGGCCTCGAGACGAAACGATGAAGCCATCTCCGCAAGATACCGGTACTAACCATTCGACCCAGAACGCCGCTGATTGCAAAATTAACCTATCCTATGAAACCAGACAGCGAAAAGGTGCGGAAGAAGAACCGCGGCGCGAAGTGGACGGACTATATCCCTCTCATGGTCATTGTCGCATTGGCGCTTCTTGCTGCGTGCGCAAAGCAATACGCCTATCTGGCCGGAGCTGGCTGGGATTGGATGCGCTGGATGCACGATTTCATGGGCTTCTTTCTCGTCGTATTCTCCATGTTCAAGTTCTTTGACATGCAAGGCTTCGCCGACGGCTTTCAAATGTATGATCTACTGGCAAAGCCATTCCGGCCCTACGCCTACGTGTATCCTTTCATCGAACTCGGATTCGGCCTCGGCTACCTCTCGCACTGGCATCCCGCGGTGGTCTATTCAGCCACGATCGGCGTCATGGTCTTCGGCTCGCTTGGGGTCCTTAACGCTTTGCGCAAAGGTCTCGATCTCGAATGCGCTTGCATGGGCTCAATTCTCAAAGTTCCGCTCTCGACCGTAGCGCTCCTTGAAGACCTGGGTATGGCTGCGATGGCAACGGCGATGCTGGTGATGACCCGCTAGTGGCTCCAGCTCGACCATGAATACCCAACCAATACAGACAACCTTTCGCGATCCCGCCTGCGGCATGAAAGTGAGCGTCGATTCCCCCGCCGGAAGGGTCGAGCATGATGGCACAATAGGATGAATCCGGGGCCTTCAACTGAGCATTCCGCGCTCAGATCACGCGCGTCGGTCAAAGAGGTTCTGGAGGATTATTCTGCCCGACACGTTGCCATCTTTGGTGCAGGAATCGCCGGACTGAGTGCCGCACACGAACTGGTCCGGCGTGGATATCGCGTCAATGTATACGAATCGGAATCCGAGGCTGGCGGTTTCTTTCGCAGCGCCCGAATGCCCCAGACAGGCAACCTGCCCACAGAGTATTCGTGGCATGGCATGGGGCCATGGTATCATAATTTATTCGATCTGCTGAAACAGATTCCCTTCGACGATTCGGGAAGCATCTACGAAAAGGCCCTTTCCCGACCGATAGCATTCGGAATCTTTCCCGACGCCGGCAAGGCGGAGTTTTTTGACCGGGGGCTGCGCAGCATTCCCCGGATGTTTCGCATCTCGACGTGGGAGTGGTTGAAATGGTCGTGGCTGATGCTGAAAACGTGGGGCGCGAATGTCCGGACGCAGGAGAAGTATTCCCGACTCAACGCCGCCGAGCAGTGGAAGCCGCTTCTGAACGAACAGGGTTACAAGACGTGGCGATCCTGCTTTGGGCCATGGATCGGTTCGGATTGGACCAAGGCCTCGCTGCACCATGCGGGCCAATTTTTCCGCAAGCAGCTTATCTCCCAACCGCGTCATCTGCACCCGGCCGACGATCAAGGTCCGGCCTGGAGCCAGGGCGCGGGAGACGGTTGGTTGCTGCTGCGCGGACCGAGCAGTGAGTTTTGGTTCGATCGCTGGATTAAAGATCTGGAGCAACGGGGTGTTTGTTTTTCATGGAGCCAACCCCTCGAACGTCTCCTCTTCGACGATGGCAAGATCCGCGGAGGCTGCCTGGAATCAGGCACGGTCGTTTCAGCCGATCTCTATATCTTGGCGACCAATCCGTTTGCTGCCGCAGAAATTATTGCGCGGACCCCCGACTTGGAACGGCAGGAGGAACTCCGCCTGTTCAAGCCTCTCATCCAGGACGGTCCGCATATCCAGGTGTCGTTCCGCATCGGATTTGC
>PPFU01108727.1_pt1 | contig 11274 bp, 9 predicted proteins | sample 1535991 | NCBI WGS metagenome assembly PPFU01 (sample SAMN04901290, study PRJNA319586) | Hypolithon metagenome, whole genome shotgun sequencing project. | isolation source: Antarctic Hypolithon | place: Antarctica: Miers Valley | collected 2014 | reverse complement strand
TAGAAATATTAATCCCAGCAGAAGGGAATTTTTTAAGTGGGAGTTTTGAGTATATTGCCTTCTAGCGCTAATTTTTTTTTAATACATTTTCCAACAATAAATCTTTAACCGTAATTCTTTTTTATGAAACATCTTAACCCTTTTTATTTTTTCGTGGTCATATTGTTTGTCATTGTTTTTTCTGGCTGTACCAAAAAATATACTGCATCATTTAACTATATGCCTGCAAAAACATATACGGCCGAGAGGAAAGCACCCGTTGATGAACCACAGGCGCCTGCCGATAAAACCCTTTCCGCAAACACGGTAGAAACAGCTGTAGCTGATGCAACCACTTCTGCCGACGAGAAATTAAAGCGCATTGAAGAAAAAGTTACGGAGAACAATGCCTTAAAAGCGCCAGCCAAAAAATTAAATGTTGTGCAGAAGCTGGTTCTGAAGAAAGTATTAAAGAAAGCCGAAAAGGATTATAAAAACAGTTTGAAGGAAATCAAAGCGGCGGATGATTCAGATCAAACTAAGGATATAAACTCCAATATTCGACTAGGATTAATTCTCATAGTAGCGGGTGTAATTGTTGGTATATTCGTTCCAGTTGTTGGTGGAATAGTGGGCATCATTGGTCTTGTCTTCTTATTGATCGGACTGCTGGAGTTATAGCATGCATTGAAAGGAAAGACGCTACCGATGTGTGGCAGATTGCGAGCAAACAGTAGAAGATATTAGTTATAGCATGCATTGAAAGGAAAGACGCTACCGATGGCGTCTTTCCTCTATTCTACAATTACCCTCGGAATATTGTGCGGTAGCCTGGTAAGTAGCTCATAGTTAGGCTGATTGGTTAATTCTTCAAAAGACGCCACGCTGATTTCTTCATTTTTTTGTTGTCCTATTAACACCACTTCGTCGCCTCTGTTCACGTCTTCATTGCCATTTAGATTAACCGACATGAGGTTCATATTTACAATTCCAATCACATCGGCGCGCTTACCATTAATCAGTACCGTACCTGTATTGCTGAGGTTTCTGCTAAAGCCATACGCATAACCCACGGGTATCAATCCGATGGTCATATCAGTAGCAGCCATATAAGAGCTACCATAGCCTATAAATTCCCCTTTTTTGACAAACTTTAATGACATTACCTGGCTTTTCCATTTGATGAGCCTCTTTAAAGGATCATCGGTGACCGTAGGGTTTAGCGCCTTAAAGTTCTCGTATATTTCCTTACTTGGCCAAAAGCCGTACATTACAATGCCCAGCCTCACCATGTCCATGCGTGTCTCGGGATAACATATGGAAGCAGCAGAGCAGGCCGTATGGTGGATCTCGGCCTTTATTCCCATCGATGCAAGCCGCTGCTTTAATTGGGTAAATCTTACGATCTGTTTGGAGACCCGTTGGTGATTTGCTGTACTTTCCGCCCCGGCATAGTGGGTGCATAGCCCTCTAATCTGTATCCAGTTCACGTTTTCAAGAATGGTTTTACAGAGTGAATCGAGCTCCGCTTCTTTAAAGCCGGTTCTATTCATCCCCGTCTCCAGTTCCAGATGAATGACTGCTTTTTGATCATTTTTTTGTGCTGCCTGAATGACTGCGTCTAGTCTTTCCTGGTCAAAAATATAAAGCTCAATGCCCTTTGCTATCGCCCATGCCAGGTGTTCATCGGCAATCATGCCCATCAGCATCACTGTGGATTCCGGTTTCTTTACTTGCAGGATATGGTGCGCTTCTTCGGCACTGAAAACAGAAAAATGGTCGATCCCCAGGCTTTCAGCCAGAGGTACATAATATTGAATCCCATGGCCATAGGCATTGCCCTTTACGGTGGCAGAGATCCGAATATCGTTGCCAATTAGGTTGCGTAGAAATTGTATGTTTTGCGCTAAGGCTGATTTACTGATCTCTATGATAGACGTATGAAACACGTATGATAAGTTTATGATGAAATAAAGGTGTAAACCCTATTGCACCTATTCATTGTTTAGTATAATCTGAAAAGCTTCGAAGAATACCGCCGCCCCATGTTCAATGATTTCATCAGGAAAGTCATAGTCTTCGTGATGTAAGGCTGGTGAGTTTTCTCCAGCGCCTATACCAAACAGTGCAGCGGTGCATCGGTTGGAAAAATGCCCAAAATCTTCCGACCATTTAAAGGGGGTTTTGATGTACTGGTATGGAATATTCCTACTTTTAACCGCTTTTACGAGATAAGCTACCGCTTTCGGATGATTTTCGGTGGAAGGGAAAACTTCAGACCAGGAAACCTCCGATGATAAATGGTATTTCGCAGCTACTTGATTGATGAAAGCCAGTGCATCTGCTGTCATCGTCTCCATGTCTTGGTTGGTGAAAGACCGAAAGGTAGCCCGCAAGGTGGCATGAGCCGGGCTAACGCCAAAAGCTATTTCGCCCAAAATTGCATGAACTACAGTGATCAGGCTAAAACCATGGCAATTTCTTTTGTAAGCATTGCCATCACTTAAATACTGTATGATTTCAGCCAGTGCCGGTGAAGGACTTATACCATTTTCAGGTTCAGCAGCATGCGATGTCTTCCCCGTCAACTGTAAGGTCAACCCTTTGGAGGCGGCGGCAAAAACTGCCTTTTTTATAACGATTTCTCCTTTTTTGAAGCCTGGAAGGTTATGAAGGGCGAATGCATAGTCAGGTTGAAGGCGCTTAAAAAGCGGATCTTCAATCACCCTTAGAGCCCCCTCCCCAGTCTCTTCCGCGGGTTGAAACAAAAGGATCGCCTTACCCACAGTTGGCTTATCTTTAAAAACCTTTTGCGCTAGCCTGCACATGATAGCCATGTGGCCGTCGTGCCCACACAAATGGGCGATACCCATATAGGCTGAGCGATGCTCAAATGTATTATGTTCTTGTATTGGCAAGGCATCGAGTTCACACCGAAAAAGTACAGCTGGGCCAGGTTTTCCACTGCCATAGATTACTGCCAGACCCGTTTCACCAATGGGATAGATAATTTCGTCAGGAGGGTAGGCCTTTAAAAACGCCAGGATGCGTAAGGGGGTTTCTTTCTCCATGCCTGATAGTTCAGGATGCTGGTGAAGTTCCTTTCGCAAAACTTTTACAGCCTCTGCATGATCAATAAGTTCTGCCATCAGGTCATTAGTTTTTCTGCATATTCAACCCGTTTTTCAATATATTGAGAATTGAGTATTTGTAAAGCACCCATATACTTCAATTTAAATCTTACCAGATCGCCAACGGTAAGGTTATGCTCATTCTGGCCCAAATCAATGACCAACATATCGGAGCTTGCTCCAACAATCTCAAAATCCATAGCATGGGGAAGCAGGTACTTTGGATCGATGTCCAACAAACCGATATCAAGTATAGCCCGATAGGATTCCTGGCCGTACAATGAGTCGTCAATCTGTAGCGTTTCTCCCTGTGGGTTTGCTGCAAGGGTGCCGTTAGGTAATTTGGGCTTCTTACTGATCTCTATGATCTCGGTGAATAGTTCGAAGACATCCGGTTTCATTCCTTCAATTACAGCATCTTCAAATAAATTTAAGCCGAAAAACAGCGTTTCTCCAATTCTGAAGTGATTCACACCCTTAGGTATTTGTTTATTAATAGCCAGCGCAAGGGTTACGGATGTGCCACCTGAAATCCACGGTATCTTTTTGTTGAACTTCAGCTCTACGATTTGCTTATACAGGCATAGCTGGATCAGTTTATCCTGAGAGGGCATCACTCCATGGAGACAATTTAAATTTGTGCCGATGCCAATAATTTCAATATTTGGCAGCTCGAATACTTTTTCATAAAAAGCTACCAAATGATCGCCCATGATACCTTCCCGCAGGTCACCCGTTTCGATCATGATAATAACCTTATGTTTTTTTTGTTGCTTTACAGCCTCTACAGAAAGAAGCTTAATCGTGTAGAACTCAGTATTCATGCTCACATCAGCATATTTGATAATGTTGCTGATACTTCTTTTCGCTGGTGGCTTGATATAAACGGTTTGGATATCGGGGTTGATTTCTTTGATCGTTCTCAAATTACTGACGCGGGAATCGTGGATTTCCTTAACGCCCAGGTCAATCAGTTCCTTCAGGTAAGTAACGTTGCCACATAACAATTTAGAAACCACACCCCAATGAAGATCATTTTCTTCAAAGAGCGTATTTAGAAATTGGAAATTGTGTTTTAGATTATCTTTATATAATTTTAAAAATGCCATTTTTATTTTTTTAGCCTCATTTCAAGGTATTTATTAGTAAACCCCAGCTTTTCGTATAGCCCTTTTGCCGGATTATCTGGTTCAACATGAAGTGCAATATCACCTTGCGTTGATTTGATGGCTTCCTGCATAAGTTGCTTGCCTACGCCTTTACCACGTTGGCTTTTATCTACCGCTATATAAACTAAAATATTCTCGGGGATATAACCCTTCATATTGGTATGGTTAATCACAACTGCCCCAACAATCTTACCAGCATCCCTTGCTGTAAGTACAAATCCACCCTGATGGCTCTTGTTTCCTAACGCATAGTCCAGGCACTTGAGAATATCTTCTTTAGTGTCTCCATATTGGTCAAGGTGTTTCACCAGAAAATCCGCAACTTCATTTTTTTCTAATGTAGTAGCTTCGTTTTTTGCTGATATCTTTAGTATGTCCATCTCTTTTAAACAAGTTTTTTAATGTAATGATTTTAAATTTGTAGTTTTTAAACCCGATATACCAATAAAGGTGATAAATGAAGCCGAAATACCGAATATGTTGGCATCCAAATCCAGGGGGAGCCGCCAGCCGCCCAATGTGAGAAGAACGGTTACCATACCTCCCACGAGCATTGCAGAAAAGGCTGCCGTTGCGTTCGTCTTTCCAAAAAATAAAGCCGCTATAATAGGTACAAACAATCCGGAAACCATAAATGCGTAGGAGTAGAGCATTAGGTCCAATACCTGCGTCATATAACTTGCCAGTAATAAAGCGAGGGCACCCACAACCAGTGTTACCAGTTGTGATAAGCGTAGAAAATACTGTTCACTTTTCTGTGCAGGAATGTATCGTTGCAATAGATCGGACATAATATTACCTGAAGCTGCCATTAGGCAGCTGTCCGCAGTTGAAAGTATCGCCGAAAAATAGGCGGATAACATTAACCCCATCAGACCCACCGGGAGGACCTTACTAAGTAGCATTGGAAGTCCCGTTTCAGGGTCGGCGCCCGCTATGCCATCTACGCCAAGGGATACAAACATCCCCTGCTCGGCGGCGACACGAGCGATTAACCCTAAGGCAACACCCATAAAAGCCATTATAGGCCATTCAAAGAGCCCTGCAATAAACCACGCCTTCTTTGCCGTCTTTTCATCTTTACAGGCAAAAATCCTTTGGTAGAGTGTCATCCCGACAAACCAAATGGGGATAATCGTAACGCCCCAATTGACAAGGTCCTGCCACCTGATATTGCCAAGACTAAAAAATGAGGCCGGCAGTGTGCTCCTGATTACATCATAGCCTCCAACAGCATGATAGGAGATGGGAATGCCTATAAAGATCAAGCCGCCCATTAGGATGATCCATTGGATGGTATCGGTGTAAATTACCGCTTTGATACCACCCATGACAGTATAGATGACAGCTAATACGCCCATGCAAATTAATGCTGTCGTTACATCCAAACCAGGAATGGTGCCGGAGGCAAGCTTTGCACCGGCCAATATTTGCGAACTGGTGAACCCTGTATATCCGATCGCTGAAATAATGGCTGCCAGGATAGCTACTTTGCCGTTGTAGAAGTGTCCGAAAATCTGTGGCAAGGTATAAAAATGAGCGAAAGCCTTATTTTGTTTTACCACAGGGATCAGGAATACGGCGGCTAACCATGCCCCGATTAGCCCTGTAAATAACATCCACGATCCGGAGATTCCCATCACAAATCCCAGGCCTCCCAAGCCAATGGAGAATCCACCACCGACATCAGTTGCTACAACGGAAAGGCCAATGTGGCCACTCCCCATGTTTCTGCCGCCAACGTAATAATCTTCTGTGCCTTCATTTTTTCTCAAAAAGTAGATGCCTACACCAAGCATAGCTGCCATGTAGATAATGAAGATTAAAATATCGATAAAGTGCATGAAGGAGGCGCTAGTACGATCCCAAAAATACGGACTATAGAATCCTTATAAAAGTAAAAAGGCCTAAAATGTGAAAATTAGGGCCTTTTGAAATCGCTAAACCAATAATGTGGGTGTTTTTAAAGCCTTTGAGTACGGTCTTAGCGCCTTTTTCTTGTGGCATCACCATAAGGATACAACTACTTTGGCTTGACATGCTTTGATGGCAAAAAATGGCTAATGTTGGCTTCTAAATTCGTATAAAAAAAGACCCAGAAATCATCTGAGCCTCCAATTAATTTTAAACTTTGCAGCGGCTATTCCAGGTTATCAGATTTTGCTTTTGCGCTGTAATACTCCCGGTTCATCCGTGCAATATTATCCTGAGAGATACCTACTGGGCACTCAATTGAACAGGCTCCTGTATTGGTGCAGGCACCAAAACCTTCAGCATCCATTTGTGCTACCATACGTTCTACACGTGTCTTTCGTTCTACCTGACCTTGAGGTAACAACGCCAGTTGAGAAACCTTCGCGCTAACAAATAACATGGCAGAAGCATTTTTACAAGCTGCTACACAAGCGCCGCAAGCAATACAAGTGGCCGAATCAAATGCCTGATCAGCTTTAACTTTAGAGATAGGAATTTCATTGGCATCTGGTACACCTCCGGTATTAACTGAGACGTATCCTCCTGCCTGAATTATTCTATCAAAAGCACCTCTATTGACTACCAGGTCTTTAATCACCGGGAAAGCCGATGCTCTCCATGGTTCAATCGTAATATTGTCGCCGTCGGAAAAGCTACGCATATGTAGTTGGCAGGCTGCGGTTTTAATATTAGGGCCATGCGCCCTTCCGTTAATAAAAAGGTTGCAGGAGCCGCAAATGCCTTCCCTGCAGTCGTGGTCAAAATGAACAGGATCTTCGCCTTTTTCTACGAGCTGCTCATTCAAGACATCCAGCATTTCTAGAAAGGACATGTCTTCAGAAATATTGGAAATAGCATACGTTTTAAAAGCACCCTTGGTATCTGTATTTTTTTGGCGCCAAATATCTAATGTCAGATTCATAATAGGTCGATTTACTTGTAACTCCTTTGAGTTAGTTTAACATTTTCAAATTCCAATGCTTCTTTATGCAACGCTTCAGGTTGATTGTCACCTGTATATTCCCATGCAGCTACATAAGAAAAATTCTCATCGTCTCTTTTAGCTTCACCTTCTTCAGTCTGGTACTCTTCACGGAAGTGACCGCCACAGGACTCTTCCCTGTTCAAAGCGTCGTCAATCATAAGCTCGCCAAGCTCAAGAAAGTCTGACACTCGAAGCGCTTTCTCGAGGGTCTGGTTAAGCTCTTCATTTTCTCCCACCACGTTCACATTGTTCCAAAACTCCGCTCTGATTTCCCTTATCTTTTCTTTGGCAAATTTCAACCCTTTGGCGTTCCGGGCCATGCCACAATAGTCCCACATCACCTTACCAAGTTCTTTGTGGAATGAATCTACCGTTCTGGTGCCTTTAATGATCAGTAATTTTGTGATGATCCCAGCAACATTGGCTTCAGCCTCCTTAAAGGCAGGATGATCGTTATTTATTCTTTCGATGGGTATACTTGCCAGGTAATCACCAATAGTATAAGAAATCACGAAATAACCGTCAGCAAGCCCCTGCATCAGCGCACTTGCTCCCAGTCTGTTGGCGCCATGGTCAGAGAAGTTACATTCTCCTGTGGCATATAAACCAGGTATGTTGGTCATTAAGTTATAGTCTACCCACAATCCACCCATGGTATAGTGTATAGCCGGGTAAATCATCATTGGCATCTCGTATGGATTTTGTCCTGTAATCTTTTCATACATTTCAAAAAGGTTACCATACTTTGCTTCAATCGTATTCTTTCCGTCTCGCTGAATAGCATCTCTGAAATCAAGGTATACGGCTAAGCCTGTAGGCCCTACACCTCTGCCTTCGTCGCATGCTTCTTTGGCATTCCTTGAGGCCACGTCACGTGGTACAAGGTTTCCAAAAGAAGGATATTTTCTTTCCAGGAAATAATCTCGTTCGTTATCCGGAATATCTTTGGCTTTTCTTTTATCTCCCTTAGCTTTTGGCACCCAAACCCGGCCATCATTTCTCAATGACTCAGACATCAGCGTTAATTTTGACTGATGGTCGCCAGATACAGGAATGCAGGTGGGATGAATTTGTGTAAAGCATGGGTTGGCAAACAAGGCGCCACGCTTATGTGCACGCCATGCAGCCGTAGTATTAGAGCCCATGGCGTTAGTAGATAAGAAAAAAACGTTTCCATAACCACCAGTAGCCAAAATAACAGCATGCGCGCTGTGCGATTCGATTTTCCCAGTAATGAGGTTTCTGGTGACAATCCCTCTTGCTTTTCCATCAATTTTCACTAGGTCCAACATTTCCGTTCTTGGAAAAATCTGAACTTTTCCATTGGCTACTTGTCTGCTCAAAGCACTATAAGCACCTAGTAGCAATTGCTGGCCAGTTTGACCACGTGCATAAAATGTGCGTGATACCTGTGCGCCACCAAAAGATCGGTTGGCCAATAGACCGCCATATTCCCGGGCAAACGGTACACCTTGCGCTACACATTGATCGATAATGTTCACACTTACCTGGGCAAGCCTGTATACATTGGCTTCGCGCGATCTGTAGTCACCACCTTTGATGGTATCATAAAATAGTCTGAAAACGCTATCACCATCATTTTGATAGTTTTTAGCAGCATTGATCCCGCCCTGTGCCGCTATACTATGTGCACGTCTGGGACTGTCGTGAAAACAAAAGGCTTTGACATTGTAACCTAGCTCTGCAAGCGAAGCAGAGGCGGATGCACCTGCCAGGCCGGTGCCCACAACGATGATGTCGTATTTTCTTTTATTTGCTGGATTCACCAGCTTAATATTAAATTTATGTTTAGTCCATTTGTCGGTTAATGGTCCTTCAGGTATTTTTGAATTTAACAGCATAACTAAATATTTTTAGTTCTTTTATAATTCGAAGTCAGTAATTTAAGGTACTCCAATCAGCCCAGGCTTTTTATTAAGAAGAATATAGGCATAGCAGCAAATACAGCAGGTACTATGATGGCAAAAGCATACCCAGCTTTTTCTATGGCAGGGGTATATTTTCTGTGCTTCATTCCGAGCGTCTGAAAGGCGCTCTTGAAGCCATGCCATAAGTGGAAGGCGAGAAAAACCATCATCACAATATATAAAATCGAGTACCACCAGATAGAAAAAGTGCTGGCGACGAGTGTATACAAATCTTTTACTCTACCTAAATCACCATAATCTACATAAGCAACATCACCAAATTTCATCTCATATAGAAATGTTCTCAGGTGAATAACGAGAAAGACAAATATGATCGTTCCTAAGATTCCCATATTTCTTGCTGGCCATTCGGTATTGGCGCCCGGTTTGGTAACCTTATACTCAACTGGCCTGGCTTTTCTATTAATGCGGGTGAGTAAAATCGAATAAATGATATGCAAGATAAAACTTGCTGCAGTCAATATCCTTAAGACCTGTACAATCGGGCTGGTGGTCATAAATTCTGCATAAAAGTTGTAAGCCTGCCCTCCGTCATCTTTGAAAAGCAATAAATTACCTGAAACGTGGCCGAGTAAAAAAATAATCAGGAACAAGCCTGTGCTTGCCATAACAAATTTCTTTCCCAATGAACTTGATATTGCTTTAGTAAACCAACTCATTCGTTAATATAAATTTAAAAGTTTATGATGATGTCCTGCCAAAGTTAACTCACGATTAAATACCAAGCAATTGAGAAGGCAATTTTGATACATTCTAAATAGATATAGAATGACACTAGTTTTAAACTGATTCAATAATTTTTTGTTTAGTTTTAAAATTTTTTTTTTAAACAAAATTGATGCAAAAAGCACAGGATATAATATGTTTCAGTTATTAAAATATAAAGAGGAAAAATATGTTTATTATACATCAAAGTGCTCCGTTTTCTTACATCCCTAAGTGCGCTTGAAATAAAATTTCGAATTTTCATTTACCTAATAGGATCTTAAGGCATATATAGGAACCAGCATCTCATTTTGAGTTAAATAAAGTAGGTTGTGAATGGGTTGTATCGGTAGAAATCATCCTGGCGGCTTGTTTTTACGTACATGGACCTTATAAACTTTTTATATTAAATTTGTTCGGTGGATATTATTGAATTGTGGCTGATATGACATGAAAATATTACATAAATTATTGCTTTCTATTTTCTCTCTTCTTTTGTTCCAAAGCCACTTTGCTTTGGGCACGCACATCCGTGCCGGTGAAATCATTGCAGTTCCTAACTCATCTTCTAATCCTCTTAGCTATAAGTTTATTATTGTTGGCTATACTGATACGGGGTCAAATGTTCAATTTGGAAACGGTGAAATCAACTTTGGAGACGGAAGTGATCCTATCAATCTGGAAACGGAAAAAGTATTTTCTTTTAAGCGAGAGCTCGGAGATCAGATTGCTCTGAATGAATTTGTCATAGAGCATACGTTTCCATCACCGGGCAGATATTTGATTACTTTCAGAGAGTTTAACAGAAATGAAGGGGTGTTAAATATGGCGGGATCTGTAAACACACCATTTTATATAGAAACCGAAATAATCATAGATCCTTTCGTGAGGTTCAATCGGTCACCTTTGCTGCTGGTTCCTCCAATCGACCGTGCTGCTACAGGTGTAGTCTTTATTCATAATCCAGGCGCTTATGACCCTGATGGCGATAGCTTATCTTACAAGCTTGTGGTTTGTAAGCAGGACCGCGATACGCCCGTAAACAGCTATAAGTTTCCTAATCATCCTGCGTTGTACCAGGGGATGGATTACAACACCTCCAATCAGGCAGGAACGGGGCCGCCAACTTTCACCTTAGATTCTATTACCGGAGATCTTGTTTGGGACGCACCGGGTGTAGCCGGTGAATACAATATGGCCTTTATTGTAGAAGAATGGCGCAAACTAAATGGAGAATTTCGTCGCATAGGATATGTGACCCGCGATATGCAGGTGATTGTGCAGGAAAGCGACAACAAGCCACCGGAGCTTCTGATGCCTAAAGACACTTGTATTGTAGCAGGGAGTATATTGGAGGAGATCATCCGTGCCGACGACCCTGA
>PPFU01010314.1_pt1 | contig 11287 bp, 7 predicted proteins | sample 1535991 | NCBI WGS metagenome assembly PPFU01 (sample SAMN04901290, study PRJNA319586) | Hypolithon metagenome, whole genome shotgun sequencing project. | isolation source: Antarctic Hypolithon | place: Antarctica: Miers Valley | collected 2014 | reverse complement strand
ACGAGAGGGCAAAGCCCTTGGCGTTCCCACTCAATCAAAGGAACGGAGGCGATCAGCCTCCCTCAGCCGCAACGCGGCACAGAAACGGCGCCCTTGCACGGCGCGACGCGGACGGGCGGCGTGGCGACAAGCCGAGCGCACGACCAGGCCGTTGCGCACATAGCGCAGCGCCGCCAGTCGAAGCGAAGGCGCGCCCGCCGCCCGCACGGCAAGGAGAGAGGCAAGTGCGCCAGCGGGTCAGTTCAAAAACGCCGCGCCCTTAGGAGCGCGCAGCGCGGAACAGAGCGCGTCCTTAGACCATCCCGCTCATTTTACGGCCGCCCTAATCCCTTTGCGCCAGCGATCGTCACCGATAGGCCGAGACGGCGAAGGCGGCTCGGTGGAGCGAACCCGCGCAGACGGATTCGCGGAATAGAGCGCGATGCGGGCTTGCCCGCAGGCACCAAATCCAGACGAGCAACAACTATGCAGACTTGAAGCGCTTAGATAGAAATGAGGGAATCTCGCCCAACGGCATTTCGGGCGATGAATTGCCGCTGCGGACGTAGAGCTTTTCATAGCCGACACCGTTTTTGTCCTTTCCTGCAACGATGATTGCTGCATCCGATGGGCGAACGTCGATCTGGCAAATTTCGATACCTGACGCCGTCGGGAAACCGATCTTGAGCTTCCCTGCCGTAAAGTTCTGGCCAAAAGCTTGGGCAAATAGATTACGCAAATGGATCTCGAAGCGATCTTTGTCCGCGTCGCCAAGGCAAGCAAGGTCCCGCTCCAAGCCAACAACCTCGCCACTATCGGCCACGCCGATCAGCAACGTCCCGCCGTCGAAGCTGTTGGCGAAGGCAGCAATGGTTTTAATGACGACGGCCTCTAACTCCTTGTTGATGCGCCCCTCATTCACGTCCCAGCGCAAGGTCTGCTTGAATTCCAGTTCCTCGCTTTCGCCCTCAGCGATCATTTCTTCGAGGGTGATCGGCACTTCGCCGATTGTTAGGTCGGTGATAGAATTGAGAAATTCGTTGAGCTCGGTTGCCAGCAAGGTCCGGCGCCGGTCGAGAAAACCCTCGTAGTTCTCGAGTTTCCAAAGCTCGGGATCGTCAGGGACGCACTGGCGCGCTAATGAGTCTGGGTTCTTGGTTGCGATCTCGGCGAGGTAATGCTCGGCGTCGGTCGCGCTTTTCGTGCGGTTGGCGATCTGGGTTAAGATCGCCCGATTGGTGATCTCTTGGGCAAGGGCATATTTGATCCGGTTGTCGGTGCCATAGCCAGCCGCCTTCAGCTTAGAGAACGGAAAAATGTGATCGTTCTCAAGGGCATATTTCTTGCCCATCGGCTGGGAAAGTTTGATGCCGGTGGTGAAGCAGGTCGCGCCCTTGCTTTTGAAATACCACCGCATCATCGGATACAGTGGGTGGGAAATCGCTCTGCCGACGAATTCGTCGGGGCTTATTTCAAGCGACCGCTCGTCCTTGATAATTTGCAGCGAGTCGTCGAACGGCTGAGCCGAATCCTTTACCACGCGCAAATCGCGATCGAGCTTCTGCGGAAGCTGACTGACATAACGGGTGCGGATTTGCGCGTAGTAGAACCACTTGATCAGTTTCTTGATCTGCAACCCGCTCAGGTGGCCGTCCTGCTGGAAGCAAAAGGCTATGATCGGAATTAGAGCATAGATCGAGTTGATTTCGTCGGTGTGGTCGATGAACGCGTGCGACTGCATGATGTTCGCGACGTAATCCAACGTCTGAGTATCCAGCTTTTTCCACGCCTCCTGAATCGGTCCGTCGTTCTTCTGGTCATGCAGAAAGTGCATATTTGAGCCTGAGTGGTACAGGCAGGCCAGCAAAGCATAGACGATGAAATCCAGCTTGAAGACGTAGCCGCGCTTTTCCAGCTCTGTGAGCTTCGCCTTAAAGATGTCGCGAGCCTGCGGCCAATAACCTGAAATCTGGGCAAGCGCCAACTCGGCTTCGGTGAGTGACACTCCACTGGCGTTGACCTTGTAGAAGATGTCGATGGCTTCGCGAATGCTCGCCTTAACCGGGATCGTCTGCTCGGGAAACTCGCGATCGAGGATGGTCTCGATCGACTTCACATTGTCGTCGATCAGGTCGTCGCGTTCGCGGGGAACTTCCTCGCCCTTGTCCTCCAAGGCACGCACCACATCTTTAGCCCGAACGTTGCGCTGGAAGATGTCCGTCAGATTCTGCCAGCGCGGGTCGTTCTGCATCTTGAGCTTTTTGTAGTATTCCAGCTCGCGGGTTTCGACGTTCACATAAAGCCCGCGCGTGTCGTTGAGGATTTCCGGCGCAGTGTAATAGGGCGGCAAATCGCCGCGAATGAGCATGTAGAGCGTGGTCAGGCGCTGCTGGCCGTCAAGCAGAATCCGAACAGCGCCCTGCTTCTGGTCGTATTTGTGCGGCCCTTTCAACTCCGGGGGCGTGTTGGTTTCCCAGGTCAGCATCGTCCCAGTGGGATATTCCTTGATAAGCGAGTCGACGAGTTGCTTGGCATCGTCGCGCTTCCAGACATATTCGCGCTGAAACGCCGGAACGAAGAGCTGCTTCTCGTCGATCTTGTCGAGGGCTTGAGAAATCTTCACTTATCGCTCCTTGCTCATCAAATCGCGCGGCGTAGCGTCCAATGCCGCGTTGCGAACTCGTTCAGGCAAACTAAGGCAGGACGACACTCGATCTCGCCCGATGGCGGAGACAACCCACGCCATCCGCTCATCTGGCACCCGCATTCTTGCGACGGTTAGCGCGAGATAAAGCGCTTCGGCGACCTGGGCCTTACCAAGTTGCTTCAATACGGTCTGTTGAGCCAAAACATCTACGGTTGATCCAAGCTTGACGCCTGGATACCTCTGCCGGCAAATCGCAACAGCCTTCTTGTCATCGATAATCGGAATTCCGTTGTGGCATACGGCCCACGCTATGGTGGCCGCTTCGCCGTCATCCAGCGTCGTAATGCCTCGACCAACGACAAGATCGAGAAAATCACCTTCCGCGGCTGGCGATAGTGCAACGCGCTCAATGTGCGAGCTGCCGACAAGATCTGCTAGGCGTTCAGCGTCGGTACGACCCTTTGCTCGACCCGCTTCCAGCTCGTTGGTCACCATATCGGTAACAGCGATCTGGTTGGGAATGGCCTTCAAAATTTCCGCAGCGTAGCCCGTCGCGTTGAGGTTGATTACAACGCTAGCGTCAATGACAAGAGGCGAGATCGGATCAAACAAGCAGTCTGGGAGCACCATCCAGCTCGCTCCCTTCTCCGCCTAACCCGTCGAATAGCGCTCGAAGATCCAATCGATCGAGGCGAAGCAGGCGGGCAAGTTGCCCTTCGCTCAACAATCCACGACGCCAGACTTCGTCGGCCATCATGGTCATCCTCAGAGAGAGGGGACGATCCGCGTCGTCCTTGTGCTCGTCCCTGGAAATCTCGCCGAGAACCTGTTTAACCTGATCATTCGTAATTCCGCCGTTTTGTTTAAACCAGTCCCAGCTATCCCGCTTGATCAAGCCCAGCTCTTCCAGCCGTCGAACCAGCGCCTCGCGCGAAACGCCAAAGAAAGAAGCAAGCACGATAATATGGCGTCGATTTAGCGAAGATGCACCGGCCGTTATATCGAGGAACTGCTGCTTTACGGCTCGAGCAGGCATCAGGAATGCCCGAGCGAAGGCGTTGGCATAACGCTCTTCGCGCGCGCCTTCAGGCGTGCCGTCGTCTAGAATGTCAGCCGTTCTGCGCGTTGAAGAGAAATGCCCCGTTTCGTGTCCGGCCGTGTTCGAGCGCCGGTCGCGAGGGTGGTTAGCGTTTAGCATTATGCACGGCCCAACTGCGTCGTCGAAAGCGAACAAACCAGAGATTCGGGGCGGGAGTCGACGAACATATACCCGAGCGCCGAGCTGCAATTCCAAGACGCTTACGATGTCGGCGATAGGACTTAGGCCCAAGCCCAACCACTGTCGCAGTTCAACAGCGTCTTGCTCTGCCTGCGCGACGACGTCGCCAGGCAAGATCGGTCGCTCTGGCGGATATATCGCGTTTCGGGTAATTCCTAACAGCTGTTCGAGCTCAACCTCAGCGCGCACAAGATCGTTTAGAAGATCGACCGCGTCCTCGACGTTTGAATCCTCTGCGTTGGAGAGCTTGCGGAATTGCGGCAGCAAATTGACTTGAACGGCATCGCGTCGAAGAATCTCGTTGATCGACTTTCCATAAAGTCCCGCGAGCATTTGCAATTCAGCCAGCCGGATGCGCCGCTGCCCTTGCTCGATCGCCACCAACGTGGTGCGCGCGATATTCGCGATCGACGCCGCCGCTGCTTGAGTGATCTTTGCCTCTTCGCGAGCTAACCGCAGCCGATCGCCTAGTTCCGTGGCTGGCAATACATCCATCAGAGACGTCACGACACGTCGTCCGCCCATTGACGAACAAACGAAGTCGGACTCAGGGAACCGAGAAATCCACGCCACTCGTCACGGTGCCGGTCGAGCAACGCGGCCAAATTGGTTTCCGCATCGCCGCCTGAGATACCCAGCGAGTTCGCTAATTGGGCTGCACTGCGTTTCAGCATTGCAGAATGGCGCGTCGAACCGGCTAGGCCGGCGAGATGCTCCAAATGAAGCGTGCCGGCCAAGGCGTGCTGGCGCAGCGCTCCCATGGATTTGCTAAAGCCTGGCGCAGCGCCCTCCTCAAACGTTGCGGCGCTCAAATTTTCCCAGACGTAGCGGTCTTTCGGCTCCGATAGACCCGCTGCATGAACACTCGTTCTGCGCAGCATACATGCGGCGCAAATGCCGCATTGTCGTTTTCGGCCATCAACAGGAACATGTCGATTCTGCTGCCAGCACGACCAAGTAGAATCCCATGCGGCGACATTTTGCGTGTCATCAGCGAACGCCTTTAGCGTTTCGCCCTTGGTGAACCAGAGCCTTGGAAAAGTATAACTTACTTGAAACTTCAGCAGGGCGGCGATGAAGCTTTCCATCTTATCAGTGAATGACGGATGGTTGCGATAGTCTGGATAGGCGTGGACTACCGGAACGAGCGCAGGCCCCAAGGCGCCTTGCCCACTTTCCGGCACGACAATGGTTTTTACGTTAGACAGATAGGCAGCGATCCCGGCGACAAGAGTGAACTTGAAACCGCGCGAGCGGTTGCTGGATTCTGTCAGTCGTACACCCGTGGATGCTACCTTGTATGGGAGCGTCGTAAACGGAAGCGATTGGTTTCCTTTGCGCGGCTTGTCACTTTTTTTGGTTCCAAGGCGGACACACAACACGTCCGTTCCGCACTGCTTCGCAAACAGCGTGGCAGCGGCGCGTGAGTCCATCCCGTCGCTGAAAGGCAAGATAGCGCCGACCCCGGCTGGCAAAGCAAAGCTGCTTTGCGCCTGCGGTGGGATGGCATCCGACTTTCGAGATACAAAGGTCAACGTCCACCGATCGCCGGTGAGAAAACCAAGCGCGGCGGTCAACGAGGCTTGAACTTCTGGAGCATCCCAACGTGATTTTTCGTGAACGGGAATTTCCAACTCGATATCCCTGCTCCAGCCCAGCGCGGGCCGCTTTAGCAACCGGTCGCAGAATTCGACGGCGGCAGCGACCACGAGCATGTCAAAAACGACGGGCTGCCACTCTGCGAAGCAGTAGGAAAGCAGGCCCTTCTCATTGAATCGGATATGCTCGCCAATCACGCAGCATTCGCGCTTTTCAGCGCGCTTACGCTTCTCAACGACCGCGATGCTGAGCCCCGGCCGATGAATGGGGTTTCCTATGGTCATTGAAGTGCCACCCCGTCTTCGATGCCGCTTTGTTTCGGCGGCCGTCGAGTAACACGCGCCTTCACGCCCTTCATGATTTGGCCGACTACACTTGAGGCCGAATGGCCATTATGGATGGAGTTGATCCGGTCCTTGAAATGCTCCGAACGACCTGGACCGGTTTTCCTTCGATAGTGCTCTTCCATCCCGCGGCGGTTTCGCTCGACCAACTCCTGAACCGCGTCGGTCAAGGCAACGTTGAGTGCGGCTTCGCCGACCTGCCCAGCGAAAGCAGCCGCGACCGCGCAATCGACAACAAGGTTTGCCAACGGCGTTCCGTCAGTGAGCCGACGGAGGTTCTCGACGTCGTCGCATGACACTGGCAAAAAGGACGCTTGGTCAGACTCGCAGAAAATGGCGCGAAGTCCTTTCATCAATTGGTCGGACACCTCCGCCGAAAAATCTGCATGTATCGCAGCGTCGAGCCATTGCCGGCCAGTGTCCTCCGTAAACACGTCTTTGTCGGCACATTCCGCCACCCGCTTCCATCGAGGGCGGAGGGGTAAGCTGCGGTGCGGTCCATCGCTCATTGGAGTCTCCAATGACGCCTATATGCGCAGAGATCATGCTTGTGTCAAATAGATCGTCAAATGGTCCGACAATGTCAGGTTTGGCTGGTTTTTGCCTATCCTGTTACATCTATCGCGCTCGAAGCGTCGGGGGGGAGGGTTTCCCGTCCAGCCAAGGAACGGAGCAATCGCGTGCCTTGGCATGGGCCGCGTCTAGGGTAGGCCCCATGCACAGAATTTCGGTGATACGACGCGCCGTCTTGGTGAAGTGAAGCGCCTCGTCACCCGTCAGTGCGCGGCCGAGGACGGCGGCGTCGCGGTAGGACAGCCACTTTTTGAGCACCTGATAACCGCCCAGCGTGTAGTCCCAGACTTTGGTCGGCACGGCTTCCCATTTCGCATCGGCGTTGATGCAAACGTCCACTGCTTGTTCGCCGATAAGGCTGAGCATTGTATCGAGGTCGAGATCGTGCCGCTCGGCGAGTTGTAACAGCGTTTTCCGCTCAATCTCGGTCCATGACCGGACGGTGGCGTTGCCGCCGCCGGGCATAACAAGCCGCGTTCCATTTTCGCGGCGCTGGCTATAGCCCCAACCAGCGGTGACTCCGAACGACTTGCCGCGAGGCGTTGCAATCGCTGAAAGACCCGAGAGCAGCGATCCACGAGTCACGCCGTCAATCTCACTTTCAGCATCGAGCAAGGCCGAAAGCCTTGCGCCCAGATCGGCTGACGCCCTGAAAACCTCCACGTCTCCGGGGAATGGGACGCGGGGCCAATCGATTCTCAGCGCATCTATATAGTCAATTTCATATGTGGGCGCGTTCAGCGTTGCGAGAATGTGGTCGAAGAGCTGGCTGCTTGAGATGCCCCGGTCCGCCAGTTCTTCTTTAAGCGATTTTGCGACATTCGGTTCGAGGTTCTGGCTGTCCTGGCGAACGGTCGCCGGAAAGATGGCGACATTGCTCTCGACAAGGTGGTGGTCGCCCAGGACGCTGATTGATTGAGGCTTGTAGAATACGCCCATTCGGTTGCGTTCGCCCGCCGTCAGGAATCGATTGTCGAAGCCCGTGTTGCCGAAAAATTCCGGCCGCTTTTCGTCGATGAGCTTCGTGTCAGGATCCCAATAGACCCAACGCACATCGAAGGGTCGATAGGCGTATCTAACTACTTCCCCCAATGCATGCTTTCTAGTCATCAGCAGTTTTCGAGTTTCGATCGGATCGTATCGAGACGAGCTATTCATCAACGCCGGAAATGACGTCTTCAAGTGCGCATTAGGAATCTTAACGTCGAAGTATTGCTCAATACGCTTTTCCAGCGTGTCGCGATCGATATCAACGACAAATTCGTCGCGGCTTGTTTTCACTCCTGCAAAGCTGACCGGCAGCAATTCCGTCAGGCGCGGCCAGTCGAAATACCCCGCGCCCACATCCGCCGGCATAAATTGAAGACGTAGCGGCAACGACGGAGTGAGATTTTCGTACAATTTGGCGGGATCGGCTTCGGCGGTTGCTGCCAATGTCTCCCGCTTCGCCGTTCCCCACAAATGCCGGAAGCCAACGGTTTCCGAGGGCTTATGGTCCTTTTTGCGCACGAACGTCGCGATCGCGGTTCCGACCTGGATTCCTGCCGGATTGGCGGGCGTGGAAAAGATCGATGGGTCCGGCAACCCCTCGGGCGTCTTCTTGCCGGTTTTGTATTTGTCACCGTTCAAGCAGTCGATGGCGATGCTGTCGAACGTTTCAAGGTAGCGTTCGCGCATTCCGGGACAGCTCAAACTGTCGAGCCAGCCGTAGTTAGAGATGAAGGAAATGACGCCTTCGCCCGTCTTCTCGGCGATGCGCCGTTCGGCCATGCGGAAGAAACGGACATAAAGCTCATTAAGGCCTTGGCCTTGCGGCGGGACGACCTTTTTGACCTTGCGATATTCATTGGTGAGTGCGCGTTCTTCAGGATTGTCCGCAATTCCGGCATACCCATCATAAGGCGGGTTGCCGATGATGACGAGGATCGGCGTCGCTTGCTTGACCGCATCGGCAGACGCGCGTTCCGCCTCCAGCTCCGGGAACGGCAGCGGCTTGTTTGTGTGCGGCTCCCACCCAGTCAGCGCATTAGTCAGGTAGATCGCGGGCCGCATGTCCTCGGCCAGTGGCGCATCCAAATTGGCAAGCGTCATTCCCGCCTGCATGTGCGCGACGACGAATGGTGCGGGCATGATCTCGAACCCGAAGACCCGGTTGCGCGCGGCGTCACGCAGCCGGTCGGCCAGCGCACCGCCCAGGCCATGAGTTTCGAGGTTTGCGCCAATGCGGCGGAGCACTGCGTTGATGAAGCCGCCGGTGCCGCAGCACGGATCGAGCACATACACGCGCTCATCGGCAAGCCCATCCGCGATGCCTAGTTCATACCTGAGCGCGCGATCGACCCGCGCAACCATGTATTCGACAATCTCGGCGGGCGTGTACCAAACGCCGAATTGCTTACGCAACTTAGGATCAAAGGCTTCGAGGAAGGGCTCATAAAAATACTGGACCGCTTCGCCTTGGTCAAAGCGTTCAAGAAATGAAGCCGCGTCGATGCGATTGAGCGTGTTACCGGTCCAATCGAGCACTTCGACGAGATTAAGCTGCTTAATGTGCTGCGGCGCGGTTAGTTGCTGGAACAACGTCCCGATGAAAGGAACGTGCAGGCTCCAGCCGGCCGACCTCCAGTCGAAGCGCGGGGGGATGCGCGCCGTCTCGCGCGCCCAGATGACCCATGCAGAAAACAACCCGTAGAAAAGCGTCTGGACAAGGGTGGATCGAAAGAAGTGGTCGCCCTTCTCTTCATCGAAGGTGATGCCAAGCGCATCTTCTAGCGCGTTGCGCACCGTCTTGAGCGCGGGCAGATCGCCCGCAGCATCCACTCGCGCCAGCGCATCGCGGGCGTAGGAAGCGAGGAACCACGCCACGTCCTTGGGCTGAACCAGAGCGACGTTCTGCGTGAGTGCGCGACGGAGATATTCGATAAAGGCGAGGCCAACTGTCTTGGCTGCCTTTTCCGGCGTCTGAACGAGCGACCAAAACTCAGAAGGGGTCTCGGCAAGCGCGAAGGTTTCGAGCCGCGTCGCGGTGCCATTGACGTCTGGCCCAACGAGCTGGAACGCTCGCAGGTTCGTTACGAGCACGAGGCCATAGGCATCGAAATATTTGGTAAGCTGCGCGGGTGTCGATTTGAACAGGGTGTCGTCGGCAACCGGCTTGACCTCGACCACGCCACGTTCGGGCATCTGCCCGTTGCGAGGTTCGCCCCTCTGAACCTGATTGGCCGCGAACAGACCGAAATCCGGACTTCCCGCGCCAGTATTCGCAAGCTGGGAAAGCGCGAGAACCTTTGGCGACAGCGAACTTCCGACCCGCTCGAATAACGCGTGAAGCGCCGGGTAATAGGCGGTTTCAGGCGTGCCAGCACCGAGCGCCCGTACACGACGGACGGATTCAAAAAATTCCTCAGCTATGGCAATAGGATCGAAAGCCACGTTCCCCCCTTTTTCGACACTTAATGGCGGGCCAAATTTGAACAAGAATTACCTTGCATGGCCGGACGATCACGCTGTTCTTTTTGACGCGGAACCGCGATCGCCTTCAGACGCCAAGTGATACCGCGTCGCGCGTCGCTCCCCCGTCCGGGTGAGAACCGATTTCGATACCAAATCGTTCAAGTCGCGTGTCACGGTCGCCAGACTGGCCCCGGTGATCGTCCGGTAGTTTCCGGCGCTCAGCCCGCCTTCGAATCCATCCGGCCCCTCACGGAAGATGCGGATTAACGCCTTTTCCTGCCTCTCGTTGATCTCGCCGCGCAAGCGATCGAGCAGCCGCGTCTTGTCGATCAGGAAGCGGATGCGGGTGATCGTCCGTGCCTGGGCTTCGATGACAATATCGGCGAACCAAGCCAGCCAGGCATCAATGTCGTTGCTCTGGCTGCCACGCTGAAGCGCGGCGTAATAGGCTTTGCGATGGCGATGGATGGTTTCCGCAAGTGCCGTCAGCGTCGGGGCCGCGAGATTTTGCGCCAATGCCTTTTCGGCAATCGCGCGACCGATCCGGCCATTGCCGTCTTCAAAGGGATGGATGCTCTCGAACCACAGGTGCGAGATGGCGGCGCGGGTGATCGCAGGAAGCGGGTTGGGTGACGACGGCGCGCTGTCGTTGAACCAAGCGATGAAGCGGGACATTTCCACCGGCACGGTATCCGACGGCGGAGCTTCAAAATGCACGCGCGGTTCGTGAAGGGCGCCCGATACGATCTGCATCGCGTCCTCGTGCGTCCGGTAGCGCCCTACATCGGCAATATCGCGCCGACCGTTCATTAGCATCGCGTGCCATGCGAATAGCGTCCGATCGTTGAGCGGCGCACCATGGTTGCGATAGACGTCGGCCATGAGTTCGGCGGCCCCGGCCTCCGCCGCACTTGCGCGGCGCTGGTCGGCTGCAAAGCCAAGATGCCGTGCGAGCGACGACTGGACGCTGGCACGGTCGAGGATCTCGCCCTCGATGGCGGAGCTATCTACAACTTCCTGCGATATGAGTTCGATGGTCAGGCCATCGCGCTCACCGGCGTCGAGGTGGTGTAACGCGCCGACGACGACGCCGGAGCCTTTCAAGAATTGCTCTTCTGACGCGCGGATACTATCCGCGTGGAAGCGGAAAGCAGGCCAATCGGAACGTTGCCAATTCCAGCGCATGATCGATAAGATGTCTTTCTATCGATCAAGATATAGCCGCATTATGATTGATGAAGCGAGCGCCAATCGATCACCAGAGCATATTGTCGCTTCGCGCCGTGAATTTGTGGCGATGGCTGCATCCCGGAGGGGCCGCAAAGTGCCAGCATGACAATGCCGTTCGATTGTCATTTCGCGCAGCGGAGCGCGGGACGTGCGACCCCAGGCGATCCGCTGATGCAGGCTCCT
>PPFU01030910.1_pt1 | contig 11289 bp, 8 predicted proteins | sample 1535991 | NCBI WGS metagenome assembly PPFU01 (sample SAMN04901290, study PRJNA319586) | Hypolithon metagenome, whole genome shotgun sequencing project. | isolation source: Antarctic Hypolithon | place: Antarctica: Miers Valley | collected 2014 | reverse complement strand
GGCTCACCACGACGAGGTGCTGCTCGAGCACGTGCAGCACCTCCTGGACGGTCTCCACGGCATCGAAGGCAGAGGCGACGCGAGATGCGCCCCCGACGAAGACCTCGCTCGGCGGCTCGGCCGTCAGGGTGGTGCGCAGGACAGAGAGCACGCTGGTGGCGATGTGGTCGGTCTCGGGGTCGCCCGTCCCGGGGGCTGTCGCCGGGAGCGACCCGCGCATGACGTTCACGAGGTGGGAGGCGAGATGGGCGGAGGCCGCGTTGACCCGGTCCTCCCCGACCTCGTCCTCGAGCTCGACGCTGTGCTTCTCCACCGTGGCATCGCCCAGGATCACGATGGCGAGCACCTGCCGTGGGGCGAGTGCGACGAGGTGGATCGACCGCACGGGCGTGTCGGTGTGCGGCGGCGGAACGACCACCCCGGTCCAGGCGGTGAGCCCGGAGAGCAGCTGGCTGGTGGAGGCCAGCATCTGTTCGATCTCGCCGTGGGCGGCCCGGAAGAACGAGCTCACCTGCCGGGCCTGTTCGCCGCGCAGGGCGCCGGGGGAACCGATCGTGTCGACGAAGTAGCGGTACCCCTTCTGGGTGGGGATCCGGCCGGCGCTCGTGTGCGGCTGGACGAGATAGCCGTCGGTCTCGAGGGTGGCCATCTCGTTGCGCACCGTCGCGGAGCTGACGTCGACACCGGGTGCGGCCGCGACGCGACCCGACCCGACCGGTTGTGCGGTCTCGATGTACTCCTGGACGACAGCCCTGAGGATCGAGGCCTTGCGATCATCGAGCATGGCTTGTGCGGCACCTCCCCAACACGGCGGACGACGGCTGGCACTCGATGTTACCGAGTGCCAGCCGAGGCACCCGTCTCGTCACCCGGTCTCGGCGTATCGCTGGAGCGACACCTGCCGCTCCTCGGCGTGATCGACGATCGGGAGCGGGTAGCCCTGCGGTACGCCCTCGGGGGCCTTCCACGGCTCGTGGACGTACCGTCGGGGTACGTCCGCGAGCTCGGACACGTACCGCCGGACGTAGGTGCCGTCGGGGTCGAAGCGCTCAGCCTGGGTGATGGGGTTGAAGATCCGGAAGTACGGCGCGGCGTCGGTGCCGGTACCGGCGGTCCACTGCCAGCCGTGCTGATTGGAGGCCAGGTCACCGTCGACGAGGTGCTGCATGAACCACCGGGCGCCACGCTGCCAGTCGAGGTGGAGGTCCTTGACCAGGAAGCTGGCCACGATCATGCGGACGCGGTTGTGCATCCACGCCTCGGTGGCCAGCTGACGCATCCCCGCATCGACGATGGGATATCCCGTCTCGCCCCGGCTCCAGGCCTCGAACCGTTCGTCTGCGTCGGCGTCCCGATCCCATGGCATCGAGCCCACCCGCTCGTTCATCGACTGCCTCGCCGAATCGGGGACGTGGAACAGCACGTCGGCGTAGAAGTCACGCCAACACAGCTCGGTGGCGAACGTACGCTCTGCGTCAGAGGCCCCGAGGCGGTCGAGGATCTGGCGGGGGTGGATGGTGCCCCACTTGAGATCGGGGGACAGGCGGGACGTGGCGTCCTCACCGGGGAGATCGCGGGCCTCGTCGTACTCGTGGACCTTGGCCCGCAGGAAGTGGTCGAGACGGTTCGACGCCGCGTCCTCGCCGGCCCGCTGGATGGCCACGGAATCCAGGTCCGGATCGTCGGGGATCCCGTCGGAGTCGACGCCTCGCCACGGGATCGAGCCCGGCTTGGCGACGGGTCGGTCCCATCCGTGCTCCCGCCATGCCCGAGAGAAGGGGGTGAAGACCTTGTAGTGCGTGCCGCTCTTGGTGGAGATCGTGCCGGGATCGACTGCGTAGGGGCTGCCCGTCCGGACGAAGTCGATGCCTGCCCCGGTCACGGCGGCGGCCACCGCGTCGTCCCGCGCCCGCCCGTACGGACCGAAGTCTTCGGCCAGGTGGACCGACACGGCATCGAGATCGACGGCGAGTTGCGGGATCACCTCGCGTGGATCGCCGGCACGGATGACCAGGTTCGCTCCCATCGACTCGTCGAGGGCGCGCAGGCAGCCGTACAGGAAGGCGAGCCGTGGTGGGCCGGCCGGGCCCCGCAGGCGGTCGTCGAGACAGAAGACCCCCACCACCTCGTCGGCCGAGCGGACCGCATCCACCAGTGCCGGGTTGTCCGACAGGCGCAGGTCGCGACGGAACCAGACCAGGGCGGTGGACATGGGCCCCTTCCTACCCTGACGGGACGCGTTGCGACGTCAGGCCGACGCGCGGGTCGACGTCACGATGGACGGCGCTGGTTCAGCTCCAGCACGTTGTCGTGGAGGATCCGTCGTTGGTCATCGGGCGGGAGGTGCTCGACCTCGGCCGCGTAGTCGAGCGGCTCGGGTAGGGCCTCGATGTGGGGCCAGTCGCTGCCGAAGAGCACGCGATCGGCGCCCATGTGCTCGACCACCTCGTCGATGTGATCTTCCCAGAACGGGTTGATCCAGATGTGGCGCCGGAACGTCTCGGTGGGGTCTTCGGGGAACCAGCCGTTCATCTTGCGCGCCACGACCCGCAGGCGACCGAACAGGCCACGGAGGTAGGTGCTGCCGTTCTCGACGCTGGCGATGCGCAGGTTCGGGAATCGGTGGAAGAGGTTGTCGCCGACGAGTGAGGCGAGGAAGTCCTCGATGGGTCGTTCGAGTTGGAGCATGCGGGTGGGTTGGGGCACCCCGGCGAAATCGGTGGTGAAACCGTCGCGGGCGTAGCCGTGGCTGGTGTAGCCCGAGTCTCCGGCGTGCACGACCACGGTGACGCCCGATTCGTCGACCCGGGCCCAGAACGGATCGAACATCGGGTCGGTGGGCGCCTTCTGCCCCTGCGCCGTGGTGGGGGCCGCCGGCCGCATCACGATGGTGCGGGCGTCGTGGTCGAGTGCCCACTCGAGCTCGCGACATGCCCAATCGACATCGACGAGCGGGATGTACGGGCCGGCGAAGATGCGGTCCTGGTAGGCGAAGCCCCAGTCCTCCTCGAGCCACCGGTTGAAGGCGGTGAACAGCAGGGTGACGGCGTCGGGATCGTGGCGCAACGGCTCCTCGTAGATCATGCCGAGGGTCGGGAACAGCCACACGGCACCGACGCCCTGCGCGTCCATCGTGTGGAGCCGGGCGTCCCGGTTGCGGTACTCGGGCCGGATGGGTTCGTGGCGGCTGAGCAATTCGAGCGGGTCGTCGCCGTTGGGGTTGCCCCGGAAGTAGTCGGCGAGCACGCCGGGGAACGCCACGGGATCGAAGGTGGCGTTCTTCACGCCCCGGAACACCTTGCCGCCGAGCACGGGATAGGTCCGTCCATCGATCCGGGCCCACTGGAAGACGCGGGTGGCATGTCGGGGATCGAGATGGCGACTGAAGGCGTCGAGGGCCTCGTAGTAGTGGTTGTCGGCGTCGAAGGGCCGGTACCCGAGCGTCTCGACGATCTGCGGTGCATCAGTCGTCATGGTCATGTCTGACATGGTGTCAGATGCGGCTGGGGAGCAGCGCCCGGACAACCTCCAGGGTGTCGGCGTCCGACGGACCCTTGTCGTGGCGGTACTGCTTCACGCGTGCGAAGCGGAGTGCCACGCCGCCGGGGTACCGGGTGGACGCCTGGGCTCCGTCGACGGCCACCTCCACCACCTGCTCGGGCCGGACCCAGACGGTGTGGCCGCTCTCGCCGGTACGCAGCTCTCGGAACCGCGCCGTCTGCCACTCGAGCATCTCGTCGGTCATGCCCTTGAAGGTCTTGCCCACCATGACGAGGTCGCCGGTCTGCGCCTGCCGTGCCCCGAGGTGGATGTTGGAGAGCCAGCCCCGCCGCCGACCGCTCCCCCACTCCACCCCGAGCACCACGAGGTCGAGAGTGTGGACGGGCTTCACCTTTCGCCAGGACTTCCCCCGGCGCCCGGCCTCGTACCTGCTCGCGGCCGCCTTGACCATCACCCCTTCGTGGCCGTGCGCCAGCGCGTCGGCGAGGATCTCCTCGGCCACCGAGGGATCGGCGGTGGTGACCCCCGGGATGAGATGGGGGCCGACCAGCGCCTCCAGCCGACCGCGCCGGACGCGCAGCGGCTCGTCGATCTGATCGGCACCGTCGAGATGGAGCAGGTCGAAGAACTGAGGGGCCAACACCGTGGGACCGGCCGTCGGCTCGCTGCGCCCGAACCGGCTCATCGTGTCCTGGAACGCCTGCGGTGCCTGGTCGGGGCCGAGGAACCCGAGCACCTCGCCGTCGAGGACGAACGATCCCGAATCGAAGCTGCGGGCGACCGTCACCACCTCGGGTAACCGGGCGGTGACGTCGTTGAGGTTGCGGGTGAAGATGCGCACGTCCTGGCCGGCGCGATGGACCTGGATGCGCGCCCCGTCGAGCTTCCACTCCACACTGGCCGCACCGACCTCCTCGATTGCCGCCCCCACCGACTCGCTGGTCGAAGCGAGCATGGGCTGCACGGGCCGAAGCGGCTCGAGCCCGACGGCGCACACGGCGTCGGTCCCGCCGACGAGGGCTGCTCGGGCCACGGTGCCCAGGTCACCGGCAAGCATGACCGCCCGTCGGACGTCAGCGAGACGGACGCCCGAGGCCACGGCGATGGCGTCGGTCACGACGCCCTCGAGCGCACCCGTGCGCATCTCCCCGACGAAGAGCCGCCCGAGGAAGTCGGCCTCGGCTGCGGTGGCCCGGCTGAACAATTCGACGAGCTGCGCGCGGCGGCCGGCCTGCGAACCCGGCCCCGTCGTGGCGGCGAGGGTGGTGACCGCACGATCGACCTCGTCCACCGTCAGGGACGCGTCCGGGGCCGGTGGGACATCGAGATCCCGGATCGCAGCCCAACCGACCCCGATCCTGCCCTGGCGGACCCCGCCGAGCAGGAAGCCGACGACGGTCTCGACCTCCCCGGGGTCGACGATCGAGAACAGGGCGGCCAGGGACGTCCTCTTCTCGTTCCGCTTCGTCGTGGCGCCGACGATCGACGATGCCTCGACCACCTCGGCCAATCGGGTCACGGGATGCACCAATCGATGGGATCGCGCCCCGCGCCGACGAGCGCCTCATTCGCCCGGCTGAACGGCTTCGAACCGAAGAACCCCCTGTGGGCGGACAGGGGCGAGGGATGGGGCGATTCGATGATCACATGCCGGCTGGTGTCGACGAGCGAACGCTTGTTGCGAGCCGCCGCTCCCCACAGGACGAACACGACTCGCTCGGGTTTCTGGCCCACGAGTTGGATGACCCGGTCGGTGAAGGTCTCCCACCCCTTGCGCTGGTGCGAGGCGGCCTGCCGGGCCCGCACCGTGAGCGTGGTGTTGAGCAGCAACACGCCCTGGCGGGCCCAGTGTTCGAGGTTGCCGTGGCCGGGCGGGGCGCATCCGAGGTCGGAGACCAGCTCAGTGTGGATGTTGGTCAGCGACGGGGGGATGTCGACGCCCCGCCGGACCGAGAAGCACAGCCCATGGGCCTGCCCGGGACCGTGGTAGGGATCCTGACCGACGACGAGCACCTTCACGTCGGCGAACGGCGTGAGGTGGAGTGCGGCGAAGACCTCGTCCGGGGGCGGGTGGACGGTGTGGCGGTTGCGCTCGTCGCGGACGAACGCCTGCAACTCCTGCCAGTACGGCTCGTCGAACTGGTCTCGCAGGAGCGGGTTCCAGTCGGTCTTCATCAGTGCGTGAAGCTACCCACGCCTCCCCGACCTCGTCAGGCAGCAGCCTCCCACGGTCGGTGGGGTCACGTGGTTGGGTGGAGCCATGCGTATCGATGTCTGGTCCGACGTGGTCTGCCCATGGTGCTACCTGGGCAAGCGGCGCCTGGAGGAAGCGCTCGACGGTCTCGACTTCGCCGACGAGATCGATGTCCGCTGGCGCGCCTACCAGCTCGACCCCACCGCCACCACCGAACCGAAGGATCTGCGTACGGCCATCGACCGCAAGTACGGGCCGGGCGCGTTCGACGCCATGGCCGCCCGGCTCGGGGCCCTGGGACGGGAAGTTGGCATCGACTATCGCTTCGACATCGCCCAACGGGTGACCAGCGTGCCGGCGCTGATGCTCGTCGACTGGATCGCCGGCGCCGTGGGTCGCGACGCGGCCGCTGCGCTCCACGAGCGACTGTTCCGGGCCTACTTCACCGAGGGCGCCGACATCGCCGACCCCGCCAACCTGGTCGATTGGGCGGTCGAGGTCGGCGCCGAGCGTGATCTCGCCAGTGCGGCTGTCGCCACCGGCGCGGGACGGGAGGGCGTGGCGGCAGACCTCGAAGCGGCGGCCGACCGCCAGATCACCGGCGTCCCGGCATTCGTCATCGAGGACAAGCACCTGATCCCCGGCGCCCAGGACGTCCACACGCTCCGGACCATGATCACCCGGCTGCGCGAGAAGTACGCGAACGGTGTGTGACGTGTCCTACGGTCCGCTCCATGACTGACGCATCCCAGTACGGCTTCGACACCAAGCTTCTCCACGCCGGGACCGAGGACGATCCGGCCACCGGCGCCGTGCAGACGCCGATCTACCAATCGACGTCGTTCGTCTTCAAGGACGCCGAACACGCCGCCCGACTCTTCAACCTCGAAGAGGTCGGCTTCATCTACTCCCGCCTCACCAACCCCACGGTCTGGGCACTGCAGAACCGCGTCGCCGCACTCGAGGGTGGCGCGGGCGCGGTGGCGTGCTCGTCCGGCCACGCGGCCCAGATCCTCGCCCTGTTCCCGCTGATGGGACCCGGGAAGAACGTCGTGGTCTCCACCCGTCTCTACGGCGGCTCGATCACCCAGTTCTCCCAGACCATCAAGCGCTTCGGCTGGTCGGCCACCTTCGTCGACTTCGACGACACCGACGCCATCCACGCCGCCTGCGACGACGACACCCGCGCCATCTTCTGCGAGTCGATCGCCAACCCCGGCGGCTACATCACCGACCTGCCGGTCATCGCCGGCATCGCCGACGAGCACGGCATCCCGCTGATCGTCGACAACACCTCCGCCACGCCGTACCTCTGCCGGCCGATCGAGCACGGCGCCACCCTCGTCGTGAACTCCACCACCAAGTACCTCACCGGGAACGGCACCGTCACCGGCGGCGTCGTGGTCGACTCCGGCAACTTCGACTGGTCGGCATCGGACAAGTTCCCGTCGCTGTCCCAGCCCGAGCCCGCCTACCACGGCCTCGTGTTCCACGACGCGCTCGGGCCGATGGCGTTCACCTTCCACGGCATCGCCGTCGGGTTGCGCGACCTGGGTATGACCATGAACCCCCAGGGCGCGCACTACACGCTGCTCGGCATCGAGACCCTGAGCCTCCGCATGCGCAAGCACGTGGACAACGCCGTCGAGGTCGCCACGTGGCTCGAGAACGACGATCGGGTGGAGACGGTGACCTACGCCGGCCTGCCGTCCTCGCCGTACCGGGAGCGGGCGGATCGCCTCCTGCCGAAGGGTGCCGGCGCCCTGTTCACCTTCGCGGTGAAGGGGGGCTACGACGCCTGCGTGAAGCTGGTCGACAGCCTCGAGATCTTCAAGCACGTGGCCAACCTGGGCGACACCCGCTCGCTGGTGATCCATCCCGCATCCACCACCCATCGCCAGCTCGAGCCCGAGCAGCTCGAGGCGGCCGGCGCCGGTCCCGACGTGGTGCGGCTCTCCATCGGCATCGAGGACGCCGCCGACCTGATCGCCGATCTCGACCAGGCCCTCACCGCCGCCATCACGGCCTGAACCCCGTTCTTGTCACCGTTTCGGGCATCCAGCTCCCCGAAACGGTGACAAGAACGCCCTCCGAGGCCTGGTTCTCAGACGATCGGCGGGGCGAGGGCGTCGCGTCGCATCCGCCGCTCGTTGCCCACTGCGTCGGTGGCCAGGACCGTGAGCGCGATCCAGACCAGTACGAAGCCCACCAGCCGCTCGGGTGGGAGGTTCTCGCCGAGGAGGACCACACCGAAGAGCAGCTGCATCGTCGGCGTCACGTACTGCAACAACCCGAGCATGGACAGCGGGATCCGGGTCGCGGCGGTTGCGAACAGCAACAACGGCACCGCGGTCACGATGCCGAGCCCGGCCAGCAGTACGTCACGACCGATCGGTCCGTGTGCGAACGACAACGAACCCCGGGCGGCGAACACGGACAGCCCGATGATCGAGATCGGGAAGAGCACGGCGGTCTCGATGGCGAGTGACGTCAGCGCAGCGGCGTCAGCCGACTTCTTCAGGTAGCCGTAGGTGGCGAACGAGCACGCCAGCACCAGGGCGATCCACGGCACCGTGCCGTTGGCCACGGTCAGCACCACCACCGACCCGACGCCGAAGCCGAGGGCGATGCGTTGGGCGCGACGGAGACGCTCCTTCAGCACCACGACCCCGAGCGCCACGGTGATGAGGGGGTTGACGTAGTAGCCGAGCGCGGCGTCGACGACGTGGCCGCTGTTGACGGCCCAGATGTAGGTGAGCCAGTTGATGGAGATGAACACCGCAGCGAGCGCCAGCACGCGCCGAGTGCGTCGGCTCCGGATCAGCACCCGTAGCTCGGCGAACCGGCGCTGCCCGGCGAGCACGACCAACACCACCAGCAACGACCACGCGATGCGGTGGAAGAGGATCTCGACGGCCGAGACGTCGTCGAGGAGGCGGAAGACGAGGGGGAACGCCCCCCAGAGGGCGTAGGCGGAGAAACCGGCGATGGTGCCCGTGCGGACCGTCGCCCGTTCCGCGGTCGTGGGCCTAGTCATCCATCCGCAATGCGGAGACGAACGCCTCCTGGGGCACCTCGACCCGGCCGATGTTCTTGGCCTTCTTCTTGCCTTCCTTCTGCTTCTCCAGCAGCTTGCGCTTGCGCGTGATGTCGCCGCCGTAGCACTTCGACAGCACGTCCTTGCGCTTGGCCTTCACCGTCTCGCGAGCGATGATCTTGCCGCCGATGGCGGCCTGGATCGGGACGTCGAACATCTGGCGCGGGATCAGTTCCTTGAGCTTCTCGGCCAGCTTGGAGCCGTAGTCGTAGGCCTTGTCGCGGTGCACGATCGACGAGAAGGCGTCGGCGGCGACGCTGTTGAGCAGCACATCGACCCGGACGAGATTGGCCCGTTCGTAGCCGACGAGTTCGTAGTCGAGGCTGGCGTAGCCCTGGGTGCGCGACTTCAGCTGATCGAAGAAGTCACGGACGACCTCGGCGAGGGGGATCTTGTAGGTGATCTCGACCCGCTCGGGCGACAGGTACTCCATGCGGGTCTGCTCGCCGCGCCGGAACTCGCACAACTCGATGATCGAGCCGACATACGCGACCGGCGTGAGGATGGAGATCGAGAACATGGGTTCCTCGATCCAGTCGATCTCTGTGGGATCTGGCAGGTCAGAGGGGTTGTCGACCTCGACGCGCGCTCCGCTGGTGGTGACCACCTCGTAGGCGACCGATGGCGCCGTGATGATGAGGTTCAGGTCGAACTCCCTCGACAGGCGCTCTCGGATGATCTCCATGTGCAGCATCCCGAGGAAGCCGCAGCGGAAGCCGAAGCCCAGGGCCATCGACGTCTCCGGCTCGTACGTGAAGGACCCATCGTTCAGGCGGAGCTTCTCGAGGCTGTCGCGCAGGTCCGAGTACTCGTCGCCGTCCACCGGATAGAGGCCGGCGAACACCATGGGCTTGGGATCCTGGTAGCCGGACAGCGCCTCCTCGGCACCACGGATGGCGGTGGTCACGGTCTCACCCGATCGGGCCTCGGCGACGTCCTTGATGCCGGCGATGAGGTAGCCGGTCTCCCCCGGGCCGAGGGCGGCGACGGGCGTGGGGACCGGGTTGCGGACGCCGATCTCGTCCGCGTCGTAGCTGGAGCGGGCCTGGATGAAACGAAGCTTCTCGCCGGTGCGCATGGTGCCGTCCATCACCCGGACCGACGAGACGACACCACGGTAGGTGTCGTAGTGACTGTCGAAGATCAGGGCGCGGAGCGGTGCGTCCGCATCGCCGACCGGTGCCGGGATCGTCTCGATGATCGCGTCGAGCAGCTCGGTGACGCCTTCGCCGGTCTTGCCGGACACGTGGAGGATGTCCTCGGCCGCCAACCCGAGCACGGACTCGATCTCCTCGGCCACCCGATCGGGCTCGGCTGCCGGCAGGTCGATCTTGTTGAGCACGGCGATGATCTCGAGGTCGTGCTCGAGCGCCTGGTAGCAGTTGGCCAGGGTCTGGGCCTCGATACCCTGCGACGCGTCGACGAGGAGCACCACACCCTCGCAGGCCGCCAGCGAACGCGACACCTCGTACCCGAAATCCACATGACCGGGTGTGTCGATCAGGTTGATCACGTGGTCTTTCCAGTCGAGGCGGACCGACTGGAGCTTGATGGTGATGCCCCGCTCGCGCTCGATGTCCATCGAGTCGAGGAACTGCTCCTTCATGTCCCGCGCCGACACCGCCCCGGTGACCTCGAGCAGGCGATCCGACAGCGTCGTCTTGCCATGGTCGATGTGGGCGATGATCGCGATGTTCCGGATGCGATCGAGGGGGATGCGGGGCGGTTCCATGGGCAGCCCTGAACGCTACCGACCGATGCCCCCCAGGAATGCACCGACCAACGGGCCGACCACGTGCGGGACCTGCTCGTGGGGGGCGTGACCGACACCGGCGAGGAGGTGGAGCTCGGCGTCCAGCCGCTCGGCGATGGCCTCGGTGGCCGTGGGTGAGCTGATCCGGTCGTCGAGCCCACCGACGACCATGGTCGGCACGCCGAGCGGTCCGAGCTCGGCCAACACCGTGGGGGGGCGCCAGGTCGAGGTCAGGTGCCACAGCGCGGCGGCCATGCCCCGACCCCGCAAGAGCCTGGCGGTCTCGATCGCTGTGGCGTCGGTGACCGGTGACCGGTGGCGGGAGATCGCCCGCAGCGCCGGACCCGCGCCCAGCAGGGTCAGGCGCAGCGCAGGGATCGCGACGAATCCGGTTCCGGGGAGCGTCGCGACCTTGCGGACCGGAGCCGGCGGCGCGCCGTCCATGGCCGGCGAAACCAACACGACACCCCGCACGGGGAGGACACCGGCGACGACGAGCTGCACGGCCAGGAGCGCGCCGGCGGAGTGGCCCACGAGGACGACGCCAGCCGCGCCCACGTGGGGTTCCACGACGGCGACCGCACGCTCGATCTCGGCCTCGAGCCGGTACGGATCCCGAGGGCCGCGCCCCGGTGCCGGCCGACCGCTGCGCCCGAACGGCGGACGGTCCCAGGCCACCACCCTGTGGGCCTCGGCCCATGCGGGGGCCACGCCGGCCCACGTGAACGTCCCGGAGACGAAGCC
>PPFU01023433.1_pt1 | contig 11299 bp, 11 predicted proteins | sample 1535991 | NCBI WGS metagenome assembly PPFU01 (sample SAMN04901290, study PRJNA319586) | Hypolithon metagenome, whole genome shotgun sequencing project. | isolation source: Antarctic Hypolithon | place: Antarctica: Miers Valley | collected 2014 | reverse complement strand
CATCCATCGTCGTCGCTCCCGAGTCCAGGCCTACCGGAAGCTACGCACCCACTCTATTTCCTGAAGAGCCGATTTTTGTAGGGAAGGTGCTCACGAACAGTGGCAGCGGAACATAGGCGGGCGTACTCGCCGGAATGAACTGGGCCATCGCCAACCGCTGCCCGGTCATTTCAATGTCGCTTGGCTCGCAGTCGCCGGTGCATCCGGCCTACACCGCCGCAGGGCAGGCCGCCCTCACCGTGGGCTGCCTGATCATTGCGGCCGCGGGGAACGCCGGGTCCAACACCGGTTCGCCGGCCAACTCCCCGACGATCGTGTCGGTCGCCTCGCTGCAGTCGAACCTCACGCCGTCGAGCTTCTCGAACTACGGGAAGATCGACTTTGCGGCGCCAGGCGGGAATGTATACTCCTCGGTCCCACGGCCGTCGCGGTATGGCACCAAGAGCGGCACAAGCATGGCGGCACCGCACGTGGCCGGTTGCGCGGCGCTGATCGCGCAGACCAACTCGTCCTTGCGCGGGATGCTGCTCTGGAACCGCCTGCGAGCGCTCGCGCGTCCCCTACCCTTCTCGTCTGCCCGGGTCGGTCGCGGGTTGGTCCAGGCGCCGTAACCGAGCGTCCGTACGGGCTCCGCGTCGTCCTGGCGCGGAGTCCGTACCGGTGCCGCACATACGCGGTCCGCCATACGCCGATACTTTCCGTCACGCCGCGCCGGCTCGCGTGGCCGCATTCCCGGACCGTGACCCCGATGCCCGACCATCAAACGTGGATCGTCACCTGCACCGGCCAGCGACCGGTGGCCGATGTCGCCACCGATCTTTCCGAAGCCGGCTTCACCATCGGCTCCGTGCTCGATGCCATCGGCGTGATCACCGGCACGGCGCCCGAGTCTCGCCTCGCGGCCGTCCGGGCGGTCCCGGGAGTCGCCGATGTGGCGGCGGATCAGCCCGTCGATATTGGTCCGCCAGACGCCTCCACAACCTGGTAGCACGGTCGCTGCGCCCAAGGCCGCACCCCTGCACGAACAGCCTAACGGGACGCGTTTAACGCGAGGCGGGCTCCATCTTCCAGAAGGCGATGCCGCCGGCCTGCTGCCCCACGTCGACCGTGCCTACGCGCGTGAAGGCGCGCAGGTCGTAGACGTCGACCGTACCCGGCGCCGCCCCCACCCCCTCGCTGCTCACGAACGCATACCTCGAATCCGGGCTGACGACGACACCATGTGCAACCGTGGTCGAGTTCTTCATCTGCATCTGGCTTCTGCCCGTCGCCAGATCGATGACCTCGAACATGCCGCCCTGCTTGAGCGTCACGAGCAACTGCGTGCCGTCAGGCGTCACGGTGATATTGTACGGTCCACGGCCGGTCCGGAAGCGCCGCTCGAGCGCCCAGCTCGCGCGGTCGATTTCCAGGATCTCGTCAGCCTTGTTGCACGCGACATAGACCTTGGCTCCGTCGGCGGACGGCTGTGCCCACGTGGGCGAGCATGAGTTGGGCGCCATGGTATGCCGCTCACCCTGGTAGCCGACATCGGCCGGATCTACGGGCGGGCCAGTCGCCGCACCGTGGTTCATACCAACCATCCCGTGCATCGCATGGTCGTCCTCGAGCGGGAGCGGCCCCTCGGCACCCTTGGCGAGCGAGAAGCGGCGCGAGACCTTGAACGCCAGCGCGTCGATCTCGACCAGCTGGTCGTCCATCATGCAACCGGAGTAGTGGAAGCGTCCCTGCGGTTCGAGCCTGCTCCCGTGCGGCATCGTGCACGTGACCACGCGAGCGACTTCGGTCCCGTCTGCCGTATGCACGACCGAGACGGACGACGGCACCATGTCGCCATGCAGATTGAAGTTGGCCGAGAGGGTGTAGAGCCCGTCAGGCGTCACGTCGATCGAGGCGGGGAAGTTGCCGAGCTGGGTGCCCCGGCCAATCAGCGTGTCGGGACCGAGCTCATACTTCCAGTACTTGCCGTCGGGGAATCCGTGACCGGTCGTCATGTGGAGATACTTGCCGTCTCGCGAGATCACGAGCCCGTGCGGCCCCTCCATCTCCGCGGCGAGCTCGCCGACGACAGTGGTCTTCTCCACGACCGTGCCCTGGGGGCCGAAGCGGACCCGGTGCATCAGGTCGGCCGACTCCGCGCCGACGTAGACCCAGTAATTCTGCGTGGGCGGAGACGCCGGGCGCGCCGGCGGTGCGGCCTGCGCGGACGCGGCGGAGGGGTAAAGCTGGAGCACACCCGCGGCGATCGTCAGCGCCATCGCCTTGCGAGCCGTAGTACTGACGGCCATGATCATCACCCTGTCGTGGGCCGGCCGAATCGGTGCAGCGCCCCTCAGCTGCCGCCGGGCCAGCGTCTCGATCCAACACTCGCGGAGTAGGATATGAATGTAACATGTGCCGCGGCTTTGATCACGAGGGCCGCGCTCGTCGGCATCGTGTCGGCCAGTGTCGCTGCCCCCGCCCTCCAGGCGCAGCAGCCCGCCACCCAACCGACGATCGCGCGCCTGGTAGCCGAACCGGCTCGGGTGTCGATGGAGGCGGGCGACTCCCTTCCCTTCACCATCACCGCGTACGATGCGCAGGGGAAGCTCATCCCTGACGCCGCGGTACGAGTCGGTGGTCCGCGCCGCGCGCTCTACTTCGGCGAGGGGCAGGTCAAGGCCTTTCAGGCCGGCAGCTTCACGGCAACGGCGAGTGCACAGAATCCCGTTGGCGCTCCGGCGGTAACGCTCGAGATTCCGGTCACGGTCACCTGGCCGGCGCTGAGCACGCTCGAGATCGTGCCGGCGCCGGGTCGGCTGTACACGCGGATGACGCTTGCCCATTCGGCCCGGGGGTACCTCCCAGGCGGCATGGAGCGCCGGAACCTCGAGACCCGCTGGGAGAGCTCGGATCCGTCGGTGGCGACGGTCGATCGGTTCGGCAACGTGACGGGTCTCACGACGGGATCGGCCACGATCACCGCGCAGGTTGGCGACACACGCGCCGAGCAGCGCTACGTTGTCGCCGCGCACCCTGCGGCGACGATCGAGCTGGGCATCAAGGAGAACAGCGTCCGCACGGGGGACGTCGTACATCTCAACGGCACGCCGCGCGCCTCCAGCGGCGCCGCCGTCGCCGATGCGCCCATCACCTGGAGCTACACCTACACGCCTGACGACTCGATCGCCGCCCCTGGCGGCTCGGGGATCATCGACGATCTGAACGGCCAGTATATGTTCACCGGTAATCACCCCGGCCGCTACACGATCCTTGCCCGCTCGGGCCCTGCGCTCGCCGAGACGGTAATCGACGTGACGCCGCGCGATGTGCGCCAGCGCATCACGGTGCAGGGGCGCGGAAACATCAACACCACCCACACGTCCGATTTCTGGCCATACGCGGGCAGGAATGGCCGCGACTATGCACTTGTCGGCACGTGGGGCGGCGACGGCTACGCGATGGTGTTCGACATCACGGATATGAGCAACATCGTCAAGACCGATTCCGTGAAGATCGACGCCCGCACGATCAACGACGTGACCGTGTCGCCCGACGGCCGCTACGGGGTCCTCGCGCGTGAGGGCGCCTCGAATCGCGTCAACGGCGTCGTGATCCTTGATCTCGCTAATCCCGGCCATCCGACGATCGCATCGTCGTTCGATCAGGAGCTCACGGGCGGCGTACACAACATGTTCGCCACGAATGACTACCTCTTCGCAATCTCCGGCGGCGCGAAATATGTCATCATCGACGTGAAGGACATCACCAAGCCGAAGTACGTCAGCGAGTATCGTCACCCGAACGCCCGCATCCACGATCTCTGGGTGCACGACGGCATCGCCTACTCCGCGCAGGGCGGCGTCGGCACGGTCGTCGTCGATGTCGGCAATGGTAAGTATGGTGGTACGATCGAGCAGCCGAAGCTGGTCACCACGTTCCCGATCAACAGCGGCCACGAGATCTTCCCCTACTTCCAGAAGAACACCGGAAAGGTCTACCTCTTCATCGGTGACGAGGAGATGAGCCGGGCCGGTCGCGTCTGGGAAGGGACGAACTATCGCACGTCGATGTACGACGCTGGCGGCGTCGCGCAGACGTCGGGCGGCTACACCCACATCGTCGACTTCACCGATCCGATGAAGCCGAAGAAGGTCGCCCGCTATCACCTCGAGGACTTCGGCTCGCACGACATCATCGTGCAGGACGACGTGCTCTACCAGGCCTACTACGACGGCGGTGTCCGCCTCGTCGACGTGAGCGGCGAACTACTCGGCAATCTTGCCGATCAGGGGCGGGAGATTGCGGTGTACAAGCCCTACGATCCGCAAGGATTTACGGCCAACGCGCCGTTCGTCATGAATGCGATGCCCTGGAAGGGCTACACGCTGTTCACCGACTTCAACACCGGCCTCTGGTCGGTCAAGCTCGAACCCCGCGCCGCGATCGTGCCCTAACGGGGCCACCCGTTCGTCGCCGTACAACACCTCGGGGCACCGTGCCAGGCACGGTGCCCCGAGGTGCATACCGATCGCCGGAGCGAACTCAGCGACGCGCGAGCGACCGCATCAACAACTCGAGCTGGCTCTCCCACTCGGGCATCCGGAGCCCAAACGTGCGTTCCAGCTTCGTGGGATCGAGTACAGAGTACGCTGGGCGTCTCGCGGCAGTGGGATAGTCTGCCGTGCCGATCGGGGTGACGCGCGCGCAGCGCTGCTCCTCGCGATGCGGATCGAGCGTGAGGATTCGCCGCGTGAACGCATGCCAGGTTGTGGCACCGCGCGCGACGAGATTGTAGACCCCCCAGCGGCTGGCCGATGCCGCCTCCTCGCCGCCAGCGGTGACCTGTGCGACGATCGCGGCGGTGGTGCTCGCGATGAGCGCCGCCGGCGTCGGTGTGCCGGTCTGATCGTCGACCACCGTCAGCTCGTCACGCTCTCGCGCGAGGCGGAGCATCGTCAACATGAAGTTGTGACGGCGCACCCCATACACCCAGCTCGTGCGAAAGATGAGGTGTCGCGCGCCTGACGCGAGAACAGCACGGTCGCCGGCGAGCTTGCTTGCCCCGTAGACGCTCGAGGGGTCCGGCTCATCCCACTCAGTATACGGCGCGGTATTCGAGCCGTCGAAGACGTAGTCGGTGGAATAGTGCACGAGCAGAGCGCCTGACGCCACGGCCTCCGCGGCCAACACCCGCGGCGCCTCGGCGTTGACCGCAAAGGCGAGGTCAGGCTCCGACTCGGCGCGATCGACCGCCGTATATGCCGCAGCGTTGACGATGACATCCGGCCTGACGTGGCGCACCACGTCGCGTATCGCCGACGCCTTCGCGAGGTCGATGTCCCCGCGGCGCGCGGCGACGATCCGGCCGAGGGGTGCGAACGCGCGGCGCGCCTCCCAGCCGATCTGGCCATCGGCGCCGGTGATCAGGATGAGGGGTGACGCGCCCCGCGCTCCGAGCACCGCCTCGCCGTCGACCGGCTCCGTCACCGCACGTCCCGCGTCCAGACCGGCAGCCGTTCGGTCGGGTACTCGTGTAGCAGCGGGGCGGACGCGTCCTTGTCGGAGAGCGACGGGATCGGCACTGGCCAGTCGATTCCGATGGCGGGATCGTTCCACCGGATCGCGAGTTCCGCGGACGGCGTGTAGAGCTCAGTGCACTTGTAGGAGAAGAGGGCGTGCTCGCTGAGTACGATGAAGCCGTGGGCGAAGCCCGGCGGTATCCAGAGCTGGTGCGCGTTGTCACTCGAGAGGCTGTACCCGGCCCATCGCCCGAAGGTCGGCGAACCGACCCGAATGTCGACCGAGACGTCGAACACCTCCCCCTCCAGCACGCACACCAGCTTGCCTTGCGAACGGGGGTGCTGTGCGTGCAGCCCGCGCAGGACGTGACGGTGCGAGCGCGACAGGTTGTCCTGAACGAACGTTTCGTGCAGTCCCGCCGCCGCGAACCGCTCCTCGTTGTACAACTCGCGAAACGCCCCGCGCGCATCGCGGAAGACGGCTGACTCGAACAGCAATACATCCGGCAGGGTGGCACACGGTGTGACGATCATACGCGGTCGTCCCGACGGACGATGTCCACCAGATACTGCCCGTAGGCGCTCGATCGGAGCGCGGCCGCGAGTCGTTGCACCTGCTCCTCATCGATGAAGCCCATGCGCCAGGCGATCTCCTCCGGACAGGCGATCTTGAGTCCTTGCCGCTGCTCCAGCGTCTCCACGAAGTTCGATGCCTGATGCAGCGATTCGTGCGTGCCGGTGTCCAGCCACGCCATCCCCCGCCCGAGAATCGTCATGCGCAACGCGCCCCGCCGGAGGTACTCGAGATTCACGTCGGTGATCTCGTACTCGCCGCGCGCCGACGGCCGAAGTCCGCTGGCGATGTCCACCACGTCGTTGTCATAGAAGTACAGCCCAGTCACGGCATACGAGGATCGGGGATGTGCGGGCTTCTCCTCGATGCCCAGCACTCGGCCGTCTCTCGTCAACTCGGCGACGCCATAGCGTTCGGGATCGCGCACCCAGTAACCGAACACCGTCGCCCCCTCCGCCTCGCGGCTCGCGCCCTGCACGAGTTCGCTCAGCCCATAACCGTGGAAGATGTTGTCGCCGAGGATGAGCGCCACATTGTCCGAGCCGATGAACTCCCGCCCGATGACGAACGCCTGGGCCAGCCCTTCTGGCGCGGGCTGCGCGGCGTAGGTGAAGCGCATTCCCCAGTCGGATCCGTCGCCGAGCAGCTCCGCGAACCGCGGGAGATCGCCGGGCGTCGAGATCACGAGCACGTCGCGGATCCCGGCGAGCATCAGCACCGAAAGCGGATAGTAAATCATCGGCTTGTCGTAGACCGGCAGTAGCTGCTTGCTCACCACACGAGTGATGGGGTGCAGCCTGCTCCCGGTTCCACCCGCAAGGATGATCCCCTTCCTCGGCGCAGCGGGCCCAGAGGCGAGGGCGGTCAACGATCTGCTCCGGCGGAAGACACACCGTGCGGCGCCAGCGCGCCGAGCCCGAGCCGCTCGCCCGCATAGCCGTGGTCGGTCTCCGATGCCTCACACGTGCGATAGGCGCCCGAACGGACTCGCTCCCACCAGCTCCGGTGTTCGAGGTACCACTGCACCGTCTCGCGCAGCCCGCTCGCAAAGCCGTGCGCCGTCCGCCACCCCAGTTCATTCTCGATCCTGCTCGAATCGATCGCGTACCGCATATCGTGGCCTGGCCGGTCAGGGACGTGAGTGATCAACCGCGCGTACGGGCCCGCCGCACTAGGCGCCAGCACGTCGAGCGTGTGCCAGAGCGCGTGCACGACGTCGATGTTGCGGCGCTCGTTCCGTCCGCCGATGCAGTACGTCTCGCCGATCCGCCCTCCGCGCAGCACGGCGAGGAGTGTGTCCACCTGATCGTCCACGTGCAACCAGTCGCGAACGTGCTCCCCACCGCCGTAGACCGGCAGCGGCCGCCCCTCGATCGCACTCAGGATCATCAGCGGAATCAGCTTCTCCGGAAACTGATACGGGCCGTAAGTGTTCGACGCGTATGTCGTCAGGCACGGCAGCCCGTAGGTGCGGTGCCAGCTCCGCGCGAGGTGGTCCGACGCGGCTTTCGTGGCCGCGTAGGGCGAGTTCGGCCGATACGGAGACGCTTCCGTGAACGCGCCCGCTTCGCCGAGCGAGCCGAACACCTCATCGGTCGAGACGTGCAGAAAGCGGAAGCGGGACTGCGCGTCGCCGGTGAGCCCATTCCAGTAGCGTCGCGCCTCATCCAGGAGCGTGGCGGTCCCGACCACATTCGTGCGCACGAACTCCGCGGGTCCGTCGATCGAGCGGTCGACGTGCGACTCCGCGGCGAGGTGGAGAATCGCGGTCGGACGGTGACCGTCGAGGATCCGCCGAATCGCCCCCCCAGCGCCGATGTCGGCCTGCTCGAAGTGATGCCGGGGATGCGGATGTGCGTTCGCCAGCGAGTCCAGATTTCCGGCGTACGTGAGCGCGTCCACTGTCACGACGTCCGTCTCCCCGGTGGCGACCAGCCGCCGCACCAGCGCCGAGCCGAGGAAGCCCGCGCCTCCCGTCACGAGCAGGCGCGCCGCTGCAGTCGCAGTGGGCATCGGTTGGCGAGCTGAAGGTGGTGGAGGCGGCGGATGGCGGCGCTAACGGTCGAGGGATAATGAAGCACCGCGGCGATCCGTGCACAATTCGGACGCGGCGGCCGGCGCATACGATCCCGAGCAGCAGGGACGCCGCTGCTCCGCACCGCGTTCCTCACCGGTCGTGCGTAGACAAGAACAGGGCCACGAGCGGCGGGAACTCGACCGCCCCCTTCGAGTCCAACGAACGCGGCTCCCGACGGGCCGCGACCACGCCCATCGGGACCTCACAGGAGCCAGAGATGATCAATCGGAGAGAGTGGTTCGGTATCGCCGCGGGGATCGGGGCGACGCTCGCCGTCACGCCTCGCCTCATCCGGGCCCTTCACCAGGATCAGCTCCTCACCCGGGCGATTCCCTCCAGTGGCGAGCGAGTTCCCGTGATCGGGCTCGGGACCTCCGCGACCTTCTCGCAGGTCGCACGCAGCGAGGACCGCGCGTCACTGCGGGAAGTGATGCAGACCATGGTGGACCGCGGCGCGCGGCTGTTCGACACCGCGCCGAGCTACGGCGCCTCGGAGCAGGTCGGCGGCGACATCGCGAACGAGCTGGGCATCGCTGACCGCCTCTTCTGGGCAACGAAGGTGAACGTTGCGGGGCGCGGCGAGAACGCGTCCGCGGATCCCGCCGCCGCACGTGCGCAGATCGAGGCCTCATTCGCCAAGATCAAGCAGCCGACGCTCGACCTCGTGCAGGTGCACAACCTCGGCGACGTGCCGACGCAGCTTGCCGTGCTCACGGCGATGAAGCAGGAGGGCCGCATCCGCTACATCGGTGTGACCACGACCTCGGAACAGCAGTATCCGCAGCTGATCGAGATCATGCGCAACGAGCCGCTCGACTTCATCGGGATCGACTACGCCGCGGATAATCGCGAGGTGGAGGAGACGATCCTACCGCTCGCACTCGAGCGGAAGATCGGTGTCCTCGCATACGCGCCGTTCGGGCGCACAAGCCTGCTCCGGCGTGCCGCCGGCCGCGAGCTGCCGGAATGGGCGAAGGAAATCGACGCCGCGACCTGGCCGCAGTTCTTCCTCAAATACGTGGTGGGTCACCCAGCGATCACCGTCGTCACGCCGGCTACCAGTCAGGCACGCCACATGATCGACAACATCGGCGGCGGGATCGGGCGCGTGCCTGACGCGGCAATGCGGACCCGCATGGCCGCGCTGGTGGATGCACTCCCCGCCCCGGCACCCCGTCAGCGGCCTGGCTAACGTCTACAAACGGCTGGTCCGCTTGACGAATGGCGGCTCTCGCGTGAGGGCCGCCGTTTTCGACCCCTGAATGCGGGGCCACAGCTTGGCCCTCCAGATGCCTGACGCTTTCGTCACGAATTTCTCCTTGACGGATCGGCGGTGACTCCCGCATATGGCTCGGCGCGATCTGACGCGCCCGTTGTCCACGTTGGTCGTATCACCCCAGGGAGGTTCGATGCAGCTTCGTCCCTCGTCCGCGGCCCGCTCGCTCGCCGCGACTACGCTCTCGCTCGTCGTTATGGCGTGCGCCGATGCCCCGTCTGCCGTTCGACCCACCGACGTGGGTCCCGGCGATCCGTCCTTTGCCGCCCAGGGCGGTTCCGGCCGCGGAATCCCCGGCCGGTTCATCGTGACGCTCGAGCCCCGGCAGAACCCTCGTGCGGTTGCAGCCGCGTATGGCATTACGCCGGACTACTTCTATGAGACGGCAGTCGTTGGCTTCGCCGGAACGATCGCTGAAGCCGCGCGAGCGGGTCTGCTGCGTGACAACCGGATCGTCCGCATTGAGCAGGATCAGGTCGTGTCGATCGCGGCCACCCAAACCAACGCGACGTGGGGACTCGATCGCATCGATCAGCGGTCGCTCCCCTTGAACGGGACCTACACCTATGACCAGACGGGGGCTGGGGTCCGGGCCTACATCATCGACACCGGCATTCTGACGGGTCACGTCGATTTCGGTAGTCGGGCGACGAACGGGTTCGATGCGTTCACCGACGGCCGCAATGGCCAGGACTGCAATGGCCATGGCACGCACGTCGCTGGCACTGTCGGCGGGACGGCCTGGGGTGTCGCCAAGAGCACGACGCTCGTGGGCGTGCGTGTGCTCGACTGCCAGGGTTCGGGCACGACGAGCGGCGTCATCGCCGGCGTCGACTGGGTTGCCGCGAATCACGTGAAGCCGGCGGTCGCGAACATGAGCCTCGGCGGCGGCGCGAGTAGCACGCTGGACAACGCGGTCGCGAGCCTGATCGCGACCGGCGTCACCACCGCCGTCGCGGCTGGGAACAGCAACGCGAATGCGTGTAACTACTCGCCCGCTCGGGTGAGCAGCGCACTGACGGTCGGCGCGACCACGAGCACGGACGCACGGGCCAGCTATTCGAACTTCGGGTCCTGCCTCGATCTGTTCGCTCCGGGCTCCAGTATCACCTCGGCCTGGTACACAAGCACGACGGCGACCAACACGATCAGCGGCACTTCGATGGCGTCGCCGCACGTGGCCGGCGCGGCCGCACTCTACCTGCAGACGACCCCTGGCGCCTCGCCGAGCGCCGTTGGCTCGGCCGTGCTGGCAGCGGCCACGACAGGCAAGGTGACGAGCGCCGGAACCGGCAGCCCGAATCTTCTGCTCTACAGCCTGTTCAGCGGGGGCACGACCGAGCCGCCGCCAACGGAACCGCCCCCCACGGAGCCGCCGCCCGCGAGCTTCACGCTCTCCGTGCGTGCTTACAAGGTCAGCGGACGGCAGACGGCAGACCTTACCTGGAGCGGGTCCACGGCAACGAGCATCGACGTGTTCCGCGATAACGCGAAACTCACGGCGACCGCGAATGACGGTGCCTACACCGACAACATCAACCGCCGCGGCGGCGGGTCGTACACGTATCGCGTCTGCAATGCGGGCACGTCGACCTGCACGGCGAACGTGACCGCATCGTTCTGATTTCGATTCCCCACCGGTGAGGGACGACGGCCTGGCGCTTCTTCGCCAGGCCGTCGTCGCGTCTGGCCAAGCGCGTCGCCGCCCCGCGTTCGCAATAGATTCCCGATCGTGCGATGCAGCGCGACCAGGCTGCCCAGTCATCTCACCATCATCGAATTCGAATGCCCGTTGCCAGCTCCGCCGCTCCCCGTTCCCAGCGGCGGCTGACGATCGCCGTCTCCCTGCTCCTGCTGGTGGCGATCCCGGC
>PPFU01017999.1_pt1 | contig 11302 bp, 5 predicted proteins | sample 1535991 | NCBI WGS metagenome assembly PPFU01 (sample SAMN04901290, study PRJNA319586) | Hypolithon metagenome, whole genome shotgun sequencing project. | isolation source: Antarctic Hypolithon | place: Antarctica: Miers Valley | collected 2014 | reverse complement strand
AGCGATCGTTCAGAAAAAAGGGCTCTTATCAGCATACAGGCTTGCTATTCTGTCAATGCGTAAGTCCTAATCCTAATACACAAGTAATCTTTTTAACGCCCGATAGAGAAGTGCTAACGCTTGAACGGCTCAGAAAAGTTATGGGGCTATCGTCAGTTCTAAAGGGGAATCGAATCAAAAAGCTGGTCTATAGTGATCGATACCTAAACAGTCAACAAAGTCCCAGAGCCAACATTCTAAAGTCGCTACTTCAGGGCGAGTGGACAAATACAGAGTCTCAACTCACCATCCACGTACAGCAACTGAAAACTGAATACGACAGCCGCAGTACACATCGCCGCAAAGACATTGAGAAAGAATTATCAAGCCTACCCGGACAGCTCAAAGTCGAAATGCGTCCCTATCCAAGCCGCTACAGACCACCTTTCCCTCACCAGCGGGAATTGACTATCTGGCTTACTAACAACGCGACTTACCGTATCCTCTTCGATAAAGGGTTAGATTTCCTCAATCAAGAGCCGAATGGGATGTATCGTATTGTAGAAGCTACGTACATTGTGGTTGTCAAGGCACTCTAACCTTCTATTGGCCGTAGCTCGACAGGATAATGATATCGAGTCATTTACTCATGAAGATGTCTGAAAATGATGCCACATCTCGTCAACACTTTGTTGTCTCTTCCGATTGCTTCTGTACTGCCTTCGTAAAACTACCCCTCATGCTGCACAGATATTGCCAGCAGGCTATCGAATAAGGGATCGCCCCAGGTCATGAGACGGAGTGAGGGTTTTTCCTCGAAAAGATTGGGGTCGAAGGTGATTTGGTAGGAAACGCCTTTGTGCTTTAGCTCCCAGATACCTGGCTCGACTTCAGAGAATTCCACGCCTTTCGCTTTGAGTAGATGCGATCGCGTAAACAACGCTTGAATCTCAGTAGCCGTGATTGGAGCCGGTGGTAGGGGCTTACGGATCTCCTTCAAGTCTGCCTCCACATCCATTTTGACCATATCCTCTAAGGCCGGTCGGATGGGTGGGGCATCTAATACAGCCTCAAATTCTGAGAGCAGTACGTCCTCTTCTTCAGGATCGACGCTCATGGTGGCTTGTTCGATGAAGGTGGGTACCTGGGCCAGGATGGGCTGTAAGTTGCCGACGACGGAGGAAAAGGCGTCAATGCGATCGCGCAATTTCCGGTAAACCTTGGCCTCGACCGTGCCGTCGTAGTAGAAGTTATGAATCCGAACGGTGGAGTAGGTTTGCCCAATGCGATCAATCCGGCCAATGCGCTGCTCTACGCGCATCGGGTTCCAGGGCATGTCGTAGTTGATCAGTACGCCGCAGGTTTGCAGGTTCAGTCCTTCGCTGGCTGATTCTGTACAGAGCAGGATCTTGATCTCGCCATCTCGGAAACGCTTTTTGATTTCTTCTTTTGGCACAACCGTCCATTTGCCGTCTCGCCACATTTCACCGCCCCGGCCAGAGTAGCAGGAAACCTGAGCGCCATAGGTCTGCCTCACTGTCTCGCGTAAGAAGTCCATCGTGTCGGTGTATTGGGTGAAGGCGATCGCACTTTCCCGAGTCGCTAGCTCCTGACGCAGAATGGTGATGAAGTGGGCTAGCTTACTGTCTTCGCCAGTGTTCTCGAACTGACGCAGTAAGGATTCTAGCTTTTCGATTTCTTCAGGGTGAACGGGCTCTGCCATGAAGGACTCTAGCCCTTCGATCACTGCATCGTCTGCGTCTTCGAGTTCTGTGAGGTCGTCAGCAGTGAGGCCACTCCCGTTCTTATCAACGAGGGCGTCCAGGCGACGCTGGAGGGATTGCTGAATGGCATAGAAGGAGCTGGTGAGGCGCTTGCGGTACAGGGTCATCAGAAAGCCCAGGGCTTTGCGGTTGTCTTTTTGAGCTAAGCGGTAGAAGTGGCGAACGTAGTCGCTTACCTGCCGGTACAGTTCGGCTTCTCGGGTGGGCTCTAGCGTGATCGCATTGTCGGAGACTTCTCGGGTGGGGACTTCTTTATCCAGCAAGCCCAGGCGATAGTATTGCCTCAGGGTGTCCCTGGTATGGCGGAACATCATGTCTTTGAGCGGTGTATTGGTGGATAGAAACTGCCGCGATGTGCTGATGAAGGCTTCGTCTTGCAGGTACGAGCGCTCGTTGACCATTCGGGTGCGGCCTCGCCAAAAGTCTTCTACGCGGCTAGCTAGCATCCGGTCTTGCTGGCGCAGGTGCTGCTGCAATCGGGGGGAGGGAACGCCGCCCTGATCGAAGTAGTCTGAGGACATGACCTGCCAGAAGTTGAGCAGTTGTCGGTTAGGTCGGTTGCCCAGAGAGGCGAAGTATTCACAGAACTGATCGCCGTAGGCCCAGTGACCGCCAAGGCCCAGTACGTGCAGCAGGTCAAAGACTTCTATCGGGTCGATCTGCATGGGGGTGGCAGATAGGAGGATGAGGGCTTTGGTTTTCTCTCGTAGTTTGCCTAGCAGCTCTAGCAGGCGGTTCGGCGTATCTTTGCGGGCCTGAGGAGATTTGCGGCGGGCGTGGTGGGCTTCGTCTAGCACGACCAAGTCCCAGGGTTCAGAGTCTAGCAGCTCCTGCATTCGCTCTTTGCGGCGCACCAGATGGCTGGAGGCGAGCACCAGATCTTTGGTGTTCCAGGGGTTCGCTGAGGGCGGCTGCGTATTTTTATAGGGGTCTTTAAGCTCGCCCTGGGTGTAGCTCCAGAAGTGAAGGTTGAATTTTTCGCGCAGTTCTTCTTGCCACTGGGGTTGAACGCTGGCCGGGGCCAGGACTAGAATGCGCTGCGCTTTTTTGGAGAGCAGCAGGTAGCGCAAAATTAAGCCGGTTTCGATGGTTTTGCCCAGGCCAACTTCATCGGCGATTAGGAAGCTGCGGGGAAATTCTTTGGCGACTTGTAGCAGGATTTTGAGCTGATGGGGCCAGGGGTTGATGGGAATGGAGTTCAAGCAGGCAGAAAGGCAACCGGGATGCTGATGGATGTTGGCGATCGCAGAAAACGCGGCTCGCTCTCGGGCGATCGCCTCCGGGTCAATATCATTCTCCGATGGCTCTCCTGGCTCAGAAGGGGGCGGCTCGGCTGTAGAGCCTGTCTCTACATCGGTCTGACTGTCAGGATCAAACGGCTGCTTCTCTTCTGGCTTTAAAGGACGGTTGTTGAATTCGTCCTGAGGGTGCCAGGTGGGTTTTTGGGGAGGGGCGATCCTCAGCAGTTTGCGTTTGACGGCTTCTGGCACTTCAAAGACGCGAATGTTGGGGGTGAGGTTGTTCCATAGATGTTCAAACCGCAGAACTTCTTCCTGAATGCGCTCTAGCTCGCGCTGGTCTTCCCAGGAGCAGAAGACGTGAAAGGATTCGATGTTGTGCGTCCAGCCGCCGATAGATTCGTTGTTCGATCCCGTTGTGACTAGCCGATGTCCCGTTGCGTCGGTGAAGATGCAAACTTTTTCGTGAAAGATGTAGTGGGTTTCCAGGGTCTCTTCGGGGGCCAGTGGGGTGCCGTTTTGCTTGAGCGGAATGGCAATTTTGATGTCGAGGTGTCCGGTTTGGACTAGCCAGCTCAGAATTTCTAGCCGTTTGAGCTGGGCAAAGTTTTCGGGGGGCGTCAGGCTAGCTTCGAGGTTGGCAGCGACGGTATCGCGCAGGGCGTATCCCTGCTGAATGGCTTCGAGGTCGGCTTTGCTGAGCTGACAGCCCATAATCAGGCGCATTTTGCCCTGGTTGGAGCCTGCATTTTGAATCATGGCCCCGAGGCCGCTGGCGACGTGGCTAAGGATAGCGCTGCTGAAGAAGCCAGATTTGCGGTCGTAGTGGGTGGCGCGTTCAAGCGCTGGGATGTAGAAGTCGGTGACGGGGTTGCCGGAGTCACTGGTGTAGCTGATTTTCCAGGCGTAGCTGTTGAGGGATTGAGTATTAGCATGACTCATCAGGCGGCAATGACCTCCGATAGCAAAACCACTGAAATATCCGTCAATTTCTTGAGCTGGCGGTCGTTTGTCAGAAACGTTGTACAGTTTGTCCGCAGAGCTGTGGCGGCGTGAATAGCGTCTGGTAGTTTGAGCTGGATTTTAGCCCTTACTTCGGCGGCGTCAATCAGTAAATCGCGTAAAACCGGCATGATGAAAAAGTTCTGGCGGTTGGCGATCGCCTTCTTATACCGCGCTTGTTGAGCCAAGTCTTGATCCCGGCAAGGCTTTACTAACAGTTCTGCCAGAGTTAGCTCGCTAGTAATCCCTGTCAACGTTCCGGCCTGCATTTGCTCAAAGAGAAGTGTTAGCTCTGAGCGAAACTCGGAGTAGCCTTCTAAAGCGTAGATCCAGACGTTGGTGTCGAGATAGATGCGATCGCCCTCCAAAGCTTCTAGTAGTCCCATGCGTCGCGCTCCTCACGAATAAACCGATCCGCTTCTTCTGCGGTAGCAAAGCTACCAGGGGCTGAGCCAATCAAACTGATCAGAGGCGTATCGTCGGCATCGGCTTGCAGCATTTCGAGGAAATCAGTTGAAGCCAAATTAGAGCGAGTAAAGAATACCCGTAGGCTTTCTAGATACGCTTCTGGTGTAGTGGTGGTTCGTTCTTCAATCGTGAGTGTGATTTCTGTTCCATCGGGTATATCGATAGCTTGGTCGATTAGCTCAATGGTGTTGCCTCGTTTGATGCCTTTGATCTTCATGATTTTCTCCTTAAAATAATCCTATCTGTCCTTCTTCTAATGCCAGTTCAGGCTGCACATAGGTAACCTTGGCCTGAATTTCGTCCATTGCTAACCACAGGTCTGCAAGCGCTTTTTCTTCGGGGATGCGCTTGCGTTCGTCGCCGATGCGGGGAATGACTTTTAGGGCGACTTCCCACGCTCGCATGAAGAGGTCGTTGTTGAGTAGGCCGGTGGCTTTCATGAATCGGCGGACGGGTTCGATGCTTTGCTCTTCTAGGTAGAGGGCGATGATTGCATGGAGGCAATCGACGAGGGCAGCGCCAGAGAACTCATCGGGGTTGATGGTGAAGGCGCGTTTTTTAAGGCGCTGCTGTGGGCTGAGGAGTTTGCAGGTGCCGCTGGCAGAGTCGAGTAGTTTATGTATTTTGGCTAGGTCGGTAACGTTGAAACCGCCGACTGCTAGCGCTAGCTGCCTTGCTTCATCGAAAGGGAACTCCCGAGCGCGGAAGGCATCCCAGGCGAGAATGTACCACTGGGTTAGCGGGTCGAAGCCAGCGGTGTCGGTCTGGAGGAGTTTGCGGAAGCGGTAGTTGGCGATCGCTTTACGAGCTTCGCTGAAAGCTTCTTCTGGGCGGACTTCGTTGCCTGCGCTGTCAAGGACAGGCCAGGAGCGGCTGAAGACATTGAGGGCTGGGCCAAAGGCACTGAGGTAGAGATCTACGCCTTCGATGTCATTGGCTTCAAATTCAGGGGCTCGCTTTTCCACGAGATTGGCAAGTTCGGGACGCAAATCGTCCCACCAGGCTTGTTCAGCATTGGGATTTCGCTTTCGACAGACCAGCAGCACGGTGCTGGAGACAGAGTTCTTCTGAGCCTGGTGAAGGTTCTGAGGGTTCTCTGTACTAACGGCCCAGCTAGCGGTAATTTCAAACCCTGCATCAATCAAGGATTTGGCCAGCACATCCCAGGCACCGGAATCTTTGTGATTGAACTGGACGGTCATGACGCCGTCGTCGCGGAGAACTCTAAAGTATTCAGCAAAGGCAAGCGCCATTTTGGCTTCGTAATCGCGATCGGCAAGTTCTTCGGCAGACTCACCCATATTGCGGAACCGAGAGGGGTTTGCGACGGCTTCGCGGTCTTTATCAGTGAGTTCTGAGAGGTAGAGTTCAGGGAAAATATCACCTAAAACGCGCTTTTGCCAAACGTAGAAGAAGTCTGACAGTTCGGAATATTGAATAGTGGCGTAATAGGGTGGGTCAGTAACAACGGCATCTACAGATTTATTGGGGATATGCAATAGTGCATCTGCCGAAGCCATTTCAACGGTAGTGCAAGCTTCCAGCTTGCTGAGCTTTTCTGAATTCTCTAATTGGGCTCCCGATTTGAAAGATTGTGCGACTAAGGTAGGAAAGCTGGACTTCAAGAGGTCAGCACGGTTACAACCAACTTGCTTACAGAGAATTTCGTAATTTCCAATAAAAGCATTAGCGCACGACCGCCAAAGCTCTCCATTTCCAGCAGTTTCAGGATAATTCCAAAACAAGTTCAACGAGTGTTGGCCTAAAGCACCTTCAACAGAACCTTTAGAAGCATTCAGATGAGACAATCGAGAGTTTTTATCAACACATCGATCAACTACCAAAGCTAGATAGGTTGAGATCGCACCCACCATCTCAGGCTCATACTCTGCCCTCAGCTTCTCCTTCGCCTGATTGAGAATTTCAACATACGTCACCAACGTCAAAAGCTGGCGAGGATTGAAATAATGAGAAGCTTCTGTGATTCCGTAGATATATACTCTTTCAGCTTGAGTACCAGTTTTTTCGCGTTTTTCTCGTGGGATGAGGGGTGATAGAGTCAGTTTTTCATTTTCGATTTCTTGATAAGCTCTTTCACATCCCTCATGATCTATTGGAGTAGCCGTTCTAAATTCGAGACAGGACTTATTTTCTTTGAAAGAGACAGCGTATAACTGATGTCGCATCAAGCCCAAACGGCCTTGTTCATGAATCACTTTATCCTCTATCACCGTGTCGCAACACAAACACTTTCCAGTTCCTCTACTCATTGTGTTGTAATCGCTTGGATCAAAATCTCCATCTGGTGTCTGAATCGTGATTCCTTTACCCTTTTGCCCCTTCACCAACTCGAAATCTACCCGCTTCTCTGCCGGGTTTGGAATAGGCTTCACTGCACACCACTTGTGCAAATTCTGTTTTTCCGGGCGCTTATAAAGCCACCAGTTTGGGCTCAGCGGCACCACCGACTCGCAATGTGGGCACACTACCGTATGCGCCCACAAATAATTCTGAACCGTCTCCCCCTCCTGTGACGGAAAAAACTCCGCTAATCGCTTCTCCGCCTCATCGCCAACCCACTTCACCCACTTATCAATATCATGCTGCAAGTCCGGCCCAAACTTTAGCGGATACTCCATCGCCGCTTTCATCGTCACCACCGCCACCGGGTTCAGGTCGCTGGCCAGCACATTTAGCCCATACCGCACCGCCTCAAACGGAATGCTACCGCCCCCAGCAAAGGCATCCAACACCGTCGGCGTCCGCGTGCCCCAGGTCTTTTCACACAGGTCATGCACCTGCTTAATCCGCTCTGGCGAGGGCGGCGTTTTATACAGCTTCGTCTTCGTATCTGGCACGTCCCCCAGCCGTCGCTCCAGCCCCAGCAAATACTCAAACTCTTCCGGCGTCACCGAATCCGGCAGCAGCGACCCCAACACACTTGCCCGACTAAACGACAGCGGCTTACGTGAATACCACCGATGCAGCCCCTTAAACGGATTGCCCCCATGCTCGTAATACACCTGCTGATTCAGCAGCGTCACCGGAAAGATTTTCTCGATGAAGACAGATGGGCGGTTTGAAGAGGTCATGAAATAGCAGTTGCGCTCTTTGGTTTGAAAATTGTACTGACTGAATTGAAGATTATTTCAAGGGCGATCGCCCTTGAAACCGCGCCACACTCGGCACTTTATGAAGCGTACCCATAGGCTCCGCGTGACCTAATCGCCGAGTAGCACCCGCATCGCCTTCAAAGCAGGCCGCTTCTTCCCATTGCTCACCTTCGCAAACCAATAGTGAGCCTCCTCATTACTCATTGCCGCGATTCCATCCGTAATATTGGTAATTCGCTCCGGCTTCGACAGCGGCTGCAAAGTCTGAAACAGCAGCGCCATACTCACCCCCGACTGCTCATCCAGCACATAGGGCTTCTGCCGCTTGTGCCCCAAAGTTTGCGGGTCATAATTATTCGCCTTCAGGCACTGATAGATTGCCTGCCGCGCCTGCACCAACTGCTTCCCCTTCAGCCGCCCCACCCGCTTCGCCGCAGGCCGCTTCTTCTGCCCAGCCTTTTTATAGGCGCACTGGTACAGCTCCAGGGCAAAGTCATTATTGCTCGTGGGCGTAACCCGCAACTGAAACTCCTGCATGGAACGCTACCTACCTTTGGGGCTCATCAAAACTATCACGGCTCTAGTATTCTACTGTGGCTTGTAAGTTCATCCGCTCCACCGGATTCCGATTTAGTGCCTGCTGTAGCCCTTTAATCTCAGAACCCTCAGCAGCTACAGGCGGATCAAAGCTAAACATAATCTTTAGAGTCAGATCGGCCCGACTCTCAGGCTGATTGAGCAAGCCATTGAGCGTACTAAAAAAGCTCTGAAATCCCCGCACATCGCCCTGGTACTCTAGGCGTACGTACTGTGGCCCCGTTTGAATTGTCACATATTGCTCTATGTCAAAGCTATATCTAGCCAGCAACGGCAGCGTTGTGCCCATCTTCCGGTAGTCAATCACCTGATCGACTACAAGGGTCAATGCCGTAATGCTACGAATCTTACGATCGCGAATGCGGTCGGCTAAATCATTGAAAATCTTCGTAGGGCTACCAGATAGAGCAAATTCTTTTGGTTTATCAAACAGTGACACCTCGCCATCGCTGACCCCCGGCGTACCTGGCTCATCTCCTGATGAATACAGAACCGCATCCGTAACCTGCTCAGCGATCTCTCCATTGCCATAGTCGGCCACCAGCCGGAACCGGGTCGTTTGGCTAATAGTCCCTTCATGGGCATCTGAAGGCCGAAACTCATCCCCGACCAGCGCACCGTCCTGGAACAAGCTGATTTTGAGCGCTTCTCTAGCCCGCCAGCGCACCTCTACCTTGCGCTCGTCACCGCCCCCAGCCATGACCTGAGCACTTAGCTCAATCACTTTAGGCTTCGGTGGCTGCAAAATGCCTCGGCGATAGAGTTCCATCCGCTCCGAAAACTCTATGGTTGACGGCGGCACCAAAGGCGCTTCACTCTCTTTGATATAAAACTGTTGCTCGCCCGCCTTCAAATCCCACTGCCCTTCCGTCAGTCCGCGCCGAATCGTATCGCGCAGCATCGAGACTTCCGCATCCAGCAGAATGTTTAAGCTCAAATCTTTAGCAAACTGCTCCCGCAGCGCCTTAGTCGTCAACCGGTCTAATCCTGACGGCCAAACCTTCTGGAGCACGTAGGCCGGGGCAAATGCCTGCGCCTCTTCTCCCCGCACTTTAGTGCAGTCCTTCAGCGCCTTCAGAATCACGTCCTGCTGATTGCGATTGCCCTTCACCGTACTGGCATCTTGAGCAGGCAGCGTATAGTGCATCAGCCCTTTAGGAGCCTTCACCGGGTCATTAGCCGGATAAAACAGATGCCGGTAGGCATTGGTCAGCGCCACCCGCACCGCCAAATCCATCTCGCCTTCCTTCTGCTTGATCTGCTGCTGCTGAGTGCCAGACAAATCATCCAGCCGGTTTTGACTGCTCAATATATTCTTAATGGCCTTCAGCTCGCGGGCCAGCCCAATCGCCCGCTCCAGCTCCTGCTTGTTTGCCAGCAAAAACAGCAGCCGGTTTCGGAAGGTGCGAAACTTACCCGATTCTCCCGTATTGCCAAAGATCTGCTCGACTACAGGCGGCGCAGCATCCAATGAACTGCTGACCGTTGCCTCGTTAAAATCAATCACACACAGGGCAATCCGATCAGCGACATCATCTACCTCATGAGCGCCCTCCGGCCCTGAAATCAGCTCAAAGAACTTGGTGGCGAACACCGTATCCCGGCGCGTTCTCAGATCTTCCTTCGCCTCAGTGACACCGACCTGCTCCTTTTCCTCCGCAATGATTTTGTTAATCGAAGGCTCTTCCTTAAACCGGGCAATCGACGTAATCGGGTCAACGTCCAAATACCAGGCAACGGTCACTAACCGCTCCAGCGCCTGCTCTACAAAGCTAATCTCTAACCCCGGCGTCAGCAGCGATAGATTCAGCTCTGCCCGTCGAATGCCTGAGGTGGTGCCCTGAGTCAGCGAATGTAGAAAGATCGTCCGAGCGACCCAGGTAGAAAAGTTGGGCTTGCCTGCATCTGTCCAAGCTTTATCTTGCAGTTGGCTATGGGCTTCTCGTCCGCTGGGGTTATAGATATCTGCTCCAATCGGCAACCGCATCTGAGGCCGCTGCAACCGGGAGGTCAGGTCGCTGGTGATTTCCTTTTCCAGTCCCACCGGCAAATGGTGAGGATGGATCATCGGCGTGCGATTCCCTTGGAAGGCTCCGCCATCGCCCTGATGCTGCCACAGGTATCGCACCAACCGGGCAAAGAGCCGCAGCGCTCCCCGCGTCCGCTGAAATTCAGGAATCGAGGCGATTTTCTTAGTCAGCAGATTGAACAGTTCAGGGTGAAAGGGATAGCTATCCTCAATCGCTTTGGCGTAGGTCGCATCTTTACAGCCATCGGGTAGATGCACCCGAGTCGCCCGAAACGCCTGCAAGTACTCCTCAGACGCTTTCTCAGCAGCATTCGTACTGATACTGCTAAAAATTCGCTGCTTGACGATGTTATAGATCTCAACGTCATTACTAGGGCTTAGAACCCTCTCCTGACGGGCGGAAGCTCGAATCAGCTCCTGCTGGACTTCTGTTGTTTCCTTGGCAAAGGTATCTGACTCAGAAGCTAGCGAATAGACAAGCACCAAGTTATTGCAGGATGCCGCCTGATCCATCAGCGAAAACAAAAAGGCGACGACTTGATCGGCCAGGGTGCTTTGGCCTACTAGCTTAGCCTTAGCCGCTCGCAGATGTCGGGCAATTTCATCCAGCACGATCAGCGTCGGTTCATCTCCGACCAGGCGCTCAATCACTGACGTACCTGGACTCACTCGGTTCTCGTCAGAGCCCTTAATGAGCTGGTAGCCGCTGATGCCGCCTATCTGATAGGCGATCTCACCCCACAGTGTGTAGGTTGTAATCCCTGTTTCCGCATGGTAGATGCCCGACTCTGGGTCTAGATCCTTACCATCGATGGCAGCTACCTGAACGGGCCGATCTGGGATTAGCGACAAATCATCAATGAAGCGATCCAGTCCTTCGAGCGATCGCCCCTTCTTAGCCACATGCCACAGCGCAATTTCATCGTGCGTTTTACCGCCACCAAAACTGGTCTCTAGCCTAATAACCGGAGAGCCGACAACCTTACTCGTCAGCCGTCCAAACACCTCCGTCATCAAGGTCTTCAAGCCATCGGTCGCAAAGGTATTTTGCAGGAATACCTCTGGCGACTGGTACACCTGAGGCGCTTTTTC
>PPFU01011970.1_pt1 | contig 11309 bp, 9 predicted proteins | sample 1535991 | NCBI WGS metagenome assembly PPFU01 (sample SAMN04901290, study PRJNA319586) | Hypolithon metagenome, whole genome shotgun sequencing project. | isolation source: Antarctic Hypolithon | place: Antarctica: Miers Valley | collected 2014 | reverse complement strand
CCATGCGTGAGGGTGACTACGACATCCTCGGGCTGAATGAGCATCTCTTTCGACAGGCTGCTCACGCCGAGCAGGCTGATATCGGTGCGACGTTTGTCGGCGTACTTCTCCTTCAGTTCGATGGTGTCTTCGCGGATGATGTCGAGCACCGCGCGCTCGTTCGCGAGGATGAACTGATAATCCTCGATGTGCCGCGAGACCTCGCCGTATTCCTTCGTGAGTTTTTCGATTTCAAGACCGACAAGCTGGATGAGCTGCAACCGTCCGATCGCTTCGGCCTGAACGCGGCTGAGCCGCACGCCGCCATCCGCGTTGGCGCGGGCGATGAGCGAGGCGGGAATCTGCGGCGCGTACGGATGGTCGGCCGGAATCTGGAAGCGGCGGACGCGCAGCTTCTCGATCGCTTCCTCGCGCGTCTTGCTGCTGCGAATCAGCCGGACGACTTCATCAATATCGCAGACCGCGTAGATTTCGCCTTCGAGCAGATGGGCGCGCTGCTGCGCCTTCTTGAGCAAATGCCGCGTCCGTCGGGTGATGACGATCTTGCGGTGGGCGACAAAGTATTCGATGAGCTGCTTCAGCCCCAGCGTGCGCGGGCGCTTGCCGACGATGGCGATGTTGATCATCGACACCGTGACCTGCGCCGGCGTGTATTGCCAGAGCTGGTTGATGACAACTTCCGGCTCCCCGCCGCGCTTGAGGTCGATGACGATGCGACACGCGTGCTTGCGGCCACTCTCATCGTTGACGGCGGAGACCTCATCCATGCGACCCGCCTTGGAGGCCTCGGCGACGGCGATGATGATGTTGCTGCGGATCACGCCGTAGGGCAGCTCGTCAAGGACAATCGAATGTCGGCCCTTGACCTCCTCGACGTGATGCCGGCCGCGCAGGGTCAGGCGTCCGCGGCCGGTGCTGTAGCCTTCGATGATGCCGTCGGTCCCCATGACGATGCCGCCGGTGGGGAAATCGGGGCCGGGCACGATCTGCATCAGGTCGGCCAAGGTGCAGTCGGGATGATCGATGACCTTGACGATGGCATCGCAAATTTCGCCGAGGTTGTGCGGCAGGAGGTTGCAGGCCATGCCGACGGCGATGCCGGTGCTGCCATTGACGAGCAGGTTGGGAAATTTGGCGGGCAGAACCGTCGGTTCCTGGCGCGTGTCTTCGTAGTTGGGCTGGAAGTCGACGGTGTCGGAATCGAGGTCGGCCAGCAGTTCGGTAGCGACGCCGGTCATCCGTGCCTCGGTGTACCGGGCCGCCGCGGGGGGGTCGCCATCGGTGCTGCCGAAGTTCCCTTGCGGGTCAACCAGCGGATAACGCAGGTTCCAAGGCTGGGCCAGCCGAGCCAGCGTGGGATAGACCACGCCCTCGCCGTGCGGGTGATAGTTTCCGGCCGTGTCGCCGCAGATTTTGGCACACTTGCGGTGCTTGGCGCGCGGCCCAAGATTGAGGTCGTTCATCGCCACGAGAATGCGGCGCTGGCTGGGCTTGAGACCATCTCGAACATCGGGCAGCGCCCGGTCGATGATGGTGCTCATCGCGTAGGTCAGGTAGCTGTCCTGCAGCTCCCGCTCAATGTTCATGTCCTCGATTAACTCGGCAACCGCCGTGCCGTCGGAAGAAGATTCCGAGTCGGTATCGGGTTGATTTTCAGGCAAGTCGTCGGCGGGCGCGGGCGGTGGGGGTGGCGTATCGCTCATGTAGAAAGCTGTCTGAGGTGGGCCGGCATTCTAGGCAAAAAGCAAGCAAATATCGACCGCGAATGGGACGTTCGACGCATTTTAAGACGGCTTTGCCCAATGCTCTACACTCTCGCGGTGACTCTTGCGCCTGCCACGTCTGTTACGACCTCAAATGGCGTCCTTGACGTTCAAGGCCTAACCGCCTGCCGCGAGGGGCGTGTGGTGCTGCGCGATGTTGATCTGCAACTGGCCGCCGGCACCTGCATGGCCCTGGTCGGACCTAACGGCGGAGGAAAAACGACCTTTCTGCGGGCAGTGCTTGGCTGGCTTCCGACAAGCGGGGTGGTTCGCCTGGCAGGCTTGGATCCCGAAACGGCCCGACGGCGGGGCGATGTCGTTGGCTATGTCCCGCAGCGCCCCCATGTGCCCGCCGCCTTGCCGATGAGCGCCCGGCAGGCCGTTCGCCTCGCTGCCCCGCCCGGACGCCAGGGCAAGGTTTGGGCCGACCACCTGCTCAGCAAGGCAATGGGGCACACGTGCGAGGCGCTCGACCATCCGGTCACGCGCCTGTCCGGCGGGCAATTGCAGCAGGTTTTCCTCGCCCGCGCTCTTGCCGCCCGCCCGCAACTGCTATTGCTCGACGAACCCACCGTCGGCCTCGACAACGCCGCAACCGATCGTCTGCTCAATGTCCTCGCCCTCGCGCGCGACGAACTAAACACCGCCGTTCTCATTGCAACCCATGACCATCTCATCGCACTGCGCCTGACCGATCAGGTCGCCTACCTCGATGTGACCATCAAATACTGCGGCCCGGCGAATGCGATCCCGCACCACCTCGATGCGCACCTGTGCCACCACGAATGAGAGAACTCACCACGGAGAGCACGGAGAGCACGGAGGGGAGGAACAAGTGGTGATTTGTGCGTCGTGATTTGGGGCTTGGGTCCAAACTATCACCCATCAACAATCAACAATCTCTCTATCTGGACTCCGTGTCCTCCGTGCTCTCCGTGGTGAATCTCCTCCGGGCGGTGATTTGAAGATGTCCCGCGCGGGCGGCGTGAAGCGGGTCGCGGCCAAGCTCGACCTCGATCTTCAGCAGTCGCCGATACGTCTCGCGGTCACCAAGCAGCTCGCGATGCTCGCGCGCGGGCAGTATCGTCTTGCCGACGATTGAGATGACCTCGAATCCGCTGCGCTCGAAAACCCTTCGCAACGTGGCGGGCGTGAAGGTGTGCAACTCGAACTGCTCGGCCACGTTGCCTGTCACCCATCGCGTTCGGCCGGTTTTAACGAGGCTTTCCAATCCATCGATATCGCTCCGGCTGAGATAGGCATCAATCGCCGACAGCCGGTTGTCGGCGGTGGCGATGACAACCCCGCCCGGCGCGCAGCAGCGGTGCATCTCGTTGGCCGCCCGCTGTGGATCGCTGCAGATCGACAACGGATCGCCCATCGCCACTGTCAGCGCATACGCGGCCGACTCGATCTGCGGCATCTCCACAATGTCAGCAACGATGGCATCACTGCTCGTCGCCTTCGATCCCATGTCATCGAGCTTGCCCCGCACCTCGCCCACCATCGCCGGCGCATGGTCGGCGAACGTGACGGCGAATCCGCTCTTCATCAACTTCAGTCCCCATTTCCCAGTACCGCACCCCAAATCCAGGCACCGCGCATTGGCATCGTTCGGCAAAAATGGCTTCAGCTGCTCCCACGTCACCGCATCATGAAACTGCCAATACGCATCATCATAAATGGCGTCGTACTTCTTCGCCACGCGGTTGTGATATCGCTTTGAGGCTTTGGACATGCGAGTTCACCACGGAGACACGGAGACACGGAGAACCAGATTTTATCTTTCCTCTCTTTCTTCGTGCCTCCGTGCCTCCGTGGTGAAAAGGTCGCCGCGCTCCTCGAAGTTGTTGAACTGGTCGTAGCTGGCGAAGCCGGGGGAGAGGAGGACGACATCCTGTTCCCGCGAAAGCTCGCGCGCCTTGGCGACGGCGGTGGCGAGGTCGTGGCAGAGCAGGGCTTTGTCGCCAACCTGTTGCGCGACGGTGGGGCCGGTGACGCCAATGCAAAGGACGTGACGGCAGCGTTTTGCGAGGGTTTTGGCCAATTCCCCGGTTTCAAGGCCCTTGTCGCTGCCGCCGACGATCTGGATCACGCTGCCGGCGGGGAATGCCTCGCACGCGGCCGTGGCGGCTTGGGGGATGGTGGCGATCGAGTCGTTGACCCATCGCACGCCGCGCTCGTCCGTGTGAACGAGCTGCAACCGATGGGGCAGGCCGGCGAAGTTTTCGACCGCCTCGGCCGCCTGGTCGGGATAGACGCCCACCAGCGCCGCCGCCGCGTAGGCGCCGCGCTCGTTGTAGCGATTGTGTTTTCCCGGCAGAAGCGGTGCAAATGCTTCGGGCAAATGCGCCCGCTTTCCATACTCGACGATTTGTGCATCCGTGTGATCTTTGAATGACCTTGCTTCCTTGCTGAATGTCGGCAGTACCGCGAAATCGTGCGCGCCTTGGAATCGCACGATGTTCCGCTTGGCTTCGTGATACGACTCGGCGCCGCCATGCCATGAAAGGTGATCGATTCCGACCATCGTGACGAGCGCAATGTGCGGCGACCACTGCATCAGGCCGAGGTAATGGAGCATGTAGCTGGAAAGTTCGAGTACGACGAAATCGCGGTCGGTCATCTTGGGCAACTGCTCGAGCAGCGAACCGCCGAGGTTGCCACCGAGCCAGACTTTGCGTGGACGCTGGTCGGCGAGGTCGATCCGGTCGCTGCGCAGGGCGCGCAGTCGCTCGACCTTGTCGCGCGGCAGGATGGAGCGTCCGCCGAGCATGAGGGCAAGGAGCGTGGCGGTGGTGCTTTTGCCCTTGGTGCCGGTCACGCCGAAGGTCAGCCGGGTCGGCAGGCGCTCGACGACGAGCGCGATTTCCGTCGTCACCGGGACACGCTTATCACGCGCCGCGACGAGAAACTCATTTGCCGGCGGCACGGCCGGCGAGGCGACGACGAGATCGGCATCGGTGAAATCGGCGCGATCATGTCCGCCGAGCTTGAAGTTGATCGCAACGCCATCGAGTTGTCCTAACGATTCGGTGAGTTTTTCAGCGGGTTGAACGTCGGTTGCGGTGACTTTCGCTCCCTGACCCACCAGCCACCGCGCCGCCGCCACTCCGCCGCCGAAGTGGCCAAGGCCCATGACGGTGACGCGCTTTCCACGAACCGATTCTGCCTCGCGCATGATGGCAGCTTAGGAGGTTTTATGCTCGCAACGGTCGCGGCGAAGGTCCGGCGCTGATTGAGGAAGCCCGCCGTCTGCAACTTGCCCAGGGGATATGGCTTAAGCTGGCACACGCCGCAATTTCGTCCAAAGATCAATAATGCCTCGATCCCAAGCCCTGACCGCCATTATCACTGCCGCCGCACTTGCCGCGAGCGCGCTCTTTCCCGCGCAAAGTTTTTCTTCGACTCAGGAAGAAGTGGCAACGCAGCCGACTACGGAGCTTGCCATTTCCGCCGAGGAGCGGGAAGCCAACGTGCAGAGTTTCGACTTGGTGTGGACCCTGTTGCGCGACCGCTACTACGACCCGGAGATGGGCGGCGTCGATTGGGAGGCGGCCCGCGTGGAGTTTCGTCCCAAGGTCGAGGCGGCGGCTTCGCGCGATGAGGCGCGCGGGCACATCCAGGCACTGATGGACCTTCTGGGCGAGTCACACCTGGTGGTCATTCCGGCAGAGGGATATGACGCGCTCCAGGCGGTCGCGGAGGCGGGCGAAGAGGACGCTGAGGAAGACGTCGAGTCGGATGCCGACGAGGAGAAGGAAGATTCGGACGCCGACAAGCCCGGCGGAGTCGGCGAGACTGGTCTGATCGTCCGGGCGGTGGAGCTTGAGGGCAAGTACGCCGCCTTGGTGATTGATGTCCTGCCCGACACGCCCGCCGCTGACTCAGGCATCAAGCCCGGCAGCCTGATCCTCACGGTGAACGGCAAGCCGTTGCCCGAAATGATCGGCATGGCCGCCGAGGGGATGCCGGAGCGAATGCGCGAGGGACCGATGCGGCCCTTCGTGCTCGACATGGCCGCCGGCTCCGCCATTAATGGAGGTGGAGAATCGCGTGGCACCAGCGTCGAACTCACCTACGACGATGGCACCGGGGAACAGGCCGCCACCGTCAAGCGCGCTAAACCCAGTGGTGAAATCAATCAGCTGGGCAATCTGCCTCCCATGGCCGTTCGCATCCGGACGGATCGCATTGAAAGGGAAGGCATCACCGCGCAGTACGCGACCTTCAGCAACTTTTTCGACCCTGTGCGCCTGATGGGGACGCTGCGCGACTCGGTTCGCGTCGCCCGCGAGGATGACACGATCGACGGCTACGTCCTTGACCTGCGCGGTAACGGCGGTGGGCTGCTGGGCATGGGCGCGGGCGTGGCCGGTTTGTTCGTCGGTGAAGAAGGACACACGCTGGGCACCATGATCCAGCGGCAGATGACCCTGAAGAATGTCATCTTCCCCCAGAAGGGCGGGCTTGAGAAGCCGATCGCGATTCTCGTCGACGCCGGCAGCGCCAGCATGAGCGAAATCTTCGCCGGCGGGATGCAGGAGCTGGGCCAGAAGGGCGTGGTGACATGCCAGGTGTTCGGCCAGAACACCGCCGGCGCAGCGTTGCCGTCGGAACCTGCCCGCTTGCCCAACGGCGATGGACTCATTTACGTCGTCGCCGACCACACCCTTCCCAGCGGTCGGCGGCTTGAGGGGATTGGCGTCGAGCCGGACGTGACGATCCCGCTCGATGAAAAGGCCATTGAAGTATACCGATCCGGCACGGATCCCGTGCTGTCGGCGGCGCTGAATTGGATCAAGTCGCAGTCAAAGTGACCTCGCCGCGCCGATCCCAACCACGAGGCGGCACGCGGGTCTTAACCAGTCGATTCAGTCTCACCCCAACGAAAACTACATCCATGAAACTTAAGCATCTGTCACACTTTGCAATTCTCTCCACGGTCGCTTGCACCGCGGCGGTGTTGCTGCCGGTTCCGGCGAGCATCGCTCAGGAGGCGCCGGCGACGTCACAGCCCGCCACCGACCTGCCCGCCGCCGAGGACGTCATCAACGCCTCCATCGAAGCAATGGGCGGCCGCGAGGCGATCGAAGCCCTCAAGCAAATGAAGGCCACCGGCACCTTCGAGATTCCCACCGTGGGCATCACCGCCTCACTGACGATGCTCGTCGATGACACCCAGGCGCAGCCGCTGGCGAAGATGTCGATCGATTTGCCGGGAATCGGTGTCATAGTGCGCGGCCTGACCGCCGAAGGGGGTTACGAGATCAACCCCATGCAGGGCAATCGCAAGCTTGAGGACGCTGAACTGGCCTCGATGCGGCAGGAAGCCGACCTGCAATCGAACCTCGACCTTGAGAAGTACTACAAATCGTGGAAGACCATCGGCCGCGCCGACGTCGATGGCACGCCGGCCATCATTGTCGAGCTGACCGATAAGGACGGCAAGGCCAAGAAGCTCTACTTCGCCACCGAAGGCGCTAACAAGGACTTGGTCATCCAGTCCGAGTCCGTCGAATCGACGCCGATGGGCGAGATTCCATCGATTTCCAAGCTCAGCGACTACCGCGAAGTTGACGGTCCCGCCGGCCCCGTGAAGATGAGCTTCAAGACAACTGGCGACAATGGCGGGCAGGAGATCATCATCACGTTGAAGGAAGTCAATCTCTCGCCAAATCTGACGAAGGAAGAACTCGCCGCCCCGGCGGATATGTAACCCCCAACGGGTACGTACATTTGAGGTCTGATCTGAAAGCAGCAACGTCCGCCGTCGCGAACCCCGCGACGGCGGCGTCCTTTTGGTAGAGGCGGGAAACGACGCCGCCCCCGCTTGTTTGACGGGGGCGGCAGGGGCGGCGTCATTGATTCAGAATTACTTCTTCGGAGCAGCACCACGCTGGAAGCTGTAGCTGCCGCCGAACTTCTTCTGGAAGCGGTCGACGCGGCCTGCGGTGTCGATGAAGGTCTGCTTGCCGGTGAAGAAGGGGTGGCTCTTGCTGCTGATGTCCACCTTGAACAAGGGATACTCCTTGCCCTCGTAGGTCGTCTTGTCGTTAGTCGAGACGGCCGAGCGGGTCAGGAAGGTGTAGCCGGCGCCCGTGTCCTGGAAAACGACGGGGCGGTAGACGGGGTGGGTGTTCTTCTTCACGGAAAAGCGTCCTTTGCGAGTCGCCGGTCGTGCGTCCTGCCGATGTGGAGGCGTCAGCCGGGGAGGGTGGGCCGAAACGATAGGCAAGCAGGTGAAGATGGGCCACCGTTCCCGGATCGGCAATCTGCACGGACGCCGGCCCATTGAATGGTCCGGCTTCAGGAGTGATTGGGATCCGCATCACTCCCGAATGCGCTCGAACAACTGCTTTTCCGCCTTATCGAAATTCTCGAAGCGCGACTGCACTTCCTCCAGCAGCCGTTTCACCTCCTCGGCGTCGGCGGCGGGGTCTTGCGTGGCACCCTCCAACGCAATGGCCGCATCCTGCAGGGCGTTGGCGCCCTCGGCGAACTGCCGGGCGGCGTCGTAAAGATTCATGTTCGCCCGTTGATCCCCGTCGGGCTTGTAAAGCAGACGCCACGGGCTGCGGCGGATCTCGGCGCTGGCGAGATTGAGGGTCCGCGCGGTGTCGCCCAGACGCTCGACGATCGCTTGAATTCTCCCGCGATTCCCCGCGATCAGGCCCCGGACGCTCGCGGTCGTCTCACGCGCATCCTGGGCGACCGCGACGACATCCTCCGCCGCTTCATCTGCCTTAGCCAACATGCCTTCCAGCCGGTTGCCCGTCTCCTCGACCGTCACCTTGACGCTGTCCACCGCTTCCGTGGCGACGGCCATCAACTGGTTCGCATCCTCAATCAGCTTGGGCAGGCCGTCGCTGGCGACGCGTATGTTTGAAAGCGTCGACGTGAGATCGCCTTTGGTGGTTTCCCTGCCGAAGACGTCGTTCAAACTCGCCGCCAGGGAGCCGGCGCGATCAGAGGTTGAAGTCACCGACTCGGCGGTCTTGCGGAAGGATTCGGAGGTCGTTTCGACCGATTCGACCGCACTCTTGGCCTCGTCGAGTACGGCATTGATGCGAGGGACGGTCTGGCCTGTCAGTTCGCTCAGCAGAAGCTCGGCCTCGGGTGCAATGCGGTTGACCGTCTGGACGAGATCGCTGAATGTTCCGGCCTCACCTCGGATCGTCTCATCGCCGGCCAGTGGCTCGCCGCTGCCGAGATCGACGATGTTGAGCCAGACTTGTCCGGTGAGCGTCGATTGCACGCGCACGCGGGCGTCGGCCATGATCGGAACGGAGTCCGGCAGGTTGAGCGAGACAAAGACGGTCTCAAAATCGTCGCTGAATTCAACCGCCCGAACTTCACCGATGGGCTTGCCGCCAAGGCGCACTTCGCTGCCGGTGGCCAAGCCGCTGATGTCGTCGCTGAGGTTGAACGCAACCATGGCCGACTGGCTTCCGGTCAGTCGCTTGCCGGTGACGAACCAGACGATCACGCAGGCCAGCGCAATGGATCCAAGAACAAAGAGGCCCGCCTTCAACGCATTTTTTTCGGAAACTGCGGCCATAAATCCAATCAGTCGAGGTTGGCTGAAGCAAAGGTGGCGTGCTCCGAGCGGAATCCAGTGGTGTCATCCATTGCCGCGCCGAGGCGGCTTGACCTTCGAATTGCCCAGCAGGGAATCGGCATATCCCTCATCGCGACGGCGCTCGGTGTACGGGCCTTCGGACAGGCCGTGAACGAACTGATGAACCCGCGGGTCTTGGCTGTCGCGGAATTCATCACGCGTGCCCTGGGCCACGAACTTGCCGCGATCCAGCAGCACCATGCGGTCGGCGATCCGAAAGGCCGAGTCCATTTCGTGCGTTACCACGACACTCGTCACGCCCAGCTGTTTGTTGAGGTCGCAGATGAGTTGATCGACCTGCGCGCTGGTGATGGGGTCCAGGCCGGCACTGGGCTCATCATAGAAAAGAACCTGCGGGTCGAGGGCCAAAGCCCGCGCCAGGCCGGCGCGCTTTTTCATGCCACCGCTGATCTCCGCGGGGAACCGATCCGCCGCTTCGCGCAAACCGACCAGTTCGAGCTTGATCTTGACGCTGATTTCTATAGTTTCCTCCGCCAGATCGGCGTGCATGCGCATCGGCAGGGCGACATTGTCAAAAACGCTCATGCTGTTGAAGAGTGCTCCGCTTTGAAACAGCACGCCGATCGTCTTGCGGTAATCGTTGATCTGCGTTCGCGTCATCGCGCAGATATTCACCGGCGCCCCCAGGCGATCGGGAAGGTTGATGATCACGCGCCCGCTGTCGACGGGCAACGCGCCGGTCATGGTTCGCAGCAGCGTGCTCTTGCCGCTGCCGCTTCCGCCGAGGATGACCAGCACCTCGCCGCGCCGAACGTCGAGGTTGACCTTGTCGAGCACGGTCTGGTCGCCGAAACGCTTGGTGACCCCGTCCACATGAACGGCCATGTCCTCTGCAAGCACGTCCTCAACGTGATAGGAGGCTCTGGATTTTGTGGGCACTCGAGACATGCGGGAAACACTTTAGAAGCCGACTGTGAAGAAAACCCATGTAAACAGCAAGTCGACGAGCGTCAGGGCGACGATGGTCAAAACCACGGTGCGCGTGGTCGCTTCGCCAACGCCCTGCGCGCCGCCGCGAACACTCAATCCCAGCCAGCAGGCCAGGCCGGCGATGATCGTGCCGAACACAAAGGCCTTTATCAGCCCCGTAATGAAGTCGCGCATGAGAATCGCGTCGATCGTGCTCTGAAGATAAAGCTCCGCCGAAAGATTCTGCACATTGACGCCGACGACCAGCCCGCCGAGCACTCCCATGACATTGGCCAGAATCGCAAGGCAAACCGTCATCAGGGCGGTCGCGATGGTGCGGGGCAGGACCAGGAACGACACGGGATCAATCGCCGACGTTTCCATCGCCTCGATCTCCTCGCTGACGGTCATCGTGCCGATCTCCGCGGCAATGCTCGCGCCGGCATAGCCAGTCAGCGTAATAGCTCCGACCAACGGCCCAAGCTCGCGAAACATGGCAATCGCAATGATGCGCGCAACCTGATCCTGTGCGCCGTAATCTCGCAGAATCGGGACAATTTGCAGTGAAAGAATGGCGCCGATGCAGAAAACAACCAGGGAAACGATCGGTGCGGCCTGCACTCCCACACGCACCATCTGATAGGTCAGATTCCGCCACGCCAGCGACTTGCCGCGTTTGCCAAAGAACGTCGCCGGAATTCGCGCCGCGGCTTGTGCCACCAGAAGCGAGACGCCTCCGACGGCAAGAATGCCACTAAGCAGGCTGCGCCCGATGATTTCGACCGGCGAAGCCATGGCTCGCAAGAGTGCTGAAGTCGTTGAGCGCTCGCCATCCGTGCTTGACACTAAAACAGTCTATCAATGAACGGCGCGTCTGACGTAAACTGACGAACTATGCCGACGTCGTCTTTGGACGTTGAGTCTCTCCGCCGCCACCCCCGCGCCGCGACCCTCCCCGGCGGTGGCCCGCCGTTTGTCCCGGACGATCCGGCCGA